>Ga0210400_10001171_pt1 | contig 26492 bp, 26 predicted proteins | sample IncBWH26MmetaG_FD_155456 | JGI IMG/M metagenome (GOLD analysis project Ga0210400, IMG submission 155456) | Forest soil microbial communities from Barre Woods Harvard Forest LTER site, Petersham, Massachusetts, United States - Inc-BW-H-26-M | ecosystem: Environmental > Terrestrial > Soil >... | reverse complement strand
TGAACCGATAGCCGTTGAGCTCAAGAAAAAGCACGCCGACGACGAAACCGGTTCGCTTATTGCCGTCGACGAACGGGTGATTTTGCACAATGCCCGCCGTGTACTTTGCCGCAAGCTCGACAATATCAGTGCTTGCGTAGGCGAAATGGTTCAGCGGCCGGCCCAGTGCCGATTGCAGGAGCGATTCGTCACGCAACCCCTCGGCGCCACCGTGCTCGATGAGCTGCCGATCGTGGATCGCGAGCACGAGTTCGTCCTCGATCCAGGTCGGCTCGCTCATTTCGATAGAACGTGAAGCGTGTTCCGGTAACGCGACATGATGTCTTCGGCCTTCTCCATCTTCTTCTGGAAAGCTGGGTCGAAGGGCGTGAGTCGGTAGGTATTGTTAGGACCCTCGATAAGGAAGACCTCTTCCCCCTCGCCCGTACGGAGGCGGCTCACTACCTCTTTAGGAAGCACGAGCCCGAGCGAATTCCCTACTTTGCGGACTTTTAACGCAACCATTTCCCACCTCGACGTAACGCATAGGGAGATCTAGAGTGACAAATGTACTGATGGGTGATGTTATCACATCAGTAATAACAGCACATATAGTCAGTGTTGCGGCGGAGACGTACATCTTGCAGCTACCGAACGTCCGAGCCAGCCTAAGCCATTGTCCGCACTAATAAAACCAGCATGCTCTTGTACGCCAATGGCGTACAATGAGTTCATCGAATCGCACATCTCAACGAAAATTGGTAGGAAGCACAATGGACAAGAAATTGTTTGCTGATTTGGTAGAAAGTAACCGACCGCCGAGTGCCGCATTGACCTGATGATCAGGCTGCGATGCGCAGCTCTGGCATCTTCAGGACGAGGTTCCAGGGCAGCATCTCTTCGATTTGATTAATGGGATGATCAGCGATGCGCTCGAGGACGAAACGCAGGTAGCTCTCGGGGTTCAGATCGTTGAGTTTCGCGGTGCCCAGTAGCGTGTAGATTGCCGCGGCGCGCTCCCCGCCGTCGTCGGACCCAGCAAACAGCCAGTTCTTGCGCCCCAAGGCGACGGCGCGCAAAGCTCGCTCTGCTGCGTTGTTGTCGATCTCGAGTCGTCCATCCTCGCAATAGCGCGTGAGCGCGACCCAGTTCGAGAGCGCATAGCGAATCGCTTTGGCGAGTTCGCTCTTCTTTGACAAGCCGGTCGCTGTCTTGTGCAGCCACTCGTGCAAGGACTTGAGCTCCGGCCCTGCACGTGCCTGGCGCACTGCGTGACGCTCATGTGGCTGCCGACCGCGGATCTCCTCTTCGACTTTGTACAGTCGCCCGATCCGCTCAAGGGCCTCAAGTGCGATCGGCGAGCAAAGCGCTACATGGATGTCGTAGAACTTGCGCCGTACGTGCGCCCAGCAGGCCGCCTCCTTGATCTTCTCGCCGTAGAGCTGATCGAAGCCGGCATAGGCGTCCGCCTGCAGCACGCCGGTGAAGTTCGCCAAGTGCGCTCGGGGCCGCTCACCTTTGCGATCCGGGCTATAGCGGAAGAACACCGCCGCAGGATCGGCACTGCCCGCCGGCCGATCATCGCGCACGTACGTCCACAAGCGCCCCTGCTTGGTGGTGCCGCGGCCGGGGAGAAGTACCGGCACCGGGGTGTCATCGCCGTGGATCTTGTAAGCGCCGAGTGCGTAGCGGCCGATCGCCTTCACCAACGGCTCGAGCAATGCACTCGCCCCGCCGACCCAGTCGGCGAGGGTCGAGCGATCAAGATCGATCCCCTCGCGGGCATAGATCTGGCTCTGACGATACAGAGGAAGATGATCGCAGTACTTGGAGACCAGCACGTGTGCGAGCAGCCTCGGGCCCGCGAGGCCACGCTCAATCGGACGGCTCGGCGCCAATGGCTGCACGATCCTCTGGCAGCTGGCGCAAGAGAGCTTCGGGCGCACGTGCCGGATGACCTTGAAGTGGCTCGGCACGTACTCGAGCATCTCGGAGACATCCTCGCCGAGTGGGCGCAGCTTCCCTCCGCAATCCGGACACGCGCAGGGGTTCTCGTGCAGGATCTGCTCGCGGGGAAGCTCGGCGGGCAGTGGTCGACGAGCCGGCTTCTCGGGCGCCTCCTTCGGCGTGGGTCGCACTTCAAGAGGCTTGGCCGCAAGGCTTGCCTCCAGATCCTCGATGCAGAGCTGCATCTGCACGAGCTCCCGATCGAGCTGCTCGGAGGAGCGACCGTACTTCATCCGCTTGAGGTAGGCGATCTCGAAGCGCAGCTTCTCGAGCTCAAGTTTTTGGGAAATTAGCAGCGCTTCAGCGACTTCGAGCTTGGTGCTGCGCTCGAGAATTATGCCCTTGAGGGCTTCGATATCGTTCGGCAGGTCTGCCGCTTTAGGCATGCACCATTATATCAAGATCAAGAGTCTGATGCGAGAGAAAAAGCCTATAAATAAAGCACTTTTACGCCGCAACGTGCGGCTCGTATGTGCGCTCGACGCGCCTCCAGTCGATCCCTTCCAACAACATCGAGAGCTGCGCGGCGCTCAAGCTCACTGTCCCATGCGTCGCCTGCGGCCACACGAAGCGTCCGCGTTCCAAACGCTTGGCGAACAGACACAACCCATCCCCGCTCCACCACAGAATCTTCACCCGATCACCCGCTTTGCCACGAAACACAAAGAGCTGTCCGGAGAAAGGATCCTCCGAGAGCTGCGTCTGCACGAGTGCGGCGAGTCCATCGAAGCCGTTGCGCATGTCGGTCGCGCCCGCAGCGAGCCACACCTTCACTCCCGCAGGCAGTGCAATCATCGCTGCACCAGAAGATCGATGACGCGCGAGAGCGCATGCGTATCCACACGCCCGCGCACCACAATGCTGTGACCGTTACTGAGCTTGATCTCGATGAGCCGCGAGGCCTGCTCGGCACCACAGCTCTGGCTCGGCGCTGTAGGCGCTGCTCGCTCGGTCGGCAACACGGTCGGCGTGCTCACCTGGACCGGCAGCATCTTGGCATCGCCCTTCGTGGCTTGCGGGTTCAGTAATCCGCTACGATGCTGCCGCCTCCAAGCGAATACCTGGTTGGGGTTGACGTTATGACGGCGGGCGACTGCAGCGACCGAGGCGCCCTTCGCACGCGTCTCCTCTACAATACGCAGCTTCTCTTCGATCGTATGCCGCATCCGCGGCCCAGTCCGCCGACCCAGCGTATCCGTCGTGACGATCTCTTCGAAGATGCCCACCTTACCCCTACGTGGACACCTACGATGTGCCCACTTAGCTCATCATGGGTACAGCGAGATCAACCGGCCATGCGGCCCAGACCGGACGGTTACGGTAGAAAGCATGCAACAGCACAATGAGATCATTGCTGGGACTCGTAAGCCGGCCAGAACAACCAAGGTCGACGCGCAGTCGATTAAAGTGCTGCGCGCGAGAGCAGGGTTAACGCAAGAAAAATTTGCGGCCCTTATACAGATTGATCTGTCGACGTTGCGTAATTGGGAACAAGGACGGCGTGAGCCGACCGGGCCGGCGAAGGCGCTTATTCGTGCCATCACGAATGACCCGAAGCATGTGCTGAAGGCTCTGGAAGTCGGAGCAACTAGGCGAAAGGCCGGATGACGAAGAGACCTAGCTTGGGAGCATGAAATGAGCCGCAGCCGCCGAAAAACAGCCATCATCGGAGTGACTACAGCCCCTAGCGACAAGCCGTTCAAAGTCGATGAGCATCGCGCAGAGCGCCATGCTGTGCGCGCGGTAGTCAAGCGCTCACTTGACAGCGATGACCGAGCGTTGCACTCGAAGGTCTATGGAGACCCCTGGAAATCGCCGAAGGATGGTAAGCAGATAGTTGATCCAAACTCCAAATGGATGCGGAAATGATGGCGGACCACCCTGTCGCCATCGAGATCTCGATCCCCGTAATTGAGGCTCTCGCCGCAGTCGTCTCGCCGGTGCGCGGATTCGAACCCCTTACCCACGTATTACGAAGACATCGAAATAGCTAGCGAGGATCATCGAAGGTAACCGAACGTGGCTCCCGAGGCCCTGACTGGCCAATCGAGGTCTGACACCCGCCGAGTCTTGAACCGATTGGTGCCGGTCGAAGAGATTGAGCACCTGGAAGGCGATGCGCATGCCATGCGCCCAATGCTGATCATGCGTGGCCCGGCAGGCGACTTAAGTCGGCGAACAGCCTAAAATTGACGGTACCCAGCGCAAAAAAAAAGCGTACGGTGTCGGAGCTTAGCGCGTCGCCGCCGGCAACCGAAGTCGCACTTCGCCACGTGCCGTTGAGCCCGGCGCCTAGGCCATCCCGGTAAGCCAGAGCGCTCCAGTCGATTCGATGCCGGGGTTGTCCGCCGGCGCCATTGGACGGTGCGCCGTTAAAGAGATTTAAGGTGGGTATGCCGTCGCGAATCAGAATCTCGTCCTTCAAGTACCAGCTATCGAATGCGGAGAATTCAAAGCGATTGGGCGTTCCGCCCTTAGGTTGTGACCGAAAGGGGAACCAGGCATTGAAACCCCATTTCAAGTCATTGAGGTCCTGACGCTGCAAATTCACCGAACGGTTGTCGACTTCGATGAAGGTACCAAAACGGTCCAAGCGTTGATGCAACTCGACCTTCGTCCGAGGAACCGAATGTTGTATCCGCGAGTGCCTCGATCCACTCGATTGGCGCCGATACCGGAACTTGTCTTTGCTGGTGCTGCTGGATCACGTGACTCGCGACCGTGAACAGATACGCCTCCGGGCTTCGAATGTCCTCGTGAATCGGGGCACGCAGGAGCCGCATAAAGACCTCCTGGGCGAGATCGGGTACGTCAGAAGGATGCGGCAGCCGAAATTTGAGAAAACGACGCAAGCGATCGCTGTACTTAGCGGCCATGCCGGCGACGAATTGCCGTTTCTCGGCGGTGCTCAATCAGGCTCCCGAAGGCTGGATTTCCGCCTTAAACAGGGTAGAGCGATTCGGGAACCAAAGGTATATCCACTCGGATTCGAAGCCCTGGCCCGCGCATTGTTCGTGCGCAAATGTGGCCACAACGAAATCGCATGCGAGAACAACTGGCGTCACGTATGTGTTTGCCTTTACTAATTTTTATTGTGCGCAGGTGGATTCGAATCCTCCGACCCACGCATTACAGCGTGGTACAAAAGTGGCTACAGTAGGGTCCGTGCGGGAATCTTGGCGCCACGTAGGTATTTGATTTTATTATTTTTTTGGTGCCGCAAAGAGGATTCGAACCCCTGACCCACGCATTACGAATGCGTTGCTCTACCAACTGAGCTATTGCGGCGTTTTCGAAACGGGCGGCATTCTAACCCGCGGCATCACCCGACGTAAGACTGGTGCTGAGCTTTCCGACGTCGCGCAGGGCCTTGGGCAGGGCAAAGATGACGTGCTCCTTGCGTCCGTCCAATTCGGCCGCCACTTCGCCACCCCATTGCCGCAGCTGTGCAATGACTCCCTGCACCAAAACCTCGGGTGCGGAGGCCCCGGCCGTCACGCCGACGGTCTTGACCCCCTCGAACCATTCGCGGCGGAGGTCTTCAGGTCCGTCAACCAGGTAGCCGGGCTTGATATTCTTGTCCGCCATTTCACGCAGTCGGTTGGAATTGGAGCTGGATTTCGAACCCACCACCACCAGGACCTCGCAGCGGCCGATCAGATCCTTCACCGCGTCCTGGCGATTTTGTGTTGCATAGCAAATATCCTCCTTCACCGGCGCCTTAAGGTCCGGGAAGCGGGCCCGCAGCGCCGCAACGATGGAGGCCGTATCGTCCACCGACAGCGTGGTCTGGGTGACGAACGCGACGTGTTCCGGATTCCGGACCTTCAGGGCCGCGACATCGTCGACGGTCTGCACCAGATAAATGGAGCCGCCGAGCGATGCGTCGAATTGGCCAATCGTGCCCTCCACCTCGGGATGACCGGCGTGGCCGATCAAAAAGACTTCGCGCGCTTCGCGGGCGTATCGGGTGATCTCCATGTGCACTTTGGTCACCAGCGGGCAGGTGGCGTCGAACACGTTGAGCGAGCGGCGCTTGGCCTCCTGCTGCACTACGCGCGGCACGCCGTGTGCGCTGAATATCACCGTGGCGTTGTCCGGCACTTCGGTCAATTCTTCGACGAATACCGCGCCGATGGTGCGCAGCCGATCGACGACATATTTGTTGTGCACGACTTCGTGCCGCACATAGATGGGCGCGCCGAACAGCGTGACCGCCCGCTCGACGATGTCGATGGCGCGGTCGACGCCGGCACAGAAACCGCGAGGATTAGCTAATAGAATTTGCATCAGGTTTTCTACGTCCTTCAAACAAGGCATCCAACAGAAGACAGGCTGCGCCCACGGTAATGGCCGAATCTGCCACGTTGAATGCAGGAAAATACGCTCCATTCCAGTGAAAGTGAATGAAATCGATGACGAAGCCCAAGCGGATGCGATCGATGAGGTTGCCGAGCGCGCCGCCGAGCACCAATGCCAGGCCGCAGGCCAGCAAGCCGTGCGCGCCACCCTTCAAACGCAGCAACCACACGATGATGCCGATGCTCACAACCAAGGCAAGGCCAATGAATACCCATCGCTGCCAGCCGGACGCCGAGGCCAAAAAACTGAACGCGGCTCCCACGTTGTGCATCCGGGTAATGTCGAGGACCGGCAGCACGCTGATGTGTTCGAATTCGCCAAAGCGCTGGGCGATGTAGCTCTTGCTGATCTGGTCCGCCAGCACGATGCACGCCGATAGCAGCAGCCATTTCGCGGCCCGGCCGCGTTGTGCTTGCGTGATCATGCGAATCGGCGCTCCTCGCCCGGCCCCTCGACGTTGATCACGCAACGCGAGCAGATTTCCGGGTGCTTGGGATTGCTGCCGACATCCGCGCGCAGCTGATAACAACGCACGCATTTTGGATGGGTACTGCGCTTTACCTCTATCCACACGTCTTCCATGGAAGCTTTGACCGCAGTCGCCGGCAGCGCGCTTAAAGAAGCGACCTTGGCATCTCCGGTAATCAGCAGGAACCGCAACTCATCGTGCATCGCTGCAAATTGCGCAGCGTGCGTGTCGGGCACGAATACTGTGACCTCGGCTTCGAGCGAGGAACCCACGGACCCAACTGTCCGCAACCGTTCCAGCTCGCGCGCCACGTCGGCTTTGAGTGCGATCAGCGCCGGCCAATCGATCGGAGAGTTGCGTTCGGCCCCCGTCGGAAATTGATGCCAGGCATTGAAGAATACCGACTCGTTCGGGATTCCCGGCAGATATCCCCAGGCCTCCTCCGCGGTGAAGCTCAAGATCGGCGCGAGCCATCGCACCATGGCCTGGGCCAGATGATTCAGCGCCGTCTGCGCCGAGCGCCGCGGCGCGCTCGTGGCGCCGGTGGTGTAGAGCCGATCCTTGATGATGTCCAGATAAAAGCCGCCGAGCTCGACCACGCAGAAGTTGTGAATCTCCTGATAGATCTTGTGAAACTCGTAGTTTCGATAGGCGGTGACGACATCGTTCTGCAGGGCAAAGGTCTTCGCGATGACCCATTGATCGATCGCCACCAAGTCATCGAACGGCACGGCATGCGCTTTGGGATCGAATCCGTGAAGATTCCCTAAGAGAAACCGCAGCGTATTGCGCATGCGCCGATAGGAGTCGCCGATGCGCTTGAAGATTTCCTCCGAGACGCTCATTTCATTGGCGTAGTCGGTCGCGGCAACCCAGAGCCGGATCACGTCTGCGCCCAAGGTGCTGGTCAGCTTCTGCGGGGCCAGGATATTGCCGAGCGACTTGGACATCTTGCGGCCGTTCTCATCCACCGTGAAGCCGTGGGTGAGCACGCCGCGATAGGGCGCGCGGCCGTGCATGGCAACCGAGGTCAGCAAGGAGCTGTGAAACCAGCCGCGGTGCTGGTCCGATCCTTCCAAATACAGATCGCTGGGCGCGGTGATTTCGGGCCGAATCACGGAAACGCAGTGATGCACCACGCCGGAGTCGAACCACACATCCATGACGTCGGTGGCCTTGTCGTATTGATTCAAGTCGACGCCCAGCTGCGCCGAGGCATCCAGGTCGAACCAGGCATCGATGCCCTCGCGCTCCACCAGTTTGGCCACCTCCGCGATCAACTCATGCGTGCGCGGATGCAGCTCGCCCGACGCCTTGTCGACGAACAGCGGGATCGGAACCCCCCATGTCCTCTGCCGCGACACGCACCAATCCGGCCGGGCCGCGATCATGCTGGTAATCCGCTGCTCTCCCCACGTCGGCATCCAGTCGACGTGTGAAATCGCCTCGAGCGCCGCCTTGCGCAATCCCGCCTGTTCCATGCTGATGAACCACTGCGGCGTGGCGCGGAAAATCACCGGCGTCTTGTGGCGCCAGCAGTGCGGATAGGAGTGATGGTACGGCTCATCTTTCAGCAGCCGCTCATTTTCAATGAGCACCTTGATGATGTGGGCATTCGCGTCGAAAACCTGCTCGCCCTCGAACAGAGGGGTTCCGGGCAGGAATCGGCCGTCGCCGCCCACCGGATTGTCGATTTCCAAGTCGTAACGCCGGCCCACGATGTAGTCCTCGAGGCCATGGCCCGGCGAGGTGTGCACGGCGCCCGTACCGGCATCGAGCGTCACATGATCGCCCAGGATGACCGGCACTTGGCGCTCGTAAAAGGGATGCTGCAGGACCAAATACTCGAGCGCCTCGCCCTTGGCCTGCGCGATCGCCACCCAGGTGGTCACGCCCAAGGCCTGCATCACGGCGGCGACCAGCTCCTCGGCCAGTAGTAGCCGCTCGCGCCTGCCTCCCAGCTCAAATTCCACCAGGGAGTAGGAGAATTGCGGATGCAGGGCCACCGCGCGATTCGCGGGCAGGGTCCACGGCGTCGTGGTCCAAATGGCGAGCGACGTCGGCTCATCCGACAGCGATTGTTGTTGCTCGGGCGAGATCCCCAAGCGGCGCGCCAGGTCGGCATGATCCAGGACCTCGAATCGTACGTAGACGCTCGGCGAAGTCTTGTCCTCGTACTCGACTTCCGCCTCGGCCAGGGCCGAGCGGCAGTTCAGGCACCAGTGCACCGGCTTGAAACCCTTGTACAAATGTCCGTTTTTGATGATCAGCGAGAAGGCGCGCAGCTGCTCGGCTTCGAAGCGCGGCGCCATGGTCAGGTACGGATGATCCCAATCGCCGAGTACCCCTAAGCGCTTGAACTCGGAGCGCTGCAGATCGATCTGCTTGAGCGCAAATTCGCGGCAAGCGGCGCGAAAGGCCTTGGCGTTGATCTTCTGCCCGACGCGGCCATGGGTCTTCTCGACCTGCATTTCAATGGGAAGGCCATGGCAATCCCAACCGGGCACATAGGGCGCATCGTAGCCATCGAGCGTGCGCGATTTGACGATTATGTCCTTGAGGATCTTGTTGAGGGAATGGCCCAAATGCAGCGCGCCATTCGCATACGGTGGACCGTCGGTCAGAATGAACGTCGGCCGGCCCTTGGCGACTCTGCGGATCTTGCCGTAGACATCGTCGCGCTCCCACGCGGCGAGCATTTGCGGCTCGCGCTTCGCAAGGTCGGCCTTCATCGGAAAGTCCGTCACCGGCAAATTAATCGTACTTTTGTAGTCAGTCACAATCCACCTTCGACAACAGATCGCGCGCCTGGGCGGCGTCGACCTTCATTTGCACAATCAGCGCATCCAGCGAATCGAACTTCACCTCATCGCGCAACTTGGCGACGAACTCAACCTCGATCTCTCGCCCGTACAGATCGCCGGCGAAATCAAACACATGTACTTCCAGCAACATGTCGGTGCCATCGACCGTCGGCCGCGTTCCCAGGCTCGCCACCGCGGTCAGCGCCTGAGGGGCAATGCCAAAAACCCGTGCCGCCATGATGCCCTGCACCGGCGGCCTGCGCCGCATGAGGCGCAAATTGGCCGTCGGGAAGCCCAAAGCGCGGCCCAACTCCCGTCCGTGCACCACTCGGCCGAGCATTCGATAAGGGCGGCCCAACAGGCGCTGCGCACCGGCAAAGTCGCTCCGGCCCAAGCGTTCGCGTACCGCCGTGCTGCTCACGCGCACACCGTCGAGAACAAATGGTGCAATCTGCTCGACGCCGAAGCCGCGCGCCTCGCCGGCCGCGCGCAGGCTGTCGATCGTGCCCCCGGCGTTGCACCCATAGCGAAAATCGTTGCCCACGACGATGTGCCGTGTCCCCAAGCCATCGACCATTAAATCGACAAAGCTCTGCGGCGTCATCGCGCGCATGGTCTCGTCGAATCGCAAGGTCACCAAGCGCTCGACGCCCTGCGCCGCCAGCGCAACAAACTTCTCCCGCCAGCGCGTAAGACGCGGCGGCGCACCTTCTGGGTCGATGAATTCCCTGGAGCTCGGCTCAAATACCAGGACAGTGGCGGTCGAGCGTAATTCCGCGGCGCGCTGTTTCAGCACGCCAATCATCCGTTGGTGCCCTAAATGCACCCCATCGTAATTGCCTACGGTGAGCACGCAGCCCTGATGGCGCTGCGACACGTTATGCAGACCGCGAACTAGTTCCATGGCGAAAGACCGTGATTATACTCAGGTTTCCTGCTTTTCAGTCGCCCCACTATAGCAAGGCTCGTGAGGCCGCCCCGGTTGCGAATTGACAACTGCAAGGTCAATCGGCAAGCTACGCGGCTCTTTTAAAGGAGTGTCTCGCTTGGCGAATACGAAATCTGCTGAAAAGGCTGCCCGACAGTCGACGGCGCATCGCGCGCGAAACGACGCACTCACCTCGCAGCTGCGCAGCGCCATCCGTAAAGCGACCCTGGCGCTCAAAGCCGGTAAACACGCCGAGGCGGCAACGGCACTCGATGAGGCGACGCCGGTGATCGACAGCATGGTCAATAAAGGCATCATTCATCGCAACAAGGCAGCGCGGCACAAGAGCCGGCTGACCAAGCAGGTTCGCGCGCTGGCGAAATAGGCGTTTAAGGGGATGCGAGCAGGAAAAAGCCGGCGATGCCGGCTTTTTTATTGGACGTATTCGTGGGACTCCGCCGCTGACTTCGCCGGCGTGCGAGGATGCTCCTCCAAATAACGCATCACCGCTTGTTTGAGTTCCTCGGTCCCCTCGCCCGTCGCGCCGGAGATGAGCAGCACCGGTCCCTTCCAGCGCAGGCGCCGGACGATTTCCTTGGCGCGCCGCTGCGCCTCCTTGGGCTCCAAGAGGTCGATCTTGTTGATGAGCAGCCAGCGCTCTTTCGCGGCGAGATCGGCCGCAAACTTCTTCAGTTCCGCGACGATGGTGCGCGCATCCTTGACGGGATCCGCGGACGGGTCCGGCGGCGCGATATCGATCAGATGCAGCAACACGCGCGTCCGCTGCAAGTGCTTCAAAAAGCGGATGCCCAAACCGGCGCCGTCCGCGGCGCCCTCGATCAACCCCGGAATATCGGCCATCACGAAGCTGCGCCCGAGACCCACGGACACGACACCCAAGTTGGGATGCAAGGTGGTGAAAGGATAGTCGGCGACTTTCGGCCGCGCGGCCGAAACAGCACGGATCAGCGTGGATTTGCCCGCATTGGGCAACCCCAGCAAGCCTACATCGGCGATCAATTTCAGTTCGAGCTGAAGCTCGCGCTTCTCGCCCGGCAACCCGAGACCGGACTTGCGCGGTGTGCGATTGGTGCTGGACTTGAAGCGCGTGTTGCCCCAACCGCCCTTGCCGCCTTTGGCCACCAGCAGCGTCTGACCCTCGACGGTGAGATCACCCAAGGTTTCGCCCGTGTCCTTGTCGGTCACGACCGTGCCGATCGGAATAGACACGTACGTGTCATCGCCGCCATGACCGGTGCAGTCATTGCCGCTGCCGCTCTCGCCGTTCTGACCTTTGTAGGTGCGGGAGATGCGAAAATCGGCCAGCGTGTTCATGCCCTCAACCGCCTTCAAATAGACGCTGCCGCCGAGACCGCCGTCGCCGCCGTCAGGGCCGCCGAAGGGCACGAATTTTTCGCGGCGGAAACTCACGCAGCCGCGCCCGCCGTTGCCGGCCTGCACCTTGAGCTTGGCTTCATCGACGAATTTCATGATGGTTTCACAAAAAATTAAGGGGGCCCGGTTGCCCTGCCCCCTTCGATTCTACGGCGCGCTTAAGGGCCGCGAGAATGCGTTACTTTCGAATGACGTTGACGTAGGTGTGTTGCTCGATGCCCTTGACGCGAAATTCCACGGTGCCGTGAGCCTTCGCGAACAAGGTGTGATCGGTACCAATGCCGACATTCACACCGGGACGATATTGAGTGCCGCGCTGGCGGATCAAAATGTTGCCCGCGAGCACATCCTCACCGCCGAACTTCTTGACGCCCAGTCGCTTGGAATGCGAATCGCGGCCGTTGCGAGTACTGCCGCCAGCTTTTTTGTGTGCCATATAAGTAGTCTCCGACTTTTAAGCGACGATCGAAGTGATCTTCACATCGGTATAGGGCTGCCGATGTGTCTTCTCGCGCTTGTAATGCTTGCGGCGGCGAAACTTGACGATTCGCACCTTGTCGCCCTTACCGTGACTTTCGACGGTCGCGGTCACCTTCGCGGTGCCCACATAGGGAGCACCGATGGTCACGGATGATCCGGCGCCGACCAGCAGAACCTGATTGAATTCGACGCTGGCACCCTGGTCCGCATCGAGCTTCTCGATACGCACGACGGCACCTTCTTGGACGCGGTACTGTTTACCGCCCGTGGCGATCACGGCATACATTGTTGCAACTCCGAAGGGCGGCCGGTGGGGCCGCAAAAGAGCCGCGAATTGTATCGGGTGGGGGGCGGCGGGTCAAACCCGCCTAAATTCCGACCCAAGGGTATGAAAGGCGCCAATTGCGTGCCCTTTTTGAGTATCGCTATTTCCATAATGCTCGCGCCTCGTGGGCACGGCGACTTTGGCGGCCAACCCAATTCCTCGCGGGGCAACCGGGCAGCGCCGGTCCATGGCGTGAGTGCGCGGGGCGCCGCGCCAGTCCGACCGATCTTAGGTACCATGGCGCATTCTTTGAGCGTTGCATGACACTAGAACAGATTAGAGGATTGGTAACCGCTGATTTCGAGGCCGTCGATCGGGTCGTCAAACAGCGTTTGCACAGCAAAGTAGCTCTGGTCGACCAGGTCGCTACCTACATCATCTATGCCGGCGGCAAGCGCCTGCGTCCCCTACTGGTGCTGCTCGCGGCGCGTGCCTGCGGGCATTCGGGCGAGCGGCATATCGACGCCGCCGCCATCATTGAATTCATCCACACGGCTACCTTATTGCACGACGACGTGGTCGATGAATCGTCCCTGCGCCGCGGCCGCGATACGGCCAACGAGGTATTTGGCAACGCCACCAGCGTTTTGGTGGGCGATTTTCTCTATTCCCGAGCCTTCCAGATGATGGTGACTTTGGACCGGATGCGGATAATGCAAATTCTCGCGGACGCCACCAACGCCATCGCCGAGGGCGAGGTCCTGCAGCTCATGAATGCGCGCGACCCGAATACCACTGAGGAGCGTTACATCGATGTCATCCGCCGCAAGACCGCCAGGCTGTTCGAAGCCGGCGCGCAAATTGCCGCGGTCTTGAGCGATGCGACGCCGGCCATGGAGCAATCCCTGGCGCTCTACGGGCGCCACATTGGAACCGCTTTCCAGCTGGTCGACGACGCGCTGGATTATCAGGCCGACGAGGCCAGTCTGGGCAAACACCTAGGAGATGACCTGGCGGAGGGGAAACCCACCCTCCCGCTGATTTATGCCATGCAGCACGGTAGCGAAGCTCAGAAAACCATGATTCGCCATTCCATCGAAAATGGCGGATTGGATCATTTGGAGGAAATCACACGTGCCGTTGCAAGCCTGGGGGGGCTTGCGTACACTGCGCGCCTCGCCCAAGGCGAGGCAGATCAGGCGCTTGCGGCCTTGGCGCCCCTTCCCGAGAGTGCCTTCAAAGAAGGTTTGAGCGAACTGGCCAAGTTCGCGGTGGCGCGTAAGAACTGAATCGGCGGCCGATTTCGGGGTGTAGCTCAGCCTGGTAGAGCACTACGTTCGGGACGTAGGAGTCGCAGGTTCAAATCCTGTCACCCCGACCACTTATTTTTGTGTAAGGTCTCAGGACTTCGGTGACACCCCGGCAGAGGCTTTTCTGGCCAGGAGCCGCTCGTAAGGCGTCTGCCCATCGAGGGCTCCATGAGGCCGATGATAATTGTAATAGTCCTCCCATTCTTGAAGCTTGTCGTTGAACAAGTGGATGTCGTCGCCGATGCCGTCCTTGTCGAGGAGCTGGTAAAACTCCTGTTCATCGACACGATGTGAGCGTTCGACTTTGCCGTTTAGGCGGGGTGTTTTGGGTCGGATGTAGACATGGCGGATGTCCTGTCCCTCCAAGTGCCAGTGAAAGTTGGACTGGAACTCGGCACCGTTGTCTGTCTGGATGACCAGGACCCGGAAGGGAAGTCTGCGGATGACCTCGTCCACGAAGCTAATCGCTGACTTCTGGTTGCAGACGTCGTAGATCTTGAGTACGCGGATGCGTGTGCAGTCGTCGATCGCTGTGAACTGATAGAGGCGCTTTCTAGATCCGGCGATGCGTTCCAGGAATTTTACGTCGATTTGCAGGCGGTGGCCTGGTTGTGGTTTCTCGTACCGATGCCAGGGACGGCCTGTCGGCCGTCGCTTCTGGTTGGCCGGTAATCGGCCCATCCCATAGCGGATCAGGATGCGATGGGCTGTGGACCGCGCCACGTGGATATTATGGAAGCGATGTAAGTAGCTCACGATTCGACCGGCCCCGAATCGGTATCTCTCTCGCAGGTAGAGGATCTTGGAAACGACAGCGCGCGGGGTGGTGTTGGGCGAGTGCAATGGAGTTCGGGCTCGATCGAGCGACTCCTCGAGGCATCTCATCGGCCTCCCGCAGCAGCTTCAGACGCCAGGCTACCAATCGATTCAGTTCATTCTTGTTCATGGGCTCCTCCTGGGATGGGAACGGAGCCAGAATGTCACCTTAGATCTGGGACTTCACATTGGTCCTAACTGGGCGATTGGTACCCATTTTTTTCCGGGGTCAGATCGCCTTACCTATGTGCCCGGTAGGACATCCAATTAGCCGCTTACAGCAACACCACCCGCAAGCTGTCACTTCGCAGATCGGGTTGACCTGGGCGACAGCCTGCGCAGCAATTCCCTCTTCTCAGCAACCTCCGCAACGATTTGGGGCCAGCGCACTTTGTGGAGCGCAGAGGTGGTTCGAAAGTCGTCGAGCGGAACACCGATCAAGGGATCGACGCCATATAGAAGAAATACTCGGACTGCGGCCATATCACCGGCGATGTCGGCGACCCGCTCGAGAAATCTGACGCCCGCTCTTTCATCTCTAGTGGCCACTTCCTGCCGAATGAATGCGCGCACAACATCCACGGCGAGCCGAGCCTGGGCGATTCCAGCATCAGTACGTTTCTCGGGTAGCAAGTGCAGGTTCTGGATGCGGCTGTCCAGCACATCGATGGGGTGGATGACTCGCAGGTGACCGATATTCGGCACTTCCATCTCAATGGCACGACGAGCAAGGTCTTTAGTGGTAAGACCAACAACCCCTGAGAGGAAATCCACTTGCTTCACCTCCCCGCTCTTCGTGCGGTAAGTCACCTTGCCGGTTTGCGGAGTCGCATCATCGAGTGCGGGTATCCATAGCTGCCAGCCGAGGTGCCTGGCGAGATCTTTGGCGAGAGCGGAATTTCCGATGAAATCGGCATCGGCCGTCACGCCGGAAACCAGGTTCGCCGGGCGCTCGACCCGCAGGTGGTCGGCCCAGAAGGCGAGCGCCTGGCCGCCGACGAGAAGGCCACGCGGTGAGCATATGCTCAGGATCTTCTGCACGTCCTCGGGGGTCAGAGGCGCTTCGATATCGCGTTTAGTCTTCATCGAAAGTGCTCGGGCGATTCAGCATCCGCGCAGCGCGGGCATGCTCCAGGGGAATCATGTGCTTTTTGCCCCATTGGATGTCATTTGCCTCCGCTGCACCCTCCACCAGCGAGGACTCGAACGCGCGCGGGGATAGCACCACAGCGACGAGCCGCCCATGCTTCACGATGTCAACACGCCCCAACGCCGCAACATCATCCAGCAGACCGCCGAAATTGTTCTTAGCATCGCTAGCCGATATCTTTTTTGACATTCAGCTATTTTAGCTAAAATGGGCGATACCGCGCAAACATGACATAATGTGACACATGATCGGGGGTCCGAGGACGATACAACTACGTTCGGGACGTAGGAGTCGCAGGTCCAAATCCTGTCACCCCGACCATTGATTTTATTGAAGAAAATCTCCGCAGTTTAGTTCGGAGGTGTCATCAGATTTGCACCCGGGGTACCGTCGGGGTGTTACCCGAAGACTGACTGAATCGTAAGGTTCGGTCCGCAAACAAAGCCACTGCGCCCAAATGCCGCGCGCACTATCCGTGAACGCGTAAACGCGCTGGGAACTGCAAGGGAACACTCCCGTGCGGCTGAGCTTTCAAGTTGCCATCGCAAATACGTTCTATCGGACGTCAGCAGCCGCGACCGCATATCAATATACAGTTCGGTGAATGTCGGCAGTTTGGCCGCCCACAGTCTATCGGCTCGGGAGACACAGGCTGAGTGGCTTCCACTGTCCTGAGAACCTCAGTTTATTCATTTGAACGACGCCGTGAGCTATCGTAAGGCGGCCCATGCACACTCAAGCCGGCACCGATCACGAAACGGGGAAATTGAACGGATGGCTTCAAAGTCATGTACCGGGGTTTGCAGGCCCATTTGAGTTGACCGCACTGCAGGGCGGGCAGTCGAACCCAACCTACCGGCTCGAGTCTGTTTCGCACACCTTGGTGTTGAGGCGCAAGCCCGAGGGCCAGCTGTTGGCCAGTGCGCATGCTGTGGATAGGGAGTTTCGGATAGTCCGAGCGCTGGAAAACACAGCGATTCCCGTCGCACATGTTTACGGTCTATGCGAAGACGATGCAGTGATCGGCAGCGCTTTCTACGTTATGGATTTTGTGGATGGTCGGCATTTCATGGATCCGCGGCTGCCGGGTATGTCCCCGGCCGATCGAAGCGCGGTATTCGACTCTATGAGTGAAGTCATCGCTAATCTGCACACTCTCGATCCGGCGGCAGTGGGATTGACGGACTTCGGCCGACCTGGGAATTTTGTCGAACGCCAGATCGCGCGCTGGAGCCGCCAATATCGAGCCTCGGAGACTGCGCCGAGTGAAGCCATGGATCGGTTGATTGAATGGCTGCCAAGCAGGGTGCCGGTCCAAGATCAAACCAGTATCGTCCACGGAGACTACAAATTGGACAATATGATTGTCCATAAAACCGAACCGCGCGTCGTGGCGTTGCTCGACTGGGAGTTGTCGACTCTGGGCGATCCCTTAGTTGATTTCGCTTACCACGCCATGGCATGGCGCATCGCGCCAGATTTGTTCCGTGGGCTCGCAGGCACCGATCTGGCGGCGCTCGGGATACCTTCGGAAGACGATTACCTCAATGCGTATTGCCGACGCTGCGCGCGACAACGGCCCGTCAATTGGGATTTCTACATCGTCTTTTGCATGTTCCGTATCGCCGCGATTCTGCAGGGCATCCTTAAACGCGCCGAGCAGGGAACCGCAGTAAGCGACTCGGCGATCGACGTCGGCGGCCGCGGCCGGTTGATCGCACTGCAAGCCTGGGATCTTGCCTCGACCTTGACGTAGAGAACGGTCGACGATCAGCCCTCTGTATTCAGTTAATGTCACACGAGATTGTCCGACAAACACCTTGTGACCGCCCGCTCTCTATGCTAAAACTCAAAGGATAAGCGGCCCTATGCATGCTGGCTGGCATGCCTAACAAGCCTCAACACCGCCCGACCTGCAGAAATGTCGATTTCGTGTCACGGGAGTTCACGATGAAAAAAGCTAAGCTAGACACTTCTGGGCGACAGGCAGGAATGATCGGGTCGCGGCGCCGCTTTCTGCAAGGTGGGGCGTTGCTGGCCGTGCAGGCTTCGCTCGGTGCGAGCGCCGCCAGTTTGGCCGGTGAAACCTACTGTAACGGGCTCATCAAAGGCAACAAGGAGGTCACTGCCGATACCACCTACGGAAAGGTGCGCGGTTTTCAGACCCCCGATGGCGTCAAAACATTTCGCGGCATACCTTATGGCGCCGACACTTCCGGGAAGAATCGCTTCATGCCTCCGCGCAAACCGGCGCCGTGGACGGGCGTTCGCGACGCCGTGGAGTGGGGTTCCATATCTCCGCAAATGATGTCGACCAGCCTCGGGGAAACCCAAATGTATCTCGGTGGCCCCACCGAGGGTCGTCAGGGCGAGGATTGTCTGGTTCTCAACGTTTGGACCACTCAGCAAAAGGCCGCGGCAAAACTGCCGGTATACGTGCGCATTCATGGCGGCGGCTACAGCACTGGCTCCGGCAACCGGCCGCTCTATATAGGACACAACGCAGCGAGACGCGGAGTTGTGTATGTCTCGATGAACCACCGTCTGGACATTCTGGGGTATATGGATCTGTCCAAATTCGGCGGACAGTTCGAACAATCAGGCAACGCAGGTTTGTTGGATCTCGTGCTGATGCTCGAATGGGTACGCGACAATATTGAGAATTTCGGCGGCGACCCCAGCCGCGTCATGATTGCCGGAGAATCGGGCGGCGGTTCAAAGGTCTCCACGTTGCTCGGCACCGCGCCTGCGCAAGGACTATTCCACCGGGCGGTGATCGAAAGCGGCCCGGCGTTGACCGCCCGTTCTCGCGACGATTCGAGTTCATTCACCGATCGGTATCTGGCGCACTTGGGCGTGGACAAATCCAAGATAGCCGATGTCCAATCGCTGCCTTTTACCCGTCTGTTCGAAGCCTATTTCACGCTAATGGACCGGCGCTGGCACCCTCAGGATAAACCGCCGCAAGGCAATTTCTCCCCCGTGGTGGATGGGGCGATCATCCCGCAAAAGATGTTCGAGCCAACGGCCACGACGCTTAGCGCGGGTATTCCATTGATCATCGGTCACAACAAAGATGAGGGCACCTTCTTTCGCCAATCAGACGGTGAACTCTATGCAATCGACGACGCCGGCTTGAAAAGCCGCGTAGCGGCGATGGTCGGCGCGGAGTCGGCAGACCAGGTGATTGCCGTATATCGGGGCGTCTATCCCGGCGCGTCGCCCTCGCAACTGATGATACAGATGGGCACCGATACCAGCATGGGAGTGCGTTCCGCCTCGCTAGCCGAACGAAAAGCCGATTTGCGCAAGGCACCCGTTTACATGTTCCGCTTTGACTGGCCGAGCCCCTGTTTCGACGGTAGATTCGGTGCAACGCACGGACTCGAGATTCCATTCGTCACCGACAACATCAGCGAGATGCAAGTCATGACACACGATCTGCCCGAAGCGCACGCGCTGAGCGCGAAGATGATGGACACCTGGATCAGTTTTGCGACGACCGGCGATCCTAACAACAAAAGTATACCCCTGTGGCGTCCCTATTCCAGTGCCGAGCGCACTGTGATGTTGTTCGACAATGAAATCAGACCGGTGAGCGATCCACACGGCGCTGAGATTCGAAAGCTTTGGAGCACGCTCACAGTAGTTCGCACCTAGTCCGGCGCGGCAAGGCGATCACCTTGACGATCCGCTCCAGCCTGGAGCTACGCGAGCGGCCGATGTGCCGCCTGCAGGTTGGCGTCATCGGACTTTGTAGTGCCCTCAACGTGCTCGATGGATTCGACTTGCAGTCAGTGTCCTTCGTCGCGCCGATTCTGACTCGTGAGTGGCATCTTTCACCGGGCACTTTAGGGATATTGTTTAGCCTAGGGCTCGCGGGCATCGCTGTCGGCGCGCCGCTTCTCGCAGTAGTCGCTGACCTCCGCGGTCGGCGCAGCACCATACTCATCTGTCTCGCCTTGATCAGCGCCAGCGTGCTCGCATCCAGCGCCGCCTCCACCCTTTTCGAACTTGCCCTATTGCGCGTGAGTACCGGCATCGGCATCGGCGGGATGCTCGCTTCGATCAACACCCTCGCAGCCGAGTTCGCGTCCGATCGGCGCCGAGATCTGTCTGTCAGCATTACTCAGGCGGGATTCCCTATTGGGGGCACCTTAGGCGGCATCCTGGCTGTTTACCTGGTCGGACATTTCGATTGGCGCGCCGTTTTTTTGGCCTTCGGCGCGTTGACTGCCGGCATGCTGCCCATCGTGCATTTTCTGATGCCGGAATCAATCGATTATCTCGCGGCACGCCAGCCGCCAAACGCCCTCCAACGGATCAATCGAACCCGGCAGCAGCTAAACCTCCAACCGCTGACGGCGCTGGGTACCAGGCCACGCTTCGCGAAATATTCGGCGCTGGGATCCTTGCTCCGCGCACCGTTTCGTCCCTCCACGATTCTTATCTGCCTTGGGTTTTTCGTGGTGCCGTTGAGTTTCTATTTTCTGCTGAGTTGGATGCCGAAACTGTTGGTGGACTTCGGGTTTTCGCTAAAAGGAGGAATTTCAAGCGCCGTATTCATGAACTTGGGCGGCATCGTCGGCGGCATCGGCTACGGATTCGCCGCAGCGCTCTACGGCCGGCAGCGGGTTGCCGTCACTGCCATGGTGCTGGCATTCGCCGCGGCACTGCTATTTGGATTCTTGCCTTTGACTCTGTCGACCGTACTGATCGGCTCATCGATCGTCGGGGTTTTCATCTTTGCTGCCTTCACCAGTCTGTATGCGCTCGTCCCTAATCTTTATCCTGCCGAAGTGCGCGCCTCGGGTACCGGCCTTGCGATGGGTGTCGGACGCGTGGGCGCGCTGTTGGGCCCCTACATCGGTGGACTGCTGATAGCCGCCGGAATGAGCGCGCACCTGTTCTTGGCTGTGATGACGCTGCCGTTTCTGGCGGGAGCACTGATCATCAGTCGGCTACCTCGAGGCGAATATTCGCCTCCGCGTGCGGATTGAAACTCTCGCGTTCATCTCCCTGTGGATCCCTACCAACAAAAACCATGGCTTCAGCACTACCCGCTGCGCACACCCATCAGCACTGTTCCGGCGTTTCCGGACCTGATTCAGCTGTTTAGGGCTGCAGTCTCCGCTCACTCCTCGAACGCCGCGGTACATTACTTCGACGGCTCGCTCACCTATCAAGAAGTCGATGCTCTGAGCGACAGTTTGGCGGTCTGGCTCAACCAACAGGGAATCGGGCACGGCGATCGGATCGCACTGATCCTGCAAAATGTGCCTCAATTTCTGATTGTTTTGATCGCCGCATGGAAAACCGGCGCCATAGCGGTGCCGATCAATCCCATGAATCGGGAGCGCGAGCTTGCCGTTCTATTCAAAGATTGTTCGCCGCGACTCGTGGTTTGCCACCCCGCCGTTGTGGCTATCGCAAATAGAGCGCTGCACGACGCCAAGTGTTCAAGTACACCGCTACTCGCGACATCGCCGCACTTATTCCAAAAACGGAACGACTCCAGAGTTCTTCCGAGCGAGGAGCACACGAGTGACGCGGAAGAATTGCTGACGCTGATTTCAGCTCATGCCGGGCGGAAACCGCGCGCAATCGTGCAGGGTGGCAGCGACGTCGCGGTCATACTTTACACCTCGGGAACTACAGGCCTTCCCAAGGGCGCGCAGTTGACTCATGCGAATGCCTGCTTCAGCGCTCAGGTTTTTCGTGATTGGATCGGACTCGGCGCGGCCGACAGCATTCTCGGTATTGCGCCGTTGTTTCACGTGACCGGTTTGATCGCCCACGTGATCCTGTCGCTGCTGACGAAGACGTCGCTCATTCTCGGCTACCGGTTTGAACCAAGCGCAATGTTGGACGCCATCGCGGAACGCCGTCCGCAGTTTGCCATCGGCGCGATTACCGCCTTTGTCTCCTTGATGAATGCACCGGACGCGTCGCGTTCGGCGATGTCGAGCTTCAAGTCCATATTTTCAGGTGGGGCCCCCATCGCGCCTGCCGTGGTCGCGCAATTTAAGGAGAAATTCGGGCACTACATTCACAATAGCTACGGGTTAACCGAGTCGACTTCGCCCGCGATACTGGTGCCCCGCGATCGCCTTGCGCCGGTCGATCCTGTTTCCGGCGCTTTATCCATAGGCGTGCCGGTGTTCGACACCGAGATTCGAATCGCGGACGAACTTGGCAATCCAATGGCTGTAAGCGAACTCGGCGAGATTCTCGTGCGTGGACCGCAGGTGATGGCGGGTTATTGGAATAAGCCGGCCGCTACCGCCGAAGCTCTGAAGGATGGTTGGCTGCATACCGGTGACATCGGCTTTATGGACCCACAGGGTTGGTTCTATCTGGTCGATCGGAAGAAGGACATGATCAACGCTTCCGGATTCAAGGTATGGCCGCGCGAGGTGGAGGACGTCCTGTACACCCATCCCGCTATTCGCGAGGCTGCGGTTGTGGGAGTTCCAGATGCCTATCGCGGCGAGACCGTGAAAGCAGTCGTGAGCCTGAAAGCGGGATGCGAAGTGAGCCCAGAGGAGCTGATCGCCTTCTGCAAGGAGCTGTTGGCGGCCTATAAATATCCGCGATTGATCGAGATCCGGGATGAATTGCCGAAAACGGTCAGCGGCAAGATTCTGCGCCGTGAGCTAAGGTAGCTCTGGAAGCGCGCCGCTTTAGTTGGAAGGGACAGGGAAAGCCTTGTCCGGCAGCTGATCTATTCCCAGACGTACTTTGCGAATGTGCGCCCTCATCTGTTTCTCGGCCCGCTTCGGATCGCCATCGAGTATGGCGCTGGTGATGAGCGAATAGTCGTTGAATCGGCTCTCGTTCTCTTCCGCCGACCAGAAACTGCGGAATTGCATACGCAACAAATGAATCTGCATCGTCGGCAGAATCCGCGCGACCTGTTCATTGCCGCCGATCTCAATCACGGTGTCGTAGAAATTGCGCCGCTCATCGAGGTATGAGACCACGCCGCCGCTCTCGTGAATTTGTTTCAGGTGCTCGTATGCTTCGCGCATGCGCCGCTTGTTGCCGTCATTTTCAATCTCGGACGCGGCAAGCTGCGCCGCAAGGCCTGTCAAAACCTCGAGCACCATTAGAATCTTTTTGGATTCTTCGCGCTGCAGCGCTCGAATATAGGCGCCGCGATGCAACGTGAGGGTCACGATCCCTTCGGCTGAGAGCCTTTTCAGCGCTTCTCGGACGGGGCCCCGGCTGACCTTCAAGTTGTGGGTGAGATCGGCTTCGATGAGCCGCTGGCCCGGCACGAAGCGCCCGGCGCGAATGCCGTCGGTAATGGCTTCGACTACCCGGTCGGGCGAACTTACGCGGCTGGCGTTCGCCGTGCGCCTGCGAGACTTGCCAGTGGATAATTCAGCTGAACGACTTTGCAACGCCATCCCTCGAGTTTCCGTTCTTATTGAGCCCTTGACCATCCATTAGCGATGTTGCGCAATCGCCGGTGTTCAGTTGAAACCTGCGTTGCAGCCGCATTATAGCCGCATAATCGTGCGCGAGATCGCCGCAATTGATTGCCTAGCGGCCGCCGCGGCCCCAAACACCGGCGAAATACTCGAATTGATCCTGTTCTACAATTGCGTCTTACGATAACTTAAGGCTTGCATGATTCCCGGCTCATTCAACTTGCGCGACCTTGGCGGAATGCCTGCTGCCGGCGGCATGAAGTTGCGCAGCCGCCATCTCATTCGGTCCGGCCGCTTGTCGGGCTTGCGGCGCGAAGGCGTTGATGCCCTTTTGGCGTCGGGAATCACGCGGATCGTGGACTTTCGCGGCGCCCCTGAGCGGGCAGAGGCACCCACCCCTGCCGAGATTCGCGGCCGAATTCGCATCCTGGAACTCGACGCAGACTCCAGCCTCGGTGATCCCAACCCCATCCTCAAGAATTGCCTCGTCTCAGTCGACGCCAGCCGTCGGACCATGAGCGGTGTCTATCGCGAACTGCCCGACAGCCATAAGGAGTCGTATCGGCAACTCTTCGAAGCTGTCGCAGAAGGCCATCGTGTCCTTTTCCACTGTGCGGCGGGTAAGGACCGGACCGGCGTCGCCACCGCCTTGATGCTCGACGTCTTGGGAGTGGATCGGTCACTGATCAAGGCGGAATTCACCCTTTCCGAGCGGGTTATAGAAGAGACGATCGAGCTCTTTCTCACGCAAGCCCGCCGCATCATGCTCGCCCACGTGGATCCCGCGGTCTGGCGGCCAATGATGCGCGCCGACGGCGAGTATCTCGATGCCATGTTCGCCGAGATCGACGCCCGCTATGGCGGCGTCGAGGGCTATCTGGCCACAGCGCTGCGCTTGCCGCGGGACGTCCCGCAGCGGCTGCGCTCCATGCTGCTGGAACAGTCGAATCGGATCGGCTCCGTATAATTGTCGGACAATCGTGTATGCCCTTATTGACTGACGCGAGCCGCACTGGCAACATCTCTGGACACTAGAAATTCGCCTGGCGGAGCTGCCGGGAAAACGAATTCGCGAGACGCGGCGAGCTGGGAGTGCATCATGCAAGAGTCGGCGTTGAATGCGGCAGCGGATGCGGACCAATCCGAGCGGCGGAAATTGCTGCGCAGTTCGCTGCTGTTAAGCCTCCCTGCCCTACTGCCATGGGCGCCAAGCAGCGCCATGGCGGCGACGCACGTGCCGAGCGATGGGCGCGAGACGATTGCCGATACCACGTATGGCAAGGTGCGCGGCGTGCTGACGCCCGATGGGGTGCGCACATTTCGCGGCATTCCTTACGGCGGCGATACCGGCGGCGTGAACCGCTTCAAGCCGCCCACCAAACCGGCTTCTTGGACGGGCGTGCGAGATGCCGTGCAGTGGGGCAACAAGTCACCGCAGATCGCGGCCGCAGGCCAGGCCACGACCATCATGTATCTGGATTACACCGAAGGTGGCTTGGGCCGGCAGAGCGAGGACTGTCTGGTCCTCAACGTATGGAGCAAGGCGGGCCGCGATGGCGGCAAGCGCCCGGTCATGGTGCGCATTCACGGCGGTGGCTTCAGCACCGGCACCGGCAATCATCCCATGTATTGGGGGCATGCTTCGGCGAAACGCGGCGATGTGATCTATGTGTCGATGAACCATCGGCTCGGAGCGCTCGGGTATCTGGACCTTTCGCAGGCGGGCGGCGCGCCGTACGCACATTCCGGCAATGCCGGCATGCTCGACTTGGTCGCCGCGCTCGAGTGGGTCCGCGACAACGCCGAGAACTTCGGCGGCGATCCCAATAATGTCATGATCATGGGCGAGTCGGGCGGTGGTAGAAAGGTTTCAACTCTACTCGGCATGCCATCCGCAAAGGGATTGTTTCACCGGGCAGTCGTAGAGAGCGGGTCGCTATTGTCGTGCAGAAGCGCATCTGCTTCAGCGGCCACCACAGCGCGCTTTTTCTCGCGCGTTGGCCTGAAGGAATCTCAATACGAGGATCTTCTTCGGCTGCCGGTCAATCGCCTGCTGGAAGCGGATGTTCTCATGAACAATCGCATGTACCCCGGAGATCCAGCCGTGGTCGGTTTTTTCCCGGTGACCGACGGAGCGGTAGTACCGCGGGAGCCATTTGCCCCTGATGCAAATCCGCTTTGCGCCGATGTGCCGATGATCATTGGCTACAACCAGGACGAAGGCACGTTCATCATGCAGGCGGACGAAGACTTCTACTCGCTGGACGAGGCAGGTCTTCGCAAACGCGTCGCCGATCGAGTCGGGCCGAAGGCCGACCAGGTAGTCTCGGCCTACCGCGCAGTGTTCCCGCATGCAACGCCGACGACGTTGATGGACTACATCGCGCGCGACAGCGGCTACGGGCACAACGCCGTTCTGCAGGCTGAACGGCACGCAGCGCTGAACAAGACGATGACCTACATGTATCGCTTCAACTGGCAGACACCGGCTTTCAACGGCAAGTATGGAACTCCTCACGGCACGGAAATTGTTTTCGCCACAGGCGATCCGTCGCATATGGACGTGTTGACTCACAACACGCCGGAAGCACAGGCGCTTGCCGCCAAAGTGAACGCGGCATGGGTCGCCTTTGCCAAAACCGGAGACCCAAATACTGCGGGGCTGCCCCATTGGGAACCCTATACCGCCAGCGCCCGCGCCACGATGTTCCTCGATAACCAAAGCACGCTGGTGAACGATCCAGAATCTCAGATACGCAAGCTTTGGGCCGACCTTAAGTTTGAGAAGCCGCTCAATGGCGATTCACCCACCACCCGAGAATCTCCTCGGGCCCGCACCTGACTCACGGAGTTTTTCCCATGTCATCGTCCTCTAATTCTGCCGACCCGGGTCGCCGCGATTTCCTGCGCAGCTCAGTATTGCTCGGCGTTCAAAGCGCATTCCTTCCCATGGCAACCATGGCTGCGGCGACGCACGTGCCGAGCGATGGGCGCGAGACGATTGCCGATACCACGTATGGCAAGGTGCGCGGCGTGCTGACGCCCGATGGGGTGCGCACATTTCGCGGCATTCCTTACGGCGGCGATACCG
>Ga0210400_10001170_pt1 | contig 26502 bp, 23 predicted proteins | sample IncBWH26MmetaG_FD_155456 | JGI IMG/M metagenome (GOLD analysis project Ga0210400, IMG submission 155456) | Forest soil microbial communities from Barre Woods Harvard Forest LTER site, Petersham, Massachusetts, United States - Inc-BW-H-26-M | ecosystem: Environmental > Terrestrial > Soil >... | reverse complement strand
GACGCCGTGGGACCGGGCGACGTCGTCGCCATCATCGAGTAGGAGGGTCCAGTGGCATGAGCGGCAGTACCGATGGGGCGAAACAGTCAGCCCAATCTGCCATCGATGGTGCGCTCGACTCTCTGATCCGGCTCAGCCACACGATCCACGCCCACCCCGAGCTGTCCTACGAAGAGGAACAGGCGGCGGGGTGGACCGCCGCGGCTCTGGCTGAAGGCGGGTTCACGGTCACAGAGGGGGTCGGTGAGCTGCCCACCGCCTTCAGCGCCGAGTTCGGTTCCGGGCCGCTGGTCGTGGCGGTGTGCGCCGAATACGACGCACTCCCTGACATCGGTCACGCCTGCGGGCACAACATCATCGCGGCCAGCGCGGTGGGAGCCGGCCTGGGCCTGGCGGCCGTGGCCGATGACCTGGGGTTGACCGTCCGAGTGGTGGGCACCCCGGCTGAGGAGGGAGGCGGCGGGAAGATCCTGCTCCTCGAGCGTGGGGTGTTCGACGGCGTGCACGCCGCCATGATGGTCCACCCGTGGCCGACCGAACGGCTGGCTGCCTCCTGCCTGGCCGTGTCCCACTTCGATGTTCACTACACCGGCAAGAGCGCCCATGCCTCGGCCGCTCCGTGGGAAGGCGTCAACGCTGCCGATGCCATGACCGTCGCCCAGGTCTCGCTGGGCCTCCTCCGGCAACAGATCCGGCCCGGCAACCAGTTCCACGGGGTGGTGACAGAAGGGGGATCGGCGGCGAACATCATTCCTGCCGCGGTCTCGGCCCGGTACATGTGCCGGGCGCTGACGTTGGACGATCTCGCCGTGCTGGAGCCGAGAGTGCGGGCCTGCTTCGAGGCCGGGAGCACGGCCACCGGGGCCGGCGTGCGCTACGAGGAGCTTGCTCCGGTCTACTCGCATATGGAGAGCGACCAGGGGTTGCTCGACGCCTACCGGGTCAATGCCGAGGCACTCGGTCGGCAGTTCACCCTGGACGACGAGCGCGCCCCGCCCCCCACCCTCTCCACTGACATGGCCAACATTTCGCTGGCCATCCCCACCATTCACCCGCTCATCGCCCTGGCCTCCGGCGGGGCAGTGAACCATCAGCCCGAGTTCGCAGCTGCCTGTGTGACCGAGTCGGCCGATGCCGCACTCCGCGACGGAGCCCTGGCTATGGCTTGGACGGCCGTGGACGCAGCTACCGACGGCGGATTGCGCGATCGGCTGCTGGCTACTTCGTAGGTGAGCCGGTACTAGGGATTCAGACCGGAGATGATGGCGGCCAGCTCGCGCCACGGCGCGATGGGATACGCCCCGGGAGTGTCGGTGAGGACCTGCATGCACACATGGTCAGCCCCGGCGTCCAGATGTTCCTTGACCCGCCCGGCAATGGCGGCGATATCGCCGCAAGCAACGATCCCGTCGACCAGTCGGTCGCTGCCGCCGTCAGCCAGGTCGGCATCGCCGAAGCCGAGCCGTTTCAGGTTGTTGGTGTAGTTCGGCAGCTCCAGGTAGCGGGCCAGGGCCTTGCGGGCCACGGCCCGGGCGCTGGACAGATCGGCATCCAAGACGACCATCTGCTCGGGGGCCAGGAGCGGACCGGCGCCGAGGGTCGCTCGGGCCTCGCTGGTATGACGCGGCGTGGTCAGATAGGGGTGGGCACCAGCTGACCGATCCCGGGCCAGCTCCAGCATCTTGGGACCCAGCGCGGCCAGAACTCGGTCCTCCGGGCGCACGGGAGGCGAAGCGGCATCCAGCGCATCGAGATAGTCGACCATGGCCGTACGGGGTCGCTCATAGCGCCCAGCACCCTGGGCGTCGACCAGCGGCGCGTGGCTCACGCCCAATCCGAGCAGGAACCGCTCGGGATAGGCGGCACCGAGCCGGGCGTGCTCGGACGCCACCTCGGCGGCGTCGTGCATCCAGATGTTGAGGATGCCGGTGACCACGGGAAGCGTCGTGGTGGCGCTCAGGACTCTGGAGACGTCGCCGAAGATGTCCCCGCCGGCTCCGCCGGGAATCCACAGGGCGCCGAAGCCAAGTGACTCGAGCTCGCGGGCAGCTTCTCTCGCCTCGCCGGTGTCCTGCGACCGGAACTGACCACACCAGATCCCTACTCGCCCCAGATCCATGCTGCTCCCTTCGCTCGCGGGTCACGTCTTTCCCTGCAACTGGAACTTCTCTACGACTGCGACAGAAATGCGTTCCTAGCCGCCCGGCCGAAATTCCCCGAACACGCCACGCAGCACATCGGAGACCTCGCCCAGGGTGGCCATGGACCGGAGTGCCACCTTCATGGGCACCAACAGGTTCTGCGTGCCCCGGGCCGCTGCCTCCACGTCGGACAACGCCGCATCCACCGCCGCCTGATCGCGATCGGCCTTTACCTTCTTGACCGAGGCGATCTGATTGCGCTGCAGCTCCACGTCGATGGGGAACACGTCGGTGGGATCGTTGGTGGCGTCGGCGAATTTGTTGACCCCGATGACGATCTTCTCGTTGTCATCGATGGCTTTGGCGTAGGCGTATGCGGCCTGCTCGATCTCCTGTTGCATGTACTGCGCCTCGATGGCGTCGACCGCGCCGCCCATGCCGTCGATGCGCTCGAGGTAGTCCCAGGCTGCCTTTTCCACCTCGTCGGTCAGCGACTCGACGAACCAGGAGCCGGCCAGGGGATCGACCGTATCGGCAATCCCGGACTCGTAGCCCACGATCTGCTGGGTCCGGAGGGCGATCTTCGCCGCCTTCTCGGTGGGCAGGCCCAGGGCCTCGTCGAACCCGTTGGTGTGCAGGCTCTGGGTTCCCCCCAGGGCCGCAGCCATGGCCTGGACGGTGACCCGCACGATGTTGTTCTCGGGCTGCTGTGCGGTCAAGGTCGAGCCACCGGTCTGAGTGTGGAACCGCAGCAAGGTGGACTTCTCGTTCTTGGCCTGGAACCGCTCGGTCATGATCTTGGCCCACATCCGCCGGGCGGCCCGGTACTTGGCCACCTCTTCGAACAGGTTGTTGTGGGCGTTCCAGAAGAAGCTCAGCCGAGGGGCAAAGGCGTCGACATCCAACCCGGCGGCCAGAGCCGCCTCCACGTAGGCGATCCCGTTGGCGATGGTGAAGGCGATCTCCTGCACCGCGGTGGAGCCGGCTTCTCGGATGTGATAGCCGGAGATGGAGATGGTGTTCCAGGCCGGAAGGTTCTCGGCACAGTAGGAGAAGGTGTCGGTGACCAGGCGCATCGATTGCCGGGGCGGATAGATGTAGGTCCCCCGGGCCACGTACTCCTTCAGGATGTCGTTCTGGATGGTGCCGCCCAGCTGCTTGGGGTCGACGTCGTTCTCCTCGGCCACCAGTTGGTAGAAGAGCAAGAGGATGGCGGCGGTGGCGTTGATGGTCATCGAGGTGGTGACCTTGTCCAGCGGCAGGTCGGCCAGGAGCAGACGCATGTCGGCCAGGGAGTCGATGGCCACTCCCACCTTGCCCACCTCGCCCTCGGCTCGAGGGTGGTCGGAGTCGTATCCCATCTGGGTCGGCAGGTCGAAGGCACAGGACAGGCCGGTCTGACCCGCCCCCAACAGGAATTTGAACCGTTGATTGGTCGACTGAGCGTCGCCGAATCCGGCGTACTGCCGCATCGTCCACAGCCGCCCCCGGTACATATCGGCCCGGATACCCCGGGTATAGGGGTAGTGGCCGGGATCACCCAGCTGGGTTTCGGGGTCCCAGCTTTCGAGGTCGTCCGCTCGGTAGACGGGTCGGATCTCGATGCCCGAGTCGGTTCGCCGCTCGTTGGCGGGCGTGCTGTTCGATGCCATGGCCACAGGTTACGGCATCATCCTGCTACCGCCGGTGGGTTCCGGCGCTGCTACCGCCGGTGGGTTCCGGAGCCGATGAGACCGTGACGCTCGGTGGTCCCTACCGCTTCACCGGCCGCTACCGGTACGCTCGCAGACATGAAGGACTCAGACGTAATCCACCAGATCGACGAGCTCGTGGCCGAGGAGCGGGATCTCCACGAACGGGCTGCCGCCGGCCACGCCCTTACCGACCAGGAGCGAAGCCGCGAGCGGGATATCGACATCCATCTCGACGTGCTCTGGGACCTGCTCCGTCAGCGTCGAGCGCTGCGGGGGGCGGGGAAGAACCCCGACGACGCGGTCCAGCGGGGCCCATCCACGGTGGAGGGCTACCGCCAGTAGCGCTGCGGCAAGGACCCAATGGGCCGGAGCGGCCGTTCAGCTGCCGTAGCTGTCGGCGAAACGGAAGCCGAAGATCATGCCGTCGGCCGAATGGTACGGCGATGGAGCCACACCGGGGATGAGGACGTAACCCGCCACCTCGTCGGGGAATGAGATGGAGAAGTTCTGTTTCGCCGTCTGGCTGCCGATCTGGCCGGTGTCGAACGACTTGCCGTCCTTGGTGAACACGAAGCGCACCGCCTCGGGCACGTCACCTGACGACCCTGATACCGACGTGATGTACCCGTGGCCATCGGACACGTTGGCGCCCTGGAAGGAACCACCGTGCGGTGGGTCCAGGGTGCCGCCGGTGCACTGGTGGTTTGGGTCGCAGTAAGCCTGGTCTCCCATGCGAGGTTCAGGCTGTGACCCCACGCCGTAGGTCAGCTGCATGGCGTCGATCCGGTCGAATCCCCACACCGAGATGTGGACGATCGGTTTCTTGCCCTCGCCGCTCAACGTGGGCAGGTTGGCATAGGGAATGAGCCCATAGGAGGGGGTGTACAACACCCGAGTGTTCACGGGGTGGACCGGGTTGGGATACTTCACCGGGTCCATGTATGGCCAGTAGAACTGCTCGTCGGAAACGGCAGGAACCAGGGCATCCGACAACATGGCATTGCTGTTGTAGATCTCGATGTTCTTGTGTGGCCCATCCGCCGGGGTGGGAAGCGCCTTGTGGGCCGCGTCCAACTGTGGGGGGACGTACTTGTAGGCGTCTGAGGTCTTTGACGCGATCTGGGCCTTGTAGTCGGCGATGGCTGCGGCCGGGAGGTTGAACGTTGCCCCGTTGACGATTCCGTCCTTCAACTGGGCAAAAAGCATGTTGTGCAACTGGGCGTACTCGGCCAGCACCAGGTAGGGCCGGGTGGCGGGCTCGAATGCCGGTGCGTCGTGCTCCAACGCGTTGAGCGAACTTACGTACTGGGTCTCGATGTAGGTCTTGTCTGCCTCGGTCCAGGGCTTCGGGGTGGACACGGCCACGACGTAGTTGTGCAGCACGCTGTCGAGCCCTTTGAGGTCGGCTTCGAGATCAGCCTTCGTCTTTTCGTCCACAGCCTGGTTGACCGCGTGCTCGACGTACTCTCGCATCTTGTCCCAAGTGACGTTATGGTCGCTCTCGGAGCCCGGCCACAGGATTTCGACCAGCGCAGCCAGGAGACCGCCGACGACGGGAACCTCACTGACGGCGCCCTGCAACAGCAGCCGGATGATGTCCCAGACGTTTGTGACCGCGCCAGGGCTGGACAGCGACTCCAATGACCCGTTGGCCGGGCACCCGGCCTCGGTGGTGACAGACACCGAGGTGGTGGGAGCGAACTCGTGGGCGAAATGGCCCCCAGCGGGAATGGCGCTGAGATCCGCGGCCGAGCTGGCATCGAACTGAGCGACGTCAGCTTCCGGGAGCAGGCCCTCTTGTCCCTGCACGTTCACATTCGACGTAAAGACCTGGAGCAACGTCCGGGCGCCCACGACGTTGCCCTGGTTCAGGGCGTCGGCCACAAAGGCCAGTTGGAGGTCGAGGGCACTGGCTGCATCGCATGACAGTCCCCACCCGTTGACGATGGCGGCCAGGTCGTCGACCTGGGTGACGTCACCTTGGACCTGGGACGTGATGTCGGGCTCTGATGCCTGGTTGGGCGGAGTGGCTGAGTTGGCGGCCGGGGCCGTGGTCCCCGAGGTCGAGGGATTCGCCGTCGTGGTGGTGTCGGCTTGTGCGATGGGAACGGCCGCCACCCCTACCGCAGTGATCAGCGTTACCAGCGCCACCGCGCTGGTAAGTGCGGCCGACACGAAGGGCGCACGCGTGCGGAGGCCGCCCTTGCGTCTAGCTCCCATCCACAGTCCCCCTCGGTTATTCCTCCAACGACTGCGAATGAACAACCGGACTTTATAGCAGGTCTTGCATCTCGTCGCGACCGCTCAAGCGCGTTCCAGCCATGGCGCGACTCTCAGTGCCGACCCTCCGGTGTCGAACCTCGGTTGCCGACCCGATGGTGCCGGCTTTCCGCCGAGCTGGGCGCGACGCGATCCCTACGCCGAAGCGGGAGCGACGGCGTGGGGCAGGCACAGATCGTCGTACTCGGCAATGACGATCTCGCCGGCGTCAGGGCCGCACGTCGGGCAGGCCGGGTCACGATGGACCTTGAACGTACGGAAGCTCTGCTCCAGCGCGTCGTAGGCCAACAGCCGACCCTGAAGGGTGTCACCGATCCCGAGAAGGATCTTGATGGCCTCGGTGGCCTGCAGCGAGCCGATGATCCCGCATAGCACGCCCAACACACCGGCCTCCGAGCAGCTGGGGGCCAGCTCGGCCGGCGGCGGCTCGGGGATCATGCACCGGTAGCAGGGACCCTCGTACGGGTTGAACACGGTGACCTGGCCCTCGAACCGGAAGATCGAACCGTGGACCACCGGGATCCGCTTCTTCAGGGATGCGTCGTTGACCAGGTACCGGGTGGGGAAGTTGTCCGTCCCGTCCACGATGACGTCGTACCCGTCGATGATGTCGAGGATGTTGTCGGCGCCCAGGCGAACGTCGTAGGTGACCACGTTGACGTCAGGGTTGATGAGGGTGAGCGTCTTCTTGGCCGAATCGACCTTGCGCTCGCCGATCCGATCGGTGTTGTGCAGGATCTGTCGCTGGAGGTTGGAGGCGTCGACCACGTCCATGTCGATGATGCCGAGCGTCCCGACACCGGCTGCGGCCAGATACATGGCGGCGGGCGAGCCCAGGCCGCCGGCGCCGAGCAGCAGCACCTTCGAATCGAGGAGCTTCAGCTGGCCCGTCTCGCCTACCTCGGGGAGCAGGAGGTGGCGCTGGTACCGGTTGCGTTGCTCCGAGCTGAGGGCCTGCGGAGTCGACCAGGGACGGCCCTCGTCCTTCCAGCGGTTGAAGCCGCCGATGACCGAGGCCACGTCGCTGTAGCCAAGATCTTGGAGCGTCTTGGCCGCGAAGGCCGAGCGGGTACCACCGGCGCAGTACACGACCACGTGGGAGGACTTGTCCGGGATCTTCCCCTCGACAGAGGTCTCCAGCGTGCCCCGTGGGATGTGGACGGCGCCGGGCAGCGCACCCTGCTCGTACTCGTCCGGTTCCCGGACGTCGAGCACCACGGCCTTGTCTGTCCCGAGCTCCGCTTCGGCCTGGGCCGGGTCGACCTCCCGGACGGCCGCCTTAGCATCGGCCAACATTTCCCTGAACGTGGGCACAGCTATCACGATCCTTCACTGTCGGCGGTGACCGGCTGGCGCCGAGGTCACCCGCATGACTGTTCGATGTTTTAAACCGTACCAGCCCAGTCAACATTCCCGCCCGACGGTCGGGCCGAGAACCCCCTGGTCGGGGGGTGGGCCTGGGGCCCACTGTCGCTGCCACTCACCCGCACCGGTGACGCTCAGTCGGCGACAGCGTGGCCTGAGGCGATGTCCACCAACCGGCGCCGCTGTACCTGGCCGGTCGGGCCGGTCCGTGGTATCTCGTCGACCAGCACCAGCCGGCGAGGGTGCTTGTACCCGGCCAGGCTCGCCCCACAGTGCTCACGGAGCTCAGCCAGCTCGAGCGTCGTGCCCGGCCGGAGCACGACGAAGGCGGTGACCAGTTCGCCCCAGTCGTCGTCGGGCACGCCGGCCACGGCGGCGTCGGCCACCGAGGCATGACGCTGCATGACCACGTCCACCTCGGCCGGGGCCACCGACTCGCCTCCCGTGCGGATGATGTCCTTCACCCGTCCCACCACCCACATGTACCCCTCGTCGTCCCGTTCGACCAGGTCGCCGGTCCGATACCACCCGTCGACCACGGCCGCCGCCGTTGCCTCCGAGTTCCGGAAGTACCCAAGGAAGGCCTGGGCGCTCTTCACCCACAGCTCGCCGTCCTCGATCCGCACCTGCATGCCCGGGGAGGGCAGCCCCACCGAACCGGGCTTGCGGAAGGTGTCCTGGGGTGGAAGCTGGCACAGCCCGCCGGCCTCGGTGGCGCCATAGCCGATCCACGACGTCGTACCCGGGAAAGCGTCGCCAATGGCCGAGAGGAGCTCGGGAGGTGTGGACGACGTTCCCGTATTGGCCTCCCGGAGGGCACTGAGGTCGTACCCGCTTCGGTCGGCTTCGAGGAGCCGGCGCCAGACGGCAGGAATGCCGTAGAAGCTGGCCACCTGCCGTCGGGCCATGGTCTCGAGGACTTCCGCTGTGTTACCCCCGTCGACCAACGCGTACTCCTGGCCCAGGTACCACGCCCCATGACAGAAGGACCAGCCACCCCAGTGGAATTGCGGGAACATCGTCATGATCGACCCGACCGATCGGGTGGCCGAGAAGGTCCGCATGCAGTTGCTGCGATGGGAGAGCACGCAACCCTTGGGTTGTCCGGTGGTGCCGCTGGTGAAGAAGATGACGTCGGGATCGACCTCGTGTACCAGGGGAAGGTCGACGGTGCTGGGTGACTGCTGGGCCAGCAGCTGTTCCAGGGTGACGTCCCCCTCATGGTGCTGGTCGGTCACCACCAGGTCGGGATCGGCGATGTCGGCCACGGCCCGGAACTCGTCGTTGCTGAACCTCGGGTTCAGCGGGACGAACACCGCGCCCAGATGGGCCAAGGAGTAATAGAGCGTCCCGGCGTCGAGGTGGGTGTCGCCCCACCAGATCACTCGGGCGCCATGGCCGATTCCGCGAGTGGCCAGCACGGCGGTCAGGTGCTCGATGCGGTCGATCAGATCGCCGTAGGTCCACAGGCCGTCCCGGTAGCTGACCGCCACCCGGTGCGGGGTGCGGTTGGCGGTTGCCCGCAGCATGTCGTGGAGTAGAAGCTCGGTCATCGCCCCCCTTGCCCGTCGGTCAGCCGTCTGTCGCCGGAGCCACCTCGGTCGTGACTCCTCGTGATCCTCGTGGTCAGAGGTTGGATTTCAGTTGCTTCACCGGGAACGTCTCCTCGAAGATTCCGGCCACGTAGTCGGGACCGTCGGCGGTGGGAATGATCCACCCGGTCGGGCACATGGTCAGGATCTCCACGAAGCTGAACCCATCGCCGGCCAGCTGCGTCTCGAACGCCCGGGTCAGGAACTTCTTGGTCTGCGCGATGGAGCCGGCATTGTTCACGGCTCCGCGGGCCACATAGGAGGCACCGGGAAGGTTGGAGACCAGGTCGGCCAAGGGGATGGGGAACCCGTGGACATCGGCATCCCGGCCCTCGAGGCTGGTCTTGGTGCGCTGCCCCACCACCGTCGTGGCCGTCATCTGCCCGCCGGTGTCGCCGAAGACGCCGTTGTTGACCATGATGGCCGTGATCGACTCCCCGCGAGCGGCCGCATGCAGTACCTCGTGCAGGCCCTCGGTGGCCATGTCGCCGTCTCCTTGGAGGGTGAACACGGCCGCTTGGGGTTGCACGCGCTTGAGGCCGGTGGCCACGGCCGGGGCGCGGCCGTGGAGGCACTGCAGCCAGTCGATGTCCGACATGGTGGCGATACCGGTGTAACAGCCATGTCCGACCACGCCGATGGCGCGGTGTTCGAGGCCCAGGTCGCTCAGTACCTCGAGCAGGAGCCGCCAGGCCACCGGGTGCCCGCATCCGGGGCATAGGTGGTGATCCTCGGTGATCTGCAGGGGTGGCTTGAAAGGGGCGATCTTGACACTGGCGACCGACGGTGGGGCATCGGTGGGGATCCGGGTACTGGGCATGTCAGGCTCCTTGTTCCATGGCATCAAGGATGGCGGTTCGGATGGAAGACACCTGGAGTCCCTCGCCCTGGCGCATCCCGCTGTAGTCGACGCTCACGCCGCCGATAAAGGCGACCTTCGATCGGTCCGACACGCTGAGGCGCACGTCGTCGAGCATTTGCCCGGCATTCACCTCGTACACCAGGACAGCCTTACACGACGCGGTCGCATCGGCGAGGGCTTGCTCGGGGAAAGGCCACAAGGTGATGGGTCGGAACGAGCCGATCTTGATGCCTTCGGCCCGCAATTCTTCGACCACGTAGTCCACGAACGGGCTCGAGGTGCCAAATGAAATGACCACATAGTCGGCGTCCTCGGTCAAATAGGATTCGTGGCGCTGCTCTTGCTCGGCGACGTCACGGAACTTTTGGGCCATGCGCCGCCACTGGCCGTCGGGCCCGAGCCCGGGAGCATTGGACTTACCCATGGCCCACGACCAGATCTGCCGGGACTGACCGGTCCCGCCCAGTGTCCCGTCAAGGGCCCAGTCCTTTTCGGGCAGGGTCCCGAAATCCCGGGCTGATACGTCGACGCTCATGAACGTGTCGGAGATCAAATAGTCCCCATAGAGGATGACCGGCCCCCGATGCTTATCGGCCAAATGGAACAACAACTGGGTGTGCTCCACTGCTTCGGCGACGTCCTTGGGGGCCAGGGTGATTGTCCGGTAGTCACCCCAGCCGCCACCTCTCGTACATTGGAAATAGTCCTGCTGACCTCGGGCCATGTTGAATACGACAAACGGCACCTCATTGAGGGCAGCCTCGGCAATGGTCTCTTGCATGAGGGCGATGCCTTGGCCACACGATCCGGTGCCCACCCGGGCCCCCCCGGCACCGGCACCCAGAGCCATGTTCACTGCCTCGATCTCACTGGAGGCATTCATGCACACGCCGCCGACCGCGCCCATTTGTCTGGCCATGCTCTCTAGTAGGGGGGTGAACGGAAGCATCGGGTAGCCGGCGAAGAACCGGCACCCGACGTTCAGGGCCGCTTCGGCAACGGCATCGGCACCCTGCATGAGCTTGGTGGCCATCAGCCTGCTCTCCCATCGGTGGCACCCTCGATAGACGAGGCGGGCATGGCCGTCCCTGCCGATGCCAGGTCCTGGGGCTCGTCATAGCGATAGACCTCGAACACGAAGTCGGGACAGACCTCCCGACAAGCACGGCAGGCCGTACACCCGGCGAACAGCACCGGGTATCGGGTGCCCAAGACGTTGACCTCGTCGGCCTCGGACATGGCCAGCACCCCTGGTCGACACGCAGGGATGCACAACTCACAGCCCTTGCACCGGTCGACGTCGATGACCACGGTGCCACGGGTGCGGATAGAGGTATCGGTCACGAGCCGGCCCCGCTCACTGCAGTGGTGCGTTCCCACGCCGATGTCGATTGGCCTCCGGCCTCTTCGACTCCGGTGCGCAGTGCCTTTTCGTTGGCCACGACATGCTCGGTTCGATATGGGGGAACGAGTTCTTTCATGGCCGCAACCAGGGCATCGATACCTACGATCCCCGTCGTGGCACAGAAAGCCCCGAGTAGCACCATCGAGGCCCCCATGGGCGCGCCCAGGCGCTCGGCTGCGATCTCGCCGGCGGGGATCCGACTAACGACGAATTCGGGATAGACGAAGTCCTCGTCGACCAGGGAGGAGTTGACCACGACGGGGCCACCGGGGCGTAGGAACTCCCGGGTGGACTCCCAGTACTGCGGAGACATCACGAACCCGGCCCATGCCGAGGGCAAGATAGGCAGCGCCCGCATCTTCGACTCACCGTCGGCCACCACGATCGATGCGTCGGTCTGGCCGCCCCGGATGGCTCCGGCATAGTGCCCACACAGCATGGCCTGGCGACCCTCGAGCACGGCGGCCTGGGCCAGGGTCTTTGAGCACAGTTGGATGCCCTGGCCCCCGACGCCCGTCATCATCACCTCTACCTGCATGAGCACACCCGCATGAATTCGTCCCGATCATCCATTCCTAGGCATTATATATCACATATGATAGATGAATGCTGCACGGACCTCAGCTAGGTCGACCCCAGTACGTCCCATGTAATCACCAGTAGTACGGCATCCGCTACGAAGTGTGACGACCGCACCCGTGAATGGAGGAGAGGCGACCCAGCATGGGCGCACGGCTTCACTGGTCGACGACGACGTCGCACCCATCGTTACCCGGTCGTGATCTGACGGGAGGCGAACTTCCAACCATCATCGGTCCGGCGGAATCGGTCGAAATAGTGCCCCATGGAGCGCACCTGAGGTTGACCCGTGGTGTCGGTCACGAAGAGCCAGTACGACTCAGCCTCCGCCGTTTCGTCACTGAGCACCCGGACGCTCAGCGTGGTGTTGACGTGCCGCGTGTTGGTGCCTGGGCCCTGAAACCGGTCGTTCCGTCGCTCGAAACGGTCGGCCTTGATGGCATCCCGCCCCATGTTCTGGCTGTGAGCCAACCCTTCGCCGTCGCCGGGGAACTCCCAGACGGCGTCCTCGGTAAAGCACTCCAAGTACTCGTCGAGGTCCTTGGCCATGTCGGCCAGGTGGGCCAGATGGGCCACCAGGTTGCGAATCTCCATCTCATCGGCCAGCTGCTGGATCGCCTGTTCAGTCACCGTCTTCATCCTCCTCGTCTTGTCTGGTGCGGATACTGGTGTCGCAGTGCGCTCATCTGCCCACTGCTAGGTCATCAAATGCGGGGAATCGTTGTTCAACGACGACGCCGGCCGCCTCGATCTCGGCGACCAACTCGTCCACGTAGGCCCTGCTCGGGTGATTGTCCCGGCCGGCTGGATCCCAGACGGCTGTCCAGAACCCCTCGTCCTCCCAAGGTGACTTCGTCGGCTGGGCGTCGTCCTTATAGCGCGGGATCAGGGACCAGTGCAGGTGCGAGGCGTTGTTCCCAAGGGCGGCGTAGTTCATCTTCCGAGGCTGGTGAACCTTGAAAATTGCCTCGGACACCCGGGCCATCTCGTCAAGGTGGAGGGCGCGTATATCGGGATCCAGGTCATGGAGTTCCTCGACGTGTTGGCGCGCCATAAAGACGGTGTGACCCTTGAAATACTGCCCATAGAAGATGCTCACGTAACCAGTCTGAGTCCTGGCCACGACGAAGCCATCTCCGCCGGCGCGTTCTACCGCATTGATCGACGTGCACAAGCCACACGGGTCCGCTGTCATGTATTGATCCCATCTCTCGTCTCTTGATGTGACATCTCTTGGATGGCCATGAAGATCACGGCTTTTGCGCTCGGCGCCAGCCGGTAGATCTGCGAGGTGTTGGCCCTCACCATGTGATCGATCGACTGACCAGCGGGCGCATGGCCGCTGGGAACTCCTCGATGTCCACCGCGGCCACGTCAGGTCGCGCCTTCGAGACCAACCGACCGAAGGTAGTCATCGATAACGGACTCGTAGTCAAGAAGGCGGGTGATGGCCCACTGCCGCTCGGGGTGGTCAGGAGGTTCACTCAGGATCTTCAGCAGTTCGGTATCGGATTCCACGTTGGCGATGATGAACCGACCCACTCCTTCCATCACGTAGACGGCCTCGTAGTTGCCGTTGGCCACCTGAGCTCGACAGTGCTCCCGGTTGGCGGCGATCTCGGTCAGGTCGGCGTCGGCCTGCTCTTCGGTGGTCACCGGCGGATGTGTCCCGATGGCAACAAATCTCATGGTGGCGCACCCCCTTGAACTCGAACCCGATTCCCCATGACCGGGCTCCCCCTACGCTGCATCCTGGCCGGCGGCACGGAACTGGACCATCAGCCGATCGATGTTGGCCATTGTCGTCCGGACGCTCTCCTCTTTGACGGTGTCGTATCCACGGATCAGGTCGGGATAGGCAGCGATCTCGACAGCTAGGTCGTGATTGGCCGGGGTCAGCCCGCCGAGGACTTCGTCCACAACTTCCTCGTACCGCTCGATCAGGCTGCGCTCCAGGCGACGATGAGCGGATCGACCGAGTAGGTCGAGCTTGGTTCCCCGCACCCTCTTCCCGTAGGCCAGAACCCGAAGCGCAGGGAAGATCCACCGTCCGAACGTCCGCTTCTTGGCCCGCCCGGTCCGCGGGTCTCGAGGGTTGAACATCTGGGGAGAGAGGTTGAGCTCGAGGCGATAGCTCCCGGTCAACTCGCCTTGGAGCTGCTTGCGGAACGAGCCATCGGTATAGAGACGGGCCACCTCGTACTCGTCCTTGTAGGCCAGCAACTTGAAGTAGTAGCGGGCCACGGCCATGGCCAGGTCTTCGGACTCTCCGTTCGTCGCCTCCCGCTCACGCCGGTGTACTGCGGCCACCCGGTCCCGGTATCGGGCGGCATAGGCCTTGTCCTGATACTGGATCAGGAACTCGGCCCGCAGTTCGACCGCCTCGGGAAGCGATCTCGTCGGTCCCTCGAGGCTCCGCGTAGTCGCACTCACAGCAGCAGTGGGAGCGTCGGAACCCTGGGCCAACAACTGGATCCGTTGCGGGTCGACCGCGGCGACCCGTCCCAAGTCGAAGGCCAACTGGTTGTCGGCGACCGTTTGGCCGTTCAGCTCGATGGCCCGACGGAGGGACCCCACCCCCACCGGCAGTTGGCCCAGCTGACTGGCAAACCCGAGCATCATCATGTTGGCCATGATGGCGTCGCCGAAGATCGCCTTGGCCCAATTGCTCGCTTCGATACCGGCAACCGAATCGTCGCCACCGGCGCGAACAAGCCGCTTCTTGATCGGACCGATGTCGAAGGCCAGGTCCGGGCTGGTGGCGAAGTCCGACGTGGGCTGCATGTGCTCGTTCAGCACGATCTGGGTCTTTCCCTTGGCGATGGAACCCACATTCTCCGGTAGACCGGTCACGATGGGGTCGGTACCGATGACGACGTCGGACTCCCCCGGACCGATGCGCGAGGCCAGCACGTCATCGTGATCATCGCTGATCCGGACATGGCTGGTCACCGGACCGTTCTTCTGGGCCATCCCCAGCACATTGAGGACCGAGACCGACTTGTCTTCCAGATGGGCAGCCATGGCCAGCACCGAGCCCAAGGTCACGATCCCCGCACCGCCGACTCCGGTGACCAGCACGGCGCACTGACCGCCGGCATAGTGAGGCGCATCCACGCTGAGTGATGCAGCGACGGCGATGGCCGCGTCCCGCCGGTCGCCGCCGGTCTCCCTGACCGCGGCGGCGGGAAGCGTTCGGTTGGAAGCGCTTCGAAGTTCACCGCCGTAGACGGTCACCAGGCTCGGACAGTATCCCTCCAGACACGAGTAGTCCTTGTTGCACGACGACTGGTCGATGCGCCGCTTGCGACCGAACTCGGTCTCGACCGGCTCGATGGAGATGCAGTTCGACTGAACGTTGCAGTCGCCACAGCCCTCGCACACCAGCTCGTTGATGATGACCCGTTTGGCCGGATCGGCCAGCTTCTTGCGCTTCCTCAGCCGACGCTTCTCAGCCGCACACGCCTGGTCGTAAATGATGACGGTGACGCCGGGTATCTCCCGGAAGGTGCGCTGAAGCTCGTCCATCTCCGATCGGTGATGGATCTTCACCCCCGCGGGAAAGCCCACGCCCCTCGGGTACTTGTCCGGCTCGTCGGTGACGACGGCGATGTGGGCCACGCCCTCGGCCGCCACCTGCTGGGCGATCACCGGCGCGGTGACATTTCCCTCGACCGCCTGACCTCCCGTCATGGCCACGGCATCGTTGGCCAGGATCTTGTAGGTGATGTTCACATCGGCCGAGAGGGCAGCCCTGATGGCCAGGATCCCCGAGTGGTAGTAGGTCCCGTCGCCCAGATTCTGGAAGATGTGCTGGCGGGAGGTGAACCGCGACTGGCCGATCCAGTTCGCACCCTCCGAGCCCATGGGCGTGGCCCCCATGGTGTGACGCTCGGGCATCATCGCCACCATGCCGTGGCACCCGATCCCGCCCAAGGCCACCGAACCCTCTGGGATCTTGGTCGAGATGTTGTGGGGACAGCCCGAGCAGAAAGCGGGCTTGCGGGCCAAGTCGGTCCCCGGCTTGAACTGGGGCAGGTCCCTGATCGGTGCCTGAGGTCGGGACAGCGTCTCCCCCGTGCTGTGCTCGAGCCAGCGGACGATGGCCCCAGTGATGTCGGTGGCCGACAGCTCTCCGTAATTGGATACGAGGGGCTGACCCTCCCAGTCGCGCTTGCCGAACAACCGTGGCTGGTCGCCTCCCGCCTCGAACAGGATCGTCTTGAGCTGGTCCTCGATCAGCGGCCGCTTTTCCTCGACCACGAGAATGTCGTCCTTCCCCCGACAAAACTCATGTACGGCAGTGGGCTCGAGAGGCCAGGTCATGGCCACCTTGAAGAGACCGATCCCGAGCGATTGGGCTCGGGACTCGTCGATTCCCAGGGTCTGCATGGCTTGGCGGACGTCGTTGTACGCCTTGCCACAGGTGATGATCCCCACTCGGCTTCGAGCATTCCCGAACACCACTCGATCGAGCCCGTTGTGGCGTACGAACTCCTGGGCGGCCGGCAGTCGGACGTTGTAGAGGCTGCGATCGGCCTCGATCAGTGGTCCATGTGCGGCGGTCCGGTCCGGCCGCCACGGATCGCGGTCCGGCGTGGAGATGGTCAGGCGATCTTGGTCGACGAGGACCGACGCCGCTGTCTCCACTGTGTCGGTCACGCAGATGAACCCGACCCAGCACCCCGAGAACCGGGACAGGGCGTACCCATAGAGCCCGTAGTCGATGTAATCCTGGATCGACGACGGGTTGAGCACCGGCATTCCGAAGCTGATGAGCGCGTACTCACTCTGGTGGGCCAGCGACGACGAACGGGCCGCATGGTCGTCGCCGCACAGGGCGAGCACCCCGCCGTGATTGGCGGTTCCGTGATAGTTGGCCGTCTTCAGTGCGTCGCCGGCGCGATCGACTCCCGGGCCTTTGCCGTACCACATGCCGAAGACGCCGTCGTAGTCACTCTCCCCGATCATGTCGAGCTGCTGGGTACCCCAGACAGCGGTGGCAGCCAGTTCTTCGTTGACACCCGGCTGGAAGTGAACGTCGGCTGCCTTCAGCCGATCGCCCGCAGCCCAGAGAGCCATGTCCAGCACGCCCAGCGGGGAGCCGCGATAGCCCGAGACGAAGCCACCGGTCCGCAATCCGGCCGCCTGGTCGCGCTGATGCTGCATGAGCAGCACCCGCACCAGGGCCTGGTCGCCATTGAGGAAGACCCGACCGTGATCACGCACGTAGCGGTCTTCCAGGGTGTAGGTCGAGTCGAACATTGTCGTCATAGGGTCATGTCTCCATCCGGGTGGACCTTGCGTCCCAATTCAGGGTGACGTCACCCACTCATCGAGATCGTCGGCGAGAGGAATCTGTGGTTCTCGGAACGCGACCATGTCTCGGACACCCGCTCGCCAGGGCGTGGTCGTCCGGCCCACCAGGTCGTGCATCTTGGTCGGATCGATGGGCGTCGCTCCGACCACTGTGTCGGTGGTGAGGAAATGAGCCCGCTTTCCCACGAGATGACCAATGTAGGTACACCACTGCTCCACACTGACCGGCTCGCTCCCGCCCCAGTTCACGATGACCGCAGGAGTGCCTGCCACCTCGAGCAGGCCGGGAATCATGGCCATGATGTCCGACTCGTGGATTGGATTGAAGACGTTCTCCTGGCCGGGGAAGATGGGAATGGGTTCGTCGGCCAGAACCATGTTCAAGTGATGCCCGAGCCAGCCGCCGTTCCGGCCATAGGGGACATTGAGGCGGGCGATGACGATGGGGAGCCCGAATTGCCGGGCGGCATACCGGGCCATCGCCTCGGCGGCGATCCGGCAGATGGTGTACGTGGCCAGAAGATCTGAGGATCTCGGGGTGTCGCTCAAGGGATCGTTCTCGTTCAAGGGATGAGGACCGTTCGGACGGTACACATTGGTCGACGAGCAATGCAGCAGTGCCTTGGCCGATCGGCAATGACTGGCGATGACCCCCAGACCGCCAGCGTTGGCATCGAGGTCGTACCCCCAGTCGTAATTGCGTGACTTCACAACTCCGAAGTTCAAGACATAGTCGAAGTCGTCGGGAAGACCGACCGGGAGGTCAGCGGCCATATCCATGGGGAAACAGGTGACGCCTTTGGACTCCAGGTAAGCGCGGGTCTCGGGATCTTGGAATCGGGCGAGCCCCCACACATCGACACCGGGCCGTTTGGCCAGCTCCTCGGCCACTGGTTGGCCGACGGTGCCCGTTGGCCCTACGACCAAGATCTTTCCCGTCAGTTCCATCCCCACCTTTCCCTTGGACGATTCGAGAGTCCCGATTCATTGTCGCCGGGCATCTCGAGTTGGCGCCCGACGTCTTCCCCGAAGAGCTCCGGCCCCGATCGACGATCACGCGAGCGACTCCATCGAGACCAACTGGCTATCTGGTCCATCCACGACCTGGACACATGCGTCCCGCAGCGATGGGCGAGACGTTCAGCAGCTCCTCCTTGTCTGCGACGGTTTACGTATTATAGATCGTATATGATGTGTGAGCAACAACGGAGGGGTGCACGGGAACGATCGGACGCTCGGGTCCGTCGGCCGTTGAACAACCCAGGTCAACGACGGAAATCCGCTTGCCTCGTCCCGATTATCTATTTTATAGTATTCTCGGTGGCTGTATAGTTGACTCGTGACGGGTACTGAAGGTCGGAGCGTGGCGCCACCATGGCCCGGTCGGCGCCGCCCACAGCTCGCCGACGAGGTCGTCCAATACGTTCGGGCGCTCATCATGTCGGGCGAAGTCGAGCAGGGTTCCTTCTTGCGTCTCGAACCGCTCGCCAAAGACCTGGGAATCAGCGCCACCCCGGTGCGAGAGGCAATGGCGGCACTGGAACGAGAGGGGTTCGTACGCCTCGAGCCCCGCCGTGGCTATGTGGTGACCCGGTTCGTACGCCAAGACATCGCCGACATCTTCATGGTGGAAGCATTCGTGGCGTCGGAACTTGCCGCCCGGGCCGCCGAACGGATGTCGCCCGAACGCCTGGCCGAACTCCAGGCGGTCTACGAGGAGCTCCAGCACTTCATCGCCATCGAGGAGTACGACCAGGCCGACGACGCTAACTTTCGCTTCTACTGGCTCGTCCACGATGCGGCACGCTCCCCCAGGCTGACGTGGCTGGTGAGCACGATCGTGCCCTACTCACCGCACGGCTACACCTCCAACCCCGAGCTACGGGCGACCCTGGTCGAGGGTCACGGTATGGTCCTGCAGGCGCTGATCAACCATGACTCCGAGCAGGCCCGGCTGGCCATGGACCGTTACGTCCGCACCTTGGGGGAAAACGCCATCGGTCAGTTCGAACGAGCTGGGCTCTGGGCCGACGATCATCCCGAGCGCGACCCCGTCTGACACCGCTCGGATCGAGACCGTGAAAACGGGTTAGCGCTTCTCCGCCTCTGTCGCGGCATTCGGGCCGCAGAGGACGGCCGCTCCCCCCAGAACGGCCGATCGCCGTATGGCATCGAGCACCTGTACAGCCTTGCGGCCATCCTCGAACGTCGGGGCCTGGGGGCCGGCGGCATCAAGGCTCTCACCGCGGACCTCACGGCAGAAGTCGGTCACCAGCCTCCGGTAGGGAGCGATCTCTTGACGCGTCCATGGGCGGTTGTTGGTGTCGTCCAGATCGAAGTCCATTTCGAGCTCGAGTTCGGGCGGCAGGTGGACAGGCCGATCCCCGCTCTCGTCGGCCACATGCACGACATCATCGTCGATGGCGACCGTGCCTTTGGTTCCCGCCACCTGCCAGACGTTGAGCGGAGGACCCCAAACCGCCGCGCTCTCCTGGAACACACCTCGTGCCCCGCTCGTCGTGACGAAAGTTGCCGCGAACGAATCGTCTCCACCGCCCTCCCTGGGATGAACGGCGAAGAGCAACGCCGAGACTGACCTGATCTCGCCCAGCTGCGTGAGCATCATGTCGACTGCATGGGATCCGTTCCCGTTCAGCCAGCCACCCCCCGATTCGGGGCGGAACCACCATGCCGGTGCCGGGGCGTCGGGCCGGGCCAGGAGGGAGTACATCCTCACCACCGTCACCACCCGAGGATCGCCGATGGCACCGCTCTGGATGAGCTGGTTCACCAGCGCGTTGGCGGGACTGTAACGGAACTCGTATCCGACGTAGGCCACCCGGCCGGCCCGGGCCGCGGCCTCACACATCTCGGCCGCTTCGATGGCATCGACCGCCAATGGCTTCTCACAGATGACGTGCTTTCCGTACCCCAGCGCTTCGAGCGCCATAGACCGGTGCGAGCCGGGGGGTGAGGCGATTGTGACGATGTCGGTGTCGCACTCATCGAGGGCGGCAGTGAGCGACGAAAATGCCCCGGCGATGCCCACCCGCTCAGCTCGGCGCCGGGTCCGCTCCCTGTCCTGGCCGACCAGACCGACCACGTCCACACCGCACGACCGCAGGGCCGGGACGTGCACGCGAAGTCCGAATCCGGTCCCCACTACGACTGCCCTTAGTTGGTCCATCAACCTTCGGTCCCATCTTCTGTCGCCCAATCCGACATCCGGCAACCCCTCATTGGCCCGCCCACAGATCGGCCAGCTCGTCGGTGCTTGTCAGTCGTGCGATCATGGCTATTGAATTCTCGAGTACAGATTCTCCGTACTCCCTTGGTACTCCGGCTGCACCATCGCGGGGGACGACAACGTCGTAACCGCGGTTGACCGAGTCCATGACCAGGTTCGTCAGCCCCACGTTGATCGACACCCCACAGGCCACGATCGTCGTGACCCCCAGGTTGCGCAGGATCGGATCGAGCCCGGTGTCGGTCATCGGGGACATGCCGTGAATCCGGGAGAGGACGAGATCCGAGGGATCGGTTCCGATCGCCTTGGCTACTTGGGCTCCGGCCACGACGTCGAAGGGCACGGCGGACTCCCCCGAGCCTTGCCGTTTCCTGGCCACCGCATGCATCCTCGTGTTGTGGTTGGCGCCACGGCCGTCGGGACGCGACTGGACCACGCAGTGGATGACCTGCACGTCTGCCGCCCGCGCCGCCTTGACCAGCGCACCAAGGCGATCGAGCATCGGTGCCGCCGATTCCACGAGCTCGGGGAGCATCGACATGTCCTCGACCACCATCCGCTGGCATTCGTTGATCACCACTGCCGTATGCCCGGGAGCAACCAGTTCCGGTTTCAGCGCCATTCGCCCTCTTCTCGCTCTCTCATTGCCTGTCCTCTCTCATTGCCCTTCTTCCTGCACCATCTCTAAGAGGAAGAGCCGCAACCCGTGCCCGCTGGCCAGCAGGGCATCACCCTGCGAGCTGATAACTCGGGTCGTTCTTGTCCCGGCTGCCGGTCGGGCTCTCCTTGGGGTCGCCCGGTCGCTGATCGGGCTCGGCCCGGGTCCACTCGCGAAGGGCAAATCGTTCCGTCACCCGCCACTCCCCGTCGCGACGCTCGAACCGGTCGACCCATCGGTATCCGGTGGTAAAGCTTTCCGTGCCCTTGGCCGCGTCACCGAGATGGAACGCCGTTCCATAGGTCTCGCTGGTGGCCACGTCACCCGATATGGACACGGCATGGTTCCCTACCATGTGCATGGTGCTGACCAGCTTGCGCAACTGCGCCTCCACCCACGTGATGTAGTCGTCCCGCTCGCCCTCGAATCCGGTGTGATGGTCAATGCCGTCCGGGTGGTAGCACGATCGGACAAGGTCCATATCGAGCCGGTCGATGCCTCGGCAATACCGTAGGACCACATCGTAAATCGCCTGTCTGTCCGCACGCTCATCCATGCTCGTCACGTCATCCTCGATCCTCACTGGTCGCTCACCCTCACCGCCGTCTCGCTACTCGCTGCGGCGGGGCCGACTGCGAGGGAGCCCCAATACCTGTTCAGCGATCAGGTTCCGATGAATGTTGGTAGTGCCGCCGTAGGTGGCCGTTCCCTGGGCGTAGCGGTGGGCGTACTCAATGATCCCGTTTCCCACGGCGCCGTCTGATCCCCTGGCCAACAGGGCAAGTGGACCGACCACATCCACCAGCGACGACGCTGAACGGACCAACAACTCGGAACTGGCCACTCGGCCCATCAGGCCACTGGTCAGCCCTGATAGCTCGATGTCCATGGCCACTCGGGCCAAAGCGGCTCGAGCCGATGGGACGTCTTCGACGTTCGTCGTCCCACCCGCGGTCCAGGCCACCGCTGCATCGAACGACCGCACCAGCGTCTGAGTGAACTCTCCTCCCGGCGCGGCGTCGTATGCCGCCATCTTGCCCATCTCGTGCTCTTCGCTCAACGGCCCATTGAGGACTTCCCAGCCACGGTCAACTTCCCCGATCCGATACCGGTCGTCGATCCGGACTTCGTCATAGAAGACAATGTTGGTCCGCTCCCTCCCGAGCGTATAGATGGGGGTGACCTCGATACCGGTGGACGCGAGGGGCATCAGGAACATTGTGAGACCCTTGTGCTTGGCCACCTCGGCGTTCGTCCGCGTCAACAAGAAGCAGTACTGGCAGTTCTGCGCACCGGTGGTGAACATCTTCTGGCCGTTCACCGTCCACTCGTCGCCATCCCGTTCTGCCCGGGTCTTGACGGCGGCCAGATCCGAGCCCGCGTCGGGCTCGGTGTAGCCGAGGCAGAATCGGATGGCGCCGCTGGCCACTCCGGGGAGGACTTCGTCCTTCAGGTCGTCGCTGCCCCATCGGGCGACAGCCGGAGCGACTAGGCGCGTTGTGCCGGCCGTGATCATCGGTACCTCGTGCATACTCAGCTCGAGGTTCAGGATGGCGAGCTGCAGCGGGCTGGCATCCATTCCACCGTCCTCGACTGCCCATTGGGGCATCAACCAGCCGCGCTCCCCCAGCGCTCGGTGCACCTCTTCGTTCATACCCGCCCCCGAGGCGTACTCCTCTTCGATCACGCGCTCGGTCACGTGGACGTCCATGAATTCATGGACTTCGAGCCAGAACTGGCGATCCTCGGCACTCAGGTCAGCGGCAGCGAAGTTCATAGCGTCGCCCCGAACAGCTCGGTGGCGATCTCAGCCAGGCAACTGTCCTTGGTACCGGCCAGCAGTGCCCACCCCTTGGCGCGGCGAAAGAAGAGGTGGGCATCGGATTCGAGGGTGAAGCCAACGCCACCCAGGGTATGGACAGCACACGTCGCCGCCTCATTTGCCGTTTCGGACGCGTGCACCAGCGCCATGTCGACCAGCTCGCGTCGCTGTTGGGGCTCCTCCTGTTCGAACCAGGCCGCTTTGCCGATCAGCGCGGCCAGCCCATCGATGGCGATGGCAACGTCAACCAACGGGTGGGCCACCGACTGGAAGTATCCGACCGGGACCCCGAAGGCCTCCCGGCTCTTCGCATGCTGGACCCCCTGATCGAGAGCACCGGTGGCCAGGCCCAACAACATGGCCGCCATGCACAGCTTCCATTCCCGCCGGGCTCTGTCCATGAGCGCACGCGCCTTGGCACCGTGGTCCAGCACCACTCGGGAGTCCAGGTCCTCCTCGAACGACCACCAAGCCAATGGGGTATCACCGAGGTTCGCCACCGCCCCCGGGGGATCTCGCCTGACCCCGAGGACCAACTCGTCGCCAACGAGTGCGAACACCGCCGTGGCTATCGCACCCGCAGGCACCAGCGCCCGCCCAGCTACGGCGGGCGCTGGTGCCAGGGAGGCCACCACCATGCCGTTCACGATCTCCTTCACCAGATCATCGGCACCAGCCGATGCAGCCAGCCGAGCGGCAACGACCGTCTCGGCAAACGGGATCGGAGCGAGGTGGCGCCCGCATCGTTCGGCCACCACGCACATCTCGACGGGGCCACCGTCGTCACCGCCCGCCGACTTCGGGAGGGCCATCGAGACGAGTCCGAGCGGCGAGATCGCTCGCCACAGGTTGGCGTCAAACCCCGACGGCGCATGTCTGGCCACGGTCAGAGGGGCATTTCCGGCCAGGAAGCCCTCGACCAGCTCGGCCACTATCTCCTGTTCAGGGCTCAACGCGGCGTCGCAGTAGCGCAATTGTCGGTGGTGCATCTCGATGTGGTTCTCTCTAATTCGTACGGACACGGGGATACGGACCTCAACGGTGTCGACTGGAACTTCGCCTTACACCCCGAGATATGCCTCCATGACGATGGTGCTCTGTTGAATCTCATGAGGTGTCCCGTGAGCGATGATGGACCCGAGGTTCAAGACGGTGATCTCGTCGCAGATGCCCATGACGAATCCCACGTCATGTTCGACAAGCCCTACTGCGCAGCTTGTTTCGGCAACAATCTGATTGATGAGGACACCAACCCGTTCGACCTCAGCGTCTTGCAGGCCCGATGTGGGCTCATCGAGCAGCAGGACCGTCGGATCGTCGACGATCGCGCGACCGATCTCCACCAGCCGCGACTCACCGATGGACAGGCTCCCAATCGGTGCATTCCTCTGGTTGCCGATACCGCACATCTCGAGAACGGCCGCGACCCGCTTGCGACGCTGTGCCTCCAACCGCATGCGGGCCGGCCATCGTACGATGTCGGCAGCCACACCGCCGCCGCCGCCCTTCCATTCCATAGCCACAAGCAAGTTATCCTCAACGGACAGCCATCCGAAGGTCTGCTGCCGCTGGAATGTACGCCGGATACCGCGTCTGGCGCGACGAGCGACCGATACCCGAGTCACATCCCGCCCGTGTAACAGGACTCTGCCCGAAGTCACCCGGGTAACTCCCGACAGGGCGTCGAACAAGGTGGTCTTGCCTGCCCCGTTGGGACCGATCAGCCCGTGAATCATGCCATCTTCGAGACCGAAGGCGACATGGCTGACCGCATGCACGCCCCCAAACCGGACTGAGATGTCAGTCCCTTGGAGCGCCGGTTGTCTGTCCTTGACTACCGCCGTGCCCACAACCAACTCTTCGGGACCATCATGGTTCTCAGACATCACAAGAGATTGTCCGAGAGTCGACCTACCGGTAGCGTCTGTGCCCGCTCCCACACGCGGGCCGGCGCTCCGCCGTCTGCGGTGGCACCCACCCCGAGATACATCGCCGCCAGCTCTTCGGCCCCGATCTCATCGGGAGTGCCAGTCCACACGATCCGACCTAGCTGTAGTACAGCGATCTTGTCGGCAATGGGAAGGACATCCCGGGACTTCTCCTCCACCAGCACCACGGCGACACCATCGTCGCGGAGCTCGGCCAGGAGGGTCATGATCAATTTGACGATTTGAGGGGCGAGTCCCAGATATGGCTCATCGGCGATGAGAACGCGGGGTCGGTGCACCAGCAGCGGAGCGAGTGCAAGAATCTGCTGCTCACCACCGGATAGGACGTTGGCATCGATCGGGCGGCGCTCGGCGAGTGCCGGGAAGCGATCGTAGACCTGGTCCCTATCCTCTCTGCGGGGCAGAAGGATCCTGAGATTCTCGTCGACAGTGAGGCCACCGAAGATGCCGCGAGCCTCAGGAGCGACAAGCAGGCCGCGCCGTGACCGCCAGTACGGCGGGCGGGTGGTGGCGTCCTGGTCGGCGAACAGGATCCTCCCCCCGGAGGGAAGGTTCCCACCCGAGATGACGCTGCACAACGTTGACTTACCAGCACCATTGCTTCCCAACACGCCGAGGAGCTGTCCGGGACCGAGGTCAAGAGTGATGCCGTGAAGGACATCGATACCGTGATAGCCCGCGGTCAGCTGTTCCAGACGCAGCAAGGGAGCGGCCCCGGGGTCGGAGCCCACGGCGCTGACCCGAACCGGCTCGACGATGGGCACCGCGTCGGCCGTCGGCTCCATCTGGGCGGCGCGTACCTGCTGTCGCTTCCGTCGAAAGGCGAACAGGGCCCGCTTCATATGGGCAATCGACCCGTCCGGGCTCTTGGCTAAGGCTACGCCGCCCAGCCCGAAGAGGATCTGGGGTATGGCGGTGGAGGTCGTCCAGAAGGTCAAGACGTATGGGAACACGGTGGAGACCAGGCCAGCGATGACAGCGTATCCAGGCCGGCGAATCCCCAACGTGACGATGATGGCCAGCCACAACAGTGAGGTTTGAGCCGGGAAGTTGGTCGGTTGGATTGATCCATCGAATGAGGCATACAGAACACCACCCAACCCGGCGAGGCTGGCTGAGACAATGAACATCGAGACTCGAATGCGGGTCGCCGACACCCCAGATGAACCCGCCGCTGTCGGGGCCGAACGCAGGGCGTACGCGGCCCGTCCCGACACGGACCGTTGCAGGTTCCGAACGACCAACACTCCCAATCCGACGAGGATGAATAGGAGCAGCGCCTTTGATCGGGGTGAATCGAAATGTAACGGCCCGATCGATGGAGCTGGGATCGTCCATCCCTGGTTCTGATTGAACAGCGGACCAATGTCGAAGACAACGTCGTCGCAGATGAGCCCTAGTGCCAACGTGGCCAGGGCCAGGTACAGTCCGCCGAGGCGGATCGCCGGCAACGAGACGATGACTCCCAGGACCACCGAGACTGCAACCCCGGCCAGAAGGCTGGCGGCAAACGGGAACCGGTGGGCTATGAGCAGCCCGGCGATCATCGCCGCCGAGGTCACGAAGGCCGCCTGGGCCAGGCTCACCAT
>Ga0210400_10001169_pt1 | contig 26503 bp, 32 predicted proteins | sample IncBWH26MmetaG_FD_155456 | JGI IMG/M metagenome (GOLD analysis project Ga0210400, IMG submission 155456) | Forest soil microbial communities from Barre Woods Harvard Forest LTER site, Petersham, Massachusetts, United States - Inc-BW-H-26-M | ecosystem: Environmental > Terrestrial > Soil >... | reverse complement strand
AGGAACCTTGTCACCAATACGAATATCGGCACCGGCACGTCCTTCGCGGCAGATCGCCAAATGATTTGCCACAATTTGGACCATGCGACCTTGATACGGTACGCCTTTGTATTCCCCCGGCTCCATTATTGCCTTATACCGGTATCCGCACGAAAGTTCGCGCTTCTCACCTGACTTAATGTCGTCAATGTCATCCTTGGACCAAATCACCAAAGAATTACGCAGATACGGATCAACAAACTCTGCGTCCGTGCCCGTAGCGCCAATCACTTCATCAGGCTGATGATCATCTGCCGAGACCGGAATGTGCTCACGTAGAACAGGGATACCGTTGAAGGTTGGAGCAGCTTTCTCCAATTCGGCAGCGGGTCTCAACAATTGGTAGATTTTCTCAGGTTCCAATTTGAGAGTTCCGTCCTCATCGGGAATCTCTTTGCCCAAATATGGACACACGTTCGCCTTCGAAATATTCGCAACAGTCACATGCAAACGGCCGTCAGCATCGTATTCGCGTACTGACTTATCAAACGCAAACTTCTCGGTTCCTCTTGAAGCAATCAGGAAGTGATCTAACGCAATCCACTTAGCCTCGTCGTGCGCAGGCTGCTCTTCCTTGGGCGGCTTAGCTTTCTTCATCAGCTCCTGGGCCGGGGTCTTCTCCAGTATCTTCACAAATCGCTGAACGGAAGCCAAGACTTCTGCGTCCTCGGGAGCAGCATCGCCTTCTTCCTGGCCGGCATGAGCCTCCTTCATCTTGCCGACTTCATGTGCACCCAGGAGTGAACTGATCAAGCCTTGACCCACCTTGATCAAGAGATGAGTAGCCTTCTCTGGACCAAAGCCAAGCTTATCGGCAATCGTATGAACCGCATAAGCGGCAACACTGATTGCCGCAGCTTCAGGAACCGAAGCACCAAGTTGTTCAACCGCCAAGGCAGAGACCGCGTGGATAGCTCCCATGTACTGGCCAAAGATGGCGTGCTCGGTTGCACCTTTAGCGTGCCGTTTTACAAAATCTCCAGCTGACTTGGCAATGGTCTTCGATACGTTAGGCTGTTTGAAAAACGCCTTCACCTTCTGGGAATGAGATACGGAACCAGTAGCTGAGCGATCTCGCTCGCCCTCTCCAGATCCCCCTGCCTCCTCGCGCTCCTCATTAGGTTCAGAAGCACCTGCAGAGGATTCGCCCTTCTTGGCGAACTTGCCGCCTTTGCGGGGATGGTCTTCCTCATTGAATTCGGCATCTTCCGCACCGTCCTTCAGAATATCCATACCATCAATAGTTGCGGAGTAGATCTTGTCCGCGCCATCGCCGTCCCAACCAAATTCAGTCTGGTAACCTCTTTCCTTTAGCTGACCCTTGATCTCATTATCTTCAGACGCAACATCGACATTCCGTGAAGCTCCGGCCTGACCCAGCCACCAGAGAGTGCGCAACAACCCAGCCATATCGAAATCGCCGTCGTACTGGATTTCGAGAGTGTGTTCGGGCTCGGCTTTGGAGTCTCGCGCGATTGTGACTAATTTATCTGGAGTAAAATCACGTCGTCCTTTTGAAGTTTCAACAAGTTGACTGTTTGGGTATTTAGGATCAAAAGGAAAAACCTTTTCAACAACAATATATCCATATTGATTAGTCCAAATCCTATCTCCTACTTTCAAGTCTTTAGGATAGATTTGAGCATCCAACGCGATCTCCAGATCACCATGCTTGTGCGGAATTGGTCGGACATCCGCATCAGGTGGCGGGTATTTAACCTTCAGCTTCGCAATCTTGGCTTCCTGACCCCGGTACCAAGCTGAGAGTGCGTCCCAGTCAATTCCGCGCTCCTTGCAATATTGTCGTTCGCTGGGCGTGCCTGCACCATGGTGCGCCTTGAGGTAGAGCTGCTTCTTCTCCTCGGTCTTGGGCTTGCGGCCGTGCTCTTCTTCGAATTCAGCAAGCAGCTTTTGAATTTCTTCCAGTTCCGGTACTTCATGGTGCAAGAGGTCTTCGTCTACGTCAACTTCCTGGCCATGAATGTCTACGGTCTCCGGCACATTTCGGTTGACGTACATCCACTGACCATCCTTGGACATGCACGAAATCCAAGGGCCGTCATAGTCGCGGTTGATCTCTACTGCGTAGATTTGCTCTTTGGTGAAGAGCTTGCACCAGCCCTGGGCCTCGATTGGGTCGTTGACTAGCTGACAATGATCAGGCTTGAGGTAATACTCACAAATCGAGCAGTGAGACTTGGGCTTGCCGGGGCCGTACTGGACTTCATCGTGCTGAAGCTTAGCATCGTGAGCTTGATTTTCGTCAACACCTTCTACAGCGCGAGAATAAGGATCATGAATTACAGGACGGTGAATTGTATCATCTTCCGCATGCTCAGCTTCCTCACGCTCTTCGCTCAGCCACTTGGCTAGGCCCGCTGCTAACCCATCCCAGTCAGCTTCAGACATATCCTCAGCAGATTCGCCAAGCTTAGTCTGGATTGTCTTAGCTACAGCAGGATGAAGCGGTTGCGGCAACTGGTCTAATGACGACCAACAATATCCGGAATGTTCTCCATTCAGCTTAGGAACGAACTTAGCCTCGACAGGCTGGGAAAAAGTGTGGAACACCATTCCTGTGGGCGTAGTCGTTTTGTCGAGAAGCTTCTTCTGACCAACAGGCTTACCACCAATTTCTTCACGAGCTTCACGATCGGCAGCTTGCTCCGGGGTTTCGCCTTCTTCAGCCTTACCACCAGGAAGCGCCCAGTGTCCCGCATAATTCTCCTCTTGAGAACCGCGTCTTAGAAGCAGAACCTCGCCGTCAGGTGCTACGAAAAGGATACCAGCGGCAATCCCCTGGTCCAGAGCGTGACCGTTAAGTTTCTCCTTGGGCTTGTAACGTTCCATACAAGCCTCCTAGAATAACCCAGCCCACTGACTACCAGGGGCGTCTGAGGTGTCAGCGGGCTGGTCCCAGTCCCCCAAGGTTGGATTCCGGAGATCGAATGCCGGAGGGGAAGCCTTTGGGGTCTAGTCTTCGGCGAACTTGCTGGTAATCTGCTTCTCTAGCCCGACCACGGTGTCACTCGCGGTCTTGGCAAATAAGCTGAACTCGCTGACCTCCTGGGATGCACGTCTTGTGTGTTCCCGCATGGCGGAAGCCAAGGCACGTAGCTTGGTGGCGAGTTCGTTACCGGCTTTCTCTACGGCCGCAGCAGCTTCGTCGATCTGATCGGCACTACGTGCACCGATTTCATCGACAGACGCCACCGTGAGCGTAGCAATATCCTGCACTTGCTCAGCGACGACAGGATTGAGTCGCGTTACGGCGCTCATGCTTCAGAAGTCCACCTTCACGAAGGCTTCGTACTTCTTGCCACTATTCAGTTGTGACACCACAGGAGTCCCGGGAGCAAACAAGCCAGAGGTCTGGAACCCCTTGTCCGCAAAGACCACCTGAGCGCCAACATCCAAGACCGCGCCTGTGAGCTTACCGCGTGCATCAACGATCTGATTCATGATACCGGCTCCCACGAGCGGAGCGACCCCGACCGTAATGCCAGTATTGGCCGTGAAAAATTGACCGGAGATCCCCCACTCTTCAACACCAGCCATGATATAGGTATGACCGGTGCCAACGATGTTGATACCCGGAACGGTGGGCGGAGTCGGCAACGCCGGGAACGTGAAGCCAAGGTTGCCAATGATGGAGAAGGGATTCCATCCGCCGATCTTGACAACCTGCTCGGCGCTCCATCGGCTTGCAAACGTAGCCGGCACGGCGACACTCACGCCTCCACCAATAGGCATAGTCGCCTGGCCCGCTCCCGTCACATTCATCCAGTAGAGCGTGCCCTCAAAGGCAACCCACTTGTCCTGCATGCCACGCATGTAGCCCAGCGTGCCACCAATGCCACCCCCGGTAGCACTGACGGTGCCGGTTGCCAGTGAAGTTGCCAGGAAAGAACCGGAAGCAGAGTCCTGTTCCACCCCGGCCTTGGTCGCAACGCCCCAATAGAAACCGGAGCTATTGTACGGGAAGACCAGAAGATTGCTCTTCAGAGCCTTGACCGACATGTCAGCTGCCTGGGCCGGAACTGCGAATGCAGCAACAGCCAGGATAGTCGTCGAAAGCAAGAGTTTACGCATTTGTAGATCCCCTTGTATTTACGAGAGCGCCGTTACGCGAGGATGGCTCTCATCGTCCCCCGTCTCTCTACTGCGGATTCTTCCCCTAGAATCCATTTCTGTGGCTGCTTTATGCAACCTTTCTCTGAACATAATCCCGGTTGATTGTGTCATTACCGTGGACCTTGATCAGCTTCTGCAAGTAAGGGTCACCATCTGGTACGCGGAAAATGTAGTTGCCTCCAAAAATCGGAATATCTCGGAGGGCTTTACGCCGCTCGGTACGAGCACGGTGTTTATTGTACTTGGATGAAGTCTCCCGATAGTAGATTTCCCACCGCGTCTGGCAAGCCGCCATAGTGCGCCCCGGAATACGACGTGAAATCTCTTTCCACGAAAACCCCGCTGCTTTCAGGAATTGAAGGGCTGTATCCTCCTCGAACTTCCAGGGAGCGTTGGTACCGTTGTTCCTAACATGATTGATCTGGTTGTTCATGAAAATCCCGGCACAAGACTGCGTGAAAAACACCTGCAATTCACTTCGGTACCTGGCCAAATTCTACGACGCACAGCAGGGTCCCACCAGCCCTCTCTAGGATCATACTCGACCCGATCACGTCCTGCCTTCACATGAGTGGGTCTGGGGTGTTTCCCTGCTCCACTATGAACCCATACTGCACGGAGGCCCAACTCAATTTGACGTGCACCAACAATAACAGAAGTTGCCTTATTGTTCTGATCCCTTGATATCAGCTCAGCTCTGCGTCTGGTTACACGAAACTGCCGCTGAAGATCATTAGTCAGCTGCTGGAGGTCTCGCCCCGTTGTAACCGAACGCATAACCATACCCTCGATCTGAGTAAAATATTGGGAGGGTATCGATTTTATGAGGCTGACGTTCTCCTGGATAGTAGCAGCCAAAATGTCGCGCTGCGCTGGCGTCATCTTCAGGTCTACGGACCAGCCACCCTTCTTGAGGATTAGCCCCAGCTGCTGCGTTGACCGTTTGTGGGCGCGTAAGGAGAACCATTGGGCGAGCTCCAAGGAGGCTTCATTGAATCGGCGGAGCCATCTACGGGAGAGCTTTCTAACCGCTCTACGGAGCTCTCTGGCCGGTAAGGCGTCGGTTGCTAGCGGGCCGGGTACAATTCCGGCTCTGCTGCCCAAGTCCAGGGATAACCCAGCGATTGGTTGGCTCAACGCAGCCGCATGGCCATAACGCGCGTGGGCTCCTGAAACTTCCCCACCGCCGCTAGCAAAATCAACCATACTGTCTTGTGCTAAAGTAGTCAGTTCCGGCTCGTTGGCCTTGAACGCGGCGCTGATCCAGTACTTGACCGAATTGTGCATCTCCTCGATCAAGCACTCCAGCTTACGACGGTAGGCAATCTCAAGCGCAAATGAGGGATGGACAGGGCGGAGGACACGGTCTTTCTTCGGCTTAGCATCAACCGCAAGACGGTGCTTTAAGGAAGTAAGATGCTTATCCTGAGCCTGGATGACCTTCTTAGCAGAATCCAGCTGCTTACGCAGAACAGAGAGATCAACCTTGTCCTTGGCAGAGAACACTTAAGCGTTTTCCGGCCGACCATAAGCGTGGAATTCAGCCTTAGAAACATCAGGTCCTTTTTCCCCTTTAGGTCGAACAGATTTGCCTCGAATGGAAATAATCTCGCCTTCTTGATTGCGAACAATACCATTCATCCGATCGCGCATCGCGCGTTCTTGTTTTGGATCTTCCGCATCCCCCGTCTGCGCATCCCTACGTCTGCGCCCAGCTTCCTCGGGATCATCGGCTAGCTTCTTCCCCGCTGCGGAAGAAAGACTCCTGTACATCTTGGCACGCTCGGGGTCATTCTGGGACGAGCCAGGGAAGAGCTCAGCGTCTTTGTCTTTCTTTTTCTGCTCCAATTGCTTCATACGCTCAACATCGGCCATTGGCGGGAATCTTGTGCGTACTCGATATAGTCCAAGGCATCCTGCCGTGCATTGAACTTGCGCGGTCCGCCCGGACCCTGAGTGAAATAGAAGCCAGAGTCCAGCGCCATACCTTCCAGCAGAACGAAATCGCCGATGCGGTCAATAATTTGAGCAGAGCGGGAAAGGGAGTCGCAGGCGAATTGGAGGGGGAGGGCGTCCTTAGCACCTACGGTGAGTAGGCCACGAGAGGCGTCTTGAGCCTTTCCTAAGTTTTTGGTCATAGACGTTGACAGTTTCCATTTTGAAGTATCAACTTTGATATTGGCTTTTTCCCTAGCCTTTTCTTCTGCTTCAGCGCCAGTATACGCCGTTACTTTCACTGTATGATACGCAGGATGGCCTATTCCAGCACCTATAAAAGTCACTTCCCAAAGATACGGACCCGCGTCTTCAGCCTCATCCCCACGTGCCTTACTATACGCAATTGCCGCTGCCTGCTTAGGATCTTTACCATGCCGAATTTCGGTACCGATATTGCTACTGATCGTTTCTTGGCTGGATCCTGACTTGAGCGGCATGGTCAAATCCTTTCAGATAGGCGGCGAACACATGCCAGTAGAACTCAACTAAGGGGAAGGCGAACTCGGAGGCATAGGATGATTGGCGTGGTCTAATACAGCTTCGACCTTAGCAACATCCTGTGGCTTGATTACCTGCTGCTCACCATTCACAGAAGCCCCTGCAGCAGGAGGCTTCTCATCCTGAAAGGCTTTGTCCATCAACGCAGCAGCATTACCGAATGCAGGTAGTGCGGCGTCGAGTGCCTTACGCTTAGCATCGATATCAGAAACACCAGCCTGGAACCGCTTGAGAGACTTCTCGTACTCATCCAAGATCGGACCCGCCATCTGGTCCGTCTTGTCGGTATCATCCATCAACTTACTGGCACGTTCAGCATGCGCCGTGATACGCGAAATAGCAGAAGGCGTGGTCATGTACGGTTTCCTGTTACGGTCGGCTTCGATCCAACGGGTGAGGTGTCGGTCGAACTGTCTTGAAACTGCGAGAGTAGAAGGGTTCACATTGAGCCATACTTATTCAGCAGCCTCGGGTAAGAGCTTCTTCAGCTTGGTTATACGTTCGGTTCGCTGCGGGTGAGGCTGAGCGTACTTTCCACCGCCTAATACACGGACCAACTTACCCGTCCGGGCGGTACGGTGGCTCATATCGGGCTCTAGATCGGCCTCAGAGCCTCCCAGAGCGTCCTCAGTCTCACCCTCAGGGTTGTCACCCTCTTCCCCGGAAGGCTCCTCAGCGCCCTCCTCACCTTCACCTAGCTCGGCTTTGACCCCTGCGCCCCCACCTTTAGGGATCAAACCCTCAGATTCTTCCTGCCTCAGATCCGGAAGGGTCTGCCAGTCCAAACCCTGGTAAGGCGAGTCAGCCTGCTCAGAGATGCGCTTGCGCTCTTCCTCCTGGCTGATGACGCCAGTGTCGATATGGATCTGACCCGTGCGGGCATCAATCTCGCGGACTTCGGCTTCTTCCTTCTCATCCATGGACCAGAGCGGCTCGAAGCTGATCGTGATCTCAGGGTCGATCTTGCCCCAGAGATCCAGCATGGTGAAGTGCATCACCCGCGTCAGGTTGGGACGTAAAAATGTTTCCTGTCGGTCATGGATGGTGTCGTAGAATGCTCTGATTTCCCCTTCTGAGGAAGCATTCAATCCAGTAGGCTGCAGGCCCGTGAACTTGACAGCCGGGATACGCGCTACGGACATCATGTGCTCTTGCGCCTGCGCCTGGAGCGCGTCAAGAGAGCCAAGTGGCGTAACAACATTGAAGAACTCTTCAGTGTCCTTGTCGATCATCATCATGCCGCGATTGTCGCGCATGCGATTGAAGAGTTCGATCCGCTTGAAGAGCAAGTCTCCCTGCATCGTGAGAGATTCGGCTAGATTGGTCTTCAGGCCCCAGACCACAAAAGCATGTATGAGATCGTTGACGGATTGTCTGGTTGTGAGCCAGTTGTCCACGTACGGCTTGAGCATCTGCGAGAGGGACAAGCCACCAAAACTGTATGCCGGCTTGAGCATATCCGACACTTCACGGCCCACGAATGTCAGAAAGCGCGAAACATGAATCTCGGTCCCCATCGAGAACCAGTGTTGGGGGCGGTACCAGTCTGGCTTCAGTGGGTTGTTGGAATTGTAATTGGTCGGGTAGGACCAGATTGCTTCAACCGGAGTTACACGCTGCAGAGAACCCTTTGCTACCTTGGAAAGACTGAGCTTATTCTGCCCATCACCAATCGGGGTCTTGAGCTCATCGGGTTGGTCTGTAGTGCCGAAGTCGAGATAAAGATGCGCACGACCGAAGTAGCCGTCCTGCTCGATAATCTTGCGTGTGGATTCTTGTACCTTCAAGTCCTTCCAACGGTCTTCAAGTTCCTTGATCTGCTCGGTTTTCTCCTCGTCGCCAACAGCTTCGAACTTGATCCACTTACGACACATCTCACCAGCAATGGTCTCGACCGGGATGCGGTATTCAGGACGCTGGGCAAGTTCGGAGAGGAATGGATAGCCAAGGAATTGAAGACCTTCACGGAAAGACTGACCAATGATTGAAGCAGCCCAGTTGAAGTCGGACGTAAGGGCGGTATTGTCGTCCATTGCCAAGCCAGCAGACTTGACTTGACGCATCAAGCGCGGTGGATGCTTCGGAAACTCGTAGGCGCGGAAGGTGCTTGGCTTTGCGGGTATTGCGCCTAGAGCATTGTCCAGCGCGAGGCTGAGCTTCGCGCGCTTCTGCTCGGGCGTGGGCGGCTTGGGCTTAGGAATGTAGCGGGCGATCATAACTATTTAGCTTCAGCACCTTCAGCCTTAAACCCAGGATTCTCAGCCTCGGCTTTCTTAATCGCTTCCTGTTCAGAAGCGGCTTCAACCCGAACACCCCGTCGTGCTCCTTTCCAAACTGGCTTGCCTTCTCCCGTGTGCTCCATAGGAACGTACCATTGTGAATCTTTTCCCAACCTAACCTCACTCCTCGCAATACGCCCGTCCATCGCCATCCGACCCGCAAATGCAACAGCTTCGTGGCGCGTCACGAATTGCGGGTGCAGACGACGACCGTCACGGAACTCTAGATCGACTGTGAACATTGAGTTGGAATCTTGAGCTGGTTTCTGCTGCTTCTTCTTATTTATCAAATCAATCATTTCATCTTGTTCTTTACTAGAAAGCCTAGTCAGCCCCTGCTTAACACGCAAATCTTCCAATCGTTTTTGCTCAATTGAAGAAAGTGGCATTATTTCCGTCCTCGCTTCTGAACCTCTTCCGCCAGTGCCAGTGTATCGACCGTGTTAGGCTGACGGAGGATTGAAGACCTTGCAGCCGCAGGGCCAGCAACCTTGTACTGATCGGCGCGGTCCACTTCCATATCCACATTACCCGGTCCAACCCGGCCCAGAATGCCGTTGGAGATCAGCTTGAACCAGTTCTCCTTACCCTCGGGCATTATTAAGCAGCCTCTACTGGCTTGAGATGAATCCGTTCGACGGTCTTGCCCATTGCATTCTCGATATAGGCCCACTGAAAAGCTGGCGGCCAACCCTCCACACGCTTTTGATCAGCAGACACAAATATCGATTCGGCATCACCATCCCGTTGATGTAATGTAATCTCAACTTCGCCTGTCATCTCGTCTCGAAGGATTGTAAAGCTCTCAGCCGCTCGAATAATGCAACGACCATTATCGGTGTAAAACTTGATCGTAAACATTGCTGCTTCTCCTAGTTGTTGCGATAGATTCTCTCGTACCTCGTACCGTTAAGGTAGGTAGCATCCTTGTTGCGCTTGATGCCTAGCCAGAAGAACGGCAGTAGGAGAAGCTCGCACCAGCACAACATGTTTTTACGCCTTTGTTGCCTTGCGTCTAGTCAGCTCATTCGTGAGCTTAGTTGCATCGGCCGTAGACAAGCCTGCCGTCGTAGCTGCCGTTGTGACAGTAGCTACCGATATCAGATGATTTGGATGAATCGGCATTCCCGCCAACAGATGCAATTCAGCATCACCCTTGAGCGGCGTGCCTAGCTGTTTGTTGAGAACGACCGGGATGGTGTCTTCATTCAGGTTTAGAGGAAGAACGGCGGTCATTCTAGATTCTCCTCAAGATATCGTCCGTGATTCGCATGATCTTCTTAGCCGGAACCGGCCAATAGCACATCATGACCGCATCAGCTAGGTTAGGAGACTTTGCACCATCAGGCTGCTTATTGACCAGGAGCTTCAGCTTGGAGGATTGCCCTATCGTAGGCTGGCAGATTTCCTTCTCCAGCTTGCGCAGAAGAGGAATTCTTGAATCGATGCTGATCAGGTCATCAGTGTCGTAGGTGAAACCGGGCTCGGTCCTGGCGCGGTGGGTAAGCTCAAACCTGCGCCGTAGCTCCCACCAGCCTTGTGCCTTCAGGTTAGCATAGAACTCCTCGTTGAGCGGAGAGTCCTTGTCCTTTGGGACGACATGCTTGTCTGGATATAAGACTGCTCCACCCGCATTCCAGGGAACCGGCCGGATGGTCTTCGGCATCAGCCCTTCGTCATTCAGGCGGTTGTGCTCCGCCTTGAAGGCCGCGCCCCACCCCCCACCGAAGTCGTATTGAAGCTCGATGGGGCTCAGAGCCGTTCCTAGCGGTCTACAGGCGGCTAGCGCACGGCGGGCGGTAACGCCCGTGTCCCTCTCGCCCCACTCCTCCAAGGTCCTGAGAACGATGCCCTTACGGATGGCTAAAGCGTTGGTGTCCGTGCCCTCATCCGCGATGTCAAGCGCAGCGCAATGAAGCCCATCATCACCGAAGTTCAGATGGACGTGAGCATCAATTGAGGACCGGAACCATTCTGTCTTGACAATAGTGCCGACAACACTAGCACCGTAGTTGCGGTCGATCTCCTGCGCAAATATATGTTCCAGGCCTTCGGCTATAGCCTTGGACTTGCGGCCGTCGTACCACTCCTGCGTCTTGCCGGGGTGATCACGCCAGTCCATGATGAGCACATTGACACGATCCTTGACAATCGGCTGACCAGGAGACCAGTCCACCCCGGACTCGCGCTTCCGATGGAATACCGTACCAAGACCGTAAACCGAGGAGAAGTCAATCTGCACTTTTGCGTTGTCAGAGAGCGCGGCTTCGATGAGCTCGGGGCGTTCATATTTGGCAGCTTCGTCCTTGAAGTAGATGAGCGAGCGTCCTCCACGACCGATTTCATCACCGGACTCACCTGTTATCGCACCACCATTAGGGTTGATGATCTTCAGAGACCCCATGTGATCGCGGAGTGAGAAGCCTGCCGGGTAGAACTCTACTGGAAGACGTTCGATAGCTCTACGGATTTTCTCGAAGATCGAGTTCATGTCCCCGATACGATCGACTAAGTCAGACTTGCGGGAGCCCCAACCTATCGCAGCGCCATCCCAGAACCGCCAGAGATGGATCGAGATGGCGCAACAGAGCCAGGTGACACCCATGTCACGAGACTTCTCGATAAGCCCAGAACCTCCTTCCTTCAGGCAGGCGTAGATGAACTGAACAGCTTCGCGTTGACGCTTGAAGAGCTTGAACGGCAAATACGTTAATTGATCCGTACCCGCATTGCGGGGGTCGTAGGTGTCGATCCAATGTTCGATGAACTCAATAGGATGATCACGGTAGTACTCGATCGCGCCTGCGAGAAGGACTGGGTCTTCCCGCAGCTTGAGCAGCTGCTCCTGCCTCCAAGCGAAATGCTTGATGTAGTTAGGGGGCCAGGGAACTACGCGCTGAAGCATCAGCCGATAACACAGAGTTCCGCAAAGTCTTTAGTGGTTTCATCAACAAAACGCGGCCAACCCCGCATAATAAAATCTATCACCCTTTCACGTAAATGAGCATCACTCTCAACTAGAACTTCTTGAAGAGGTACACCACTTAGGTGCTTCCCAACCCGCGTTATACCCCAAATTGCTGCAAGAACGTCCAGTTCTGTTCCCGTTGCGATTTCTACCAACGGACCAGCAAGAAGCGTCTTTTGTGTAGGTAATATTGGCAAAGCAGCAGAAGCAACAACCGCACCAGCACCAATCAAAGCTTCACGACGTGTAAGCATTTTACGTCTCCGACCCCGGCATGAAGCACCTGACAGTGAAGACCCCAGGAGTACCAACTGACTCAAGAGGCCAGAGCACCGCGTGTCCAATTTTGTTATTGCCTTTGACAAGAGCTTTTGGGGGTACGACCAACCATTTCCCCCGGTAGAATACCTGGTAACCACCAGCAGAAGTCTGCCAATCAGGATCATCAATCGAGATACCGTCGGCAAACGAACAACACTGCCCTCCGGCTTCGTTACGCAGTCCATTAAACCAGTTGCGGATTTCTGGGCTGGATTGAGCATATTGCCCGTTGTCATGCGCTAAAGCAGGAACGCACAACAGGAACAGAAGCAATATGAACGAACGGAACAATTCACCCAACCTTCACATTCACAGCCCTAGCACCCTTACGCACCTGCTCGACCTGAAACGAAATAGCTGTGCCTTCAGCCAGCTTGGTAATTCCTTCCGGCAATGAATTGACGTGCAGGAAGATATCCTTGTCACCAGGGAAGTCCTTTGGCTTGTTGATGAAACCATACCCCTTCTCAGAGTTGAACCACTTGATCGTAGATGTCTGACGGTCACTCAGTTGCCCATTAGAAACACCACTCCCCGTTTTGGGGGGTTGAGGGCGCTCTCCACCACTGGGTGCAGTATAACCACCTTGAACCTTACCTTCACTCACTTCACAACTTCCTCTGCCTGACGGGACTGTTCCAACTTACGCTTGGCAAACAGCAAAGCCTCTGCAAGTGTAGCAACAGAGCTTTTTGGGAATATGACTTTAGACCCGGAAAGCAAATTTGTAACAGTCCAAAACTCTTCATCACAAACAATTTCCCAATCTTCACTCACTTCACAGCTTCCCTCTCTTAATCATTCCACGCGTAGCGACGTTCGTAACCACAATACTTACAAATCTTACGGAGACCTGCAACGTACCTCCATCTGTGCCAACCAAATCTACAAAGCCAATATCTCACTTCACAGATTCCTCTGCTTCAGTCTGGGCCTGGGTCTTGTGTGCACGACTCGTAACCAAGGACGGCATCCTAGTACGCTTGGCCATCGGTGGATTGTAGCAAGCTTTCATATCCTCCAACGTCCAACTCATACGCGGATCAGGGTGGGTGGTAGGTTGGGGTAGGATCCTACCTTCTAACAATGGTGGTGCGTAGATGGAATATCCCAGGCGCGTAGAGGCAAGTGTGCGGTCCAAGAGCTCTTCATCCGCACGGATGGCTTCAGGAGAAGAGCTCATTCGATTACGCAGTCTTGAATCCAGATCTTAAAAGGAGTGCCAGTAGAAGTGGAATAATCTCCAAATGAAAAGTCTTTAGGTGTATCGTCCTGAACACGCTCCCAACCCAAGACCTTGTACTTCAGGAAGTCACCAATCCGAGCAGCAACCGCGCAATTGATCTTATCCACACCGTAAGTTACACACCACTCACCATGCGGAGCAGGGGCTTCACCAACTTTGCGTGCGATGATCACAACCTGGTCATAACCATAACCCTTGGCAATCTTCGCAGCAGCACTGATTGGGATACGCTTCATTTCATTTCGCAGCGATCAACTTCGGCTTGAACTCAACTCTGGTATTCAGTGTGTCCTCATACAACTTTGCAGCCTGCTGAGGGGTAATATCCTTCACCTCATGAATCATACGGTGCTGGTGTTGAATCGGCTGCTGAGGATTACCTTGATGTGTAATCGCAATAGGCATACGTGAATGCAGATATGGGATGGCAACCTTACAAGCTTCCAACCGATCAGCACGGGGAACCTTCTTATTACGCATGACCTCAAGCGCATACACAAGTGGCATCAGACCCAAGGCTGCTGCCATCTCACGAAACTGCTTATTGGTCTTATTCGGAATGCCTTTTTTCCGACCAGCACCAGGAGTCTTACCACCACGACCAGGCATTAGCACACCAACGATTGTTTTTCGTTCCTCAATTAACGCAAAAACTAATTAACCATAACCACTATCAATATCATTTATATAAACGCGAATACGACGGTGACGTTCTGCAACAACCGCGTCTCTTATCGCGGTATTGATCACACCAACCGCAGAACGCAAAGGGTCATGAGCAAACAAATCCGCCATCAATAACACACCCGCGTAATCCGCATTGTACTTCTTAGCAAGACTAAAGAACGGGAACGAAGACGACATCGTTATCTGAACCCCTCACGCGGGCGGCGAGTACGGGGGAGTAGCCCAGCACTCTTAGCCCTGGACCAGATGGAGTAAAGTGTCAATGGGTTCAAATCGAACATATCAGCAATTTCAACACCTGAAAGGGCACTATTCCAAAGCTTGATTATCTTTTGGCGCAAGCTTGCTGGAAGGTTTGTCCCCATGCCTAAGCATACGCTCACAGACTGACTTGCATTCAGGGCACTCGGGCTTGTTCTTTAGATGAGAAATAGAACTATCATAACACCACAACCGATTACAAACTGTAAGCCGACCCTCCAATCGCCAGTGTCGGTACTTAGGAAATAGGGTTGAACAAACTTCCACGCTACCGCCGTCCGTGAGAAGTAGATTTGCCTCTCAAGCCATACGCCGACAGTTAGCTTTGCGTTCTTACGCGGCAGCTTCAACGATATCTGGAGCTAAGAGTACCAAAGTCTTGCGGCCTAGGAAGTCGATCAACACCTTCTCACGTTCACGGGCATCCTGGCCCTGATAGACACCCGCAAAGCCAGAGAACACCCCGCCCCGAACCCGTACTTCCTGGCCTGGCTTGAAGCGTTGCGTGGAGAGGTCTATCTTGGGGAGCTGGACAAGACCGTCAACTTCGAGAGCGCGGAACTTGTCAATTTCAGTCTGGGGAAGGTAGCTAGGAGTTTCACCAAATATCACAACACCAGAAACACCAAACGTACTGAGAAGGAACTTCCAGGCACCAGATGTCTGCACAAAGAGATAACAATGAAATAATGGTTCTGCTCGCGCTAGCCGTTTTCGTTGAGCTAGGATTCTTGGGAAGTAGTAGGTGTAACCCTGACGGGCGACGTTTTCCGCAGCCCAGGCTTCGCGTCCTGGCTTGGTGCGGGCGACAATCCATCCCCGTCCAGACATGCCTTGTGATGCTTTCCGCCCCGGACTAACGCTTCCAAGCCCCCGTATATACCCCGACACCGCCGGAAAGGCAAGCCCTAAGTTTTCTACCCTATCTTACCATCAAACTTTCTCCATTGCTCTGCCATACACGGCAAGATTCTCATCAACATGATTTCGTGTCGGTCCACCAAAATACAAGTCTGCTCCGACGACGCTTGGCAAAACCTGGTCACAGTGCGTAAATACAAGCTTGTAATCCCCGGCCGCATCTGCCTTACACCGTTTTGTCAACTCCAAGGTGTTCAATCGTGCAAAGCGCAATTTACCCTGGAACGGATGACTCAAGTTTGTATTATCAAAGTACGACATCTTCGGGTCTTCACCAAACAGCGGACCGGCCCCGTGCCGCGTTAGATACGTCCGTGAAACGTAGTAGGGATCAATATGATCAATACCGGCTTGCTGACATAGAATACGGACATTACGCATACCCGTATAGGAATGCGTCAAGTGTGGGAAGAACTCCTTGTTATCCTGTGAAAGGAGCAATCCTTGTGCGCCTTCAAATACGGGGTCCAGCTTGGCTAGCTGCTCCATGCCTAACGGATGGACGGCATCGGCAAATGCTTTGCACGAACGAATGAAGTCAGCAATCATTGCATCTGGGTCAGGGATCTTGTTCCCACAACGGAACGCAGCATACTTGCCACAGATCTCCCGGAGCCGGTCTTCCAGCGGAATATCATTCCACAAGTCACTCATCGTGATCTTGAGCTCAGGAACCTGCGACCGCAGTACGGTCTCGTTGAACCCTACCCCAACCGAGCCGTGGCGCTTGTCACCTCTTGCGTTCTCAAGATTCTGATTGATGATCATATCAGCAAAAGTCGTAACCCGACAATTCGGATGAGCGTAAAGCTCTGGCTTTACACCCATCGCCAGTAACTCATTAGCTTCATAAAGTGCCGCTAAAGGATTGCAGACAAAGAACTGTGACAAGAATGTAGGAACGTTGCAGAACGTTCCCGAACCAAAATGATGGAACACATGGCGTAAACCCTCAGGCGTAACAACAGTGTGCCCAGCCTGAGCACCACCATTGTAACGTACAACTACTCCTGCACCTTGCGTGGCGCAGAGGTAGTCGGTGACGAGACCTTTGCCCTCGTCACCAAAGTTGGCACCAATGACGGCTCGAGCGCGCATCACACAGGCGGAGCAATCATGCGCGGTGAGCGGCCACGCGGAATAGCTTTCACAGCTTCGTGAACCAATACTCCTGCAGACCCCCAGCCCTTGGCCGAGACCTCGGCGTCCACACCTTCAGCCACTTCGATTGCAGACACAATAGTCTCGGCTAGTTTGGTGTGGTCCGGAAGCCGAATGACATGCTGACCCAAGAGCTCAGTCCAGGTCTTCATCACACGGTCCATACTGCGTGAGGCGTAGTCACCTTCCTCCACCACGACATGGAAGACATCATAGCTACGCTTGACCAGATTGAGAACATCCTTGGTCTTGATATCGGCCTCGGGGGTATCACCGATGATCCACTTGATTTGTTCCTTGGTCAAGTCACCGGGGGCGCACTCATCGCCGACGGTGAATAAGTAGCCGCGCTTGCCTCGCTTCTCCATGGAGTCGTGGACAGTGTGATGGGCCGCAAAGTACCAGGGCAGGTTGTAACTCTCAAAGGTGTTACCGCCCCCACCACCTTCCAGGTAGATCTGCGTGAGTTGCTCTACGATCCTATTGTCAGCCTCGAACTGCGACACCTGAAGCGGCGCAGAGTCGAAATTGGCGTCACCAATCGCCATGAACATGACATGCGGACCATGGATTGGCTTGCGGTCAAGAACGCCCGTAAAGAGCGTGCCGAGGCCCTTACGCGCAAGAACCTCCGCAACCATCCCCATCGAGCCGGTGACATCGATTCCGACGATCAGCGGCGTCGAGTTCGGGTTGTCGGCCGAATCTCGGGATTCACGGATCTTGACACCGTGTGGATTGAGACAAGCATGCAACGAAGACGAGGAATAGATCTCCTCGCGAGTGCTACTTGCCGTAGATGCCGTAAAGGCACGATAGGCAACGTGGTCAAATCGTCCACCACCCATGAGACCGTACTCCATTTATTTGCCCAAATTGCCTTGGGCGGGCTTACTTTAAGCATACTTACTGTGTCTGGGTTTGAAATCAGCACCGACTTGCTGCCATGCTTTTGTGACAACAACCGAAGCCTGCTTCACGAGAGCGCGGTATTCATCGTCCTCCAGCTTTTCGCTCTTGGCTAGGAACTTCGCTACCTGATCCTTCTTGACGTCAATCTCATTGAGCCTCCCTACGGCTTCCAGCCAGTCCACATTCGCCATCAAGTCATCGATTCCATAACCATAACGCAGGATGAACTCACACTCACCAAACGATGGGCCTACCTTGTTCTTAGTACATTTAGCTCGGATACGAACGCCCGTCGTGCGCTTGATGCCGCCTACAGTCTTGACAATGGTTCCTAAATGACTGAGATAGAGCGTCTGGTTGGAATAGAAGTCCAGTGCCTTACCACCTGCACGAGTATATTTCGCACCAAAGGTTGCACCGATCTTATCTCTGATCTGCGAGATCACCATGTAACAAGTTCGGGTCTGACGGAAATCGCGGACTAATACGCGGAAGAGCTCACTCAAGGCTTTAGGCTTCGCAGTGCCATAAGTACCTTTGGAGCGGTCGCGTTCTTTCTCCTCCTTGGAAGTCAGAGCATCAAGCGAATCGGTAATGTAGAGCCCCGGCTTGCCAGACTTCTTAGCCTGGGTAACATAACGCTGAGAATCATCAAATATCTGATCGATCGTATCCCAGAGTGTGTCAATACCCTCTGACCCGAAGTTGACCTTCTTAGCTGGAAGCCCAACCGTCTCTGCGTATGGAATGTCAAAAGCCGCTTCAGCCTCACGATACTCAATATTGCCAGTCGGGTACTGTCGCGAGAAATTTGCGCAGGCTTCAATTGCACAGAGCGTCTTTCCTACCGACCGATCCCCCACAATATTGACCGGCCGGCCAAGGATCCAGCCTCCACCAAGAATGCAATTGAGCAGTGTACAACCAGAATCAATAAACTCAAGCGAACGGGAGGGGAAATAATCCCCTCCGGTTTTGCCGTTAGGCTTTGGCTTCAGTGCTGGTTTATAACGCTCCATTGAACTCAGAATGGTTCATCGGGGTCGGGAGCTCCGCGACGGGGGCGGTGGGGCGGTGGGTTCCTCTTTACGGGCTCCAGGACGGAGGCGCTCTAAACCCTTACGGGCGGTACGGCTCTCCTCTAGAATCTCCTCCTCAGGCTCCTCAGCGGCGGCGCGACGCCCTCTACGCGGCGGCAGATCATCGGCCTCAGTTTCTTCCTCCGGCTCACGGCCAGAACGAGCTCCAGCCCGACGACCAGAAGGGCGGGTTTCAGCCTCTTCTTCTGCATCTCGACCACGCTCACCACGCGTACCACGGCGTTCCGCTGAGCCTTCCTCGGGCTCATCACCCGTAGGATCGGTCTCCTCAGTTGCGCGACGGCGAGAGCGCGGTAGACGGCCCTCGGGCTCTTCGGTCTCTTCAGAAGCCCCTCGGCGTGGACGGCGGGTGGTGGTGGTGGTTTCCTCGACTTCCTCGTCTTGCTCCTTCTTGGAAATCCGGCCGGACAAGACCTTCAACATATAGTCGTGGTCTTGGAAATTGAGGATTTCCGGCAGTGGATTCTCCTTGATGTATTTGAGCCACTTGGCTTGGATCCGCTCATCATCATGGATAGGTGTAGGGTCTCGGTCAAAGTCCACGGCCGTATAATCCGCATTCTTTTTACCAGCATGCTCCACATTAAAGAAGACGTCGTACCCCTCTTCAGGGTTGTCCACAAGAATAACGCCGCCCGTCTTTCTATCAGTGGAACGCGCACAAATAGGCTTGAAGACCTTCTTATGCGGCATAGCCCAAAGCTGCGGTCCAGCCTTCTCATCATTGCGATCTATAAGCCAACACAGCGCCCGACGATTGGGCGAGAGCGCAAACCGCTCCTCCTCATCGGCAGCATCAAGCCGAGCCTCACACACAGGACAAGGCTCGTCTTTCATTTCAGCAAGACAAAGGAACGTAGACCTATCCGGTCCAATATTATTGTGAACGTAGACCGAGATCTCCCAATAAGCCCCCCACTTCTCGAACGCTTCATCTTTGAGCATATTACCATTGTCATCGAAACTCAGCCAAGTGGGCGGAAGGATACGAATAATGTTCTCACCTTCCTTCGGCTTATAAACCACAAACCCATCTTCGAAAATGGAGTCGTAAGACCGCGAAGATTCCTTCGCCCGCCGGTTGACTTCCTCAGCGGTACGACCCGCATACTGAAAACCACCACTACTAGTCTTTGCCATTACCTCGAGCTCCTTCACGGATGACAGAACGAACGAATTCCAGCTTAGTACGGAACCAGGCTAGTGCTACCGCACGACTACAAGCGTATCCACCAATCACCAGCAAGATAATAATCAATACCCCCAGCTCAGCGGTTTCAACCATCTGACCGAGCCAGTCTCCGCGAGGAACGAATGCGTCCAGCCTCATCATGGTTAGCTTGTGCAAGAGCACTACGGGCATCGTGAGAACCACGTTCAATGGTCAGGTCTCCAAGTCGTCGGACATACATCGCTACTAATTCACGTAGCATGAATGAACGCTGTTGAAATGCTTCCTTAAGTGCCTGCCATCGGTCAGCTTCAGCACGAAGATAGAGAAGGTCTTTCTCCAGCTTCTGGATTCGGGGAGTGGAGATGATCTTATTACGCAAAGCAGCTTCAGTTAGCTTTTCTTCTTCCTCAACCGCCTTCTTGCGGTATTGTTCATCCAATTCAGCCGTCGCCTGTTCAAGGTCCAATTTCGAAGCATCACGTTCGGCCACCGCCGTAACATATGCGTCAGCCACATGGTAGTACAGATCCGGCTGTTCAACCAAGGCTTCATCAAGGTCGTCCTTGTCGATCGAAAGCTTGGACCGCAAATCGGCCAATGTATTCTGAACTGGCTTCCTTGAAATGCGCTCAACCATGACTAAACATACCTCCTATTTGGGAATTTCCGCGTAGTGCGTTAGACCCCAAATTTTGCGATCAGCTTCATCAAAGGTAATCCAACCTGCCTTATCCGGACCTGTGTCGTACTGTACAAGGATTGCCACCCAAATATGAGACATGTTCCCCATAGAATTGCGCCCATCAATATTATTAGTCACAAGAACTTTATGTCTAATCTCTTCTTCTATAGGCTTCCAATTCGTCATGACTGAGTCAACCTCCCACAAGCGAGCAGCAACGGCGTGACACCATCGCTGGAGTTGAATGGTGTTCCAAAAGCTTCAAGGACCGCGAGCGTATTCTGAGTACCCTTAGCCGACTTCAAAAGCATACTTGTTCCGTATGCGCGAATCACATGTCGAACAGATTCTGGATTCTCGGTGTTCAGTCCTGCAATGATCTTGACAAGCTCGCTCCAACCCGCGCCTTGGTAAAGCGCCCGCGCTAGGTTGATTGCAGCTGCGGACTCTTCGGCTGAAGCCAAGAGCTCAGCAGCTTCGGCTTTAGTTTTAGCAGTAGCACACACCGCTAGGTTAGCTAGCGCCTGACGCGGAGAGCCTTTAGCCTCTTTGGCGCAGAGAGTCAAAACTCCATCAGCAACTTTTAGCTTCTCTTCGCTTACAATGTCGTCCAAGAATTCTGCAAGCGTTTGTGAAGGAACTGCCTTGAGCTCATAGCTTAAACACCGCGTCTTGATCGCAGCTGGCACCTTTCCAGCTTCCGTTGTACACAAAAACCAGTATACGTGGTTGGGAGGACTTTCAACGATCTTTAATAAAGACGCCCACGCTGACTTAGACAACATATGACAATTATGGACAATCTGTCCTTCCACAGAATAAGAAGGGTGCCCTTCAATCTCTAGGTCAAAGACTTCAATAAAGTCTTCACCGTTTTTGCAGCTTTCTTTGGATCTGCTAAGATCTCTTTGTTCAGCAACCGTAAGATTTTCCACCCTAATTTTCTTAGGCGAGCATCGCGTCTCAAATCTATTTGACGCCCTTTTTGACGCGTATGTAAATCTCCATCCACCTCCACCCCAAGCTTCACTTCTGGAAAGCCAATATCTACTTTGTAATTTGAAGGCCAACCATCTTCCCCAGGAGACTTTCCAGTAATAATTACATGTTCCAAACAACCACCTACCAAAGAGTGAAGTAATTTTTGCGGTCTTGTTGGCCCCCTTCCATTCCCCGCTCCAGGCATCTCCCAAATGCGTAATAGTTTCGTTCGCTTCGATGTTAAGGAAGCTGTGGCTTCCCAAACTTCCGGGTGCAGTTTGCGGCTGTGAGCTATCCCAGCAAGCACTGCTTCCTGATGAGAAATAGACTGGGGTTTGTTGCGAAGCTTGTTTCCAATTACAACACCTCCACAAACCGGAGAACAAGCTTGTCCTCCACGTCCCCAAAACTTTTTGCCACAACTCACACAAATTTTCGCCGAGCAATCGACACAATAAAACATTCTGGGACCGCTGCTCATAAATCGGGTCCCACACTTCTTGCAAATATGTTTGTATTTCCCCAACTGATAAGTTCTGGGAGGAGTAAACACCATGAAGTCCCTTAGCTGGTATCCAACCCTTCAAGGTCAAAAACTTATGATCTTGAGTACAAATTATAGACCGTCCACCAGAAAAAAGCAACTTAATTAAATTCCTAGTTGAAGTCTTTTTATTGAAAGTTCGTTTTATCCGTACTGGTCCAAATGCTCCAATTACTAATTCTCCACAACGAAGATTCTCAATAGGTCGAGGTCCATCAGGAGTGTCTATCAAAGTTCCTTCCACAAAACACTCATCGCAAATTACAGCTTTTATTGAGCCCTCACCAAGCGGCATGTACGGCAAATCCGCCGCAACCTCCCGCATTGCGTCTATGCCAGTGTTACTTGCTCCATCGATCTCAATCAAGTCAAGAGGCTGACACCCTAGCTGCTTTGCCGCCAACCGCGCAAGTGTGGTCTTGCCGACACCCGACGGACCAATGAACAGGAACGCATGGCTGGAACGCTTCTTGAGCGCATTGAATAGCGAAGCTACAATGGCGTCTTGCCCAATTACTTCTTCGAAGCAAGTAGGTCGGTATTTTGTGAGTAGGGAAGAGTCGGTCACGATTCCACACCATTCTGGTAATAGTCAAGAATGAACAACCGCAACGCCGAAGACAAATTAGAATGTGGCCCTGCATTATACACATTCGTAACGACGGCAGAAACGGACCTCTCCGTCAAGCTTGCAATCTCCTTTAGCGCATCCCAGAACGGCTTTTCCAAAGCAACAGAGGTCTTACGTCCAGCAATAACAATGGTATACTTTCCAACCAAAGAAGGCTTGTAAATTTTGGTAGACACAACCCTCTTACTCATCGGAACCAGGTGTCACTAGAGAATGAACCAACCTCCTCTAGCCCTTCCGGATTATTCTTCTTGTCATACGGCATCCAGTTACGACCTGCACTCAGCTCTACGGTAATTGGCACATTCACGAAATCAAACGGCACATCCAGAAGTATATCCAGAACCTTCTCAGCAATCACGTCAGCTCTATTCTCCGGCACCCGCAAAAACGTCAGATCGTCATGGATCATGAGCTCGGGACAGAGCTCTGGGTTTCCAGTCTCGAAAAGGCATGACCATCTATCACAAACGATCTCAGCCTCCGTACCCTGAACGGGCGAATTGATAATCTGGTTCAAAGCCATCGGACCATGACGTCGCCGCCCTGTCAAACACTCGGTATAACCATACTGATGGTAAAATTTAATCACACGTTCTTGCCAGTCCTTGACACCGGCAAACTGCTTCCAGAAGGCATTGTAGTGTGGCCTGACAATATGGACCGGGATATTGAGATACCCAGCCACAGACTCCAGCTTGGCTCCAAAGAATAGCGGAAAAGTCCATTGATTTTTTATATCAGTACGGAAATCCTTCATAGCCTTCTTGTCCGAAAGCATCTTCCGCCCGCCAATTCTAGCCGGGTAGTCTGTTGCAATTCGCTCGGTCCACTCTTGATGGGTGTCATAGCGTTCCCAGAGTGCCTTCACAAAGTTCTTGTCCTTCGAGAACATTGCAATAATGCGAGCTTGAATCTGCCCCCAGTCGAAAGATAGGATCTTATGTCCTTTAGGAGCAGCAATGGGCCGGCGGACTTCCTTTGCTTCTTCATCACGCTTGGGATAGGTTTGTACGGCAGGCTCATCTGCGCTTGTTCTTCCACTTTCGGCAAAATACATATTGTAATTAGTGTGCGCTAATCCATCCGGATAAATGACACTCTTCTCATAGCCTTTGACCAAAGGCGCTATATACGTACCCATCCGCTTTAGGTCTTGACGGGACTCCAAGAGCAGCTTCGATAGTGGATGATCAATCTTACTCAGCACTTCTTCATCAGCGGAGAGTTTCTGCTGCTTTGAGTATTTATCGACCACAAGACACTCACGCCGCTTAAGCATCTTATAGAAAATCTCTATATTATCCGGGTGCGAGCCTGGATTGTACGGCTTGCCGTGAATCTGCTGGAACTTCTTGACAACAGGGACTTCGGCGATCTTGGCTTCAATAACTTTGATACGCTTGCCATATTTGTCCACCAGATAGGCTACTTCGTCCTGATCAATGGGAATACCCTTAAGCTGAGACATCACCCCAGCCGGGACCCGACGGCGCGCTAAGGCATAAACTTCCTCAAGTCCCTGGTACTTGATCTCGGCCTCTTGCTCCAACCCAAGAAGCAAATGGTACTTCGCATCCAGAGCATTGTAGTTAAGAACAGTCGGGAGCGGCTCATGATCAAGGTTCTTACGGTCCAGGTTTGATATCTGCTTCAAGTTGAAACCAAAATATTGCTGACAGAGGAACTCCAGACTGAATGGGCCACCTGTATTGGTCTTCTTTCCTCGCCGCTCGTCAATGATTGAAGCTTGTGTTGCACTGTCCTCCCACCCCGGTGCGTGAAGGAGGTCTTCGCCAAACATGAACGCAGACCACTCCTGCTCGAAGGAGAGGTTATGAACGAACTTGCGCGTCTTCGATAACAACAACCTTCGCCAAACAGCAACGATCTTATCTCGCTGGGGTTCAGTCAAAGGAGATTGACGGTGATCCAGTGGGAAGGCAAAACTACGCTTCTCGGTTCCTACTGCGGCCGTGAGTATCTTAGCACCCTCAGTGTACGGGCGGATACAATTAGTCTCGTAATCAATTCCAACTGCAGGTTGTTCTGCCGCCCAGTAAAGAGCCTCAATTATCTTCCCCAAGTCAGTTAAAATCTCCACGCCCGCCTGAGCCCGAAGGGCATTATGAACTACAGGAGTCGTAAACCCTCCTAAAGCATCCGAAAAAGCGGCTTGAAGGTCAAAGCAAAACATCCGCTCGTCTTCAGAGCCAATATAAGTTGGAGACTCATCGCGGTCTCGCCCCTTACGCTGCCGGAGCAAATAAGAGGGATGGAGCATTGCATAATACCAACAAACATGGTTACCAACCTTGACAGGCATCTTGCGGCCGCGCCAGTCGGTAATTCGGGTGAAGCCTGAAACCCAGGTTAGCGGGATGTTGCCGAAGCCAAAGATTGCTCTCGGACGGGATTGCTCTATATCAGCAACTATGCTCGGACGACAACTTTCCAGTTCGGGACGTTCAGGCGTACGATTGGAAGGAGGTCTACTTCTGACACAATTATTCCAACGTATTTTAGGTAGAATATCGGCGGGGATACGCTCGCGGATTAGAGCGCCACTCTCGCCAACAAACTGACTCTGTTCCTTTACCTCATCTTTACCTGGGGCTTCCCCCAAAAAGTATAGTACGGGGTGTTCCGCACCAGTTGGCTCTATTCTCCCAGGTTGGTCTTTTAACGGACAAGCTTTACAACCCATCCGGTGGAAGAGCGCAGCCTCCTGGTTCGCACGAACATCAAGAGAGCTTTCGCTGGGGAATAAAAGACCCATTCATGGGCCTTGAGTTTGCATAAACCAACGTAGCCTATCATGCTTACGCTCTTGAGCTTGCCGCTCAATCAATTCCTCTGTAAGCCCAGCATCTCGAACCATCGTGAGCAAATAACGGAGGTCCCCCACTTCCTTCGATAAGACTACCGTATTGGGCTCACCAGCACCTACCCCACCATCATCGGGGCGGTTTTCTTTTCCGAAGCGCAAGAGCTTGGTTGCGGCCTGGATAACTTCTCCACATTCCTCAATCAATACCACCAATATTTCGCTTTCATGCGGTGTTAACGGAACACCATTTGGTTGATAATGTGGGCTCATCTTTCTTCATGCGCTGAAATCAGGAACAGAGAATCACCCTTACCGAATAGCAATAGCACCTTGGGCGAGATCGCGAACTCCTCGGCTTCCTTACATAAGCTCTTTAGATGTTCAAGCCGGACAGTGATCTGGCTCTCACTGACAGCCGCCGCGAGCGGGAACTTCTCCTTAAGCATACCGGAAGCTAGAGTTCCGGAGAGCTGAAACTCCTTCTTACTCACATTCAACTTGATGAACGCCTTCTCTAGGTCACCGCCAGCCAACACAAGCGCGCGGTTGATGGCTTCACCTAGATCCTTCGGCACAGGCGAAGGCTTGCCCTGACCCTCTACCATCTTATCCACAAGCCCAGGGAGGTCGAATACACTGGAGCTATCCAATAGATTGGAGCAGACCTGGATGCCCTCAGCCTCCGCTAAGATGGAATCCTGAGTGAAGCTGATCTTTGAACCAGGAGGTAGCTTCAATAGCTGCTCCACAAAACCGTAAGGCAAGACAGCCTTGGCAAGGTCCTTCGCCACCTTCCCCGCAACAGAGACTTCGGCTAGTGAAATTGAATCAGTCGTGTAGAGCGAGAGCGCGTCTTTCCTCGGGAAGAGCACGACACCATAGTGCTCCACCCGCTTAGGCTTGCTCGCCTTGATGATGCGGACGGTCTTGAGCCCTTCAATGAGTTCCTTCGTCAAGGTAAGAGTGCGGACGCCTACCGGGCCAGCCGGAGTCTTCTCCGGGAACGGCCAAGGCGTGAACTCAATACCCATCAATGGAACGGTTGCCGAAGCACGGCCCATCTTCAGGTCAAATTGCGTCTTAGCCGTCTGGTCAAACTCAACTTCCTTGGCCGAAGTGCTCTCAAGGAGGCCAAG
>Ga0210400_10001168_pt1 | contig 26529 bp, 32 predicted proteins | sample IncBWH26MmetaG_FD_155456 | JGI IMG/M metagenome (GOLD analysis project Ga0210400, IMG submission 155456) | Forest soil microbial communities from Barre Woods Harvard Forest LTER site, Petersham, Massachusetts, United States - Inc-BW-H-26-M | ecosystem: Environmental > Terrestrial > Soil >... | reverse complement strand
TCAAGTGATCGAGCGACTGTCACAACACACTTCTTCCGCTCCGCTACCGAGACAGTCCTGTCGAGTGACGCCCCTGTGCGTACACGCGAACTTTATCGTCATACCACCGATACATCATTGACCACAGATGCCAACAAACGCAACACGCAGCGCTTCGCCCGCGTGGCCGATACGGCAGTCTCAAGTGACGCGAGACCGACTTGGCGTTACCGACGACTCCTTGAAGCCACTCTTGAATTGCCCGGAAAATCGCCACACTAATTGATTCTTTGAAAAACTTATCTATCTAGGAGATAATTACTATGGCAACAGGAACAACACGACGCACATCACTCAATACATTTTTCAAAGAGGCACTTCTTTGGCCCAAGATCACTGACCCCGATACCCTGTCTGCTGATCTACATGCCATGGCGGTTGCCTTGGAAAACGATGCAGAAACGTTTCAGGTAAAAATTTTTACAGAGCGACCAGAAGCAAAATTGCGTGGTCGTTTTTGTTACATCGAAGAAGGGTTTGAGAAAGGACTCTACTGGGACACGGGTACTGAATGGGTTTTGCTTATTGGTTCCGAAGTCGCCCATCTAAATGTAACAGAAACGCTTTCGTTGCCAATTGAATCTATTACAAACGCTGATCTTCATAAAGAATCGATCACAGACACGAAGATAATAGCGGGGAAAGCGTTGATAGACACGGAAAATACCTATGTTGTCGGTGGTGAAGTTGTAGGCACCGAATACGAACCCAGTGCAACACGTATGACCTTTGTTGCGCTTTGGGCGACCATAGGAGTCTTGGATTCTATGGCCGTCTTTGTCGGGGGTGAGGAAATCGGTGAATTCCATAATTCGTCAGGAACTAACTCTGGCATATATAGCTACAGCTTTCTATGTCCGCCTAAACTCAAGTGGAAGGTTACTGGCGCGGGGATCACATTTCTGAAATCTAAGTATTTTATACTCTAGAGAAGCGGTGGCCTAACCGTATCCTATCCTATCCTATCCTATCCTATGCCGCACCCGTCTATATTACTGTAATAATTCTATCAAAAGCTATAACGAAAGTCAAGGCCCCTTGAGGATCTGGATCAAATCGTCTCGTGTCATCTTGCTACTGATAGAATTCTCAGCGGCTTTCCCATCGAAGAGCATTTCATGAAACCCCCGCTTTTGATAGATAATCTCTTGCTTTCGCTCCTCGACGCTGTTTGCCATGATCAGATCGTACCACCAGGTGGTATCTAGCTCAGAATCAACTCGATTGTTGCGTCCTTGACGCTGGCGCTTACGGGTCCATGTCCAGGGGAGATTGTAATTGATACCCACAGCAGCCTCAGGAAGATCGATCGAGTCGGACCCCTTGTCGGACGATAGAAATACTTGTATGTCAGAGTCGGCACGAAACTGATCCTTGGCTGCCTGTCGCTGTTTGTCTGTGCCTGTGTATGAGACATAGGTGACTCCCCACTCATCAAGCTTACGGCACACTGGCTCAAAACCGTATGAAGCCCACGTCATATAGATCAGGGCTTTGTCGTCCGGGTGTTTCTCCGTGAGGATTTCCCTGAGTGTTTCGAACTTGGTGTGCCGGTCGTCGGTCGGGAGACGTTTGAGAGTTTCCACGAGGCGCACGGCGATCTCGGAGCCCTTGACCATCCGGGGCATCTCATCTTCGTCTTCCACTTCCGATAGGACTTTCTGGAACTCCTTGTGGTTTTCCGCAGATTGGGCGATCATCGACGGTGCATCGCAAATCATCTGCATCACCTGAATGAGTGCCAGTACGTTGAATTCTTCGGACTCCGATTCCTCTTCGAGGATCTTCACTGCATTGCTGGCAAGCATGTCGTAGACGGCGCGGTCGCGTGGGTCCCAGTCGATGAGGAGAGGGTCTTCTACGATTTCTGGGAAGAGCTTGGCGATCTCAGGGTCAGCTAGGCTCGCGCGGTGAGTCATGAACTCGATCTTCCCCTCTAGCCTGTCGAGTCTACCCCACCGTTCAGGCTTATGCGAGACGGGATTACGGTTGATGACATAATCGGCATCGAACTGAGTTACTGATCCGAGCAGGAGGGGATCGAGGAGGCGCACGCAGTTGAACAGACCTTCAGGTGAGTTCTCGATAGGGGTAGCGGATAGCTCCCACTGCCGCAACCACTTGGGGCGAGGGGTAGGGAGGCCCTTGCGTGGCTGGAACGTCCGCCAGAGGCACTTCTGCACCGTCTCGTAGACCTGCGTGGTGCGGTTGCTGAGCCGCGTAGGCATCTCATCCCAGAACGCCAGGCAGTCGCGGTCTTCCATCATCCACTTGAACATCTCATCGTCCTGACGAAAGCCCTCGTAGTTGGTTGATGATGATCGGTTTGCGTTGTCGTCTAGCGCCTCTGACACTTCCTCGTATACTCGGTCACGTTTCTTCGGTGTACCTTCGATGACGAACGAGTCAGAGTCCGAGAGGGCCTTGATCTTTCGCTGCGTATCGATCTTGTTGTTCTTCTTGACGACCACGAAGGCTAGGTCGTACGGGTGGCCATGTTCCTGGTGCCACTTCAGCGCGGCGGCGATGAATCCCGTCTTACCCGTCCCGGTGTCCCAGACGACAAGCCCCGCGTTGATCGATTCATCGCGCACGAGCTTGTTGAAGCCTTCGATCTGCCACGGAAACATCCCGTGGATGGTGTTGTCGAGAGTGGAGTTGAGAGAGAACGGTGGAGGGTCCCGTAGGCGCGCATACGCCTCCAGCACATCTTCCGGCGGATCTGTGAAGACCACCTTGTAGCCACCCTCCGCAGCGAACGACAAGAACTTCTCCAGTTTGGCCGGGGAGACGGTGCGGTAGTGACCTACGATCTCCTCGAAGTCAAAGAACCAGTCGGGCCAGAGGGCACCGACCTCCCAGCGACCCTTGAACTCATCACTCTCGGACAAGAACAGCCACTCCTCCTGGGAAGATCGAGGGGTGCCCTCGATCTCGTCAAGCAGTTGCTCGGAGAGTAGCTGATAGCGGGTTGTCTTGGTCTGGGTCACGGACAGGAACCGGCATATCCTTGGGTATCCAGGGACACGTCTTGATTTGGACTCCTCCCCAGTCTACCAGCTTGATGATATGCCAAGTGCCGCAGTGCTCGCACTTATCGAATTCATGCTGCATCGACTACCTCCTTGACCGCCGCTGGGGCTAGCTCAAGGGGAGCCCCTGCGAGCGCTTGGCGGTCGTCTCGGATGATGATGCCTTCCATGGCGAACTCAACATCGTCCATGTTGCGGATACGTTCTGCCTCGGCCACGATCTGCTTGATCATCTCGACTGAGCAGACGTTTTCGATCGCGCGCACGAAGGTACGTAGGGCAATCTCGTTCTCCTCAGCGCGGGTGTTGGAGGCGTCGCTGTTTAGTTCATTCAGAAGCTTGATGATCTGAATGAGATCCTTGGGTTCGACTGTCGAGACGCCTTTGAGGACATCATCGAACCCTTTGGCGACTAGTACCTTCAAGATCCCTCGGTCGGTTTTGGCTCCGAGAGATCCCTCCTCTACGTTCTGCTGAAGGTTGCGCGCCTCCTCCTCAAGCTCCTCGCGGATCGCCATGCGCTGGAGATCCATGTGTTCCTTGAAGTGACCGGAGATCGAGCGCCGGTCGATTTTCTTCCCGTTCTCGTCGGCAGGGATCTGCTTGGCGATGCGTTCGTAGGAATGACCTTTTACTAGGTGTTCCTCAATGAACTCCCGGTAAGGACTTTGGCATACATGGCAGCGAGGCTCGAAGATGACAGGAGGAGCAGCCTGACGCTCGCGCTCGGCGATCTCGGCCCGATCCCCTTCCTCCCATCGTTTTTTGAGGTCGGTCCCGGAGCGTTTGTCCATGATGCGTTTGCGCTTCATGCGCTCCGCATCTGATACCCCGAGTTCTTGTGCTTCGATCTCATCCATGGCTAACCAAGTGGTCGGTGCATGTTCACTACGCTGGCGTGGCTGCTTACCTCACGCTCCAGCGATTCGATGCGCTGGATAGCGTTTAGGAGATTGACCGCAATGAGGTCATTCGGATAATGCAGCACATGCTCTTCGAGCTTTTCTTGTGGAGTCGGTGCCGTTAGGTCTATGTAGCCAAAAGCACCTGCGCTCATCGGGGCTCAACACCCCACGGCTGTTCATCCAGGACACGATCGTGATCCAGGCGCACCCAATCGACATGGCAGTCATTCACAATGCCATCGTAGTCCACGTTTGCTTTTTTGCAGGCACGGTCGCCGACCAACTGGCCGATGCGCAGTGTGCTCGGATGCTCGCCGCCCTCGTCTCTGATCAAATCGGCCCAGCCGACGACCGTTGATCCCTTCAATATGTCATACGTAGCCATCTGCTGTGTCCTTTCGTTCAATTTAGCAACTTTTTATAGGATCGAATCGGATGAAGAATTATTTGTTTCCAAGTAACCCCACCCGCTTCGATAAATTCTTGCTTGGTCACCCTTCAACCTCCTGATATTTGTAATGACTATCGCGTTCTTCTGGAGTTTCCGCTTTCAATTCTAGCACTCGCTCCGGAGACAAAATCGTATGCTCAAGAAAATGGCAGTTCGCGCATAGCAAATCGCACTTATCAAGCTCGGGGATGATAGTTGTATCCCATGGATACTTACGTGGCATCGAAAGCTCCTTAGACGTAACATTGAAAAACTTTTGTTCCGGATCGCGATGATGGAACTGGAGAGCCGATGGATGATCAAAGCCGCAGCGTATACACTTACCGCCCAAATATTCAACGCCCTTGATCTTTTTGCGCATTTGGTATTCTAGAATGTATTTTTGCTTTGCCTCTTTGTTGGCATAGTAATGCATCTTAGCCTTAGCCCGCGCATGCTCAGAGTTTTCTTTTGCATATTTGCGATCTAGCTTACGCTTCTTATGCCTGCGCTCTGGGTGCGCTGGATCATTCATATATCGTCGTTGCGCTTCCGCATGTTCCTGCTTTATATTAGATGATGCCATGTGTGTATTATAACCCAGATCAGCGGTAGAAAATCAAGGACTCTATAGTAGCTCGCGCCGTTCTTGGATCTCTGGTCTTTGGTGTTGATCTTGCGCCCCTCGGGATGTGACCTGTTGTACATGCCCTGAGTCGGGCGTCCCTTGCGATCCATGGTGAAGGCTGGGTCCGGGGTGCCAGCCTCAACGTAGATCTCTCGACGTTTACGGTTGTATAGGTGGCTCTCGAACAGGATCGGATTCGGACCCCGGATGTCGCGGCGCTGCCCCTCACCCTGGAACCATCGATGCCCTTTCTCGCACTTGAGTTCGGGGAAGTCGAGATACAATTGATTGCCCTCGTCGTCAAGTAGCGGCTCTCCGTCTCCAGTAAACTGAGGGACAGACTCGATCATCCCCGTCTCTTCACCGTAAGGCAAGAAGTCCCCACGTTTGTCTTTCTCTTTGCACCTGCGGCAAAGCTCCCGGTTTGAATCCTCGCGCAGGAGCTTGTCAGCGAAAGCAATTAGCTCTTCGGAGTTGTACTTCCCATCCGGATTGAACTCTGCCTCGGCCTCATCCTCTAGGAGAAGATCCTCGTCCTCCTCGTAATCGTCGCTTTTCATATCACTCATATCTATCAATCAGTTCGTGAGCCCAAGCTAGCTTATCCTCGACGCGCTGCCCAGCAGGATGGGACGATGACCAAAGCTCAAGATTCTCAATGCAATTATCCGTTTTGACTCCGTTTTTGTAATGAACCGTCTCATCTGAGAACAGTCTGCGTCCAAGTTTCTTCTCCATAGCCAAACGATGCGTAGATGTACGCCTATTATTGACGCTGATGACATGATAACCGTGTACATCAATCGATCCCGACCCGTTTGGTGCTTGTGCTCGTATGGGGATATCGGCCATGACATCCCCGTGTTTCTGAAGGCGCGCATAGTGAGTCCGGCACAATCCCTTAGCCACGTGCGGACGATCACATGAAAGAACGCTACACATGAGGTGACGGCGCGGGACTTGAATTGGCTCATCTGCGCGCACATCTCCGTAGCGACGAAGCCGCTCGTAATGAGTCTCGCATAGACCCTTCTTACGTGCAATTCGTGTACAAGCGGATACATTACACTCAGTCTTTTTGATCTTTGTATTCATCTGCGAAATATCTCTTTGCTAGTTGGATACATCCTGCCTCTACATATTGACCAACAGATACCGTAGTAATTCCCATGTGTTTTGCAACATCCTTTTGCTTTTCGTCCAAAATCACGTTGTAGAAGATGGCCTCTCGCTTGCGCGGAGCCAACTCTTTCAGCCCGTCATAGAGATCCCAAAAGGAGATCGAGACTTCCTCTTTGTGCTTCCTGCTACCGTCCTCGTTGTAGATCCAGTAGCCATAGTCGATGACGTGCAGACGCCCGTCCTGGTTCACTAGTTCCCGGTACTCGGTATAGTGTCTCAGTACCTCACGAAGCACCCGATGCAGTGGAATCGGTGCCGTTGGCTTGTTCGTCTTTTTCGTTGTTACTGCCATTCACTTATACTCCCGCGTGGCTTTTAGGTCATCCCGCAATGCTGCGAGTTGTGCTTGATGACCTCTTCCCGTGAGACGTGCAGCCTGTCGCCAGATAGCAAAGTCCGCCGCCTTCTTTGCCCGCAACGGGTATTTGTCCAGAAGATCAGATAGAGCGCGACAATCCTGTCGGCTGTTGACATTCCAGTTGACTTGAGGATTACCCTTTAGACCGTTGTAAGGGTAAGTGGTGATCGTACCTATACCTGTCTTGCGACGGATACGCTCTATGATCGATTTCTCATCAGCACGCACCTTGACCGAAAATCTAGGTGTGTAGTAGCCTCCGTTGGAGACTATCTGGAAGCAGCCCTCACCGTCAATGAAGCCCGCCAACCAATGTCCAAAATCGTTTTCCATAGTTCACACAAATTACACTTTCCCTTCAGTATAACAGACAGTGTAACAGCCGCAAAACCACAGACCAATTGCAAGGGCATCTGACTCCTCAAATACCTGCTTACCCTTAGTCTTTAGGCGCGGCTCCAACTCGGGGAAGTAAGAGAGTACACCGTTGCGCACCTGAGGTTTCGTCACTTTCACATCTTTCTTGCGCAGCGCCATTTTGGATTGCACTGTGCGCGCCGACACCTGCTCCACTTTCACTCCATAGGACAGGGCAATTGTGTGCAGCACGGTGATCTGCACGTTCACCAAGTACAACTGATCCATGATCTCCGGGCCACGAGAGGGTACTGTCTCAGAGATCAACACACTAGGTTTGTACTCCTCCATCAGATCGAATGCCTCTTCGATCCAGTGCTCTGTCAGTTCCATTCGGTAGTCCTGGAACGCCTGCTTGGGTAGGCGAGGGTGATGTACCACGCCGGAGGCCACGTACGTGGCTTGACCATCTGTGCCGGGGATGCCGAGAACAGCCCATCCGGCCCGCGTGGCACCGGGGTCTATTGCCAGCACATTGGTCACGTCGATATAGGTCCCGCCAGTAGGTGATCTAGCTCAAACATATCGTCGTCTGCCTGGGTAGGTACATCACCGGCATCGAGACATGCGCTGACAAATTCCCACTTCTCGTAGATGGTATCGATCAACGGCTGGTTGCGCTCGTAAAGGAACTCCTTGAATTCACCTGTGTCCTTGTTGATCGGCAAGATGATCGCCTGCGCCTGGTCAAAGAGGTCCATGTAGATGTTGATCTGACACTCATACTTAGCGTTGAAGCGCTCGGGAATTCTCTGTTGCGCAAAGCTGTTGGCGTTCATGGTCTTGTAGTCCACAATGCCAGTCCAGCCGGGAGCTTCCAGCGGAGCCACATCACCCGAGCCTGCCACAGCGTGGAAGGGAGCAGGCTTCCAGTCACCTGCCGACAGACCTGCCTCGGTGATTTCTACCTTGGCGACTTCCTTGCCTCCCCAGCTACGCAGGACGCGACGCTCGATGGCCTCCGGGGTGCAGAACTCCAGCTTGTGCAGCGTAATGTACTGGAGCCACTGATGCCAGAAGTGACCGACCTGGAATGTCTTGCGCAAGGACCCGGAAATCGCCTCACGTTCGTCGTGTGGCCCGGTAGCTATCTCATATAGCTCCGTCGCGGGCGGCATGCAGTGACCGGACGGGTGCCAGTACAGGTCATGTTCCTTTTCGGTGTAGACGAACTGCCAATCATCTTCAAAAGTGGCAATCGCCTTCTCCAAGAAGGGCACATACTTGTACTTCTTGCCCAGGTTTTTGGTGACCTGACCTTTATCAAGCTTGAGCATCGAGAATCCCTTTGGCTTGGGCGAGTTGGGCATGCGCGTCGTCAGCTACGCGACGCACGATCAGGTCAACGAAGCCATCCACGTCGGCCAGGATGCTCTCCGGGGCGTAATAGCGCAGCGCAAGCGCAGGCTCACGTCCCTCTGCGTATGCCTCGACGGCGATCTTCTCGAACTCTTTGAGGACTTTGGGTCTGCTCTCAGCCATCGTGGCCTTGCACTCTATCAAGGCCGTCGGACATCTAACGTCGCCGTAGTCGTGTGCTGCCCCTCCCGACGAAGGCGAGCGGGCTCCGCCGTAGGCACGGGCAATAGCCTCCTCATGGTCCACCGAGAGGCGCTTACTCGTCCCCCGACGTGCCATCGTCGCCCCCGCTCTCGTCGGACGGGGGACCAGACTTCTCCTGAGCTTCAAGCTCCTGACGGACCATTACTTTCATCACGTCATCGCGCACAGACTCCATCGCCTCGGGCTCCTTGGCAAAGAATTTGCGCGCCTTAGCGACGCCCTGGATTTTGCCTTTGGGGAACACCGGGTGTTCGAGCCATGACCCCTGTGATTTGAAGACGCCTGTGACCTTGGCCACTTTCACATAGTCACCTACCTGGTCGATACCAATCAGGTTTTCGAAGTCGGGATGTTCGACCGTGTAGAAGTCAAACTCGGCGGACTTGCCAAGAAGATGTGACACCTTGCTCGGCTTCTTGAAGGTACACTTCAGTTCGCGCCCAGCCAGTACGTCCTCACCGTCTATCTTGACCTGGTATTTCTTGCCACCAGGCTTGACCTGGATACGCACCCATGCGTGGTGCTTCAGGGCCTCTCCACCAGGTGACTCGTAGAAGGTGTTGCCGTTTGCGGACCCAGCTTGACGTTGCTGGTTGATAACCATGATCCCCTTGTTGGCCTTGTACACGCGGGGCATGATGTCGTTGAGCCCAGACGTGACCTCGCCAGAGATACCGTACGCCTTGGGCCTGCCGCCCTCTTTCTGACTTGACTCGTTGCCCATCGCGCCGAGCGAGTCCATACCGATGAAGTCGATGTCGGTGTTGAACGTCAGATCGCGCATCATGTCGAATGCCTCCTGCGCATTTTCCGGACGCAGGATGAGGAGGAAGTCGGGGTCAAGCCCAAGCTTGGCTGCCCACTTCTTGTCGAAGATAGGCTCCGTCGCAATCAACGCCGCGAGCTTTTCTTCCTTCTGCACGTTGGCAAGCGTCCCGTAGAGGAGAGCACTGCTCTTGCCTAGCCCGTTGGCTCCAAAGACCTCAACCAGACCACCGTAGATAACACCGCCGGTACCGAGCTTGTAGTCCAGCATGAGGGAGCCGGTGGACACGGCGTTGAAAACGTAGTGCTCGCTCCCGAAGGCGGCGGAGCGTGGGCCGTAGTTCCTGATGGCGCTCGCCTTCATTGCGTCGAGCTTTTTGCGTTGTGCTTGTTTGCTCATTTCAGTCTCTTTTTTCGGGCTTCAAGATATGCCGGAGCGCATAATGTTCTTCGTAGCGTCGAAGTGCCCGTCCACGAATGCGACCGACAAACCGCTTACCACAGTGGCATTGAGCGTATGGCACTCCACACCAGAACATGAACGGCAACGGAATCGCTGGAACCCATTCACCTCGCGCGTTTTGTTGTTGACAATCGCTCATTTTCGCGCATCCAAAGCGTCCGTTTGGGCCATTTCAATCCAACCCTTGATATGCCTTAGTTCAGTCTGCACTGGATCGCTGTGATCGTAACGACCCACCCCATTACAATCGTCACCAAGATCATAGGCACGACGGATGAAATCCACAGCCTTCAATCCATTGATCTTTAGTGGCAGTCTCGCCTCTGTTGCTAGTAGTCCGTTAGGTTTGTCACTCATTACAATCCAATCTCTCTGGAGCATACAAGTATAGCATCTCTTCAGCCCAAGCTACCTTGTCGCTAATACGCTGTCCAGCAGGGTGCGATGTGTTCCATAGCTCAAGGTTATCAATTCGATTATCTGTTTTGACGCCATTTTTGTGATGTACCTCCTCAGACCGTAGTAGAGGGCGACCGATATGTTGAGCCATGATAACTCGATGTTCGCCTACTTTCTTTCCGTTGATCGTGATCGCCCGGTAGCCCTCTTTGGTAATAGTACCGGGAATGCGACGTTCACCCTTGCGTCGTAGCGGCGTTATCTCTTTGTAGAGTTTCCACTGATAATAGTGACCTTTACAGTATCCCTTAGCTAGTGTCGGGAGATCGCAGTTAGGCGCTTGGCATATGTCTGATTGTCGTTTTCTCATCCCCCGTTATATCTACGATCTCGTCAGGTAAGAATCTTGCCTGTCTCAAAGTGATAACCCTCGCCGCGTCTCTCGGATGGAGGGGACTGCCGTACCGTGAAGATGCCGACGTTGTGTGGCTTGAAGAGAAACTTGTTGGATGGCCACTTGTTAGAGAAGCAGGCGAATGACAACTCGTGCCTGCCGCACTCTATCGTGATAATGCCCATCGCCTTTCCAGTGGCTTTGACCTTTGTTGGCTTGACGTTCGTAATGATACCAGGTAGGCGGTAGTCCCTGTACCTCTTAGACATCGGGACCTCCTCACCGTCGTCTTCGTACTCCCACTCAATGGCGTGCTCTGGGTCGGCTTCTTTATCTTCCCACGAGAGCACCGCAGCATCCCATGAGTCGCACTGCTCAAGAGTCTCCTCATGCTCGGCCAGGATTTCCTCGGTGTTGTCGGTGAGGATCACGCTCAGTAGCTCAAGCTCGCATTTCTGCTTGGTCTTGAGATCCACAGCGGTTTCTTCCAGGTCATCCCAGGCTCCGGCTGCGTGGATCAGCGAGAGCTTTTTCTCATTGAGCATCTGTTTCGGTGACTTCCAGTCCGCCGGATACGGAGTGCCCTCTGCCAACGCCTGTTTCTTGCCCGCCAGCGCGATGTCGTTGTAGCACTGCAACATCTCCTCGAATGCCTCAGGAGTTTCGATCTCGAATTTCTCCTCGTCGCGCAACGTGACCAAGTACTCTCCGCTCGTGCCAACGCCCTTGACATCCCCGAACCCGAAGTAGATATTGCCATCATGCACGTCTACCTGAGCCTGCGAGTACCGGATGTCAGGCGGTAGTACCTTGATCCCAGCACGCCTAGCCTCTTTGATGTATTCGGGTGTCAGTTCAGCACGCTTTTGCTTGTCCACGGTGCGAATGCAGGCGATGTAGAACTCCTGTGGCCCGTGGTACTTGGCGTACAGGCAGCGGAACCCAATGATCGCGTAAGCGACCGCGTGGGACTTGTTGAAGGAGTAGCTAGCGAACCCTTCAATGCTCTTCCACACTTCAGTCGCGGACTCCTTGGTGAATCCTTTCTCGATCGCGGTCGTGAGGAAGCCCTTTTCATCCCACTCATTGAATCCATCGAAGATTTCGCTCAGCTTCTCCGGATGCTTCTTGCCCAGGATCTTTCGCACGGCATCCGCGTCGCCTAGCGAGTACCCAAGGGCACCCATGAACCTGATGATCTGCTCCTGGTACACGAAGAGTCCGTATGTCGGTTTGAGGATCTGTTCCAGCATCGGGTGCGGATAGGTGATCTCACTGCGCCCCTCCATGCGGGCTATGTAACGATTCGGCACACCATCTCGCTGCGGGCCAGGTCGGTTCAACGAACCCAAGACTGCTAGCTCCTCAATGGAGCGTGGTTTCAGTTTTTCGGCGAGTTTCTTGCCCGATGGTGTCTCGACCTGGAAGACGCCGGAGACAAACCCTTCCTCTAGTAGGTCCCACATCTCCTCGGGGTGGTCCTGAAGGTCGAGGCCCGACCACTCAGTCTCGACGCCTTTGGCCTTCATGAGTTTGTCCCACTCGGCTAGCGTGTCGAGCGTCTTGAGCCCCAGGACATCAAGCTTGAGGAGCATGCGCTTCTCGACCGTGGACATGGGGAACTGCGTAGCCGGGATGCCATCCTTGCCTCCGCGACGGTAAGCGGGAGCGTAGTCAGATAGATCGATGTCTGCGACCACGATACCCGATGCGTGGATACCGTAGTTGCTGTTACGGGAGCAGGCGTGTTCACACATCTCCACGAACTTGGTACGTTTCCCTTGAACAACCGAGTCCTTGCCGCTCTCGATCCACTCTTGGATTTCTTCGCCTACTTTGTCACCCTCGGGGTTCATCTCCGTGGAGCTATTGACATAGATCACCTTGTCAGGCTCGAACTCAGGGCTCCAACCGATCTGTTCGTGGCCGTGGATTTCGATGTCCTTGGTCTGCTTGACGATCTTCTTCAGTTGCTCCATTTCCACATGATCGATCTCGCATGCCATCGCTAGCTTCTCGATGACAGCCACAGGCTTCATGCGAGTGATGGTGCCGATGGAGCACACGCGCTCATAGCCGATGCGGTCGATCAGGTAGTCAAGGATCTCGCCGCGTCGTGACTTGGCGAAGTCAGTGTCGATGTCGGGGAAGCCGTCGGTGCGCCCCTTGTTCCAGAAGCGCTCGAAGTACAAGTCGTAGTGCAGGGGGTCCACGTCGGTGATACCGAGCGCATAGGCCACGATCGCACCGGCAGACGACCCTCGCCCAGGGCCGACATTGATCCCTTCCATTTTGCAGAACTGGATCACGTCCCATGCCAGGAGGAAGTAGTGCTCCAGGTGGTCCTCCATGAGGACTTCCATCTCATGGATGGCTTTCTCCACGGCCTCTACCTCGTGCTCCGTTCCGGCGTAGATCCGTTCGATGCCTTCCGACACGAGCCGTGTGAAGAGCGTGGCTACGTCCTCTCCTGGGTCATCGAGCCACGGGCAGTCGCCCGGCACGAAGAGGGGCATGTGCGCTTTACCTACGTCTGGCAGGTGGGCGTCAGCGGCTTCGCCGATCTCGTACGTGTTGGCGATAGCCTCATCGACCACAGACTCAGGCAGGTAGCCAAGATTCTCGCGTACGGTCTTCTCATCCTTGATGCACAGGGCTCCGGGCGGGTGCCACATCTTGCGATCCTCGACCGGGGTGTAGATCGACTGTCGCGTCTGCGCAGCGATGTACATATCGTGCTCCTCGTACTGATCCGGGCGGGCATAGTGACCGTCGTCCCCGTACGTGATCTTGACACCCCGCTCTTGCGCAGCATCCACGACAAGTTCGTTGATGAGGCGCGGAGTAACAACCACATCCTCATCATCCTCTGAGTCTGAGTCGCGCCACTCGACATCGCCGGGGTACGTGGTGATCTCCATGCGGAAGTTGTCGCCCAGGTTGTCGAGGTACCAATTGAGCATCGTGCTATCGCCTTTGAGCAGACCTTGTGGCACAAGCCCCAGCGGGCACGCCGACGTAAAGATGATCCCCTCCTTGTACTTCACGATGTCATCGTTGGTGACTCGCCCTATGTGATGGAAGTGATCCCGATCGGAGGTTGCGTTAGTCAGTCGCCAGAGGTTGCGCAGACCTTCATCGGTCATGGCCAGGGCGATTAGGTGCGCCTGGTCACGCTCGTTTTTCTTGAGGTCATCGAATTTCACCCCGTGGTATAGCTCCGCCCCGAACACAGGGTTGAGGCCACGGCTGCGCATGGCTTTGTCGAACTCGATGTGGCCCGCGACTACCCCGTGATCGGTCAGCCCGCAAAACGGGCACTTGATCTCAAGCATGCGCTCCGCGATCTCATCAACCGTGGACCAGCCGTCGAGTCAAAGGGACGAGTACTCGCTATGAACGTGGAGTGACATCGCCCCTGATCACCCCCTCACACAAAGCAACAAACTCTGCTATGTGGCCCTTTGTGGGTCTTTGATCGATGACGTAGAGAGGGTGACCATAGATATCTTGGAAGAGCTTCCTCTTCTCTGCCTTACCGGGCTTATCCCAACCTGTGATCTCCACGTAGATATCCTTGCCATTGAGACGAATGTCTGGGCAGTAGGTTCCTTGACCATCCAGGTCAAATCTAATCGCCTCATACTCAAACTCTACGTTAGCAGCTTTGAGAGCAAGCAGGTAGTCTCGCTCCCACGTTGAGCGTACCCAGAACCCAAGATCCTCTACAAACTGGCCGTGGCCCCAACCTCGGTAGTTGGTAGGAGTGCGACCATAGAAAGGGTTGCTCGTCGGGTCTTTAGCGTACCGATCCTTTTGAGCTTGAGATATGATCGCCTTTTGCTTATCGGTCATTGGATCACGCGGGCGATCTTGCGCCAAACATGACTTAGAGCAATACTTTCGCCATGTCGCGTGGCTCGGAACTACTTCGAAAGTGTTGCTGCATTCTTTGCGAGCGCATTCCAATACAATCTTCTGTACCCGTGGCTTATCCAGCCAACGCAAATGCAAAGCAAGCCCGGCACCTGATTTGAAGGTATGTCCACAATGATCGCAGGTCTTTGGATTTTGTTTTCTCATAACTATTAGATTACAGAACTTGACAGTATTCCAGCGAAGAATACTCACTATCTATCCTGAGGGATCACTACAAACGTGCGTCGGGGATAAACACAACCATTCGCTTTATCGTTGGTCGTTGGATATCGACATTTGGGAAACTCAATCACATCTCCGTCGCCTGTAAAGCTGATCCCATGCACGGGACACTCATGGGCTGTCCATTTACGTTGATCGAGAGAGGAGTACTCGCTATGTACGTGAAGACTCATAGTCTATCCAATCACTCCAGTAGGGGTTGAGGCGATTAGCCCAGTGCATCAGCGCAAATTTCTGAAGAACGTGGATAGCAGGGATTCCCTCGTTGACGAAGTTGTGAGGGTTGCCGTCATAGAGATCACGAATAGCATCCATGACCTCTACCGTTGCGTCTATGACGCGCTGCTCCTTAGGTGTTAGCTGTGAGTCCATTCTTCCTTGCGTTGCCTGCTAGCTCATCGACTAGCTGATTGTAGTGGCTTTCGTGGTGGCCCTTGACCCACACGAACTCAACGTACTTGTGCTGCTCGATAGCATCATCGATCTCGAACCACAGATCCTCGTTCTTTTTGCGTGCCCGCTGGCGGTCCATCGCCCCCAACCCAACGTACTCGCTGTCGCTGTAGACAAGGACATTGCACGGGCCAAGAGTCTCGACCAAATGGTTCAAGCCCTCGACCCATGCCTGCATCTCCATGCGATTATTCGTCGTGTCAGGGACATAGCCGGAGCCAATCTCCTCACCGCCGAAGCAATCAATGGCGACCCATGCCCATCCACCGGAGCCGTCCTTGTAGTAGGACGACCCATCGGTGAATAGAGCAATGCCTTTCTGCGGATCAAGCACGCGCGTTACTTCCGCGCTGCTGCTCTCTCGGCTGCCTTTTTGCGCAACTCCGCCATGCGAGACTCAGGAGTCTGTTTGGTCGAAGATGCTTTTTTCGCAGCTTTGCGAGCAGGTTTTACCTCCTCGGTCGGCTCCGGGTCAGACGCGGGCTCGTTCGGCTCATCCCCATCGGTATCAGCCTCCGGCTCCGCCTCTTTCGCTTTCGTCGTACGACGCGAAGCAGCGCGGCTCCTCGGAGGGTCTTTGTCCTTCTTGTTGTTTTTCTTTTTCTTGTTGCCGAACTTGTCCATCGACTCCGTGACGCCACCAAGCAACTCCTGGTAACGCTCGTCATCGATCAACTCCTCTTCGCGGAGGTCGAGGAGCTTTTTGCCGATAGCAAGAGCCGCATCCTCCGCAGACAGATCCTCGATCTCGTCCAAGAGAGGAGTCAACTCATCGCCCAGGTAGCTGATGCCGTCGATGTACCCGACGAGGTTGGACAGATCGATCGGCAGTTCGTCGTAACCGACAAGCTGGTAGGTCGTGGTCTTGTCCTTGCCAATGCGGGTAATCTTCAGCGCCGTCGCGGTGACCGGAGCCTCGTTGGCATCGTAGTTGCTGATCTGGTTGAAGAAGTTGTTCGGGCTCTGGGCTACGTACCCGATAGCCGGAGCGGTCACTTCTTCTGTCTCGCCAGTAGCCTCGCCGTCATCATCAAAGATGCGACGCTCGTACTCGATCGTCTTGACCTCGAAGCCACGCGGCTTGCGACGTTTGTTCACGATCTCCACGACCGGCTCTAGCTCGACCGCGATAGCGACGTTGGTTTTGCGCACGGTGGCATCCCAATCGTCCACGAATCCGTCGCCGCGCTCTCCGAAGAACGGGTCGGTCTTCGACACAGTTTCCTGGAAGAAGCCACTGTCCGTCGGAATGTACTGGATCATGTCGAAGAGCGGCATGTCCTCTACCTCATTGAGGAAGAGAATATAGTGCTCCTCTTGGTCATCCTTCCAGTAGATCGACGGAAGGAAGGGGCGGAACTCACCGCCGTCGGACGATTTAGCTGCGTCCTGGATTGCTGCGGAACCTCTGCGAATTTCAGACATCTAGTCTTTCTCCTTTGGCCGGGCATGCCCGATTGCCGTTGTCGTTGTGAGTGTAGCAGGGTCCTTCTGGACCGAACTAGATTACTCTGATGGAGAGTCTAGCACTCGCCTACGCTCAGCCTCAGTGAGGTCTTGGGCGTTGGTCTTGCCTAGACGACGAAGCTCCGTACCAATGCGCTCGTGATCCTCGGGGGATAGAACCTCCGCTTTCTCGACCGACTGGTACTTCGTCATTCCCATCACCTATTAGCTCTCAGAAGATCCCGAAAACAGCGTCCTCTATGGCCGTTTCCAAGTGGTCGTACAGGTTGCCCACAGGATCATCGGTTTTCATGTAGTCACCCAGATCTGCTCCCTCGCCTAGCTCTACGGGCTTCAGCACAGTCACGTCGATGTAGCGCTCCAGGTAGGCTCGCCCGACGGTGACGAACTTGGTACCGGGCTCGTCATTATCGGGTGCCAGGATCACCCCATCCTGGAAGCGACGCAGTAGACGTAGCTGTCCCTCCGTGATCCCCGATCCGAAGGCACAGACGGCTGGGATTTTCATGCTTTCGAGGAAGCCCACGGTCGGGCCAGACTCCACCACTACTACCCGATTAGCGGGATGTTTGATCGCGCGATCGTAGTTGTAGATGGTCTGCGTTTTGGGGAAGTCGCTGGTGTTTGTGTACTTGGGGAGCCACTTAGGCGTACCTTTGCCGTGGTTGAGCCAGCGATGTTGCCAGCCAACCAGTCGGCCCTCCCAGAAGTGTGGGAAGACAATGCACGGCCCGAAGTAGTCTTCGGCGATCTTCTCGCCGCCCCGGATGGGAGCTACCTTCTTGTGGTTCGCGCCGTAGCAGAGACGATACGCCTGCTGGATCTCTTCGGAGATACCGCGTTCCTCGTACCAGGAGATAGGGTTGCCGTCCAGGTCGAGCGCATGGTAGGCCGGGTCGAACTGTTTCAGAACGTGCTCGTTGAAGTAGGGCATCCTGTCACCCTTCTTCTCCGCGTAGTCATCGAGCAGTTTCATGAAGTCATCCACGAACTCGGTATCCGTGCGCGTGTCACCGTGAGCGAACTGGTGTAGCCACTCGGTCGCTGTCTCTTCGTCGGAGTGACAGAACTCCATCGCTAGCGATAGCAATGTGCCACCGCCGCACACGAAGCAGTGATAGACACGCTTCTCCCGGTTGATCGCAAACTTCCCGGTCGTGTCGCCGTGCTTGTGCAGGCTCCAGAGGTCAGGGCAGTAACCTACGTCCTCGCCTGCGCGGTGTTCGAGCGGTTCAAAGTTGATCGCCTCCTCGAAAGCATCGAGGTCGATAGCGTCTACGAAGTCCTTGTACTCCAGTTTATGCCTACTCATCGTCGTCCTCTCCTTCTTGCATGCGTTTCACATGGCGTTCCCATGCTCGCTTTTCTTCGATTTCCTCCTCATCCATCTCTTTCTCCAGGAAGTCTAGACACGCCATGTGAAACCACCGGCTGAGCGGAGCGTCACCCTCGATCAACATACAGGTGTCGTCGGGAGGATTACCACACGGGCACGGCCCGACCTCCTCAGGATCATCTAGCCAGCTAGGGATAGGAGATGGGTCTTCCACCGCTCTCTTGCGCCGTGTGATCCTGACCTCACTCATCGTCCTCCACCACTCCGACGATCTCGAAGTTGCAGCGGCGCGTCAGATCCACTTCGACTTCCCAGTTGCAGAAGTCATGGTTACGGCTGATGAGGGTGCCCACTTCCAAACGCTTGGACTTGCGCATCTCCTTGCTGGCCCACAGGCCGAGCGCGAGCGTAGCTGTCTCCTCGATAGCGGACGAGCCCTTGAGTTGCTGCACCGACGGCATTTTGTCTGCGTTCATGACCGAACGGTTGAACTGATGGGCGAAGCAGATGTGGTCCGTCAGGTTGCGGGAGCGGTCAAGTACCTCCCAGTACTTGCCGGTTTCGTTCCAGGCACCCAGCGACTTACCACCTACCTCTACGTACTGAAGCTGATCCACCCAGATCGATCCTGCCCCGGCGTCTTGAGCCTGTCCGATTAGATCATCCACCGAGCGTTCTCCCTGCGGAGGCTGAACGATCTTGTAGACACCCATTTCATCCATGTCTTTAGCAACCTGTTTCATCATCTTTTGCTCGTCGCGCGTGATGGTGTTGTGGATGTACTTGTGCCACGGGATGTCCGAGATCATGCAGATCAAGCGCATGTTGGTTTCCTCGGCGGGAAGCTCCAGCGGGTAGAGCCAGGGGTAAGTCCCCTGGAAGATGTTTTCGATGACACCCTTGACCATGAACCAAGACTTCCAAGTCTTCGGGGGACCGGCGTACACAGTGATGCCTCGCTGGCCGTAGAAGTAGTCATCCAGGGTCTTGAATCCCAGGCTCGGGCCGGGTCCTTTAGTTGCCTTGTCCAGATAACCCTTGAGGGTGCGATCGACATCTCCCGTGCCGTACATTTCGCCGCGTCGGGCTAGCAGTTCGGTTAGCTCCTTGCCCTGCTGAAGGAGGAGTTTCGGAATGCTGGTCGGGTCCTCCTTGAAGCGCTCGCCGATGACACGTAGGGCCTTGCGCCCTCCGTTCTTCATGTAGCGCTCGCGCATGGTGTCGATCACGTAGCCGATGGCAGTCTCCGGCTCCGTGAAATCGATTTCGAACTCCTCATCCAAGACGGCCTCTGTCGCAACCTCCTCGTGGTCGCGGTAGTATTGGTCCGCCCACTGGTAGATCGCGCGTACCGAGTCGTCCTCGATTAGCTCATCGCGGAATTTTTCCCCGCGCAGAACAACCCAAGCCTCCGGGTCTGGCAGATGACTAAGTAGCTCTATGTCCGGATCAACAGCCATGGCGACCCTGATCGTAGCAGGTCACGTTGAGATCGGTTGCTCGCCGTAGGGGTAGTTATCCCAAGAGGTAAAAGCGTGATCGACCTCCGACTCTTCAGCGATCGAGGCGAGCGCAGCGTCTTCCAACGGACGTAGTTTTTCACTAGAGAACATCGGCAACCGACGCAACTCATTGTCTGGCCCGAACCCGTACGAGCCCATGCGAATCAACGGTGGGGAGTAGGCATGGATCGACACGGTAGGGATAGTGCCGGTGTGCTTGACGTTATGGATGTCATTGGGACCCAGACGGATGATATCACCCGCCCCATACACCACTCCGTGCGGACGTATGCCTCCTTCGCCGACGTGACGCAGGCGCTCCTCCTCTACCCAACCAGACACCACCTTGACGGCTACTGCCGAACCATCATGGTCATGGAATCCAGTCTCGTGGTTCTCCATCCAGCAGATTAGCCAGGAGTTGAAGTCCTCCGTCCAATCAAGCTCTACGTAGATGCGTTCGTTCGGATGATGCCTGACCAAGCTCCGCCATCGGTCCTCATCGAGAGCCAGATCCTTGACATATTGCTCTAGTTCATGGCTCGACAGGTGCATCGGCATCCGTCTCCTCACCAAGGTCTACAAAACTCAACCTCGCGCGTGTATAACCAGGCTCCTTGTCATCACCCTCATCGATAGCCTCAGCCTCGATGCGCACATGGGCCTCACCGTATGCCTCCGAGCCCCAGCGTTTCTCTTCTTGCTGCCACCACTCGGGTGAAAGTCTCTCTGGAGACTCCTCGGCACGCGGCTCTTTGTATCCCTCCACGCGCTTGAACCCCAAGTAGGAGGCGCTAGCATCACCTTGCATACCGTAGCGCTCAAGTAGTGCGTTGGCCTTGGAGATCTGGGGGTCGGCTGTTCCGATGGTGGCAAGCACCCGTTGGTAGTCGCGGATCAAGTTGAGCGCGTCCTGTAGATCCCGCAAGACCTTCTCTCGTTCGGTGCTGCTCAGGAGCTTAGCCTGATCCTCGATCGTCTTGCCTAGCTCACCCGCTTCCTCGCGCCACTGGTGCTCAGCGTGACCCCATTGGTCAAGAACCTCCTGATGCCGTTTCTTACTGACTATCAACCACATGATGCCTCCTAGATGATCGGGCGGACTTCGCCATTTTCTGCAAGTTCCTTGTTGACATTCCAGATCCCCGCCTTGCGCGTGTCATTACCGGCTACTTCGATCGACTGCTCTTTGGCAGCGAGCAACGAGTAGGTGCGCGGGTAGATCTCGTCAAGCTCTTTGGGTGTGAGGTTGGTGGTCAGGATGGTGACTTTGTTGTAGTTGCTCCTGTACCTGATTAGTTCCTCGAACTTCTCTGCGAAGAGAACGCGCTGTGCCTCCGACACCGGGCGGGCGATCTCGTCTAGGATCAGCACGTTGCAATCGCGCAGCCGATCCTCCTCGTCTTTGCGTGCCTCGTACGACAACTCGTACGTGTTGACGACGTTGCGGAAGTAAACGTAGTAGACGGATTCGCCGCGTTTGACTAGCTCGCGGGCCATGAAGCACGCAAGGAAAGTCTTGCCGGTACCTTGGGTCTTGGAGTAGAAGCCCATCCCCATGCCGTGTTTGCGGAAGTTCACCCACTTGTCCAGGTACGCTTGAGCAGCGGCCAAGGCATTCTCATCGCCGTAGTAGTTGTCGAGCCCCAGGTTCATATACTCCTGCGGGATGTGGGCAAGCAGGTAGTGGCGGAACAACGCCTCTTGTTCTTCGCAGTTACAAGGATGGTCCTCATCCAGGTAGTAGTAGGTGCTCTCTCCCCACTCGGTGATGCCAGGGGAGACTTCGGTAGCTTTGGCTCCGCAGGTTGGGCATTCACCCGACCGGGTAGGAGACGCTTTGATCAGTTGCTCAACTTCATCAAACTGCCGGTTGGTCATCCACGGCAGCGATCTCGGCCTTCCAGGCTTCGACTGTTTTGATGGCGGTGAGGGCATCCTGAACCTTTTTCTTGGTAGTACCTGTAAGAGGGGTGAGGGGGCGGAAGTATCCCGCCAAGATTTCAGGCAGCTTCTCGTTGACAGCTACGTCATAAGAGCGGCCCTTCTCGGCAAGCACCTTGCTCGTGTACGGAAGGAAGAATAGCAGGTCGTGTGTGGCGATTAGTGAATGGACGACGCCAAGCGTTTCCATCGCCACGCGGCCCTGCATCTGGACCGTCTGGTCAGATTTGAGAGCGAGGTCTGAGTTGACACGCAGACCTGTGTACAGCACAGTTTCGTAGAGGGTCCCGACTGTGATCAGCGTGTGACATCCTGCCTTTTCTGCCTCTTGTTCTCGTGTCCAGCGCTCGAATAGGATCTGGAGGTTCTGCGGATAGGTGGCGAAGATGTCGAAGGCGTAGCCAGTGCGCTTGATGAGGCTATCCATATAGCCATCCACGACCTTGACCGGCTGGAGGACTGGCGGGCTACCTCGCTCTTTGCGCACCGCCGTGGCTAGGGCTTTGGCAAAGGCGCTCTTCCCCGAACCGGGCGCTCCAAGAATCCCTATGCGTAGCTCGGTCATTGCTTTGCTCTCCAGTTATTCTCTGCTTCGATCTGCTCTATTAGTGTCATCGTAGCATGCACTAGGTTGGCACGGCGACGATTGATACGACCAAGCTCGTAAGCCTTGTCCGCAATCGCACGGATATCTGCACACCCAAGCTTGCGGTCCCCTGAGGGGTCCCGTGGGATATCGACCAGTCCTCGATCATCCCAGCCTCGGAGAGTGACCGGAGACTTTCCAAGCAATCGTCCCAGGTCTGAGATCGTGAAAGTGAATCTCCAATTGACTCGGGTAGTCGTGCGCATCTAGGCATCCAACTCATCCGGCTTCGCTTTGCGAGGAGCATCTAGTTTGACCGTCATCGGGCCAGGGACAAAGTACTCCTGCATCGCGGCCAGATCTTTGTTGGAGATCTCCTCCATGTCCTTGAGTACACGTACGCGCTGAACTTTGGACACACTGATGCGCTTCCAAAGATCAGGGTCCTCCTCCTTCAACCGCTCGTTGTCCAGAGATGGCCCAGCCTGAGAGACGTTGCGCCGGTAGACATTGCCGTCGTCGTGATTCACATAGACGAACTTTTTGAAGGACGGATCTTCCTCGATGATGTACGTGTGCTCCTTCGACCCTGGATCGACCACACGCCAGCCGGGATGGAACTGTTTGACGTACGCCTCGGGCTCCACATCCTCTGGGACCGTGATGGTCTGGCGAGCAAGAGTCTCGCTGCTTAGGATTTGCTCATCGACCGCCTCGAAGAATTTGGCGCGACAGTCCTTGAGCTTTTTCTCTAGCTCCTTGGATGACTTGTGTGTGCTACCAAGATCTTTGGTGATTTGACTTAGGTCGTGGCTCATCTAGCTCATCATATCACTCGAACTCGGCCTCGCCTTTTGTCTCTCCTCCGCAACGAGGACAGATATGGTTGCGCCGTTGATCTCGGGTCTGCTTCTCCGGACCCTCGACAGAGGTCCACCGACACAGAGATTCGAAAGCCTCCTCTTGGTGATGGCAATGTCCTCGATGGATGAATGACATACATTCGCAAGCCAGATCATCGACCTCATCGTCAGGCCAAGGCACCAACACACGGTACTCCTTGCCCTGTTCGGTAGCGGAAGGCACGTACATCTCGAACCATGGCTCTGCCGAGAGGCATCGCTGAGTCATGACAATGGACATCGACGGCAAGTCTATCACGGCAGGTAGCAACTTGGCCTCGCGCGTGGTTTGGGCATTCTGCGTGCCTAACAGGCCCAGGTATGTACCGAAGTACTTAGTGTGTGCCTGTGTTCAGTGTTCCAGGGGACAGGTAACACTAAATAAAAAGCTTTTCGCCCGCGCGAGCGCGCGAGTATACCATCCTTCAACGCGACCTTGAAGGGCTGAGATCCTTCACTCACGTCAGCAACCCAGCCTGCCACTGTCTGATATCGTGGGGCGGACAGTAACCTGCACGAACAACGAACGCAAAGAGATAGGACGATATGGAGGCAGCGACACTACCCGCACCAGCGGGTCTTGATTTTGAAGAGGACACATCCGACAGCGACATCCTCGGCAACCGCGACGAAGAGATGGGACCCTGGGCACTACTCCAGTACATGGATAAGTACTCTTGGAAGGACGAGGACGAAGAGCCGATCGAGGTCTGGCCTGACACCGCATATCGCGTCGTGCGCCATGTACTGGGGGCACTCAACTACACCGACAAGGACCCCGAGTTTCAAGCACTGGTCAAAATGATCGTGCAACGCAAGTTCATCCCCGGCGGTCGCTACCTAGCCTCTTCTGGTCGCACCATTCACCAGACCAACAACTGTTTTCTCTTCCGCTGCGAGGATTCGCGCGAGGGATGGGCTGACCTGGTTCACAAGGCAATCATGTCGCTCTCATCTGGAGGCGGCATCGGATCTGTCTACTCGGACGTGCGTCCCTACGGCACACTGATCCAGAAGACCGGCGGGTTCGCCACAGGACCCCTCTCACCGGCCAAGATGGTCAACGAGATCGCTCGGCACGTCATGCAGGGAGGCCACAGACGCTCCGCGATCTGGGCTGGACTGCATTGGAACCACAAGGATATCTTCAAATGGATCGAGGCCAAGGACTGGTCCCCGGAGATCGTCACTGCTAAGGAAGCAGCGGTGGCGCAGGGAGGGGAAGCACCCGCGCCTCTCGACATGACTAACATCTCCGTCATCTTGGACGACGATTTCTTCGCGGCCTTCGATGATGTGAGTCACGAGCAGCATATGTTGGCGCAGGATGTCTACTACAAGACCTGCGAGCACATGGTTGCCACGGGTGAGCCAGGATTCAGCATCGATGTTGGTGATAACGTCAAGGAGAACTTGCGAAACGCTTGCACTGAGATCACATCGGAGGATGACTCCGACGTATGTAACCTCGGCTCGATCAACATGGCTCGCATCGAGAGCCGCGAGGAGTTCGCTGAAGTAGTCCGCCTAGCTACCCTCTTCCTGATCGCCGGTACCGTCTACTCGGACGTGCCGTACGAGAAGGTCAAGGAGATCCGTGCCAAGAACCGTCGCCTCGGGCTTGGGCTCATGGGGTTGCACGAGTGGCTTCTTGTGCGTGGCTACCGCTATGAAATGGTGGATGAGCTACGCGAATGGCTTGATGAGTATGCCTTGTCAACGTCCATTGCTGCCAAATGGGCAGACAAGCACAAGCTCAGTCACCCGGTCAAGACAAGGGCGATTGCTCCGAACGGCACGATCGGCATCATCGGGGAGACAACGACCTCGGCTGAGCCAATCTTCTGCGTGGCCTACAAGCGTCGCTTCCTCGATAGCACGGATGGCAAGTGGAAGTATCAGTACGTCATCGACCCGACCGCTCATCGTCTCATCGAAAGCGGAGTGAATCCCGATGACGTGGAGGATGCCTACGCGCTCAGCTACAACGTCGAGCGTCGCATCAAATTCCAAGCTGACCTACAGGAGTACGTGGACCACGGCATCGCATCCACCATCAACTTGCCGTACCCGATCACCGATCCGCATGAGGCGTACGACTTCGCGCAGACTCTTTACCAGTACCTCCCGCGCCTGCGTGGTGTGACCTGTTACCCGAATGGTGCTCGTGCAGGCCAGCCTCTTGAAGGCGTGCCTTACGAGGCGGCGCTAGGGCAGACTGGAGTTACCTTCGAGGAGGACGCGGCTCGCACCGCACAATGTCGATCGGGAGCGTGCGGCGTCTAACTCATGCTACACTGCGCAGCATGAAGAAGACGGTTAGCTCTGCCCCAAAGAAAGACAAGACGACAGAGCGTGAACATCACGATTACCATCCTGCGTATCGTCGTCTCCCGCCGGGGCGTCCGCTAGCCGAGTGCAAGCCGATCGATCATCCGCGTGGAAAGGACGGAGCATGGGGCAAATAGACGAGTTGAAGTACGAGGCCAAGCTGTACGAGCTTGAGAACGGGCGATGGAACTACTACGTCACCGTCGCTTTCCGCATGGCGCAAGGCTGGAGTCAGACTCTTCGAGTCGGCGACGGCTCCGCCGACTCAGAGGGCGAGGCCCTTGCCGCAGCGCAAGAGAAGGCCACCGTGGATCGCCGAGAGCGTGCGGAGAAGCAGGCTTCCCAGAAGACCGTTGCCCTCAAGTAGCGACCTTGCTATAGTACCGTCCATGGAAGCTACCCCGGCCCAACAGGCTGTCAAAACCAAGGTCGAAGCCGCGCGTCAAGCTCTGCGCCAAGTGTACGGCTTGCACCCAGGAGAGATGTCGGAGATTGAGAAAGGCTTGGTCCAGGCCGTGGCCATTCTGATCCAAGCCGTCGAGGCTGGTGTCTCTGAGCCACCGCACATTTCGACGTTCGCCGTGACGACCGATGAGACACGAGCCTTGGAGGAGATCTACGCCAGCATCCAGGGCGGTACGCCTGCGCCACAGACGGCATCCAGGTTCACGATCTCATTCCCGGACGTGGACTTGACCTTGGAGGACATCTGGCCCAACGGAGATGCACCGGAGAGCCCCACGCCAGAGGATGTGATCGAGGTCATGAAGGAGACGGAGTACGCGCACCCGATGACAGTCACATCCGCATGGAGACTGATCGACACACTGTACGTCCGACATTGTGCGGACATGAACGGCGACATGGAGGTAGAGTGGGATGGAACGTGAGCAGATCATGCTAGGCGCGGACGCGATTGTGCAGATCCCAGAGAACGCTTTCATTCCGGAGGCACCCTTCACTGCCTTCCCAAAGATCAGCCGCCTCTTTCGGCCTGTCATCATCACCGAGAAGATCGACGGCACGAACGCAGCCGTAGTGGTGAGCGAGGTCGCTCCCTATAACTACGGTGACGAGGAGGTCGTTGGACCTGGTATTGTCATCAACACGAACGGGCACAAGATGGACGGATGGCAGCCGGTTTATGTGTACGCGCAGAGTCGCAAGCGTGTCATCTCTCCCGAGAACGACAACGACAACTTCGGGTTCGCCACATGGGTTCGTGACCATGCTCGTGAGCTTGCGGTAGGGCTCGGCCCTGGCGTTCACTTC
>Ga0210400_10001167_pt1 | contig 26533 bp, 15 predicted proteins | sample IncBWH26MmetaG_FD_155456 | JGI IMG/M metagenome (GOLD analysis project Ga0210400, IMG submission 155456) | Forest soil microbial communities from Barre Woods Harvard Forest LTER site, Petersham, Massachusetts, United States - Inc-BW-H-26-M | ecosystem: Environmental > Terrestrial > Soil >... | reverse complement strand
CAATGCCATCATCGCCCTTCGTTGCTGCCGGCTCAGCGGTCGCTTCGAGGATTATTGGGAAGCCAGGTGCGCCTAACTTCCACTTTCATGTCGCGCACCCAGTCCAAAACAAACCTACACGAAGACATAGCGCGGCCGAGCCACAACCAAAACCTTTGAAACACGGAGGAACCCTTCGCTCCGCTCTAGGGCAGGCATCGGAAGCGGAGGAACAGAAGGAGGAACCCAAAACCATAACCATAAACGTCACAACGGACACACGAAGGGAAAGCAAAGAAAATCTTCGGAGAGGACAGAATCTCCATATGATCGCCGGGATATCTGCCTCAATGCTGGTTGCGGATGGCATTGCCCGCCGGACTCTTTTGCGTTGGAGAAGATTCCTGGCCTGGCGGATTGGTGATCTTCACCTGGACTTTGGCGCCTTCGCGCGCAATGTCATTCGGGGTCATTACCACCAGGTCACCTTCCTGGACCCCACTCAGAACCTCAGTTACCGCACCGTAGTCGCGGCCCACCACAACCGGCTGCAGGTGAACGGTGTTGTCGCGCACAACGGCCACCTGGGTGCCCTGGGAACGGGTGATGAGACTGTCGGCAGGGACGATCACTGGAGGGTGCACACGCATGTTCAGCAGACCCACCATCACGTACATGCCCGGAAGAAGCGTCTGGTTACGATTGTCAATTTGAACTTCTGTCAGCAGCGTGCGGGTATTCTGGTCAACAGAATCAGCGGTCCGCATCACTTTGCCCATAAACTTCTGTTGCGCCAAAGCTTCCGATTCGATCTGGGCATCCTGGCCAACTTTCACATAGGGCACATAGCCTTCCGGCACGCTTACAAAGACGCGCAGGCGGCTGATCTGCGCCACACGGAACATCTCGTTCCCCTGGGTCCCTGGAGTCCCCGGCGCTGCCGCGGAGTTTGCGCCCGGCGCGTTGGTTCCCTGCCCCGAACCGGTGGCGGAGATCAACGTGCCAACATCCACATTCCTGGCCGTCACAATGCCGTCAAAAGGCGCTTCCACACGCTCATACTGCTGCAGCCTTATGAGGCGATCAAGATTGGCACGGTTGGCCTTAATGGTGCTTTCTCCCGCCTGCACATTGGCTGCTGCAACCTGGTAGTTGGCTTCCTGTGTATCTCCCTCCTGGCGGGAAACAACACCACCAGCAACCAAAACCCGGGAGCGGTCACGGGTCAATGTGGCCAGATTCAGCTGGGCCTTGGCCTGCCCCAGGGAAGACTCGCTCTGCAAAAGCGTGGCTCTGGCCTGGTCCACCTGCTGATCGAGATCGGGGGCATCAATCAAAGCCAGCATCTGCCCCTTGCGGACATGATCGCCAATGTCCACCTTGCGCACGCGAACATAGCCTGAGGCGCGGGCAAATATTGAGGCCTCTTCAATGGGGCTCAGCGTACCAGGAATGGAAAGGCGGTCCTGGACGGACGAGAGACGCGCCGGAATCACAGCAAGGGTAGGCTGAGTGTTGCGCTTCTTTTGGGCTTCCCGCTCGACTTCGTTACTTTCCAAATAATGGGGAATAAGACCCGCCGCCAGCCCGATCAGGAGGGCCACAACAATGCCGGTCCCCAGCAAGCGCTTGGCCCGCGACGACAACGGCGCTGCCGTTTCTGCGCCGTTTGGTCCTGATTCAACCTGGCGGTTCGGTGATGTGCCTGCCTGTTCCATTTGTCTCTCTTATGCCTGTTCCAAGTTCAGTTCCTGATGGAATTCTTCATCTATTTTCTTATCGTAATCAACCGGAGGCTTTTTGCGGAGAAACGAATAGATGACCGGCACAATAATCAGCGTGCTGGCCGTCGCCACCACCAGGCCGCCAATGACTGCACGGCCGAGGGGAGCATTCTGTTCGCCTCCTTCTCCCATGGCCAGCGCCATAGGCAGCATACCAATAATCATGGCCAGGGCGGTCATGAACACCGGACGCAGGCGCGTAAACCCGGCAGAAAGCGCCGCCTCAATTTCGTTCTTCCCTTCCATTCGTTCGTCATTGGCAAAAGTCACCATCAGAATGCTGTTGGCGGTGGCCACCCCAATGCTCATGATGGCCCCCATCAGCGATGGAACGTTAAAGGTGGTTTGGGTCATAAACAGCATCCAAAGGATCCCGACGAAGACGCCGGGGAGAGCCGTGAGAATGATGAAAGGATCCGTCCACGACTGGAAGTTTACAGCCATGAGCAGGTAGACAAAGATCACGGCAAATAACATGCCGAGCGTCAGGCGGGTAAAAGAGGTCCGCATCGTCTGCACCTGGCCCTGAAGCTGGAGAAATGAGCCTCTTGGCAGGTGTTTGGATTGCTCGTCCATAATCTTCTGTATCTCTTTGGCCACGCTGCCCAGGTCGCGGCGGTCAACATCCGCCAGAACATCAAATACCGGCTGCACATTGTAGTGGTTCACAATGGTAGTGGCGATATTGCGGTGCACCGAGGCCAGATTCCCGAGCAACTGGGTGGCATTGGTTGTGGATGAGGTAATCGGGGTCCGTTGGAGCGTGTCAATCGAATCCATCTTATAGGGCGGCGTCTGGACCGTGACCTGGTAGTTCACGCCATTTTCCGGATTCAGCCACTGGTTAGGCGCCGTCTGCTGGCTGCCGCTGAGCGAGATCAACATGCTGGTGGCCACGTCCCGCTGAGTCAGACCCACCTGCTGGGCCTTGCTGCGGTCTACGTTCACGTCGAGTTCCGGGGCCGCCACTTGCTGATGAATATGCACATCCACGGCGCCCGGAATTTGCGCAATCTTCTGCTCCAGTTCCTTGGCTATCCGATAGTTTTCCGCCTGATTGCGGCCTACCACCTGCACGTCAATGGGCGCGGCCAGCCCGAAATTCAGGATCTGGTTGGTGATGTTGGCGGCGGTAAAGAAGAAGGTCTCATCGGGGAATTTTTCGGTGAGTGCCGCTCGCAGTTGGCGCATGTATCCCCGAGTGGAATGATGGTTCTCCTTGAGGGAGATCAGGATGTCCCCATCGCTGGTCGAGACGGTGGCAGTGTTGCCAAAGGCCAGGTTGATCCCACCCGGGGGCAGGCCGATATTATCCAGGACCATCTCGATTTCGTTGCTGGGAATGACCCGGCGAATTTCATCTTCCACACGCGCGAATACTTGCTCGGTCTCCTCGATCCTGGTCCCTTCAGGGGCACGCACATGCAGGCGCATCTGGCCGGAATCCACATACGGGAAAAAATCTTCTCCTATCACCAGCAGCAACGCCCCTGAGGCTACAACGAAGATGGCAAACCCCACCAGCACCCATGCGCGACGGTGCAAGCACCAAGCCAGTATCGATTTGTAATGCTCGCGAAATGTCTCGAATTTCTTCTCGAATTTCTGGTGTACACGCCAGATGAAGCTTTGCGCCTCCCTGGTATGGACGTCCTGGCCTCCTGCATAGAGAGGCAACTCCGGACCCAGCAGATAATGCACCATGGTGGGCACCAGGGTCCGCGAGAGCAGATAAGAGGCGATCATGGCAAAGACCACGGCCATGGCCAGCGGAGTAAACAGATACTTGGCGGCGCCCGTCAGCAAGATGACAGGAACGAAGACGATGCAGATGGAGAGCGTGGAAACCAGCGTGGGCAAGGCAATCTGCTGCGCTCCATCCAGAATGGCGCGGGTCAGAGACTTTTTCATGCCCATGTTGCGATGGACATTTTCAATCTCCACGGTGGCATCATCCACCAGAATTCCAACCGCCAGTGCCAGCCCTCCCAGGGTCATCACATTGATGGTCTCTCCCAGCGCCTTAAGCACCACAATCGAGGTGAGAATGGAAAGTGGGATCGAGATGCAGACAATCAGCGTACTGCGCCAGCTCCCCAGGAACAGCAGGATCATCAGGGCGGTAAGAAAAGCGGCGATGACTCCTTCGCGCACCACGCCATAAATTGACGCCCGCACAAAAAGAGATTGATCGAATAGAGGAGTAACCTGCAATTGCGGCGGCAAGGTAGATTGAATCCGGGGCAGAACGTTCTTAACCGCTTGCACAATATCAAGAGTTGAGGCTTTGCCGTTCTTGAGAACGGTCAGCAGGGCGGAACGAGATCCGTTGGTGCGGACGATATTGCTCTGCACCGTGTAGCCGTCCCTCACCTGGGCCACATCTTTTATATAAACAACGGCTCCATTACTGGCGCGGACCGGCAGATTATTCAGTCCTTCAATGGTGGTCGGACTGCTGTTGATCCGTACCTGGTATTCAAAGTTCCCAATCTTGGCCGTGCCTGCGGGCAGAATGAGGTTTTGCGCGCCCATGGCGGTGGACACGTCCGCCGGAGAAAGATGCTTGGCATAGAGCATCTCCGGGTTCAGGTCCACCATGATCTGCCTCTGCTTGCCGCCAAAAGGCAGAGGCACAGAAGCGCCTTGCACCGTCGCCAACTGGGTACGAATGAAGTTCAGTCCGTAATCGTAGAGCTGGGCTTCCGTCATTCCCTCGCCGGAAAGACTCAGTTGGAGAATGGGAACGCTGGAGGCGTCATATTTCAGAATATTCGGAGGAAAGGTCCCAGGCGGCAGGCCGCGAAGAATGGTCTGAACAATGGCCGTTACCTGCGAAATCGCCAGCTCAACTTTGGCCTGGGGCTGGAAAAAGACCCTGATCACCGCAACCCCCGCGTAGGTCTGCGACTCGATGTGCTCAATATCATTGACCGTGGTGGTCATGGCCCGCTCGCAGATCGTGACCATGCGCTTCTCCATCTCATCGGGAGAAAGCCCGTTGAAGGACCAGATTACGGAGACAACCGGGATATCAATGTACGGAAAGATGTCCTTGGGCGTGGTGGCGATGGAGCCGATCCCCAGGATAAAGATGAGCAACGAAGCAACGACAAATGTATAAGGACGACGAAGCGCAAGCCGGACAATCCACATCTGTTGACCAACCCCCTAGATTGCTCACCGGTAGAAGTGCAACGAACCCAAGCATTAGCGGAAAGAGCATATTTTACGACATCGCAGGAAGAGTGCAGTGGAGCCTTAACTTTAATTAACGCACTGTTTACGAAACCTTACCGCGGATTTGCGCGGATGCTCGCGGATCTGCCTGACCCCAAATCTCGCCTGGCCTGCGGCGTTCCTCACGCTGAAAGTCCCGCGCTTGTTGGGTCGGAGGTAGCCGACGTTTGGGATTGCATCAACGCGCGGACGCAATCCCATCAGTTGATCGTGGCGGAGATTCGGCTCTCTGAAGGTTGAATCCATGATGTTCGAGGCTGCCACGGAAGGCTAGCAGGACAGCACTCAATGCTCTATTTTTCGCCAAGTCATGACGCTCTTCCGGGTCGTTGCGCCAGTCGTAGAGTTCCTCGCCCAGTTTCTCGTTCCGAATATAGTGGAATTGAGGACCAACCAATGAGCGCATGACGCCAAAATAATTCGGCGCCTTCGGGTTCCATGGGAGCTGCGCCAGATCGCTCTCCGGGAAAGGCCACTCCGAATCCCGCGATATCTTCCAAAGCCGGGCCACCGAGGGAATTGGGAAAACTGGCTTGCCATAACTATCAGTCAACTCCACTAAAGTCGCAGGGATGGCTGCGTTCGAAACCGGGTGGCTGATACGCACTCCCTGGGGAATTCCTGATGGCCAGTAGAACGCCAGTGGCACTCTGATCTGCTCGCGGTAGAGGCTATTCCCATGAATGAACAAGCCATGTTCGCCAAAGGACTCTCCATGGTCCGCAGTGATCACGATCAACGTATTATCGGCGAGGCACCGCTTCTTCAGTTCCGCCAAAAGCTGGCCGATCTGGTCGTCGGTATAGGCAATCGCGCCATCGTAAGCGTCCACCTCGCCCTGCAATTCCTCCGCTGTGGCCGGCACCGTGTGTGAAGCGAGGGACTCGTCGATGATACCGCCGGGATTCCTCAGTTTCGAGAAGCGCGTGCGGTAGGGCTGCGGAGGAAAGTATGGATCGTGCACGTCGAAGTAGTTCAGTACGGCGAAGAATGGCTTGCCGGGCCTAGAATCAACCCAACGCAGAAACGAGCCGTTGACTTCCGGGGCTGTCCGCCGCACCGGAAAGATTTTGAGCCCCAGGCGGTTGAGCAAGGCCTCCAGGTCTCTGCCGTAGCAGGTACGAACTGCGGCTTGAATTAGCGAGCCGGAGTAGTCGTCGAAATGAACAAAACCGCGACCCAGTCCCATGCGCCGGCAAAAGAAGAAGGAGTTAGCGGAAAACGCTCCTGTCCGGTAGCCTCGGTTGCGAAAGGACTCGCCAATCGTAGGATAGCGCCCATCCAGTGGGCCCTTCTCAGCACCGTGCTCCAAGGGATAGCGGCCAGTCAGCAGAGAAGCATGTGACGGCAGGGTCCAGGAAGCTGCGGAAAAGGCCTCTTCGAAGAGCACTCCCATCTGTGCGAGATGGTCCAGATTCGGGCTGGTCTGGCGCGAGTAACCGTACCCGGAAAGATGGTCCGCTCGTAGCGTATCTACTACAACCACCAGGACATTCGGTACGCCCGCAGGGGCCGCGCTCCGCTCGGCGAGCACTTCCTGCAACCAGCTCCAGCCCTGGATCCCTGTTACCAAAAGAACGGTGGCGAGCGCCAGCCAGATCGAGCTCCGTCTGGTGAATCGGAATGCCGGTTCTTCGTGCTTTCCGAACCATCCAGTCAGCAACAGCGCGATCCCAGCTGCCACCAGGGTCAGAACAGATGCCAAGAGGTATTGCCCTCTAGTATGTCCGCTGCGCGTTAGCCAATCGAAGAACATGAAGAACGCAGACAAGAACACCACCATCCGTATGACAGGCAGGCGATGGAAGAGCAGCCGTATTCCCAGCATCACCAAAGCCAACGAGCAGAAGAACAGCAGATCTACGACTGGAATGATCCAGAGGATCTCCGGGGAGACAGCTCTCAATGCTCTCCAACTCAACCAACCCAATTTGGGAAGCACAAGGGCCAGGATGCCTTCGCCGATCCCGGTCACTAGACCGAACCAGATGGCAATGAGGAACGTTTGAGTCGGGATTGGACCCGACTTCGAGCGGTGGGACGCAAGGCCAAGAACCATGGCTCAGTGTATTCCCCAGTCGCCGCTCACGCCTTGCATTTCCTCTGGTTTTTTTTGGAACTGCAAAATTGCCGTCCCAACCTGCTTGACTCCGCACTTGCGGCAGATCGACTCAACCAAGAATTTATTCCAAAAGGAGAGGGTGAACCGGGACAGGCCGGAGGGTTTTAGCCACGAATTCACGCGAATGAACACGAATTGTGCCGCCTTCTTTTGTCCAACAGTAGTATTGGAGTAGTAATAGAGTATAAAAAAGGGGTGGGGTACTGATCGGAACTATATATAACTACTGCCCTCCACGAATGGCAACGTTCTAAAGCTGTTTAAGAAATAGTGCATCCTCAAGCCTTCCGCGCCTCCACCACCAGGACTAAAGCACCCGGTTGATGGCGCCACTAAACACGGGCCTAAAGGGCCGTTCTTCCACCAAATGTTGTGAACACAGTAATTCCTACCTAAAGATTGCCGCTACACCCGCTACACCGCTACATTTTTTGTTTCTTTTGCCTTGAAGTTGTTTGTCTACAGTTATTTACAGTTGTAAATCAGTTTCAAAACGAACAGCAAATTTAGCCGCTACAGCCCGCTACAACCCGCTACAAACTGTTGAGGCCGGTAAATGGCGGTTGGCACGACTGAAACAGCTTGCAGACAAAGTCTTTTTCGTGCCCGCCTTGGACCCGCGAGGGCTTCTACAGGAATAGCCGGATGGACTCCGAATATATGGGAAGACGCAATCACAACACAAGGTCCCTCACGCCTACTACGCGCGCTGAAGAGAACGCGCGCTCCGCTGACGGCGTTCGGGATGACGATTCGTTTTTTGAGGCAGATGATACACGCCTCCAGTGGAATACATCGTTTGTATGTAAAAGTGCTCGAGTGATCATAGCGTCACATAGGCATCGACCTTTGGTTTTGGAAGTTTTTGCCACCACCTTAGAAAGTCTTTACGGCGATAACCTTTGACGACCTGGTTCAGTGCGACACGCTTGTTGCAACTGCGGATGCCCTTGACGCTCAGAATCCGGGCCAAGTCCAGGGCATCCATGGGCTTGTCGTCCGGACGCCAGGTATTCCAGGGGCGTCCGGAAAGGCCGTGGAGATAGGCCAGCGTGTAGCCAGTAGGGATGTGCGCGGGATCGCCTTTGGAGGCGAAGGCGTCACGGATGTCCAGAAGCAAGTCGTCAAAGAAGGAGGCTTCTTCTTCGTCGTCCGCGGCATACAGGTGGACGAGTGCGCGGCGCGCGCGGGCTGGCCATTCTCCGCCAATGATATCGGCGAGTTGCAGCAGAGGTTCAGCGCAATCCTGCTGACGGGGCGAAAGTTCCTGGGGAAGCTGATTCTCGCGATAAGAAGCCGCGGCCTCCAGCTGGTCCTTATTCTCAACGGACCATTGATAGAGCGACAGGGCAAGAGGTTCGCCGGCTTCGCGGGCCTCTTCCATGTTGAAGCGCTTCACGGGAGCGCCGAACTCCTTGGGTTCGAGTTTCATGGGAATGCAAAAACCTTGAATGGAAGAAGGAAGCGGCCGCATGCCGGCAAAGGCCTTGGGACAGAAGACCTCAACTTCGGCCACCGTCATGCCGCCGGATTCGGAGGCAGGGATGCTATAAGCACCCTCACGGCCAAATCCTCGATTCAGAAGACCGAGGATGACGACACTTTTGGAGTGAGCAAAGACCGAATCACAATCGTCGAGCAGGACGGTGAAATATTGTTCATCCTGCAGCTTACGAAGCAGGATGGCCGGGGTAAATCCGCTGGTGAGCCAAGGCCCCATGCAGAGCAGGCTCAGCAGTTCGATGCAAAGAGTCTTGCCGGATTCCCTCTCGCGGGAGCTGATATGCAGATAGGGCGTAACAGCAGCGTTAAGGAAACAGTGCGTGTGAAGAACCCAAAGGGCAAGAATGGCGAGTTGATCTTCAGTACATACCAAGTACTGGTGGATAAAGGCGGAGACCAGTGAGAGCATCTGCTGGCCGTCCACGGGCTGGACAGGGGTTTCAGTGGACATAACAGTGCCATCTTAGGAGTAGTTTTAGTATGCCGCAACATTTGGGGGTAAATGTGGGAAGTGCGGCAATTAGCAGTTAGCAATTAGCAATTGGCTTTGGGATTCCGGTGTCTGTATCGGCTTTAAGACCGGTAAGCCGACACTCATCATTGAAAACATTGGGGTTAGCTCTTCCAGCCTGACTTTTTGTGCCGATTGAAAGCCCTTTTGTGCCGATTGAAATGCTCATTGTGCCAATTTGAAATCTGCTTGTGCCAATTCGAAGCCTGGTTGTGCCGAACCAAAATACCTTTGTGGCGAGCTGAGTTCCAGCCGTCAACTCTTGGAAACCAAACCTTACCGCGGATTGCGCGGATGCACGCGGATTCTGACTTGCTGTTTCGGCGTGCGCTGAAAACATTGGGGTTATCTGTGCCAGCCTGATTTTTTGTAACGCCCTGAAGGCATTTGTAAGACCTTGAGGGCGATTTGTATGACCTTGAAGATCATTTGTAAGACCTTGCCGACGATCTGTAAGACCTTGGGAGCAATTTGTAAGACCTTGAGACTTGCCTGTTCTCTTAGCAGCCAAAACCTCATACGGCGGATTACTGCTTCGGGCCAGGCTTTAAGTTTGCTCCATGAAGATTCCGTCCTCCGCATTGCCCATGGCAGCGTGGATCATTTTGCGAGAAAGTCAATTTCACAACCTGATTATATAGATATTACTAAGGCGGGCGGCGGGAGAATTTACCCCGTAAAGTTTTAGTCCACTGCCAAGCAGCATAAATTTATGGCTATGATAGCCATGAGGAATCTATAGCCATGCGTAGCGTGGAAAGGAGCCTGTTCCCGGATCACTCAAGAAGCACAATCACGGCAGGATTTTCCCTGCGTTGCTTCCCAGCCCTCTCGCAAGATTATTGGCAAAAGCAATAACGCAGCAGCCGGATCCGCCCATGAGATTTTGAGCACTGCATTCAAAACCAACCCGCCCAACGCGATCCAAGCCAAATACGCGCACATCGAACTCTGAACAGCATCAGCCCTCAACGAGCCGCTGCCGACTTTCGCGGCCAGCATTCTTTTTTGAGTTGAGAGCCAGGGCATCACAACGGCTGCAGCAATCAGCAATGCTATGCCTAAATAGCTTGGTTGTGGTTTGAACAATGGATTTGTAAATGCCACAATCGAGCTGCCGACGATAAACGCGGCCAGGGCGAACAGCAATATGCCGGTGATTCGGGCGGCCCTTTTTTCGTTTATGTGTGAGACTTTCCTGAACTGTAAGAAGACAACCAACGCTGACACAAGCTCAACGCCGCTGTCCGCCCCGAATCCCAAAAGCGCCAAGCTATGGGCGCGTAAAGCAGCGAATACTGCAATAGTGGCTTCCGCACACATCCACACGATCGTGACGAGTTGAAGCAAGATAACCTGCTTCTGATATGGAGAACTGCTCTCCTCGACGCACTGGAATTGCGTGCTCAACAGTCTCAATTTTAGCAGTGCATCAGGAAACAATATTGAGCAAGGAACCGCATTTGCTCAAATGGTTGCAGGCTCCTCCCGCTTGTTCAGAGCATTCCGTCTTAGTGCCCGCTCCTTCATCATTACAAAAAAGACCGGGACGAGGATTAAGACGTGAATGGTGGACGTGATCATCCCTCCGACAATCGGCGCGGCAATGGGTTTCATCACATCTGAGCCGATTCCGCTTTCCCAAAGGATCGGCACAAGGCTGGCAAGCACAGCGCAGACCGTCATGAGCTTGGGCCGAAGACGCTGAACAGCACCTTCAATGGCGGCCTCCCGGATGTGCTCCTGCGTCAGAGGCGTGGTCGAGATGAGGCGTTTGTCGAGTGCTTCATGCAAATAAACCACCATGACAACTCCTGTTTCGACAGCGATGCCGAAGAGCGCAATGTACCCTACCCACACTGCCACGCTGAAGTTGTAGCCGAGTAGCCATTGCAGAACCAGTCCCCCAGTCATCGCGTAAAACGTGGGAAAGATGAGGACCATGGCTTCGGTTAGCGAGTGAAAGATCATGTAAAGAAGCATAAAAATCACGAAGAAAACAACGGGCAGAATGATTTTCAATCTCTCCTTCGCTCTCACCTCGAATTCGTACTCACCCGACCATTGATACGTGTAGCCGGCGGGCATCTTGAGTTTTTGCGCCAGCAGGGGGGAAGCCTGATTCACGAAGCCGCCATAGTCTTTTGTATTGAGGTCAATATAGACGTATCCCGTGAGTTGGCCGTCTTCGTCGCGGATCATGGCCGGGCCATGCGAAAAGTAAATCTTGGCTACCTGCTCGATTGGGATCTGCGCGCCGAAAGGAGTTGCAATCAGGACGCGGCGCAGTTCCTCGACATCATCACGAAAATCTCTTTCGTAGCGCACGTTCATCGGATATCGCTCACGGCCTTCGACGTTTTCAGCAACGTTCATGCCGCCGATGCCTGAAGAAACGGCTTGCTGAACGTCAGAGATCGTCAGCCCATATTTCGCGGCCTCTGGGCGATTGACTTCCACGTTCACGTAGAAGCCTTGCGACACACGCTCGGCAAAGACAGAGCGTACTTGAGGAAGCGCTGCGAGGACTTGCTGGAGTTGAGTGCCGATCTGCTGGATTTGATCGAGCGATGGTCCCTGAATCTTCATTCCCACCGGGGTTTTGATTCCGGTTAATGCCATATCGAGTCGGTTTTCAACCGGCATCGTCCAAGTATTCGTAAGTCCGGGAAACTGTAATTTCTCGTCCATGTCATGGATAAGCTTTTCGTATGTCATGCCAGGACGCCATTGCTCTCGGGGTTTGAGCATGACGGTGGTGTCATACATGTCCAGGGGCGCATTGTCTGTCGCGCTATCAGACCGGCCCACAACGCCAAAAACGGACTGCACTTCGGGAAATGAGCGGAGCACCCTGTCCTGCTGCTGTAGCAGCAGTGAAGCCTGTGTAATGGAGATTCCCGGCAAAGCTGTGGGCATGTAAAGCGAGGACCCTTCAAACAGAGGCGGCATGAACTGGCTGCCAAGACGGAACATCAGGGGAAAGGTCACGAGCAGGAATACAAGATTTAGCAGGAGCGTCGTTTTCCGGTATTTCAGACAGAGCCGCAGAACCGGCAGATAAAGGGCTTGCGTGAACCGCGAGACCGGGTTTTCAGACTCCGGTCTCAGCTTGCCTCGAATGAACATGGTCATCAGGATTGGCACCAGCGTGATGGCAAGCAAAGACGAGAATGCCACGGCCATCGTCTTGGTCCACGCCAGCGGCCGGAACATACGACCTTCCTGGGCTTCCAGCAGGAAAACCGGGAGAAACGAAACCACGATAATCAGCAGCGAAAAGAACAATGCCGGTCCGACCTGCTTGGCAGCGTCGATCAGGATCTTGCGTCGTTCATTCCCAGACAATCTTTCTGCATTGGGATGCTCAGAGACGTGTCTATAGCCATTCTCGACCATGACAATCGCCGCATCCACGAGTACACCGATGGCAAGTGCCAGTCCGCCCAGGGACATGATGTTGGAGCTGACGTGCAGGTAGTACATCGGAATAAAGGACGCGATCACCGCAATTGGCAGAGTGAGAATCGGGATCAAAGCCGAGCGGAAGTGAAAAAGAAAGACAATGATGACAAGGCTGACGATGATCGCTTCCTCCAGAAGATCGCGCTGCAACGTGCGGATGGAGTCTTCGATCAGCCCGGCTCGATCATAACCAGCGATAACTTCCACGCCTGGCGGCAACGATCCTTTGACTTCGGCCAGCTTCTTCTTGACGCCATTGATTACGTTCAGCGCGTTCAGGCCGTAGCGCATCACTACGATGCCTCCTACGGTCTCGCCCTCTCCTTGCCACTCGGCTACTCCTTCCCGAATGTCAGGTCCAAAAGAAACCGTTCCTAAATCCTTAATCAGAACGGGAGTGCCGTTCTTCGCCATCACCGGCACGTTTTCCAGGTCAGAGAGTGAGCGCAGATATCCGAGACCGCGAATCATGTAGCGTGTGCCGCTCAATTCCAGCACTCGCCCGCCAACCTCGTTTGTGCTGGTTTTCACACGGTCAATAACCGTAGAAAGCGGTATGCCGTAAGCAAGGAGCTTGTTCGGATCAAGCCTCACCTGATACTGCCGGACAAAGCCGCCGATGGTCGCGACCTCCGCCACACCTGGCACGGTCTCCAATTGATATCGCAAGTGCCAGTCTTGGAGGCTGCGCAGATCGGCGAGGCTGTATTTGTGGGTGTGATCCACGAGCGCATATTCGTACACCCAACCTGCACCGGTAGCATCTGGGCCAATTACCGGGTGGACATTTGCCGGCAGGCGTCCTTGGATTTGCTGCAAGTATTCGAGCACTCGCGAGCGCGCCCAGTAGATGTCAGTTCCATCTTCGAAGACGACGAAAACATAGGAGTCGTTGAACATCGTTTGGGCGCGGACTGCTTTGACATTTGGGGCTGCCAAAAGCGCAGTCACAATTGGATAGGTGACCTGATCTTCGATGATGTTGGGCGGCTCTCCTTCCCAATTTGTGTGAATGATGACCTGAACGTCGGAAATGTCAGGAAGAGCATCCAGCGGGATGTGGCCGATGGACCAAATCCCCGCCATGACCAGGAGAAGTGTTCCGGTGAAAACCAGGAACCGATTGCGAGCGCACCATTCAATGATTCGGTTAATCACGTCACATTCCTCCGGTGGCATTGACTGTGAGTTGCTTACTGGCAATCACGGTCCCGTTCTGGCGGGCAGTGATTGAGACCTGCCAAGTTCCGCCCGAGCCAAGATCACCCTTGCCTTCATACATCCCGCTGCCCTTGTCGGTGAGATCCACGCTGGTTTTCATGGCCGCCATTCCCATGGCGGGCATGGCCGCCATGGAGAACGTGACATTTACTTGCGCTCCGCTGATCGGCGCTCCTTTGGACCCGGTGAGCTTCACGCGGAAAACGTTACTGCCCTTTCGGGGAGGAGTGGGATCGGTGGTGAGCTCAACATTTCCCTGAACTGCGTTTGGAGATGCATTCATCGCGGCGGCGGCCCCCGCTCCCGGCGGCGGCGGAACAAAGGCACCTGCGGCTGCCTGCAACTGGGCTTCAGAATCAACCAGGAAGTTTGCAGATGTGACCAGAGATTCGCCAGGCTTGATTCCTTTCAGAACAACATAGTCATCGCCGGCGCGTTGACCCAGCTCGACTTCGCGTGGCTCAAAGTTGCCCTCGCCCTTACTGACGAAAACGAGATCGCGGTTTCCGGAGTGGAAAACGGACGCCGCAGGTATGATCAGTTTCCTGCCCGCAGGCGCTGCCAACACGATATTCACAAACATGCCGGGCTTCAGCAGCAAACCCAGATTCGGAAATACAAGGCGCGCTCGAACCGTGCGCGTATTCATGTCCACTTGGGGCAGGATGGAATCCACCCTGCCCTTGAATGTCTTTCCGGGGTACGCGTCAACGCTTACAGTGGCGGGATCGCCTGCCTTGATTCGTCCAATATCGGTTTGGAAAATTTGCGCGTTCACCCAGACGGTCGAGAGATCGGCGACCGTGTAGAGTCTCGACTCTGGCTGTACGTACATGTTGGGAAGCGCATTTTTCTCCGTGATGTATCCAGAGACTGGCGAGTTGAAGGTGAGATCGGTAATCACTTTGCCGGTGGTTTCCAGTTTTTCAATCTCGCTTGCCGGGACTTCCCACTGCGTGAGCCGCTCACGGGCGGCGGAAAGCAGTGCCTGTGCTCCGGTATTCACGCCGGTCACGGTGCTGGTTCGCACTTGCTCGGAGTTCCTTTTGGCCAGCAGGTATTCCTGCTCGGTGGTGACCAGATCAGGACTATAGATGGTGAACATCGGCTGTCCCTTGCGGATGTACTGATAGGTAGCGTCCGCAAAAACTTTGCGGATCCACCCGGGGAAACGGGTCTGCACATAAGCGATGCGGCGTTCATCCACGTCAACGTTGCCAGTCACCCGCAGTTCGGACTGCACCTGCTTTAGCTCGGCAGTGCCCAGCTTGACTCCAATACTTTGCAGACGCTGCGGAGTGAGCTGCACCGGAGCCACCGACGGTTCGTTGCTGGCTGGCGCCGCGCCCTGGGAAGAGTTGCTGGTCGCGCCGCTTTGCGCGGTCGTTTGTGATGAATTCTGCGTGGCTGTCTGGAAAGCCGCCGCATGGTGGGAGCGCCACCAAACATAGAGGAGAGCGACCACCAATATCCCATTTAAAGCAACGGCGATCATAAGGGCTCGACGAGTTTTCGGATCGACTTGCTGGTTCATTGGAAACTCACCCCCGTAAGCATTTCGAGGCGGGCTAGCGCCACCTCGTGTTCGGCTAATTCGCGCTGGTATTCGATCTCAAGGTTCAGGACATCGATAAAGGCAGACAGGAGAGTCTCAAAATCCTGCCGGTTTGCCTGATAAGCCGCCAGCGCCGACTGGAACGTAGCATTCGATTGCGGGATCAAGCCGTCTTTGTAAATCCTGAGTTGTTCGGCAGAGGTCTGTGCCACGACGTATTGGTCCTGCACTTCGGCCAGTCGTTGTTGTATTTCCGCTTCAAGCTGCTTGTTCGCCTGGTCTCGGGTAGCCTCAGCCTGGGCAAGATCGGCTTTACGCCGGCCACGATTCGGTAGCGTGACGCTGAAGCTTGCCATGTAGTAGTCGCGGAATTTGCGATCCGTGTTTTGGTACATGTACTGGACCGTGAAATCCGGGCGGAATTCTTTCTTCGCAAGCTCCACTTGCGAGCCTGTCTTGGCCAGCATCGCCCGCTGGGCCTGAACGTCAGGATTTTCCTGCTTTGCCAGACTCAGCAAATCAGAGGCGCTGTACGTGACGGATCTCGCAGCCAGCGGTTCGGTCTGGATGTCAGGACTCTCCTGCGGTCGGTTGAGCAATTGCTTTAGTTGGGCCTCAAGTTGTCCCACCTCGCGGTGGTGCATCGTGATTTCCTGAAGAATCTTGGTGCTCTGCAACTGGGCCTTCAAGACTTCCTGCTGATTGCCTTGCCCCACGCGATAGCGTGATTCGACGATCTGCTCGACATCTTTCAAGAGTTGGCCGTTACGCTCTAGCACCGACAGAGTCTGCTGAAGATATGCCAGCCGGAAGTAGACGGCCTTGAGCTTGTTGGTAACCCTCCTGCGCACGGACTCAATTTGAACGCGCCGCACATCGGCCTCGCGGTTGGCTATTTGGCCCCGCAAGCCGCGCTTTCCGGGATATGGAATCTGCTGAGAGACGCCCAAGCCGACGTAGGCAAAATCGCTGTTCGTATAGCCCGCAAAGGGACGTGGGCTTCCGACAGAGAGATGCTGGAGAGTGACCTGAGTGTCTGGAAGAGCAGACGCCTGGCGTGCGACGTGAGTGGATGCCGCGTATCCGCGCTCCGCCACGGCTATTTCGGGATTGTTCTGCTCGGCTTCGCCGATCAGATCCTTGAGGCTGACAGGAAGGGTTGAACCGTGAGCCTGAGGATCGTCGGCCCCTGCGATACCAGTCTGTTGACTCTGCTGGGCTATACCTGAACTGACCAGCAGCAGGACGATTCCGAGCCGCATAAGCGTGACGCCGCGGCTGCGAGCACGCGCCAATTGACGCGGAAAAACATAAAGAGCTTTCATCTCTCCTCCAAAATCGAAAAAATACGATCGCGCGGAGACACAAAGGTCCCCACGTCAGGAAAGCGAAAGCTGACTAGATTCTCAGGATGGAACTTTTGACGGGTGGAGATTCTGGGGGAGCGTGCGAATCTGACGAAATGACAAACTGTGAAATAAGGTCCGGCAGGCCGATTATTTCACTGACCGGCAGGATAGCTAGCGTGGCCTGAGCCGGTGCAGAAATCTGAACACGCGAGTTGCTGAGGTAGGGATCAGTGTCGCGAACTGTCGTCTTGCAGCAGGAGTGCGAAGAAGGCATCTCGTCGCACTTACCTGCCATTTGGCGGCAGCATTCACGCTCCTCATCCGTGAGAGAGCTATTCGGCAGCAAACACGCCATCAAGGGCGACGCAAACAATGACAGCGCCAGCAGCAAAACAGCGAATTTGCCGACCGATTTCACTAGAGACAGTGTAACGTTCTGCCACCTGCAATGCAAAATCCAGCTCTCTTTGCCGAAGGTAGCTCTCGCACAAGGGGTTGACCCCACGTCCAGGGTGCCGACCTGGACGCGGCTTGTGCCAACCTCATTCTTGCGGGTGACGACTTGACAGGGGTTTCGGTGGACATGACAGTGCCATCTTAGGAATAGTTTTACGATAGTGCAACATTTAGGGGTAAATATGGGAAGAGCAGCCATTAGCAATTAGCAATTGGCCAAAAGCTTGCACAGGCGTTGGAAACATTGGGGTTAGCTGTTCCAGCCTGATTTTTTGTGCCGTTTGAGAGCCTTTTTGTGCCGATTGAAATGCCTCGGGTGCCAATTTGAAATCTGCTGGTGCCAATTCGAAGCTTGATTGTGCCGAACCAAAATACTTTGTGGCGAGCTGAGTTCCAGCCGTCAACTCTTGGAAAACAAACCTTGCCGCGGATTGTGCTGATACATGCGGATTCTGGATTGCTGTTTTGCTTTAGCCTTGAAAACATTGGGGTTATCTGCGCCAGTCTGATTTTTGTAATGCCTTGAAGGTCATTTGTATGACCTTGAGGACGGTTTGTATGACCTTGAAGACCATCTGTAAGACCTTGACGGCGATCTGTAAGACCTTGGGAGCAATTTGTAGGACCTGTGAGACTTCTCTTAACAACCAAGACCTTTACCGCGGATTTACGCGGATTCTGATTTGCTGTTTCGACCAGACTTGAGGTTGCTCCATAAAGATTCCGTCCTTCGCATTAGCCACGGCGGCGTGGAACCCTTTCCGAGAAAGTCAATTTCACAATCTGATTATATAGATATTACTAAGGCGGGCAGTGGGAGAATTTACCCCGTAATGTTTTGGTCCGCCGTGAAGCCCAGCATAAGTTTATGGCTATGATAGCCATGAGGAGCCGTGCAGCTATGCGCAGCCCTTCAAAGAGAACCTTTGTCTGTGCAGATCACAAGCTGCTTGAAACTGCCAAGGCTGCGGGTTTCTCCGTTCTACAGCTATAGGGTGTACGAACTGAACCCTTGACCTTTGAGTTGAAAGGGCGCATCTAGTCCTAGTTAGTGATGAGATCACGCAACCCAAAAACTCCCATATCATCGCTGCTTTCATTGGTAGCTGATTTGTGATTATCCCTTGCAGATTCATGATTGCCACATATCCCCCTTTTTCGCAACATGTTTCCGCATTGCTCAAAACGGGATTACATCACTTCTTTAGAATACTCTAAGAGCTCGTGCATTATGCAGCGTGATTAGAACTGAAAAGGGGAACACGAGGCCCCCGCCTCGGTAAAATTAGGTGAGTAGTAGGCGGTTGTGATACGAACAGAGCCATGCTGGGCTCTTTGAACAGCCCGCAAGAAAGCTATCAAACGACACTGTTAAAGTACCGAAGTTCTCCCGCTTGCAGTATACTGACCGACAGTGTCTTACGGACGGTCATATTTCAATGCTAGTTGAGAATGGCAAGGTTCTTCGCAACCGCTACAGCCTCATAAAATCCATACCGCAAAAACAACAGCAGTCATGGCTTGGCATGGATCAAGATGGTGGCTCTGTGCTGGTTAAAGTGTGGCCATTTGAAGGAACGCAACCAAATGATGTCGTGCGAGCCCTGTGGGACCGGGAATTGCGAAATCTTTTTCGGCTTAGCAGTTCGCCAGGAGCCGAAACTAGCCTTGTGCTTCTCCGCGACGCCGCAATCGATCAAGAGAATCGGTGTTTTGTAATGGTTCTCGCTGCGCCAGGTTATGAGAGATTTAGCGACTTTCTCGAACATCGATCTCGCCATGATTGGCTTCGTGACCTTCGTTCACCAGAAGTACGTATCCCACTATGGAAAAGCCTGCGGCAACTCGCACTTGGGTTAACCCACTTGCACGGCCAGCAAATGCTTCATCGCGCTGTAACGGCGGCAAGTGTATTCCTCGACGGGTCGACAGGGCCTGAGAGTATGCGTCTCGGAGGCTTTGAATGGACCATTCGCGTTGGACAAGCACAAAGAGCGACCGAAACTGAGTTTGGCCTCCCTCCTGAATTCTTAAAGCTTAATGGACAAGCATACAGTTTTGAATCTGATTGGTACCAATTTGGCTGCTTAGTTGCTCAAGTCTTTGCGGGCGTTGATAGCAGTTTGGCAGCGGACGCATCTAGGAATGAAGAGATGAGGCAACGCATACGAGATACAGTAAAACTCTTAGACATTGAAAAAGATTTTATTTCGAGTCTCGTTGAGCGTCTGCCGCAATTACGTCTCTCTCGCGGATATGAGATCGCTGACTCCATTGCTGGTATTGTCAGCCGACTCGACCAACCTACTAGATTCGCTGAGGATTCATATCTCGGATTAGTTCTCCTCCTAGGATCAGGCCAAATGCTGACAACAGAAATCTGTGACCAAGAGGAAGGAATCAATGCTTTGGATACTGACGCTCAGCGAAGATTTGTCGAAGGAGATCTTTCTTCTGCAACGCTCGTCACAATTCCAAGCTCTAAAGGTGATGCGTATCTGTTGCAGGGCCGTCGCTTAGTATACTTTATAAAAGAATACAAAGTATCGTCTTCTGATGCAGCGGGGCGATGGACACTCGCATTTTGCGGACGAGCTGGTGAAATTCGTTTTACCCGTGGAGCCGAAGATCAAGTTCAACTTACCAGATTACCTATTCGAGCATTCCGGCGGTCCGATATTGGTAAAGATCAATCGGTAGTTGTTAGAGGTGCTGTAAGCTGGAAGCTATTTTTTCCCCGAGGAGATACGGCCACACCATTGCGAGAGAGTCAAGAAAGATTTCACGATTTTTTTCGATTCACAAATCAAGTTGAGCTCCTGTTTCGGGATGCTGAAATCTTTCCTTACCAATTAGTAGATTACAAATTGAAGGACGCGCTACAAACCGCAATCATTGAAGAGGGGCCACGTCATCGGCGACTTTTCAAGTTCGCGGAGACTTCTGGGGGGATGCTAGGCTTCCTCCAGTTACAGAAGGCAGATAAACGATTTGGAGAGCTAGTCTATCTCGGTGCCGAAGACTCTGTCTCCATGGATCGGAGCGTGCCTCGGCCGGAGTTCTGGAAGATTGAGGATTTTGATGAGAAACGAAGACGAGTTGTATTGACCCGAACAAGCGTTAATCGAGAACCGCCTCTAAAAAGAGGCTTCCTTCGGTGCTTTGAAATGTTTGGCCAAATCAAGCTGATCAAAAGGCGGCGGCGCGCTATAGATCGTTTTGGGAACTACAGTTTCCTACTCCGGGCACTACGTGCTCCAGATACCGTTTTCATGGATACAGGTGATGACAGGCTCCCAATGACTGTCGATAGCGGTAAGGTGGACGAAGCGAAGCGTCATGCGTTACAAAACATTTGGAGAACACGTCCCATCTTTGCGCTGCAGGGACCGCCTGGAACTGGCAAGACGACGTTGGTGGCAAATTTACTTGGCCAAATATTGCACGATGATCCAGTCGCTCAAATCCTGGTCACAGCACAGGCGCATTCCGCTGTTGATGTGCTGAGAGACAAGGTTTCTAAGGACATTTTCAGCGACGTTTCGGAAGAAAGAAGGCCACTATCAGTTCGGCTGGCGAAAGGTGTAGATGAAGACGAACAGGAAGAGGACAGCATTTACAACGTTACTTTGCGCCTTCTTGATCGCGCCCAACAAAACGAAAATCCGCCTTCACCTTTGCAGGTCCAGTGGAAAGAGGAAGCCAAAAAGGCAGCAAACGCACTCCGTAGAGAGGGGAGTTCGAACGGTGCTCCGGATCTTTGTGAGCTCGTCAAACGATCCGCAAATATAGTCTATTCGACCACTACTGCCGGCGATTTGGAAGCAATGGCGGATATGACACAGAGCTTCGATTGGTCTTTGATAGAGGAATCAGGCAAAGCTCATGGATTTGATCTGGTTTTGCCGCTCCAAACGGGGCATCGCTGGGTGCTGATCGGCGACCAAAATCAGTTGCCGCCGTACCGTTTTCAGGACTTCGTTGATGCTACTGAGTCGCCGAACGAAGTGATGGAAGAGTTAGCCCAACTTCCCGAGCGAGCTGGGGGACTAGTCGACCTTGATCTTATACAAAAGTGGCGTGATTTATCTGACGAGGAAAAGGCTGCTCGACTCGAACTGTGGCGAGTCTGGCTTCCAGTTTTTTCGCGACTTCACCGAGTATGCACAGAAGCGGCTCCGGCAGATGTCTCATCTCAAGTATCAGTCGAACGCGGTGTTTTGGCGACTATGTTGTGGCAACAGCATAGGATGCATCCCACGATTGCTGGTCTAATATCCGCAGCATACTACGACCGTGAGATTGAAAGTATGACTATTGAAAATGGCCAACCGCTTTCCAGAGTCATCCATCCTTTTACTAGGCCTGACAAAATTCAGGGCTGCCAAATCGTTTGGATTGACGTGGGTTGGTCAGGAACTGACCTGCAAGACCGTAAAACGTCCCGAGAGAGCCAGGAAACTTCTTCTTTAGAAGCTGCGGTGGTCAAGAGGTTCCTAAATACCCTGCAACCCATGGCGAGCTTCTCTGATAAACTGCGCCTTGCCGTATTGTCTCCGTACCGGCGCCAAGTCTTTGAGCTTAGCCGCGCCCTACAGGACGTATATGAGCACCCGCCCGCATGGCTAGAAGGTCTACCAAAAAATGAGTTCCCCGCTTCAACCGTTGATTCCTTTCAAGGAAACCAAGCAGATATTGTCATCGTGTCTCTTGTTCGTCAAAATAATGCTTCTCCAGGGTCGGGTCTAGGATTCTTGAAAGAGTCTCCGCGCATGAATGTTCTTTTTTCTCGCGCGGAACGATTGCTGGTGTTGGTTGGTAGCTGGGATTTCTTTAAATACCAAACAAAGTTTGCATCGCCGGATAAAAATCAACCATTGGGGCATTGGAAACTAGCATTGCAGTATATTGAGTCGCAGTGCAGAGAGGGCAAGGCGTGTCTACTCAACGGAAAGACTTTCGATCGCCAACCTTTATGATTTGTTTTTTGCCCGTCGCACGATACAGAGTAGAGTACCAAGTCGCAAGTGGCCGACCGTTTTCTACATTTGAGCGCCTTGTCCTTGCTGCGATCAATGACGGCAATAATACATTGAATGAACTCGCGGCGATTTTTGCCGTGCATCGTAGGTTAATCGTTGAAGCCGTGGTTACATTGATGCAGGCTGGCTGGGTGTCGCTTGGGGCCAAGTCTCATGAGTTTGCCGTAACGGCAGCAGGTAAAGTTGCCTGTGGAGAGCAAAAGCAGTTACCACCAACTATCGTGCTCGATAGACGCGTCACCTCGATAGTCGTCGAAAAAGTGACCGGTCAGATTGCCCGAAACAACGAAGTCGATTTTTATCCAAAAGCAAAGTTGAGGAAACTGTGGTCGTCGGGAGTATCTATTCCAAAGGGTGATATTTCGAATAGGATAGATCCAGGTATGGTAGCTCCACTGCTCCAGCATGATTCTACTGAGTGGGTGCGGTCAATAGAAATGCCTTATGTGATCAGCGACAACACCGCATATATTGTAGTTGAAGTCGATACACTCAACAGCCGAGTAATGGGCTTACCGGAGGCTTGGGAGCCGATTCTAGCGCCCGAGATGCTGGACAGGGCACAGAAACGCGAAAGGGATCTCGTAAAGAACCCTACAATAATAAATGATAGAGAGCTCAAGGCGCTTGTAAAACTCTCGCAGAGCGCTGAATCTGATCAAGTATCGGATCAGTTAGATCCTTGGTCTCGGATATCGATTGGCAAAGCCGATGTCCTTTCAAAGGCTCGGTCTCATCTCGAAACATTGGAATATTTTCTTATAAACGCAACATCTTATGTCGGCATCGCAAGTTCATTTCTCGTCAACAGTAGCGTACAAAAATTGCTTCCTCTATTTGAAGGTGCTCTGCGGCGGGATCTCCTCATCACTCTAGTTTGGGGACGCCATAACCCTGATTCTGGAGAACACAGAGCTGCGTTCGAGGCTTTGAAAAAACTCGCCTATGATAGCAGCAAGAGCGCGAGTCTCGGAAGACTGGTAGTGAGCAATGCGCCGTCGGGCAGTTCTGCAAACATCCTACTCGCCGACCTGCCATCAGGAATTGAAGCTGTTTTGGGATCCTATTCATGGACTGCATCTTCTACTACTGAAGCGGAAAAGCACTTCTCGCTTAGACTACGAAATCCAAAGTTAGTTGCCCGCCTGTGTGAGATATTGCGCGACCTATCATCGACGGATGAGAAACTTCGCATTTCAAGTGGCATTGTTCGCCTCGAAAAAGGAGCAGAAGAGTTGCGCGCAGCCTCTCAGCGCACGGTGACCCAGAACGAGACAGCTCGAGCACGCTTAATACTTGATCTGGAACATAAGACGATATTTCGCGACACCATTTCCAGAGCGAAACGCTCTATCGACATCTATTCTGCCGAATTGAATCTTGGATCCAGCACTGGCTGGTGGCAGCAACTTACGTCAACGACTACATTGCCAGCAGATCAAATGAGAGCTCGATATGGCCATGATGCGAGTCCGGAGCCAACATTAAGCCGACTACAAGGGCTGCTCAAGCACGGAGTATCTCTCCTTGAACTACCGCGGTTACAGAGTAATCTGCTTGTGATTGATAATCAGTTACTTGTCAGCAGTAGTTACCCTTGGCTTGCAGATCCGCTTCCATCGCGCCGGCCATATGCAGTCGATATAGGAATTGCTCTCAGAGGCGAGGCCATCGATAACTTGATTTCACTTGATAATTTTATAGGTGATAAGGCCCCGTGATTTTAATTTAGGCATTTGTAAACTCAGTGTAGACCGTGATTCAAATTCTGCAAAAATGCGCTGGAACCAGTACACTCCCAGAATCTCGCGTCATCCGCGAAATGAGCGGCAGCGAATCCGCCCACCACTAGCTAGGTGTAACGCTGCCCCACCCTTTTGATGATTCACACTGCTCCATGGCACCGGAAGGGCCGCTCTCTTCTACCTTTTAATCTTCCTCGCTCTGCTCGGAATGAACACCAAAATGTTACTTTGCCATGGCTTTCTCTATTTCATCCGCAGTGCGGGGCAGGTCGTGGGTCAGCATTACCAGTTTGCCGTTTTGGTCTACGTAGAACATGTCTTCGATCCTTACTCCCAATTTTTCTTCCGGGATGTAGATTCCCGGCTCCAGGGTGAAGACCATTCCTTTGTCCAGTGGGACGGTGGGGTCGCTGGCATCGTGGACGTTCAGGCCTACGTGGTGGCCCAGGCCGTGGATGAAATACTTGCCTAGCGGGTCGCCGTGCAGGTCTTTGCCATGGGCGTTGATGTAATCCATGGCCACTTTGTAGAGGGATTCGGGGCCATTGCCGGTCAGCTTCGAATGGCCGGCCTCGAAGGACTTCATCGCGACCTCCTGGGCCTGGAGAACCAGCGTGTAAACTTCCCGCTGGCGGGGGGAGAATTTGCCGTTGACCGGGGCGGTGCGGGTAATGTCGGTGGCGTACATGGAGTACTCGCCGCCTACGTCCATTACGACGACATCCCCGCTTTGCATGGTTCCTGAGTTTTGCGAGTAGTGCAGCACTGTGGAGTAAAGACCGGAACCGACAATGGGAGCGTAAGCGGAGCGTTCGCAGCCGCGCTTTCCGTATTCGTATTGCATGAGTGAGGCGATCTCGCGCTCAGTCACGCCGGGGTGGATGGCTTTGAGCGCGGCACGGTGGGCGATCTCAGAGGCTTCGGTGGCGCGGGTGATGAACTGGAGCTCACCGGCATCCTTTACCATGCGCAACCGGGCAATCAGAGGGCGGGAGTCGATCCAGGCGGTATAGTTGGGGAAGGAGTTGGTGCGGCGCAGCCACTCCCTGGGGCCCAGCGACGGTGATCCCTCTTCGGTATCGGTAAAGACCACGGCCCTGGGTTGAGGCAGGAGCTTCACCAGCTCCTCGTGGATCTTGTCGAGGGTCTGCACGCGGTCAAAACCGGTAACCCCGGGAGCATCAGGATTCTCCGGCCCTAGCCTTGGCCCTGTCCACTTCTCTTGGGTAAGGTTGTGCTCAGGAAGGAAGAGGATCTCCTCATAAGGACGCTTTTCCGAGGCAGACGAGATCACAACGGCCGCACCCGGCTCGGCCCAGCCGGTCAGGTAATAAAAATCGTCATTCTGGCGAAAGCCGAAGAGATTGTTTTGACCTTCCGCCTCGGTGCCGGCAAACAGGACCAGAGTGCCGCCGTTCATGAGTTTCGACAGCGCTATGCGGCGTTCACGATAATCTGCGCCTTTCTGCCGTTCCAGAGCTGGACTCAGAACTGCAGTAAGCAGAACAATGACGAGAAATATTTTGCGCACGTTGGGTTTTCCTTCCAATTGGGTTGGAGCGGATTTTAGCATGGCCGGAAGTCTTACCGCGGATCAACGCTGATACACGCGGATAAATCCAAGGCGATTTACCGCAGAGGACGCAGAGGTCGCAAAGGAAAGTCAACACCTACCACGGAGACGCGGAGGCGCGGAGAAAACCCCTTCACCACAGAGGTCACGAAGGAGAGCAAAATAATCTTTTATTCGCAATTGAAGACGCAAAGGAGTTTTCTTTCAGATTTCTTTCTATGCCTTGCTTTTCTCCTTCGTGCCCTTCGTGCGTAATTCGTGTTCCTCTGTGGTTAGCGTTTGATTTTGATTCTATTGTTGTTTCAAGAGCTGTTGGCGGTTCATGCGGAGATTGCGCTTGGTGCGGCTGGTGGGGTAGGGCTGGTCGTCTCCCATCAGGCCCTTCCATAGCACCAGGTTGAACTGCGCGGAGTCCAGCTTGTCTTCGGCGCTGAAGTCGAAGTCCCTGGTTTGGCGCTCCCAGTATGCGGCGTCGTGTTTCGCCGTAAAGCTGGCTGCTGCTCCGGTCGTGGAAGCTGTCTCTGGGGGAAGAGGGAGCTGCGTGGAGCGCAGAGGAGCGGGGACGCGGGGCGTATAGCTCCACTGTTGCTGGGTGCGGGAGAAGACTTCTGTCATTGGTCCCTGAACGGCATCGTTCAAACCTAGATGCTTGATTCCCAGGATATCTTCGATGGTGCGGAGCATGGACACCGTATTAAAGCGGCGGGAGATCACGGCGCCCTGCTTCACATACGGGCCAACTACGAAGGCGATGCTGCGGTGGGCGTCTACGTGATCGGGGCCGTTCTGGGCGTCATCTTCCACAACAAAGATCAGGGTGTCTTTGGCATACTTGCTTTTGGCCACTTTTTCGACCAACAGGCCCAGCGCGTAATCGTTGTCCGCCATCTGGGTTTCAACCGTGTTGACTCCGTCTGCGGCTCTTCCGAAATCGCCAAAGTGGTCATGGACCAGGCGTACCAGTTCCAGGCTGGGGAGGTTGTTGTCC
>Ga0210400_10001165_pt1 | contig 26540 bp, 19 predicted proteins | sample IncBWH26MmetaG_FD_155456 | JGI IMG/M metagenome (GOLD analysis project Ga0210400, IMG submission 155456) | Forest soil microbial communities from Barre Woods Harvard Forest LTER site, Petersham, Massachusetts, United States - Inc-BW-H-26-M | ecosystem: Environmental > Terrestrial > Soil >... | reverse complement strand
AGGAGGGGGGGGGGGGGGTGGTGGGGTGGGTACCAAGTCCTTCTAAACCAAACCCGCCCCGCTAATGCTTCTGCCACTCTACAAATGCGTCTTCCATTCTCCGAGCCTTCGTGATTTCGCGCCGCCGTTTTCTGCAAACCGGTTCCCTCGCTGCCGGCGTTAGCGTAGCTTTGCCCCCGCTGGCCCACGCGGCCGAGGGTGATAAGTCTCTCCCGCCAGCCATCGCCGCGCTTCGCACCCTGCGCGGAGAAGCCACGCCCATCACCATCGAAGAGCGCGCCAGACGCCAGGAAAAGGCTCGTCGCCTGATGCGCGACAATAACCTGTCCGCCATCCTGCTTACCCCGGGCACGTCCCTCGCCTACTTCACCGGCATTCGCTGGGAAGGTGGAGAACGCCTCTTTGCCATGGTGTTACCGACCAAGGGCGAAGCGTTTTACGTGTCTCCGGCATTCGAGGAAGGCAGGGCGCGCGAGCAGATCGCCCAATCGCCCGATGGCGGCAAGCCCGACCTCCGCGTCTGGCAGGAAGACGAGAGCCCCTACGCCCGCGTCGCGCAAGGCCTCAGCGACCGCGGCATCGCCAGCGGCACCATCGGCGTCGACGAGACGGTAAAGTTTGTCTTCAGTGACAACCTGAGGAAAGCCGCAGCCAGCGCGACGTTCACGAGCGCGACTCCGGTCACCGCCGGATGCCGCATGATCAAGAGCCGGCACGAAATCGACTTGATGCGGCTGGCATCGAAGGTCACGCTCGCCGCCTACGAGGCAACCTACCGTTCAATGACGCTGGGCATGACGCAGCGCGATGTCGAAAACCTGCTGGAAGCCGCCCACCGCAAACTGGGATTCGAGGGCGGCGCCGATGTGCAGGTTGGCGAGTTTTCCGCTTTCCCCCATGGCTCGGTCAAGCCTCAGGGCATTCGCGAGAGCACGATCATGCTGATCGACGGCGGATGTTCGGTGGAAGGCTATGCGTCCGATATCACGCGCACGTTTGTGCTCGGCAAAGCCAGCGACAAAATGAAACAGGTCTTCGACATCGTGCATCGAGCCCAGAGCGCCGCATTGGCGGCCGCAAAGCCTGGAGTGGAAGCCGGTTCCATCGACGCCGCCGCACGAAGAGTCATCACTGACGCGGGCTACGGTCCCGACTACAAATACTTCACGCATCGCCTCGGACACGGCATGGGCATGGACGGCCATGAGTGGCCGTATCTGGTCCGCGGCAACTCCACGAAACTCCAGCCTGAGATGACCTTTAGTGACGAACCGGGCATTTACATTCGCGGAGAATTCGGCATCCGTCTGGAGGACGATATGCACATCACAGAAGACGGAGCAGAATTGTTCACCCAGCAAAGCCCGTCTTTGGAAAACCCGTTTGGGAAAGGATAGTGCCAGGCTTGGGACCAAGGACTCACGGTTTCAACGGGACGCTGTAATGGGAAGCAATCACTTCCCAAGTATTCCCGACCTTAACCCAGACATCGGTCAGCCGGTCGTGATACTCGTAAGGCTTGTGGTTGGACGTTCCCCTCTCGTGATACGCGCCCGTTACCACAGCGATGTCGCCACGCACCCGTACTCGGAGGTCCGACAATTCGGCAACTTCTACGCGAACCGATGGGTCGGCGCTGTGCGTAATGTAACCCGTTTTGCTGTAAGTGTTGCCGTCCTCAACCGTAATCACGAAATCCTCGGCGAGGAGCGAGGCCAGAAGATCAATCTTTCGTTCCTTATAAGCTGCGGTCCATTTTTCTTCCAGCTTGCGGACTTGCGAAGCAGCGCTCGACGGCTCTTGCGCGGCCATGCGAATCGTCAGACAAACGAGCAGCCCGAAAGTCAGCCTCGACGCCATGCGGATTCCCATGACCTCTATGTCATACCAAACCGGAGAGCTGTGACAAGTTCCTATTGTGGGCCCTCCATCCGCTCTGATCGCGTATCGCGCTCGTTTCCCGAGGCTCACTCCCCCAGGCTTACTCCACCACCCACGCCCGCATCCGGCGCAGCAGTGAGGCGGGCGCTTCCGCCTCCAGTACCACCAACCCATCCTGATACTGGCGGGAATAGATGCGAGCGCCGGCCTGCAGCTGGGCCAGCACCTTGCCCTCTTTTTGCGGGATGCGCAGGTGAACGCGGCGTGGGCGGTCTTCTTCGAGCAGAGCATCGACGCGATCGAGCAGAGTACTCAATCCGATTCCCTTCGCCGCCGAGACATGGATGTTCTGATCGTCATCACGTAACGACTCGCGCTGCTTTGGAAGCAACAGATCGATCTTGTTCATCACTTTCAGTCGCGGTTTTTTGTCAGCTTCGAGTTCCTTGAGGACACTTTCGACTTGCGCGTCCTGCTCGGCAGAGACCGGACTGCTCGCATCGGAGACCTGCATGATAAGTGTGGCGCGTTGTACTTCTTCGAGCGTGGCCCGGTACGCCGACACCAGCGTATGCGGAAGATGACGGATGAACCCCACCGTATCGGAAAACAGAACTTTGCGTTTCGAGGGCAGTTCCGCGCCTCGGATGGTCGGATCGAGCGTGGCAAACATGCGCGACGACGCTACCACCTTAGACTTGGTAAGAGCATTGAATAGCGTGGATTTTCCCGCATTCGTGTATCCCACCAGCGCCACCGTAGCCACCGGAACCGATTCGCGCCGCTGTCTCTGCTGCGCCCGAATGCGGCGCACATTTTCGATTTGCTGTTTGACGTGCCGGACGCGGCGGTAAATCTTTCGACGGTCGGTCTCCAGTTGAGTTTCGCCAGGTCCGCGAGTGCCGATGCCGCCGCCGAGCTGCGACATTTCCACGCCGCGCCCGGCCAGCCGTGGAAGCATGTATTCGAGTTGTGCCAGTTCCACCTGCAATTGACCTTCACGCGTGCGGGCGTGGCGCGCGAAGATATCTAGAATCAGCTGCGTGCGATCGATGACGCGCGTGTCGACCACACGCTCAATATTGCGCTGTTGCGAAGGCGAGAGGTCGTGATCGAACAGAATAACATCCGCGGAAACCGAGGCCGCCGCGCCTGCAATTTCCTCCAGCTTGCCCTTGCCGATCAGAGTGGCAGGATCTGGCCGATCCCGCCGCTGCTTGAATTCGCCGGCGATCTGCGCACCCGCGCTCAACGCCAGCGAACGCAGTTCGTCGAGCGATTCCTCGGAACTGAAATCCGGAGAATCGGCCGGCAGAGATGACGACGAGGACGAGGACGAAGACGAGGCGGCTACGCTTGTAGCATGATCGCGAGCCGCCTGCGCACCCGCAGTGATGCTTGCAGAACTAGCCTTTCCAGAGCGGCCAGCGCGGCCTTTGGTGCGGAACTCCACCCCCACCAGGAACGCACGTTCCTGCTGCTCCGATGGATTCAGCACCGCCTTGGGATCTTTCCCCGAACTGCCGCGGCCGCTCAATCTGGAGTCATCTCGGCGCAAGCAAACTCACTCTATCCCTCGGTCCCGGAAGCGGGGCTCGGGATCGACGTCTCCCCAAGGGACGCCACCGCAGTCGGCTTCGGTTCCATATGGCTGTGGGCTGCGCGTGAAATGACGACAGTCGAAATCGCATGCTTGAAGATGAGCTGCTCCTGGTTGCTGGTTTCGAGGACCACCGAGTACTTGTCGAACGATCGGATACGGCCCGTCAGCTTCACGCCGCTGACCAGATAGATGGTAATGTTGTGCCGTTCCTTTCGTGCCGTGTTGAGGAAGGAATCTTGAATGTTCTGCTGTGCCGGCTTGGCTTCCATTGCCGATCTCCTTTTTCTGGTTAGAGGCTGCGCCGCTAGCATAGGGAAGGACGATCGGCGGCAGCTCTCTTCCTATCGGCTCCTACAATACGGGCTTGTCTCGCGCTTTTCAACTTCCGGCCCAATAATATTCGCCGGAGCTGCCCCCGCACCTGACGCGCCCAACAGCTAATTTCGGGCGCCCTGTCCCAAAAATCGACCCGGTTTCATTTCCGATGCCAGCCATCTACAATCGTCAGTTCCACAGCAGAGTTTCAAAATAGGAGCCCTGACCTTGACCAACATCAACCTACCCACCGACTTCCAGACAAACCTCCTGATGCTGTTTCGTTGGCTGCATTTTGTCGGCGGCATAACCTGGCTCGGCCTGCTCTATTTCTTTAATCTGGTTAATGTTCCGTTCATGAAGGAACTTGATCCCGCCACCAAAGGCAAAGTCCTCCCCAGTCTGATGTCGCGCGCGCTGTGGTGGTTTCGCTGGGGATCGGTGCTCACCGTGTTGATGGGCTTGGCGTACTGGGGCAACATCGTCGCCGCGGACGCCAGAAACGGCGCCGGATCATCCGGTGGTCCGATGGGATCTTTCTTTCTGATCTGGACCGTCGCCTGGGCGCTCATGTATGCCTGCGAGATTCCCGGCAAAGGCGCGCTCGACAAAGGCCCGGTGCTCGCCGTGATCTATACCGTAATCGTGGTCGCAGCCTCCTGCCTCTTTCTGCGGCTCAACGATCATGGATGGGAGAGCAATCGCCTGCTCGCCATCGGCATCGGCGGCGGGATGGGTTGGGTGATGATGCTGAACGTCTGGGGCGTAATCTGGCGCGCGCAGAAAAAAATTATCAAGTGGACGGCCGACAATGCGGCCAACGGCACGCCGATGCCCGACAAAGCAAAATATCTGGCCCGGCAGGCATTTCTCACTTCACGCGCGAACTTCGTGCTGTCGTTCCCCATGCTGTTTCTGATGGGGGCCGCGAGTCACTATCCGATGTTTGGGAAGTAGAAGAGCGACTACCACAGGGGACACGGAGGTAGCGCAAAGGAACACAGGGTAAAACCGATTCTCTCTCTGTGTTCCTCCGTGCCACCTCTGTGCCCCAGTGGTTAAGACTTCCGATCGGCGGCCTGCGAAGCCAGCGTCCACGCCTTGCCGTCGAAATGCGCTGGGAGCGCGAGGCCGAACAGTTTCAAAATCGTAGGCGCCACATCCACAATCGCAGGCTTCTCTTCGATGAACTTGTGACTGGAAAACAAAACCCCAGGAACCAGGCGCGGGTCGATACAGTGGTCGCCGCTCCACGCTTTGATATTGTCTTCGAAAACCTGCCCGGTAACTTTTCCCATCACCGAATCCCATGACGCCCGATACCCCGCGCCATAGCCAACAATCAGGTCCGGAGAATTTTCCGTATAAGGCCCACGATAGACATTGTCTGCGATAAACACGCCAGTGATCCCCACCGTGCCGGACGCGGGATCGACCAATCCGTTCAACTTTTCTTGCAGCTCGTCCTTCAACGCGTCGACTTCGGCGGGATCGACGATTCCCTGCTTCTCGCGGCCTTTAATATTCAGATAAAGTCCGTTGAGGCCCATGGTGTAAGCGCGGGTGCACGACCAATCCACGTCCTCGAACCAATCACCGCTCTCGGCCTTACTGTCCTTCAGCGCGAGATATCCGTTCTGGTGCAGCCATGCATTCAGGTTCATGCAGCGCGCGAACGATTTGAATCCATGATCGGAGATCACCATCAGCAGCGTGTCATCGTCAATTTTTTCCATCACGCGCCCGATGAGGCGATCCATGCGCTCGTACAGATCCTGAATGATTGGTGGATGCTGGCTGTGCGGCACATCGCGCGCGGCCGGATGGTCTTCTTCCAGATAGCGCCAGAACATGTGCTGCACCCGGTCGGTGGTATCGAAGACGCACGTGCAGAGCCCCTGCTTCGTTTTTTCCAGCGCATCAAAGAGCATCCGCTCGCGATCTTCGTGATTGCCGTAGGCCTGCGCCAGGAAGGCATCGTCATCGAGCACGTGCTCGTTGAGCGCCCACGTGTCTTCCGCCAGGCCGAGCGTCGCATATGGGCCAAAGAGCTTGGCTAAATAAATTGAGTAAGTCACTGGGTGCGAGATCGGAAGGTCGGGATGCCCAGGATCGATGTTCACGGGCGTGACATAAACTTCAACCTCCGGCGAAAGTTCCTTGAGATAAAACCGGCAGATGCCGTGCGCCGTAAAGCCCATGCCGGCCTTGAACTCGGCTGGTAGCCACTCGGAGTATTCCCCGACTCTCAATGTGAACTTTTCAGAACCAACCGCGAAGCGCGCCGATTTTGATCCCAGCTCCGGCCGAATTTCGAAATTTACCCGCAGTTCTGTGCCGGCTTTCTCGGCCAACGGACTGTCCGGTCCAGGAATATAGGAGCGGCAAACGCCGTTCTTGCGCTCGATGGGTACGCGCACGCCGCCCTCGCGAAACTTGTCGCTGGAAACGCGGGTTGTACACAGGCAAAAGGTGCCCTGGCTACCTTTCAAATCAGGTACGCACATCCCCGAAAGCAGCACACCTTGAAATTTCTCTGGCGGAAAGGTGACGGGAACGCGAATCACGGAACTGAAAATCCCCGCATTGCCCAGCCAATGCCAGAACGGCGTGCCCTTGCGCATCGCCTTGATTTCCGTTTTGCCGAAGGGAATGGAATACTTGCCAATCTTGATGTGCCGCTTCGGCCCCTTGATTTCAGCCGACGAAAGATAAGGAAGATAGTTGCTGGTATCACGCGCCAGAAAATCGTAAATGTTGTGTTTGCCTGGATTCACCCCCGTCATGAACGTTGACCAGGCCACCGGAGAAATCGCGGGGAACGTGGTCCGCAGTTTGCTGAAGGTTCCTTTGTCGCGCAACTTGGACAGATTCGGCAGCCGGCCTTCACTCATAAATCGGTCGGCGAGCTCCGGATCCATTCCGTCGAATCCTAAAATCACCGCGCGCTGAAACGTCGCCTTACCGTATGCGTTGCGTCTCCGAATGAAACGGAATAACTGCCGGATTGGCCACGTCATCAACGCGTAGAACGAATAAAGGAAGGCGACAAAGATCGCCCAGAACGACGACAGCACCGCAAAACCCGCGCCCGGCCCGGCATAAGCATGCGCAAGCGCCGGCAGGAAAATAAGAACTATCAGCAAGAACCGTGTGGCGCGGGCGCCCTCGCCCGCGAAAAGCCGGCGCTCAGGATTGGGTAATAGGCGTCCCCTCCCGTCTTGCAGCTTGACCTCCGATGCACGCAAGCGGACGAGGGCGTCCGCTCTACACGATCTGTTCATATTTGGATACCCAAAAGTTCCTTGAAGACAAATCCTGCAATCATCGACAAGATGAAGAACAGCCAAATCCAGTTCATACCATAGCCCGCGAACTCGATATTGCGATCCGGGTAATTGATCGAAATAGACTCGATCGGACTAGTCTCGGGTAGCACGGACTCTGCCGACGAGAACATACGTCCCCAGAAATGCCCACGCAAGCGGACAGTCGAAATTCGCGGCAGGTCTCCTCCCACACAGACGGCTTTCGCAGCGCTCTGTCCGGCAACGGCAATTTTCACTTCATATTTTCCCTCTTTTGAGCCGACGAGTCTCCAGACGATCTCGTTTGTTGAAGGAACGTGCACCGGAGGTGCGTTCATCGTGATCTCAGACGGAAGATCGAGCGTCGCGTCATTCAGCGCATCGCCGCCGCTCGCGTGAACTGTCAAAAGAAACGGCGTGTTCTGAGGAATCGGGGTTGCGCCTAGGTAACGGTCGATCTGCACCATCAGCAAAGTAATGGGAATAATCACGTACAGCAGCGGCCTGAATGCAAGCTTCAAGTAGCTCCCTGTGCCGCGCAGGATCTTGCCGTACGAGCCCATCACCACTGGAATCTGATCCCGATACAAGCGCACCGCCAGCAAATGGGCCTTCAGTTGATCCTTCGCAATGCCGATCGCTTTCTGATCCGAGGTGTAGCCAAACAAGACCACCATCAGCAATCCAACCACGAACGACACGACGATCACAATCGCCAGCGGACTAATCAGCAAGGAGAATGCGGCGATTGCAGCCATGTATCCAGCTGGCGGTTTGGAGAGAGCGGTCAAGCTACTCGATGTACCCTAATCCGCGAAGGCGTTTCTGTATCTCTTCTTTGGACGTGCTGTTTTCATCCGGCAGGATTTTCTTGGTTTCTTTTTCCAGCATGTGGATCACGAATTCGTCGATCGATTCGTAGCCCGCGGCATCCGAACACTGCTTCACCTTCTCCAGCAGTTCGCCTTCGATCTTCACTTTGTGTGAACCGAACATGATTTCTCCCGTTTTCATTTGTAGCGCCTCCGTCCCGGCGGCTGTCCGGCGGACATCCGTACCGGTGGAAGAGCCGGCAAGATGCCGAGCGTCACAGTTTAATCGGCAGCGTCTAGCGCGGCTGAAACACCGACTGCCCCATCATATCCTTCGTCTTCGCGATTCCGAATTCAGACAGAATGGTGGGTGCAATGTCAGTCAGTGCCGGAGTCTGCGCGTCAATCTTTCGGTTGCTCAACAGCACTCCCGGCACCTTCGTGAAGTCCATGCAATGATCGCCGCTCCACGCATTCGCGTTGTCCTCAAGCACGTCCGCCGGAAACGCGCCCAGAATCGTTTTCCATCCCGAACGATACCCGCGGTTATACCCGACCAGCGCATCTGGACCTGCGTGCGCGTAAGGCCCTTGGTAGGCCTCGCTCGCCAGATCGATTCGCGTAATCACCTGAGAACCATCCTTCGGATCGCGAACCTCCAAGAGCTTCTGCCGGATTTCCCGCAGCAGCGCATCCGCCTGGGCGGGATCGACAGTGCCGTCACGCTCGCGTCCCCGAACATTCAGGTAAAGTCCGTTAATCCCCAACCCGTACGCGCGCGTCCGGCCCCAATCCACATCGGCGAAGGGTTCGCTCGAATCCCCGTTCGCGTCAGCTTTGCGAGTGACGTAGCCGTTGTTCAACAACCAGGTATTCAGATTGAACGAGCGCCGAAAGGGCGCAAATCCGTGGTCTGAAAGCACAAGCAGCGTCGTGCTGTCATCGACCCTCGGCATCACCTCGCCGAGCACTTGGTCAATCTGTTCGTAAAATTCCTCCAGCGACGATCCATACTGGGCAGCGAGCGCCGCGTCATACGCGGGATGCTGCGGATCGGTCAGCCGCCACATCATGTGCGCATTCAAATCAAGGCTTGAGAAATAAAAGAAGAATAGTCCCTGATGAAATTTCGGGAACTCAACATCGAACGCGCGTCGATGTTCAGCGAGCACGGTGCGGGCCTGTTCCAGATACTCTTTATCGTCGAGCACGCCGGCGGTGAGCGCCTTCGTATCTTCGGCAATGCCCTGAGTGTGGAATTCGCCGATCTGTTTCGCCAAGTCGCGCGAGTAACCCGTTGGCGTGGAAATTGGAAGTGCGGGGTTTGACGGGTCAATGTTGATCGGCGACACGTAAAGCTGAAAGCGCGGATGCGTCTGCTTGAGATAAAAGCGGCAGATCCCTCTCACGTTTCCAATCAGCGGCATCAGCTGAAATTCCACCGGAACCCATCCACTCCACTCGCCTTCTTTCAGCACAAACTGCTGGTCCTCTACGCCTATGCGCGCAACCGGCTCCAGCGGATCCACGTCGACCGTGAAAGGCTCGGTAGCAGGAGACGAGTTCCTGCGAAACGTGTTGTCCGGCCCGATGAGATTGGTCGCGACCCGATTGTTGTTTACTTCGACTTGCACCACTTCCCCGCCTTCGACCGCTCCCACCGCCGCTGTGGGATCATCGGTGTAGAAAGTAAACGTGCCATACGTACCGCGCAGATCGGGCGTGCCCATGCCGGAAAGCGTCTTGCCTTTCGCGGCGATCGGCGGGAAATTGGCCGGGATGCGGTAGACATAATTCGGCACGCGGTGTTCGTCCAGAATCTCCCAGAAGGCCTTGCCGTGCCGCAACTGTTCGGCCGATCCGCTGCCCAGCGGAATCACCCAACTCCCGACATGAAAACTATGCTTTGGGCCTTCTACCCGCGACGTAGAAAAATAAAGCTGAAACGTTTTCGGATCGCGGTGAATGAAATCAAAGATTCCGTGCCCGCCCGCATTCATTCCCGTAATCAGGTTCGACCACGCCACCGGGCTTTGCGGCGGGATGCTGGTCGTCAAACGCCGGAACGATCCCTGCTCGGCTAGCCGGGCGAAGTTCGGCATCTTGCCCTCCGCCATGAACTTGGTGAGCAGGTCCGGATCGAGCCCGTCAATACCGAGAATGATCAGCTTCCTCGACCCAACCGCTCCGTTCCGCGCGTGATGGCAAGAGAGAAACAGGATCAAACCCGCGCTGCACAAAGCCAGCAGGCATACCAGACGAGAACGTTTTCTGAAGGGCGTGGTCACTGCAAAATATGGTCCGGCTTCCTGGCTAGCTTCCTAACTGTCTTCCTGGCTGTCTTCCTGGATAACGATGGGTGGTGATCACGACATCAGGATGAGACTGGAAATCCCGAGGAGCTGGTACATAGGATTGTACGCGGAGTTCGATGGACGTCAAGACTGGCGGTTTTGAGGTTTTGATCAATGGCGGCGCAGCCTCTACACTTACTGTCATGATTCGAAAGTTCGTTGCCGGCGTGAGTCTGATCTTTGTTACTTTTTCTTTCGCAGCCGCCGCATCCAAACCCAACCTGGTGCTGATCACCCTCTGCTCTGCCCGCGCCGACCGCATGGGCTTCCTCGGCGCCAAAAATCCGCTTACCCCAAACCTTGATCGTCTCGCCGCGGAAAGCATCGTCTTCGAGCATGCCTACGCCCAGGCGCCGGGAAGCGTTGTTTCGCATGCAACCATTCTTGCCGGAGCCTACCCTCAGAGCACCGGCATGAGCGACATTGGCGGTACGCTGTCGTCATCGCTGCCCTACCTCCCGGACCTGCTAAAGACCCAAGGCTACCGGACTGCCGCCTTCGTTGGTTCCCTCGATCTCGATCCATGGAATGGGCAGGCGCAGGGATTCGACCGCGGCTTCCAGTCTTACGACGCTGGCTTGCGGCCTGGCAGTATGGGGGTGGACGCGTCGCCCGTCCAAGCCAAGCGAAGCTCGGCAACTAACGGAGGCCAGCGCTCTTCACCTACTCAGCGCCGCCCGGGTCAGGTAGTAACCAGTGCCGCAGGTTGGCTAACCCGCAACACGCAAGGCCCATTTTTCCTCTGGATTCAGATCGATCCGCACCCCGCCGCTGCGTCCTACGACGCCGGCATCTCGGCAGCCGATACAGCCATCGGCAAACTTCTAGCAACTTTGCACCAACAGAAGCTCGACGCCACCACCGCTGTTGTCGTCGCAGCCAGCCAAGGCGAGAGCCTCGGCGCACACGGTGAAGAAACCCACGGCATCTTCCTCTATGACGAGACCATCCACGTCCCACTCGTAGTAAGACTCCCCGAAGCCCATCCTGCCGCGAAACGAGTGGCCGCCAAGGTTAGGCTAGTTGACATCGCTCCTACTCTGCTGGAAATCGCCGCGATCCCGGTTCCCTCGCAGATGCAGGGGCAATCGTTATTACGCATTGCAAGGTCCAGTGGTGGCAGCGGCGACCAGCCTGTCTATTCCCGCAGCGACCTCCCGCAGCGCGGATTCGGCTGGAGCCCGCTCGAATCCTGGCGCGCAAGCAAGTATCTCTACATTCGCGCCCCCAAGCCTGAGCTCTACGACTTAACCGCGGACCCGGCCGCTGCCCACAACCTGGCTCAGAGTTCGAAGGCCACGCTCGACACGATGGCCACACAGCTCGATAGTTTCGACCGCCATTTCAGCGGCGAGGCGGGCAAGTCTTCCGCGGAGTTGAGCTCTTCCGAGATGCAGAAATTGGCGTCGCTCGGATACATAGGATTGCAAAAGTCGTCGGGCGCTGCCGCCACGGCTTCAGGGACCGATCCAAAAGATAAAATAGCGACCGCCAACAAAGTGATCGAAGCAGCGTCAGCTCCCAACCAGTCGAAGCCGGACCTCGCGATTGCACGCGCCATTGCTGCGCTCGAGCCTGTCGTCTCCGCCGATCCCAATCTTTACCTGGCGCAGTACACGCTCGGTGTGGCGCTGGCGCGAAAGGCACAATACGCGGAAGCGGCGAAGCATCTGCACAAAGCGATTGAACTCCAGCCGGACTCCGCCTGGGCCCACTACGAAATCGGAGCCGCGTTGCTGAAAACCAATGACTTCAAGACCGCCGTCGTGCACCTTGAAATCGCCACGGGACGCCTGCCGGGATTCGGAGCGGCGCATCTGGCCCTGGCTGAAGCCTACGAACACATGGGACGGACCGAAGAAGTGAAGCGGGAACGAAGCAAGAATGTGCACACACCTTGAGAATTTCTCGACTCTTGATGGGTTAGGGCTTGCCGGGCTTCAGCCGCTCTACTGCCGCGCGCTCCCGTTGTGCGTTTGCCTTTTGTCCCAGTTCGAGGTACACGTTGGCTAGAAACATATGGGCGTCAATCGATTTGGGATCAATTTTCGCTGCCTCCCGAAGATACGGAAGTGCTTCCGCACTATTCCCCTGCATGGCCAGCAAACGCCCGAGCAAGAGATTTGATCGGAAATGATCGGGCTTCAGCGCAATCGTTTCGCGAAATTCGTTCATCGCTTCCGGAATTTTTCTCGTCCGTTCGTACACCACCGCCAAATAAAAATGCAAATTGGTGGAGCTCGGAGCATTAGTCAGCGCGGCCTCGAACTGAGGAGCCGCCTCCGCCCAGTTTCCCGTCTCCACCAGTGCGCGTCCCAACATAAAGCGTGCCATGCCGTCCTCCGGCAGCTTCTCAACCGCCGTTCGCAAAAACGGCAGTGCCTTCTGGGACTGCTTAACGTGAACATAGGATCGGCCGAGTTCGAGATAGGCTAGGGCAGTGTTGGGCTCGACCTTCAGCAACTCTTGAAGCTTAGGAATCGCCTCCTCGAATTCCTCTTCTTGAAGCGAAACCAGCGCCTGATCGAGCAGATCAGCGGCAGCGATTTTTCCCTTGGGGTCCGGCCCACGTTCCGCGCCCTCGACCGCGGCACTGGAATCTGTGCCCACATAACCCAGCGCCCGAAGGCTCTCCGACTGCTCCGGGCTAAGACTTACCCGTGCCCTCTCGGCCCGCGCTGTCGTACGGCGAAACTCGGCCGACTGCGATCGCATGGTGTCGGCAACCGCCTGGGCATTTGGCGCGAGATTGTGCACACTTCCTGGGTCCGTCGCTTGATCGTAGAGTTCACGCTCGGGCGCATCGACATATAGATACTTTCCCGTGCGCCACGAGCGGAGTGCGCTCCATCCAAACGCGCGATGCGCATAATCACTCTCCGCGTAGGCTGGACGGTCGGCCTTCACATCCGGTGTCGGCGCGCCGCCGGTGAGTCTCATCACAGTGAGGAGCGATTCGCCCTGCATCGCGGCTGGTACGCGAACTCCAACCGCCTCAAGGATCGTGGGCGCCACGTCAACCAGCCGAACCCGCCCGTCCACTAGCGTTCCGCCTAAACGTTGTCTTGGCAACTTTATCAACAATGGCACGTGAATCGTTTCATCATAAAGATAGATTCCGTGATGATGTTCGCCATGCTCACCCAATGCCTCGCCGTGATCCGCCATCACGGCAATGACAGCGCCGTCGTACAGTCCGCGAGCTCGCAGACCGGCAAGCAGTTTCCCCATCGCTGAATCGGTGTAGGCGACCTCACCGTCGTAGGGCTCCGACGCGTAGCGCGCTTTGTACGGCGGAGGAGGGTCATATGGAGCATGTGCGTCGTAGCAGTGCACCCAGATGAAGAATGGTCCTTGCCGGTGCGTGTTTAGCCAAGTGAGCGCACTTTCGACTACTGCTTCGGCCCTGCGCTCCACGCTCCGATACCGATCTTCTCCTTTGACACGAGTGTGGAAGGGAGCGTCGTAGGTATCGAATCCACGACCAAAACCGGCAGCCAGAGGGTTCCTGGAATCAATGATCATGGACCCGACGAAAGCAGCGGTTTTGTACCCGCGGTGTTCCAGGATATCGGGCAGGTAGGGCAGATCCTCAGCCAGTGGCTGCCCCATGTAGATCAAGTGATTGAACTGAGGATACGTGCCGGTCAGGATGTTCGCATGCGATGGTGTAGTCAATGGAACGTGCGCATAAGCGTGGGAAAAAACTACGCTTTGCGATGCAAGCGCATCGAGGTGCGGAGTAAGGCCACGGGTTGAACCGAGAAAGCCCATGCGATCGGCGCGGGTCGTGTCTAGGGTGATGAGGATGATGTCGGGGCGAGCAGCAGAGGCAGATCTGGGAGGACTCGTCGTCCCGGCATATTGAGAGAACAGCAGGAGAGACAATAACCAGAAAAACCGCATAAATCAAAAAAAGTCTAACACAGGCAGTCATTCCCGCACGGGGCGAGAGAAGCTGTCGGTGGCGACCGGTAAACGCAGAAGAACCGCACGGGCCTCGCCACCAGTGAATATGTCGCCGTGGGGTCGAGCACACTGAAAATTTCAGGAGAGCGGTCGATTAAAAAAGGCCGGCCTTTTGAGCCGGCCTGAAAGAATCAGAACCAATTAGAAATCGAACCGTACGGCAAGCTGGGTAATGCGGTGACCGCCGGTGTCACCCAGGGTGTAAGTTGAGTTACCGAAGGTACCCGGAGACGAGATGTTATGGCCCGGAACTCCGAAATTCGGGTGGTTGAACAGGTCGAAGAAGTTCGCCTGGAACGTTAAACCCGAACTTTCCGTGACCTTGAATCTCTTAGTGGCACTGAAGTCCACGTTCATAAAGCCCGGTCCTGTGAAGCTGGTTCGACCGATCGGAGGATCACACCACAGACCACCGTTGACCGAGGATGGGCATGTATATTTGACCCAGTCCGCGGGATTGAAGTAACCGAGTGCAGGATCGCGGCCGCCCGTGACGCTGCTCATCGGAGCAACGATCGGCACAACGCGATCTGTACGAAGGCCATCCTTATTTGGGTCATAGCTCGCGCTGCTGCTATACGGCGAGACGGGATGTCCAGTCTGGCGGCTGATGATGGCATTGGTACCCCATCCGCCGAGCCAGCGGTTCTGTTTAAGGAACGGCAGTTCGTAGCTCAACGTACCGACAAACCGCTGTGTCGCGTTGAAGTCAGACGGGCCGTAATCGTACTTGATCCTTTCGTTGTCGGTCGGGCGAGCGCCCGCCCGGTTGTTGAAAAGATCGCTGACCGTATCCATGGACTTGGAGTAAGTGTAGTTGGCGGTAATGCCGAGCCCGTTGGCGTAATTCTTACGAACGCTGAGCTGCACCCCGTGGTAGTTGGAGCTGTATCCGTTGCTCCGGAAGTTATCGGCAGCAATATTGGGATTGATGCGATGGGTGGAGAAGCCGTTCGGGAACCCGTTGTTGAAACACGGACCCGAGGTGTACGGAGTGGCAGGGGTTGGACAGGCTACGCGGCCGTCGAAAGTATTGATGTCACTCAGTCCAGTCAACTTGTGACCGAATGTACCCACATACTCCGGCTCAAACACATACCCCTTCAGGAACTCCCACTGGAAGCCGAAATGCACCTGCTCGTAATAGGGGGTCACTATGTTCTGATCCATGTGCCGCGGGTTCGGAGTTGGCTTAAGAGATCCTGAGCCGTTAAACATCGCTCGGGAAGCGGCGGTGAACGGATAGGTAAACAACCCGGGTGTCGAGAGCGGACCTACCGTGAAGATGAAGTTGTCCGAGAAATAGGGTGGGTTGAAGCGGATATTCTCGAACGTGTTGTTGTAGATGCGATCGTACATGATACCGGCGCCCGCGCGCATTATGAGTTTCTGGTTCCCGAACACGTCAAAAGCGAAGCCAGCCCGCGGACCGAAGTTGTTGGTGTCTTTGTTCCAGATCGATTGGTTCCTTACCTGAAGTGCACCGGTTGCCACCGTAGCGTAGAAGGCGCTGTTCACCGGGAAGGTGGGGTTATTCGTCGCCGTCGGGACCGGAGTTACCGGAACACCGAAGTAGAAGTTGGAATCAACGTTGGGCTTGTAATTGTGCGGCGGGCCGAAGTACTCCCATCGCAACCCCAGGTTCACCGTCAAGCGCGAGTTAACGCGCCAGTCATCCTGGCCGAAGAATGCAACTTCGTTCGCCCGGAAACCGCGGTACGGATCGGGCAGGCCGCCAGTAGCCGTGTTGACTGCGGCTGACATGGCGTAGGCTCCGCCGTATACGTGTGATGTTCCCCCCGTCAGGTAGTTCTCGAAAGCGTCACTGAATGCCAAATCGGTGAGAGTGTCTTCAATACCCCATGGTTGAACGGTCCCAAAGGTGTCGAGATAGAACGAGGAGCCATTGCGCGTGCGGCGGTATTCACCACCATACTTGATGCTGTGCTTGCCCTTCTGCAGAGACATGGTATCCAGGTACTGGAACTGGTTATCGGTAAAGAACTGAGGCAAGCCGGCGTAGGAACCCAAATCCACCTGGGTGTCCCCAAGCGCGTTAGCATAGCCAGGTGCCCCGAGCGGCTCCGGGAAGTTCTGCCTGTGGCGCAAGTAACTTATCTTGAAGGTATTAAGCAAGGTCGGGCCGAAGGTATGGTTCCAGGTTACGCCCCAGTTTTGGCCTCTGCCATCTTGAGTATAGGTCGGTCCAATAATATCGTTGCCACCCGCATATCTGTCGTTGAAAAGAGCGGTCTGGTTGAGGTAGAGGACGTTGACCGCGTCTTTCTCACTGAAGCGGTGATCGAACTTAACGCTCAAGCGCCACTCATTTTGCGATTGCGGATCGGGGAGCGAGATCGTGCCGTACACAGGAACTGGATAGGTCAGCGGTCCAACGGGGGAAAGGGCGGCAGTCCACAGTCCATTGGCTGTGTTCGTCAAGTTCTGGGTAGCGAGCGGGAAGTTCTGACCTGGCAGTGCCCTCACGGCGGAAAAATCGGCACCCAGAGCGGCGGATGAAGCTCCAGACTGATGAAACACTCCCGGGCATGCGCTTCCCGTATATTGCATGCAGAGACCACCTGGATCCGACTCTGCCCAGTTAGCCAGACTGCCGCTGTTCACAAAGTCCAAAAACTGCTGGGTGGTCGCGGTTACAGCTTGCGATGGTTGGGTTTGACGCACCCGGTGAAATTCCAAGCTACTGTAAAAGAATGTTTTGTCCTTTATGATCGGACCACCCGCCGAACCGCCGAACTGGTTACGAACCAAACGGTCCTTATTCCCGCTAAAATTGGAGAACCAGTCATTGGCGGCTAGCGCTTGAATACGGTTGTATTCAAATAGCGAACCATGCCACTTATTGGTTCCACTCTTCAGCACGGTGTCGGTGATGAAGCCTCCGCCCTTGCCGTATTCGGCAGAGAAACTGTTGGTGATGACTCGGTACTCTTGAATCGCATCGGGAGAGATGCTGGTTGAAGCACCACCTTTGTCATAGTTGGAAAGCTGGCCACGGCCAGCCTGCCCTTGCTCGTTGTTATCAGTCCCCTCGACCAGGTAGCTTCCTGCCCCTTCACGCGTGCCATTCACGGCTGCACCACGGTTATTGCCCGAGTCGTCTTGAGGAACCGCTCCGGCTACCAGCTCGATGAACGAATTCTGGTTGCGAACTTCCAGCGGCATCTTCTCCCAGATGTTGCGATCCACCAGCTGCGAAAGCGACGATTCACCTGTCTGAACCGTTTCCGCACTGGCTTCGACCGTAACTTGCTCGCTTGCCGCTCCGAGTTCCAGCTTCAGATCTGCTTGAGCGCTGACGCCCACGCTGACTACGATCCCCTCAATCTTTGTACTCTTGAAGCCCTTGGGCGAAGCCTGCACAGAATAGGTGCCGACTACGGGCAGCGATGGGAACCGGTAAATTCCAGCTGAACTTGTAACGGTCGTACGCTTTTCGCCAGTGGCGCTGTTGGAGAGAGTCACCGTCGCGCCAGGTATCACGGCACCGGTTTGATCCGTGACCAGACCCGTAATTTCACCCGTACCTTGCGCCCACACAGTCCCGGCCAAGAGCGTCAGAACCACGAACGCGAGCACGAAGCGAGTCCAAGTGTTGCGGAATGCAGATTCCATTCGATTTCTCCTGTTAATTCTGGAACTGAAATGCGGTTAAATCAGTTATGTTGATCGCTCGGGGAGGGCCTGACTTCAGCACGCAGCCCCAGGAAAAAAGTCCTACAGGATAGCCTGTACTGAAGTGCAATCTGCATTCCAAAGGATTATCGAATAACGATCATATTTTTCAATGACATACATTTCATCTTAGAGCTATCTACGATTTTTAGTAGGCGCACCGTCCGTTAATCTATGAAACCACGTAGATTGTCGGACCGGTCGTACAATCGGTACTGACTAAATACGATATAACCATGCCGCTCAACAAAACAGAGATCAACAGCGGTGTCAGTCTGTTCAACCACGCGCAGTTTTTCGACGCGCATGAGGTGCTCGAGGACGTGTGGCGCTCGGTCCCTCGTGATGGGCCCCTCGACCGCCCCCAAGGTCGGGATCTCCGTTTGCATCTCCAAGGTCTGGTTCAGTTGGCAGTCGCCTTCCATCACGCGTCCACTGGCAACCTGGTGGGGGCGCGGTCGGTTCTGAAACGTGCCATGCGAAATCTCGAGGGCGCTGACAGCTCGTTTCCCGATCTCGATTTCGACCGGCTGCGCGCTGAATTGGCTCCCTGGCGGGAGTATCTGGATAAGTCCGAGACCACCCGCAAGAAAAAACTTGAGGGGCGGAACGTCCGTCGCCACAACGTCATTGACAGCTCTGCCCCGGCTCTGCCGAAGATGATGCTGCGCCGCTAGATCAATGCTCGATCACCATGCTCGATCACCGATCTTGTGCACTGACCGCGCCTGCTAGAATCTTGTTCTTGTGAAGTCCAGTCTTTCAACTCCAGGCAAGGGGCCAAGCAAGACGCCACCAAAGCCGGCACTAAACCCCGGATCCGAGTCGGTTCCGCTCGCAGTCCCACTCCTCGATTTGCGACGCCAGTACGACAGCCTCCGCGAAGACGTGCTGGCTGCCATCGCGCGGGTATGCGATTCCCAAAGCTTCATTCTCGGGCCGGAGGTCGAGGCGCTTGAGCATGAAATTGCCGCGCTCACAGGAGCGGCCTGCGCCGTCGGTTGCGCGTCCGGAACGGAGGCCCTCTGGCTGGCGCTCGTCGCCGCTGGCGTCAAGCCCGGAGACTCGGTCATTACCACAGCCTTCAGCTTCTTTGCCTCGGCCAGCGCGATTGTGCGGGCGGGCGCAACGCCGGTCTTCGTGGATGTCGATCCAGGCACGCTGAATCTCGATGCAGAGCTGGTTGGTCGGCAACTGCGCGATCATCACCTGCGCGCCAAGCAACCCGGAAATCTTCGCGCCATTCTTCCCGTACATCTGTATGGTCAGTGCGCCGATATGGACGCACTCGATCGCGTTGTTAAGGAAAACGTTCGGGAAAACGTTCAGGAAAACACCAATGAACACTCTCCGGGATTCCCCGTTCCAATTGTCGAGGATGCCGCCCAGGCCATTGGCTCCGAATGGAGCGGACGCGGCGCCGGCTCACTCGGTGTGACCGCCGCTTTCAGTTTCTATCCGACCAAGAATCTGAGCGCCTACGGAGACGCGGGAATCGTCACTACAACTCGTCCCGAGATGGCCGAGCACATGCGCCGGCTCCGCAACCATGGGAGTCCTCGCCGCTACTACCATGACGAATTTGGCTGGAACGGACGCATGGATGCTATCCAGGCAGCGGTACTGCGCGTGAAGCTGGCACACATAGCGGACTGGAACGAGCGGCGAAGGCAGCACGCCGCGACCTACGACCAGCTATTTGCCGACTCCGGGCTGACTTCCAGCCACGGTCCCGACGAAAGTGGCGCGGTGCGCTTGCTCTCGCGGAGTCCGCAGGCAAAACATGTATTTCATCAGTATGTGATTCGCGCCCGGCGCCGGAACGAACTGCGCAAATTTCTCGCCGAACGAAAAATCGGGTCGGAAGTCTATTACCCGCTGCCGCTGCATTTGCAGCCCGTCTTTTCCTACCTTGGACTGAAAGCGGGAGACCTGCCTGTCTCCGAACAGGCCGCGTTGGAAGTGTTGGCCTTGCCAATGTTCCCGGAGTTGGCCGATGCCGAAATTCGTTGGGTGGTCAAGAGCATTGCGGATTTCTATTCGTGAAAGGCGTCGCCACCGAGACGCCGAGTTCGCCGAGAGAAGTCTTAATCAAGATTGTCATCCTGCCCTGAGCGCAGCCGAAGGGGAAGGACCTGCTTCATCTCGGCGTCTCGGCGGTAACAGGGTTATCACCTCCGCCGCATCGCTCGCTTCGGTGATGTCCGCTGCAGCTCTTCTCCCGGCGCAAGCACTCGACGAACAATCGGCGTGTTGAGCTTGTATTTGCGCTCGGCAACATTGCCGTTGTCGTTCTTCACACGAATGATGAACACGGGCAACAGGCCTTCCTTGTCGAAGTTTTCTTGTGAAACGGTCACGGGCAGGATGCCTTCCATGCGCTCGCGATAGGCTGTCTCGTAGCGATGGCGTCTCACGTTCCAGGTGAAGACGCGAATCTGATTGAAGTCAAACGGCAGGCCGTCCTTCGGCTCGGTGAGGACGGACAAGTACTGCGCGACTTTCTTGTCGCCATCCTGAACCTGATTCAACGCGAAGAACGCGACAATACGCTGGCCTTCCGCATATTGGGCGACGTCGAGCGGAACGTCGAGATCAATCATGCGGGCCAACACCCAGCCAACACGATTGTGGGAGTCGCGCACCAGCCACCAATCCTCAATTACCGGAACCGGGATCGCTGGGGCCAGCTGTTTCTTGTCCTTGTTCTGCGGAATGCCGTTCTGCGGACCGCCGTTCTGCGGATTGCTGCCCGGCTTGGCGGCGCGCGACAACGCCGCAACCGCGCCCGGCTTCTCGGCCGTGCCTCGCTTCAACAGCGACAGTTTCTCGCCGGAAGAAATCTGATAGAGATGTTCGGTATCGCGTCCCGGTTCGACGTGCAGATTCGTGTCGTTGCGCGTCACGCCCCTAACCTGCACGGGATCGTTCTGGTTGTCCTCGGTCAGCTTCTGGATCTGATCGTAGACTTCCTGACTGACGAGGTAGCGCTGCTCCATCCAACCCGTCGTGCCGTTTGCGGTGCGCACTTTGACGAAGCGGCGATCATGGTCGAGGACTTCCACGCGCTCGCCGTTCTTCACCACTCCGGCTCTCTCATACACCGCAGCCACGTGGTCGCGCAGGGTGGCTTGAACGGCGGAAACGTAGGCGACCTCGAGCACGCGCCCACGGCCGCGATTGCACGCCGATAAAAGAAGGAGGAGAAAGAAAATTGGAACGAAAATTGAAATGCGCAACAAAAACTGCTGGAAGAAGCGTTTCACGGGCTCGCTATCTAATATAACGCGAGCCCGCTTCCGCCGTTACTCGATCATTCGTTACCCGATCATTGCGTTTGCAGAATCCAAGTGCCGTTCAAAAGGTTGAAGCCTTCCAGGCCGCCAAACACGACCGTCTGCTGATGCAGTTCATCGAAAGCCATCCCCATCGACTCCCGTGGTGGCGGCGACTGCTGCGGAAACAGTTGGCTCCAGTCGGTGCCGTTCCAAAGCCAAGTCTCGTTTATGTCGATGCCGGCAAATCCGCCGAACGTCACCACTCCGCCGAAGCGCGGATCGTACACCGTCCCCGTAAAAAGCCGCTCACTCGGCTGCGTGCTAGGAAACTGCCGGGTCCAGGTGTGGCCGTCGAAGGTCCAGGTGTTTATGGGATTCACCTCCGCGAGGCCTCCGAACATCACAGTCTGCTTGAGCACCGGATCGGTGCCGAAAACAGCCGCCGCGCGCGCCGAGGGGAACTGCAGGGGAGAAAGCTTGTGCCAGTCGCCATTCCTCCAGCGCCAAGTCTCCAACTGATAGAACATGCCGTCGTAACCTCCGAATTGGTCGACGCGGCCACTGATCGGGTCGGGAAACAGCATCGCTAGAGTTTCCGGAACCGGCTGATGAGTTGACGCGGCCTGCGCCCAGGTGGAGGTTGCGCCATTCCACGTCCAGGCGTCATTAAGGTACTGGCCGTTGTATCCGCCGAATAGAACCACCTGCTTCAACGTCGTGTCGTAGGCCGCGCTGGCAGCCGCTCGCGCCGAGGGCATCACCGTAGTCCTTATCCGTTTCCAGGTCGTGCCGTCGAAGGTCCAGGTATCGTTCAAGTACTTCGAACGATTGAACCCACCGAACAGGACAGTTTTCTGGCTGACCGGATCGTAGACCATCACGCAGGCGGCGCGCGCCGATGGCCTTTGCGAAGGATTTAGTCGCACCCACGTGGAAGCAGGAACCTGGCTGAAGGCGGAAACTGCGGTGAGAGCGAGGGCTGCGGCGGAACAAATGGCCGTCCGCAAAACAGAGAAAGGAAGGGTTCTCATTGGGATCTCCTTGGGAACAGCGTGCGAGTGTATCACGCAGCTCGGTGGAGATTCCAGCGGGAACGCCTGTCTGGCAGGGTGTTTGAGCGTCGCGAACGGACAAGCAGGATTGGCGATCTGCCAGCCCCCCTTTGAGAGAAACACTGTTTCAGTCTGTGCGCTTAACTCACCGTCACATTTACGGTGGCCGTGAGGGTCGACCCAGGATAGCTCACCGTAATCGTATAGTTTCCTGGCGTAGGGTTGGTCGCAGTGCAGGTCACGGGGGAGGTACCGTCCACACATGAAAAATGGGTGGTGTCGCTGGGCGTGAACGTCGCGCCGCTCGTGACGTCGACGTTTCCATTCGCCGTTGCCTTGAAGGTCGTCGTGGCGCCAGAACTGCCTTTGAAACTCCAGGTAGTCGGGGTAACCGTCAAACTGGTGATGGAAAGGTACACAGTGGCAGTGGCGGTACCACTTAGACCTTGTGCCGAAGCCGTTATCCCTGCCGTGCCCAGAGTTGCGCCAGTTGCGACTCCGCTGGCGGGGTCAGCGAAGGTGACGTTCCCGTTGTCGCTTGACCATGCGACGCCGCTGGTGATCTGCCTTCTATTTCCGTCGTCGTAGGTTCCCCAGGCCTGCAAAGTCAACGTCTTGGTAAAAACGATTTGCGGACTCGGCGGCTGGATCGCAACTGACTGGAGAACGGGCTTCGGGAAGAACCCTCGACAGCTGACCCCGAAGGCCAGTGCAACTAACACCGTAAAAGCAAGCCTCAACGCCAGTTTGCGCCAAGTCAACATAAGTGATCGCCTCAGATAGCGTGATTTTAGCAGAATGCCCGGCCCTCGCTCGATCACCGATAGTGCATGGCTTGGGTCGCACCTTCGCACACCCTGCCACACTGCGTGGTCGAAGCGTTCTCGAATATATGGAACGGATCGCGATCCGGAACTTGCGAGCGTTTTCCAGGAGGCGGCGGAGAAATAGATTTCCAACCTGGCCCCTGAAGGGGCGCCATGATTTATGAAAAACCTTTCGGCATCGCTAAAGCGATGCCCTGATACGAACCCGGCTCTATATGAAAACCGGTTTTACTGAAAGCTGACGGCTGAGAGCTGACGGCTGACCTTCCCTACTTCGGCCGCTTCTTTCCCGCGTTCGCGATCCGCTCGTCGATTGGCTTCCGCGAGGCGAAGCCCTCGCCTGTCCCGTGCCAATGCGTGATCGTTGCCTCGCCCAGTCTCCAGCACAACAGGAGGATCTCCCCCTCAACTTTGCAGGGAAAATCGAGCAATCCGATGTCGAGATCTTTCACCTGTACGCCGGTCGCGTCAATTTCGGCGAGGGCATCCTTGACGCGCCGAATCGCCTTTTCGCGGTCCGCCTTGCGCCGGGCCAGATGGACAACATTCAGCATCATGCCGCCGTTCAAAAAAACGCGGTGCGCGGTCTCTTGCAACTCCGCGTCCACGTCTTCAATCAGCTTCTTGCCGTTAATTGCCTGCTTGAGCAAAGACTCCAGAATGGGAAGAAGTGTCTGCGCCTCGTCGAGGGTAAAAGTGCGGTCGGACATGTACGTCCATTCTACTGGAATCAGCCGAGAAAGACCGTTCCGAATGTTCTACAATAGTGAACACTCTAGCCAAACACGGCGAGAGTCGGTAATGGCTCTGACGCGCGCGTTGTCCGCAGTTCTGCTTACCTTCACCTGGACCTGCACTATCGGAGCTCCGATCGAAGCTCAGGAAGTTCCCATACCTCAACTCACTCCCGGTTCCGCGCGCAAACCTGCTGCCGAACCAAGTAAGCTCGTCCAGCCCGCGCCGCCGCAGACGGTTGCTCTGACCGTAGCGAAAGGCGCGCCTCTGCAAGTGGCCCTGGATCAGGAAATCCTCGTGAAGAAGGTAGGACAGCCCGTCCACGCACGCATTGTCGAGCCGGTATATGCGTTCGATCACATTGTCGTACCCGTTGGTTCCGAGGTCATCGGCGAAATCACGAAGATCGAGTCGCTCTCCGAGGGCAAGCGTACTTTAGCCGTGCTGAATGCGGACTTCACGCCGTTACGCAAAGTCGAAGTCGGCTTCCATGAATTGGTGCTGCCCGACGGGAGACGTTTCCCGCTGCATGCCAGCGTCGCTCCCGGCTCCGGCCAGGTCATCGACCTGGTCACTGCGGCTAACGAAAAAGAAAAGAAAAATGCCGTAACGGACATGGCGTCCAAAAAAATCAAAGAGGCGAAGCAGCAGGCCCACGAGCAATGGGACAATGCCATGAAGCAACTAAAGACGCCCGGGAAAATTCGCCGCCTAGAACGCTATGGGGAGGCCCAATTGCCGGTTCACCGGCAATATATTCCGGCCGGAACTGTGTACTTCGCCGAATTGGAAGACCCGCTGGATTTCGGGAGCGTGGTGATGACTGTTTCCATGGCCTCGTCGCTTGGCGCCGAACTTCCCGAGGGAAGCGTGGTTCACGCTCGGCTGGTCACACCGTTATCGTCCGCAACCTCCCGCAAGGGTCAGGACGTGGAAGCAGTTCTCTCGCAACCGCTGATGGATGGCGATCGCTTGATCCTTCCCCAAGGCAGCCGCCTGAAGGGCACGGTCAAGCAAGCGCAACCGGCGCGTCGCATGAAAAAGAACGGACAGCTACGTATCGCATTCTCGGAACTTGTGCCTCCCGATGGCATCGAGCAGAAGATCGTTTCTACGCTCGAAGGCGTGCAAGCCGGCAAAGATGCCAAAGTGAAACTGGATTCCGAAGGTGGCGCTGAAGCGACTACCTCAAAGTCGCGTTATCTGGCAACGGCAATGTCGGTCGGACTAGCGAGCCTGGCAGCCTTTGGCGATGGTCCCTTGTCTACCGAACACTCTGGAGGACAGGCAATCGGCGGCGCCAACGGGTTCAAGGTAGTCGGAATGGTGATGGGCGCGGTCGCGCACTCCCGAGCCTTCGGCACAACCATGGGAGTTTATGGAGGAGCGGCGTCGGTTTACTCGCACTTCATCGCGCGAGGACGCGAAGTGGTGTTCCCGAAAAATACCGCCATGCAGATTGGAATTGGGACACGCGCAGCAACAGAAACACCACGCGCCCCGGAAGCGGCGCCTCCTGCAGCGCCCTCCGAATCAGCCGCTCTGAAATAAAGTTAGCCGGTTCTGGCAGTGATTCAGTTCCAATGCTTGAGCCGCGGCCATAACTCCGCCAGCGGTTTCTTCATTCCGCGGCAGAGGAGGATGGTGTAGTGCTCCTCTCCCATGGCCCACGGCGGATCAAGCGTTGGCCCCTGCTGCACATCGCGGCAGAATTGCTGCGTGTCTTCGATGTCCCACTGCAGCAGAATTAGACTTTCGCCCGTGTATTGCCTCGGTCCCCAATAAAAGTAATTCTGGTGAGCGCTGACGGACTTCGGCAGTCCATACTGCGGTCCAAAAAAATCAATGGCGCCGGCTTCCCCGTAGTTCCCTGCCAGAATGCCGGTCTTGGCCTGCTCTTCTATCGGCAATGAGTGATAAAACTGAGCGACGGCGGCAACCATTTCCGGCCAGCCGAATTCATCGCTGAAGTGCTGCGGCAGCGGACCGCTCATGTGCGTTTCCGTTTTCGGCAACTTCAAGCCGAACGCTTCCATGTAGGGTCCAACTCGCTCCGGAGGAAGAACTGGGACGACGAACGGGACGGCCAGCACACCCAACACCAGCACGAGGGCAGGCAATGCCACTTTCATCCATCGCCACTTCGCGTGTGCAGCGATGAATGTCTCCCAGAACACTCCGCCCGCGGCAAACAGCATGGGATAAATCGGCGCCAGGTAATAATCTTTGCCGTGCAGGACCATCATGATTGCCAGAAACACCAGATAGGTCACTCCCAGCACGCGGTAGCGTTTCCCTTGCGCATGAAAAAGGAGAAATCCCAGCCCGGCAATCCAGACGATCACACTGACGGGCGACAGCATCATGATCTGTTGCAGCAGGAATTGTAGCGGCGGCAGCTCCACATTCTTATGCGTCCTCTTAACATTGCTTAGATCGACCCAGGTTGGGAAGCCATGCTGGTATTGCCAGATGAGGTTGGGCAGGCTCAGCACTACGATGATCACCGCGGCAATCCAAAACCACTTACTACGAAACCAGCGTCGCTCGCGAGTAAAGAGAAGACCAGCCGTGAGACTAATAAGAAAAAACGCGGTCGAGTGTTTGTTTTCCAGTCCCAGCCCGAGTAGCACGCCGCACCAAACCAGCAACTCCGGCTGATTGCGCTTCATTTCTCGCAGATTCAGTGCCCGCAGCAAAAAGTAAATGC
>Ga0210400_10001164_pt1 | contig 26544 bp, 26 predicted proteins | sample IncBWH26MmetaG_FD_155456 | JGI IMG/M metagenome (GOLD analysis project Ga0210400, IMG submission 155456) | Forest soil microbial communities from Barre Woods Harvard Forest LTER site, Petersham, Massachusetts, United States - Inc-BW-H-26-M | ecosystem: Environmental > Terrestrial > Soil >... | reverse complement strand
GGCGGAAGGTCATTGCGGGGCGGTCGCCTGGTCTTGTTCCGGCGGCGCCAGGCCCATCGGCACGCCGCCCGGGCCGACAAGCATCGGCGGCGGCATGGCCAGCGCGGCCTTCACCGCGGCCGGCACGACCTTGGCCGAGCCGGTGTCGATCAGGTCCATGGCGGCCTTGGCCCGTTGGCGCGCGCCTTCGGGGGCGTCGAGGGACTGCGAGATGACGACGAAGTCGCCCTTCGCGCCGGCGGTGTCGCCCTTCAGCAGCTTGGCGAAGGCCAGGGCCTCGCGCGCCTGCACCCGATAGGGATGCCCGTCCTTCATCAGCCCCGCCAAACGCCCCTCCACTTCCGAGAAAGGAGCGGTGTCGAGTATGGCGAAGGCGGATTTGAGGCGCGCGGCGTCGCCCAGTATGTCGTCCGGCGCGCCGCTGGCGGCCTGATCGAACAGCGCCACCGCGGCCTTGACGTCCTCCGGCTTGCCGCCGGCGAGCTTGACGCCGCCAAGCTGCATCAGCGCCAGCGTCCGATAGGCCTTGGCCGGAGACTTGGCGAGGTCGCCCCAGATCTTCTGGGCCTTGGCCCCGTCGCCCTGCGCGGCGGCGCCGAGCGCGGCGGCGTACTGCTCCGAAGCCTTGTCGGTGACCTGCTGGTTGTATTGGTTCCAACCCCACACGGCCAGCCAGGCCACGAGGGCGGCCGCGGCGACGGCGATCACCCACGGGGCGGCCTTGCGCGCAAGCGTCCGGTAGCGGTCGGAGCGTAGCTGCTCCTCGACCTCTTCAAACAGATCGGTCAATGGGGACTCCGGACAGAATTTCAGCGCGGCGTTTCAGAGGCCGGGAACCTATAGCGCGCGGCCCCGCGCCGCAACCGATCCGCCCGCGCGCTCGGCGGACGGCTCCAAACTGTCGAGCTGGGCTTCAGATCTCGCCGATCACCCGGGTCAGGACGAAGCCCATCATGATCACCGCCAGGCCCGCGGCCACCCACACCACCGCCCCGCCGCTGGAGATGGCGGTGATCCAGTCGGTGCTGGTCGAGAGGTGATTGAGGCTGGTGGACAGCAGGCGCGCGGAATCGCCGGCGGTCTCCACCCGCTGGAAGAGGCCGGAGACCATCAGTTGGCTGGCGCCGATCACCCCGCCCACCACGCCCGCCGCGCCGATCAGCCAGCGCCGCGCGGTCCAGCCGGCGTCGAGGCGGCGCTCCACGCGCTCGGCGAAGGCGCCCGCGTCGGCCAGTTCCGGGGCTTCGGCGAAGAGGCGCTCGAGGCGCCGCTCGAATTCGAGTTCAGCCATTGCCACGCCTCCCTTCAAGAACGACGCCGTCTTCCGGCGCCAGTCGCGTTCTGAGTTTTTCCAGACCACGTTTGACATGGGATTTGACCGTTCCGAGTGGCAGGTTCAAGGCCTCCGCCGCCTCCGTATGAGAAAGTCCGGCCCCGAAGCACATGCTGACGCAGAGGCGTTCGGCCTCGCCCAGCGCCTTCAGGGCCTCTTCGAGGTCGATGTTCGCGTCGGCGTCGCCGCGCGGAGGATCGGCCTCGTCCTCGATCGCCTCGGCGGTCATCAGGGTGAGCCGCCGGTCACGCTGCAGGCGGCGCAGGTAGATCCTGGCCGCGATCTTCTTCACCCAGGCCGCGAAGGTCCCCTCGCCGCGGAATTCCGCGATCCGCTCGAAGGCGGTCAGGAAGGCGTCCTGGGCCACGTCGTCGGCCTCGGCCGTTTGCGCGCCCATCCGGCGCAGCACGCCGCGCACCGCCGATCCGTGGCGCCGCACCAGCTCCCCGAAGGCGCGCCGCTCTCCCGTCGCCGCGAAGCCGCAAAGCTCCACGTCATGGGCGCTGGCGAACCTGGAATGTCTTGAGCCCGGCATGGGCTGCTCCCCCGGCTAAGTCAGCGCCTAGCTCTTGGTGCGGTTGATCAGGGCGAGCGCGATGAACGCCAGGCCGATGAACACGGGGAACGCCGCAACGGCGATCATGGGGATGGTGGATTCCGGCTCCTCGTAGCCGAGCGCTATGCCCATGGCCACGAAGCCCAGGCCGACGCCCAGCCAGATGATGCCGGTGCGCAGGTCGCGGCTCGCGGAGGGAACCGGGCGGATGTTGATGTTGCGCGCGGCGTTTTCCATGACCTCGGTGGGCATGGGCTGACCGCTCTCGATGGCGGCCCGCAGGGTTTCCTGAACCCGCATCCGCTCCTGCGAACGCAGCCAGAAGGGCACGATAATGACGGCAGAGATCGATCCGAAGATGATCCCGATGATGAAGATCGCTTCCATTTTAGGTCTCTCTATTGTCCCTCATGACGGACCGATCCGGCCTGTCTCTGCTGGGAAAGAGACCTAGGCCGCGGCCATCGGATGCAATCTGTAACGTGAAACCTTGGTCATGATCCAAGGCCCAGTGTCGCCGCGGGGCGTCCGCCGAGGATCACGGCGGCGCAGAACGCCAGCGCGATGGCGCCCAGCGCCGGCGCCAGCCCCTGAGAAAGCGTCACCAGCGCGGCCTGCAGCGTCGGCCACACCAGCCACAGCGCGCCCGCGCCGACGACGCTGACCCCCGACAGCATCGCCACGTCCTCGCGGAAGCGCTGGCGCATGACCTGCTCCATCACCGCGGTGGAGAAGGCCGCGTCGCGGGCCGCCGGTTCGTCCAGCGCGAACAAGGCCTTCAGACGATCGTCAGCTTGCGTCATCGCATACTCCCAACGCTTGCAAGAGCCGCGCGCGGCCTCGCGATACATGGCTTTTCACGGTTCCCAGCGGCATGTCGAGCGCTTCCGCCGCCTCGGCGTGGCTGAAATCGGCCGCCAGGCAAAGCGCCACGCAGGCCCGTTGTTCCGCCGGCAACTCCGCCATCGCCCGCTCCAGGGCCAGCTTGTCTTCCGGCAGGGCGTCGACGGTCGCGTCCCGGTCGCCCTCATAGGCCTGCGCCCGCGCCCGCTCGCGGCTGGCGGAACGGACCGCCGTAAGGTGCTTGTTGTAGCCGATGCCGCACAGCCAGGCCCTGACGCTGGCGCCGGCCTTCAGCCGCCCGATCCGCGACCAGGCGGCCAGGAAGGTTTCCTGCGCCAGGTCGTCGGCGGCCGCCCAGTCGCCGCAGGCGCGGCGCAGGAAGGCGCGCACGGCCTGCTGGTGGCGCTCGACCAGCCGCGAGAAGGCTTCGGCCGATCCGCCCTGGGCGGCGGCGACCAGCGCTTCGTCGAGGCTCGCCGGGCTCATCAGGGCGAACTCATTTGTTCCGGAAGTTGGAGCCGAGAAGCGCGAAGACCAGGTTGCCGCAGGCCACGATGGTCAGGATGATCGCCACGAGCCGGAACGGCCCGTAGGTCCCCGGCCAGTCGGACCACTCCGAGGCGAACCAGAAGCCCGCCGCCACCGCGCCGGTCACGAACACGCTGCGCCACTGCCAATAGGGGCCCCAGCGGTAGTAGTTGCGGTACATGCGCCGCATGTGGCGGGGTCCGCCCCAATAGCCGCCGTAGCCGTAGGGCCCGTAGGGGCCGCCGGGCGGATAGGCCCCCGGCGCCTCGCCGCTCATGTCGTCCCCGACCCCGCGCACCAGTTCGGGCGGCGGCTCCTTGCCCTGCGCGGCGTAGTGCTTCAGCAGGTCCAGGTGGTCGCGGCTGCGCTTGTAGGCCAACCAACGGTCCCAGGCGCCGAACACGAAGGCGCCGATCGGAAAGAGCAGCCACCAATAGCTGCGGAAGAAGTCTTCCATGAGCTTGCGCTCCTTGATCCATGCGGCGGCCCAAACCCTATGCGGACCACCCTTTGCCCCCTAGTCGCCGCCGATTCCCCGATCGGATGCAGGGCCGAGCCTAGCCCCTTACCCGCGCGTCAGCCACGGCCCCGGCGGCTGCCGGGCCGCACGGGCCTGGGCGTGAACTGGCCGCCGCCTGGACGGCCGGCGCCGCCGTTGTGGCCGCCGGGCCGGACGGGCCGGAATCCTCCGGGCGCGGACCGTTTCTCGGCGAGCTTGCGCTCCAGGATCTCCCGCGCCCGGTCGGCCTTGTCGGCGTGGTCGCGGGCGTAGAGGGCGAAGGCGCGGGTGGCCTCGACCTCGGCCGGATAGGCCGGTTGTCCCGCCTGGGCGGCGTCGCCCTTGCGCACCGTCGCGGCCCGCTCGATGAGCCCTCGCCAGCCCGGGTCGAGCGCGCCCGCCGCCCAGGCCATGCTGGCCGTCTTCGACCACACCGCGCCGGTCGCAAGCGTGTGCAGCATCCGGCAGAACAGCCCCACCCAGAAAGCCTGCCAGGCGACCAGCCCCATCGGCTCCAGGTTCAGCTTCAGCGCCAGGTCCAGGGTGTGGCGGATCTCCGCCCGAAGCGCCGCCGGCGGCACGGGCGCGACCAGTTCGCGCGGTGGCGGCCCGGCCAAGGTCACGCCCCTCTCCCGCAAGGACCAGCGCACCACCTGGCTGTTGTCGTGCTCGGAACGGACCAGGGCCTTGGCGCCGTGATCCAGGTACCAGAAGGGATAGGCGCGGGGCGGCGCGCCGGACAGGCCGGGGTCGCGCCAATCGAGGCCCCTCGCCTCGCCCGGCGGGTCGCGCGGCTCCGTCGCCCAGCGCCGCAGGATCGGCGCCGGGACGTAGGAGCCCTCCAGCCCGGTCCGCCAATAGGCGTAGGGCAGCTCGTGGATCGCCGCGTGCAGGGCCTGCAGGGGCGGCAGTTCGTCCGGCGTCAGGTCGCGAGCGGTCACGACGATGAAGTCGCAGTCGCTGAACTCGGTGGCGTCGCCGACGGCGAACGAACCCTGCAGGTAGGCGCCGACGAAGTTGTCGCCCAGCAGGCGCTGCGCGCCCTCCACCAGGCAGGCGAGGACGGCGTTCAGGTCCGAATAGGGCGTGGGTTGGCGCGCAGCCGCGCGCGGGTCTTGCGATTTGGGCATCAGAAATCCGTGCGGAAGAGTGTGCGCCGCCTCGCGCCCAACATCTCGGTAGGAGGGCGTAGGCGGACGGTCAGCAGGCGCTGGCGGGCGATGCGCCCGGCCGGCCTACTTCCTCAAACGACGGATTGTAATCACGGCTCTCAGGCCCCCAGGTGAGGACGGCTAGGTAGCGCCACGTCGCGCCGCGCGCAACTCGCCCAGACGCGCGGCGTAGATCTCCGGCTTGAACCCGACGATCAGGTCGCCGCCGCCGGTCTCCAGCACCGGCCGCCTGATCATCGACGGCTGGGCCAGCATCAGGCCGATGGCCTTGGCCTCGTGCAGGTCGACCTTGTCGGCCTCCGGCAGCTTGCGGAAGGTCGTGCCCGAGCGGTTGAGCAGCACCTCCCAGCCCACCGCCTTGGCCCAGCCTTCCAGCCGGGCGCGCTCGACGCCCGCGGTCTTGTAGTCGTGAAACCCATGGTCGACGCCGTGATCGGCCAGCCAGGCCCGGGCCTTCTGCATCGTGTCGCAGGCCTTGATGCCGTAGATCGTCGTCGTCATGCGCTCCCCGGGGATCAGCTCGTTGGGCGGTACTTCCGCACGGCCAGATACCCCAGGATCACAAACACCACCAAGGTCAGCCCTTGAGCCGCGGCGAACGGCGGCTCCTTGCCGGTGGGCGCCAGCGCGTGCAGCGCCGCGACCTTGTCGAAGGCCTGCACCACCAGGACGAAGAAGTTCAGGTAGAGCGCGACGGTCGCGGTGACCACATAGACCGGCCGCCAGACGCCCGCGAGCCTGCCCTGGTAGAGCGCCCAGAGCGCGATCGCCAGGTCGACCAGCGAGATCACGCCGACGATATGCGGCGGCCCGATCATCTTCGAATGGAAGAAGAAGCCGCCCAGGCTGGTGAGCACCGTGGTGACCAGGAAGAGCGCCGTCAGCGCCGGCAGGCGCCGGTTGGCGTCCATGGCCAGAAGCACGACCACGCCCGACAGGATGGCGATGATGCTGATGATGACATGGAGCGTGGTGAACGCCCCGACCGACAGTCCGAGGATCATGTTTCGCCCCTAGACATTGCCCCGCCCTCTATGAAGCGGTGGCAGAGGCTAGCAGCGGGGCGGCATGGTTTACAGTCACGCTTGCTTCAACAGCGGCCAGCGCCCCAGGACCTCATGCCGGCCCTCGCCCTGGACGCTGTCCAGCAGGACGAACTCCCGCACCATCCAGCTCACCGGCTCGACGAATTGCCGCGGCGCCTCGGCCTTGTCCCGGAGCAGGCTGACATGCGGCCAGAACTCCGGCTGGCGGCGCGGGGCCATGGTTCCGGCCGCCAGCGCCCTGTGGAGCGCCCCGTGCAGCAGCTCGACGCCGATCACGCCTTCGTCGCCCAGCAAGACCAGCGGGTGCGGGTCGCCCTTCCAGCTCTGCACCTGGTTCAGCGTCACCCGGAACGGCGCCGCCGAGACCTTGTCAGCGAGCGTGGCGGCCTTCTCCATCACCGCCCGGGTCGGCGGCCCACGGAAGGTCCCGACGAAGTTTAGCGACAGATGCAGGCGCGGCGCCGGCGTCGGGCGCCCTTTCAGCCCATGCCGGCGGCGCAGATCCTCGGCCAGGCCGGCGATTCGCGCGGCCGCCTCGGCGTCCGGCTGAAGTGCAAAGAAGACCCGGTGTTCCGGCGAGGCGGCGCACTCCCAATTCGGCCCGCGACGGGCGAGCGTGACCTCTACATGAAGGCGGCCGCGGACTCGACCCGCTCCGCACAGGCGGTAGGCGCCGGCGCCCACGGACTTGACGCGCGCGCCTGGGCGGCCTCCCCTGGCCGGAACGCACGCCGTCGCGAGAACGGCGGCTTCGGGAGGATGGAACGAGATGGACAGCCGGCTTCTGGTGATCGCCCTGGCGACGGTGGCGCTCGCGGGTTCCGCGGCGCTCCCCGCCGCCGCCCAGACCGATCCCGCCGTCGTCGCCAAGGGCTACAAGGCCCCGCGCAACGCCTTCGGCCAACCCGACCTTTCCGGCGTCTGGAGCAACGCCACCATCACCCGCCTGGAGCGCGACCCGAAATATGGCGAGCGGCTGGCGCTGACGCCGGCGGAAGCCGACGCCATCGAGGGCGCCAGCGACAAACGCAACGCCCGCCTGCGCGCCAACACCGACACCTCGATCAAAAAGGTCGACGACCTGCCGGAATGCCAGAGCGGGGCGCAGGGACCGGCCTGCGGCTACAACGCCTTCTGGACCGACCCGGGGACGCGGCTGATCCGCATCGGCGGCGAGGCGCGGACCTCGATCCTCACCGCGCCGGCCAACGGCCGCCTGCCCACCGCGCCGGCCGCCGCCGCGGGCCGCGCCCGCACCCAGCTCGGCGGCAATTTCGACGGCCCGGAGCGCCGCGCGCTCGGCGAGCGATGCATCGTGGGCTTCGGCGGCACCTCCGGCCCGCCCATGCTGCCGGTGCTCTACAACAACCACTATCAGATCCAGCAGACCAGGGACGCGGTCGTGGTCCTGGTCGAGATGGTCCACGACGCCCGCATCATCCGCATCGGCGGCGCCCACCCGCCGGCGGAGGTCCGCACCTGGATGGGCGATTCCATCGGCCGCTGGGAGGGCGACACCCTGGTGGTGGAGACCACCAACCTGCGGCGTGAACAGGGGCTGCGCGGGCCGCAGGAGAACATGAAGGTGGTCGAACGCTTCACCCGCGTCTCGCCCCAGCAGATCCTCTACCAGTTCGAGGTGGTCGATCCCCTCGCCTTCGCGGCGCCTGTGAAGGGCGAAGAGGCGCTGAACTTCACCAAGGACAAGATCTACGAATACGCCTGCCATGAGGGCAATTACGCCATGACCGGCATCCTCGCCGGGGCCCGCCAGGCCGAAAAGGAAGGCAAGGCGGTCGAGGGCGCGCGCGGGCAGGTGAAGGAAGAAGGCGGGAACTGAGGCGCGGCCGCCGCGCCGGCCCCTATGTTTCGCCAGCGTGTCTGAGCCGTTCGGCTGCCGTAGTCCGGTGGACAAAAATGCGAAAAAATGGGTGAATACTGAAAGTACATCGGGAGCGAAGACCATGAGGTAGCGCGTGCGCGAGCTCCTGTCCGCTGTCGTGTCCGTCGGAAATTCGCCCTGCGCGCCGCCGCCAAGGCCGCCAGCGCTCCGAGGACGCCTCGCGGCCGGGACGGCCGGGCGCGCCTAGGATGACCCGCACCGAGCCTGCCCACCGTCGGCGACGCAACTTCGTGCTGGCGGGCCTCGGCGCCCTGGCGATCGCCCTCGCCGCCTGGGCGATCCTGCGCAAGCCGCCGCAGAAGCCGCCGCCGCCGCATCCGATCCCGGTGAGCGCCGTCAGGGCGCAGGCTCAGGATTTCCAGCTCGCCGTCACCGCCCTGGGCGCCGCCCAGGCCTGGACCAGCGACATGATCTTCGCCCAGGTCAGCGGCAAGCTGATCCGCGTCAACTTCAAGGAGGGCAGCGAGGTCAAGGCCGGACAGGTTCTGGCCGAGGTCGACCCGCGCCCCTACCAGGCCGTGCTGGCGCAGGCCGAGGGTACGCTCAAGCGCGACGAAGCCGCCCTGGCCGGCGCGCGCCGGGACCTGGTCCGCTACCAGAATCTGCAGGCCGAAGGCGGCGCCTCGCGCCAGCAGCTCGAAGACGAGGAGGCGATCGTCGGCCAGGACGAGGGCGCCGTGGAATTCGACCGCGGCGCCGTTGCGGCGGCCAAGCTCAACCTCGAGTTCTGCCGCATCCTGTCGCCGATCAACGGGCGGGCCGGCGTGCGCCTCGTCGACCCCGGCAACCTCGTCAGCGCAAACGGGTCCGTCAGCAGCGTCGCCAACACCTCCTCGGCCGCCAGCTCCGCCGCGCCGACGGGATCCTCGGCCGGATCGAGCTCCTCGGCGTCCACAGGCCCGTCCTCGAACACCGGTTCCAGCGGCGGCGCGGGCATCGTCGTCGTCAACCAGGTGCAGCCTATCGCCGTCACCTTCTCCGTGCCCGAGGGCGAATTCCGGCGGCTGATTGACGCCTCGGGCGGGTTCAGCCGGCCGCTCCCCGTGCGGGCGTCAAGCCAGGAGACGGGCGAGGTCCTGGACACCGGCGTGCTCAGCGCCGCCGACAACCGCGTCGACCAGGGCACCGGCACGGTGGAGCTGAAGGCCCGCTTCGCGAATCCCGGCAAGCGGCTTTGGCCGGGCCAGTTCGTCAATGTGAGCCTGGGCGTTCAGGACCTGCCCAGCGCCATCGTCATCCCGCTCTCGGCGGTCAACCGCGGGCCGAACGGCCAGTTCGTCTTCCTGGTCGGCGCTGACAACAAGGCGACCATGCGCCCGATCGCCCTCGTCGCCGTCCAGGGCGCGGTGGCGGTGGTCAAGTCCGGCGTCAAGGCCGGAGACGTCATCGTCACCGACGGGCAGATGGTGCTGAGCAACGGCTCCCTGGTGCGCGTGGCGCACCTTGCCCCGGCCGGGAGTCCTGGCCCTTGAACCTCTCCGCGCCCTTTATCAGACGGCCCGTGGCCACCACCCTGATGGCCGCGGCGGTGCTGCTGGTGGGCATCGTGGCCTTCTTCATCCTGCCGGTGTCCGCCCTGCCGAACGTGGACTTCCCGACGCTGCAGGTCAGCGCCAGCCTGCCCGGCGCCAGCCCCGAGACGATGGCGTCCAACGTCGCCACGCCGCTCGAGCGCCAGTTCTCGCTGATCCCCGGGATCAGCCAGATGACCTCGGCCAGCTCGCTCGGGTCAACCAACGTCACCATCCAGTTCCAGCTCGGCCAGAGCCTCACGTCCGAGTTCCAGCAGGTCCAGGCGGCGATCAACGCGGCCAGCGCCCAGCTCCCGACCAACCTGCCGGCGCAGCCCACCATCCGTCAGGTCAACCCGGCCGACGCGCCGATCATGATCCTGGCGCTGACCTCCGACACCCTGCCGCTCGATCAGGTCGACAACTACGCCGACGTGATCTTTTCCCAGCAGATTTCCTCGATCAACGGCGTCGGCCTCGTCAACATCGGCGGGCAGCAGAAGCCGGCGGTGCGCATCCAGCTCGATCCGCGCAAGGTCGCCGCACGCGGCCTGCAGATGGACGCGGTCCGGGCCAAGATCACCTCGGCCACCACCAATGCGCCCAAGGGCGCGATCACCGGCGCCAATCAGAACCTCACGGTCTACGCCAACGACCAGATCCTGGACGCCACGCCGTGGAACGACATCGTCGTCGGCTACAGCAACGGCGCGCCCGTCCAGCTCAGGGACGTCGGTACGATCTCGCAGAGCGTGGAGAACAACCAGGTCGGCGCCTTCGTCTTCCCCGGCAAGGCGAACACCGATCGGTCCCTCCCCGCCGGCCAGGCGATCATGCTGGTGATCTTCAAGGCGCCCGGCGCGAACGTGATCACCACGGTCGACGACATCCGCAAACAGCTCCCCAAGCTGGAGGCCAACATTCCGCCGGGGATCAAGGTGCATGTCCTCATGGACCGCACCCAGACCATCCGCGCCGCGGTCAAGGACGTCGAGACCACCCTGGTGATCACCGTCGCGCTGGTGGTGATCGTCATCTACCTGTTCCTGCTGAACGTCCGCGCCACCCTGATCCCAAGCGCGATCATCCCCCTGGCCCTGCTGGGCGCCGCGGCCTTCATGCTGCCGGCCAAGTACAGCCTCGACAACCTGTCGCTGATGGCCCTGAGCATCGCCGTCGGCTTCGTCGTCGACGACGCCATCGTCATGGTGGAGGTGATCTGGCAGCACCTGGAAAAGGGCGAAGGGCCGCTAGAGGCGGCCATGAAGGGCTCCGCCGAAGTCAGCTTCACCATCCTGTCGATCTCCATTTCGCTGGTCGCGGTCTTCACGCCCCTGATGTTCATGGGCGGCGTGGTGGGCCTCCTGATGCGCGAGTTCGCCGTCACACTCAGCGCCGCCGTGGTGATCTCGATGGTGCTGACGCTGACCGTGACGCCGATGTTTTGCAGCCAGTTCCTCAAGCGGCCGAAGGAGTCGGAGAACCCCGTCATCCGCGGCCTTGAGCACGGGTTCAGATGGCTGGAGGCGCGCTACAGCCGGGCGCTCGACGGGGTTCTCGAGCACAAGCTCCTCACCCTGCTGGTCTTCGCCGGCACGATGGCCCTCGCCGGCTATTTCTACGCCACCGCCAAGACCGGCTTCTTCCCGCAGCAGGACACCGGCTTCCTGACCGGCGTCATGCTGACGTCGCAGGATTCCTCCTTCACCAAGGCCAAGGACAAGATCCAGGCGGTGGGCAGCACGGTGGCGGCGGATCCCGCGGTGACCGGCGTGGGCATGTTCGTCGGCAACGGCGGGGTGAACCAGGCGAACCTGTTCATCGCGCTCCAGCCCAAGACCAGCGGGCGCACGGTCAATGCGGACCAGATCATCGCCCGCCTGCGCCCCAAGCTCGCCGACCTGATCGGCGTCCAGGCCTTCCTGCAGGCGGCGCAGGACATCAACATCGGAGGCCGCGCCGGCCAGGCGCAGTACCAGTACACCCTTTCGGATTCCAACCTCGCCGAACTCAACGCCTGGGCGCCCAGGATGCTGGCCCAGTTGAAGACCCTGCCGGTGCTGAAGGACGTGAGTTCCGACCAGCAATCCAACGGCCGGGCCGTCAACCTCACCATCGACCGGCAGGCCGCCGCCCGCTTCGGACTGGCGCCCACCGATGTGGACACGGCCATCTACGAACTGATCGGCCAGGCCGAGGTCACGCAGTATTTCACCCAGCAGAACAGCTACCACGTCGTCGTCGAAGGGCCGCCCGACCTGCAGGCGACGCCGGACCTGTTCAACACCGTCTATGTGCTCTCGCCGACCACCGGAAAGACGGTGCCGCTGTCGCAGTTCGTGAAGGTCGATCCGCTCGGAACCAACAGCCTCACCGTCAACCACCAGAGCGAGTTCCCTTCGGCCACACTGAGTTTCAACCTGTCGCCCGGCGCCTCGCTCAGCCAGGCGACCCAGGCGATCGCGGCCGCCCGTGACAAGCTTGGCGCGCCGGCGACCCTGAACGGGGCGTTCCAGGGCACCGCCCAGGCCTTCCAGCAATCCCTCTCCAGCGAGCCGATCCTGATCCTCGCGGCGCTGATCGCCGTCTATGTGATCCTGGGGGTGCTCTACGAGAGCTTTGTCCACCCCCTGACCATTCTCTCCACCCTGCCCTCCGCGGGGCTCGGCGCGTTGCTGGCGCTCAAGCTGGCCGGCCAGGACCTCAATGTGATCGGCATCATCGCCATCATCCTGCTGATCGGCATCGTGAAGAAGAACGGCATCATGATCGTCGACGTCGCCCTGCGGCTCGAGCGCGACAGGGACCTCACCGCCGAGGAGGCCGCGCGCGAGGCGTCCCGCCAACGCTTCCGGCCGATCCTGATGACCACCGCCTGCGCCGCCCTCAGCGGCGTCCCGATGATCCTGATGAAGGGGACGGGGTCGGAGTTCCGCCAGCCGCTCGGCTACGCCATCGTCGGCGGCCTCCTGGTCTCCCAGGTGCTCACCCTGTTCACGACCCCGGTGATCTACATCTACCTCGACAAGCTCCGGAACTGGCGGCGGACCCCGGATCGGAAGACCACGGAGCCGGAAGCCCAATCCGGCTCGCCCGGCGGTCCGGAGCCGGAGGCCGGCCGGCCATGACCCGCGGCGTCACCAGCCCCTGGAGGGCCGCCGTCCTGGCGGTGGCGCTCGGCGGTTGCGCGGTCGGGCCGAACTACCACCGGCCGTCCGCCCCCGTCTCGGCCGCCTTCAAGGAGGCCGAGGGCTGGACCCCCAGCCATCCGGTCGACGCGCTCGACAAGGGCGCGTGGTGGTCGATGTTCAACGACCCGGAGCTGGACGCGCTGGAGCGGCGGGTCGCGGTCTCCAACCAGACCGTCAAGCAGTTCGAGGCCGCCTACCGCCAGGCCCACGAAATCGTCGCCGAGGCGCGGGCGTCCTACTTCCCGACCATCGGCGCCGTCGCCCAGGCGGGCCAGTCCAAGGGCGCGGCCGCGACCACCGCGACCACGGCCGGCGGCGTCGCCAGCGGCGGAACACGCGCCACGAGGAGCTACGAGGCGGCGCTGGACGCCACCTGGGTCCCCGATCTGTGGGGCCGCATCCGGCGGACGGTGGAGAGCAACAAGGCCCTCGCCCAGGCCAGCGCCGCCGATCTGGCCAACGCCAGGCTTTCCGCCCAGGCCGCCCTCGCCCAGGACTACTTCCTGCTCCGCGTGCTGGACGAGGAGACGCGGCTCTATGGCGACACCGTCGCCGGCTATCAGCGGCTCCTGAAGCTCACCCAGGACCAGGTGCGCGAGGGCACCCAGCCGCAATCGGCGGTGCTGACGGCGGAGGCCCAGCTCTATGGCGCCCAGGCCGCGCAGACCGCGGTCGGCGTGACGCGCGCCCAGATGGAGCACGCCATCGCGATCCTGGTCGGCGTCGCGCCCGCGGACCTGACGATCGCGCCGACCCCCTTCCGCCGCGAGGTGCCGACGCCGCCGCTCGCGGTCCCTTCGACCCTGCTCGAACGGCGCCCCGATATCGCCGCGGCGGAACGCCGGATGGCGTCGGGCAACGCGCTGATCGGCGTGGCGGTGGCGTCCTACTTCCCGAACGTGACGCTGTCGGGCGACTACGGGTCGGCGGCCAGCAGCCTTGGCCAACTGTTCAAGGCGTCCAGCACCCTGTGGTCCTTCGGCGCCGACGGGGCCGAGACCCTCCTGGACTTCGGGCTTCGCCGGGCCCAGGTCCGCGCGGCCAGGGCCGCCTACGACCAGAACGTCGCCGCCTACAGGCAGACGGTGCTTACGGCCTTCCAGGGCGTCGAGGACGAACTGGCGGCCCTGCGCATCTACCAGCAGGAGCAGGCGACGCTGCTGCTCACCGAGCAGGCGGCCCAGCAGACGGTCAAGCTTGACCTCGATGAATACCGCGAAGGGACCGTCGACTACACCACCGTGATCGCCGCCCAGGCCAGCCTGCTGGCCACTTCCCTCAATGTTCTGATCGTGATCGAGAACCGCCTGAACGCCAGCGTGCTGCTGGTCGAGAACCTGGGCGGCGGATGGACGACGGCGGACCTGCCGCGCAGTTGAGCGCCGCCAAGCGGTCCTTCACCGAGAGCCTCCGGGCTCGCCCCAGCCGCCCCATCGCGGAGCGAACGCGAGGGTCGCCGCCTCACATGTCGGCGTCATAGGTCGGGAACACCGCGCGGAGCGAACGGACCTCCGGCAGGATGTAGACGATCCCGTTGGCGCCGGTGAAACTCGGCTCGACCACGGTGTCATAGAAGGCCGTCGGGACATTGATGCAGCCATAGGAAATGCGGTTGTCTCGCGTAGAGGCCGTCGCCAGACGCTGCAGGCGCCGCTCCTTGGGCTTGCTGGTCACCACCCGATGCAGGGAAATGGCGGCGTCATAGTCCACCCACAGGACGTTCTTCTGGCCGAGGTCGTTGCCCAGCGAGGCGACAAAGCGGCCCGCCGGGGTGGTGCGCTCCTCGGGGCGTATGCTCGCAAGTTTGCGTTGGCCGATGCCGGGCACGGACTCGTCGCCTCGGGCCAGCCCCAGGAGCGCCGGCGTCACGCCTCGAAGCCGCCCATCCGGGTAGAAGACCGAGACCTCGGCGTTCCGCTTGTCGATGACGACAAAGGGCAAACCACCGCTGTCGCCCGACGCGATCACCCAGGCCGCGAATTGCCGGGTGTCCGTCGAAGGCGTCCTCGCGTGGACCGCCGCGCGGTGGCCTGGCGACGGCGTGGCGTCCGCCCGGCCCGCGCCCATCACCGCGAGGCAAAGCGCCACGGCCTTCAGCCTCGCTATCGCGGAACGACGCATTTCGAACTCCGAACTTCGCCGGCCTAGTTCCGGTCCTGTTTGCGGGGGTGGACGGGGGCCACGTAGGCAACTGGCGCGGGCGCTCGGACCTCGGCCACCGGCGCGGGCGCCGCCGGCGTCACGACCATCGGCGCGGGCTGCGTCTCGGCCACGCGGATGAGCGGCATCCGCACACCGCCGCCCAGCACCGCCAGGGTGAAGACCGCCGGCGTCCCGGCGACCACGACCGGCAAGGACGAGACCTGCGGCGGCGCGATCGGCGCGACGCTGGGGGTCGGAGCTGGCGCCGGAACCGGAACGGGAACGGGTGTCGGAACGGGAACGGGTGTCGGAACCGGAATGGGTGTCGGAACCGGAGTCGGGGTGGGAACCGGAGTCGGGACGGGAACGGGAACGGGAACGGGAACGGGAGTCGGGGTGGGAATGGGAGTGGGCGTCGGCACCGGCGTGGGGGTCGGCGTGGGTGTCGGCGCTGGCGTGGGCGTGGGCGTCGGCGGGGGCGTCGGCGGGGTCGGAAGCGCCGAAATCGTGCCTGTGGTCCTGAGCACCGGAGTGCAGCACGCGACCGCCAGGGCGTATTGCGCCGCATTGGGTCCGCCCAGGCTGTAGCCGCTGTAGGTGACGCCAATGTTCGATCCGGGGCCGGCCGTATCGAAGACCGCGGTGGCGCCCGGTCCGGAAATCAGGGTTACGCCGACTGGCAGGCCGCTGCCCGCCGTCGTGTTGAAGCCCGCGAGCGTGGCCGTGTCGCCGCCGTCGAAGCTCTTGTTGGCTGCGGGGAACAGCAGCATGTGCTGGGTAAGCGCGGCGCCGAGGGTCAAGGTGAACTTGGGCAGATAGTCCGCCGGGGCGGAATAGGACGGCGGATTGTAGTTGATGGTGACCGGCGCGTTCGGTCCGGTGACGGTGACCGGCGGGGCCCCTGCCCCGAAGACCAGCGTGCCGCCGCCAACCCCCGGACCGGTTCCGTCATAGCCGGCGACGAGCAACATGCCGAGCGTCAGCCCGAGGCTCTGGGCAGGAATGCTGCTGCCGCGGGTCAGGGTCACGGCGCCGAGGATGCCGATGTCGTGGCCGGCGCAGATGGTGACGTTGCCGTCGGTCACCGTGATCGCCGCGACGGCCGCCAGGGTGACGTTGTGTCCGGCGCTCACCAGGAAGCTGCCGTTGGTCGTGGTGACGGCCGCATTGAGGTTGGCATCGCGTCCGCAACAGATCACGAAATTGCCGTTGGTGGCCGTGACCGCCTTGTTCACGTTCACGTCCCGGTTCGCGATCAGCCTCAGGGTGGTGGTGCTGGGCGTGGCCGTCCAACTGACGGCCTCGTTCACGTTGATGTCGCCGTTACCGGGACTTGCGGTGTGCAGGGTGGTCACCGGCGGCGTCCCCGCCACGGTGGCGTCCGGGCCGGTCGAGGTGCTGATGGTGACGCTGTTGGTCACAAGCTGGGCCGAGAGGGTCGCGCCGGAGATGTTGCCGCCCGCGCCGATGGTGAAGTCCTGGGGATCGATCAGCCATGTGCCCGTGACCCCGGCGGAGGCCGCGGTGGTGATGTTCGCCCCATCGGCGATGTTCACGCTGGCGGCGGAGGTTTCGATGAAGCCCCCATTGCCTCCCTGCGGCGCGCTGGCGTCGAGGGTCCCGCTGACGTTCACCGCGCCGCTTTGCGGGTCGCCCAGAAGGCTGATCACGCCATTGCGGCTCTCCAGCGTGCGGGCCTCGATCACGCCGGTGTTGTTGACCGCCGTCCGCAGAAGCGCGCCGGCCGAGCGCGCGGTCAGCATGACCCTGCCCCCGTCCGCGCGGATCAGTCCGCCGTTCTCGGCCAGGGCGCCTACCGCGCCTGTATCGACGGTCACGTTCAGCAGGCCGTCGCCCGCCACGTCCAGCGTCATGGCGGCGCCGGCGGCCAGTGACACCGCGCCCAGCCGGGCCGAAATGACGCCCTGGTTGCTGACTTTGCCGCCCAGAAGGACCACCGAGCCGCCGTCGGCGGTGATCGCGCCCTGGTTGACCACGGAGCCCGGACCCGCGTCGGAAAACCGGTACCGACCGGACATGAAGTCCGCGTCCTGGATCTGCAGCGTCGAGGCGACAAGGCCGCCGACGTTCACCTGGGCGCCCGTTCCAAACAGCACGCCGTTGGGATTGACGAGGAATACCTGTCCGTTGGCCGACAGCTTGCCGAGGATGGCGGAGGGATCGGAGCCCAGCACCCGATTGAGCGCCACCGAACTGGCGTCGGGTTGCACGAAGCGAACCGTCTCGCCCTGTCCGATACTGAAGCTCTGCCAGTTGAGCACCGCGTTCTGGCTCGACTGGTTGATCGTCAAGGCGCCGGGGCCCGCGGTGATGGTCGCCTGCCCGGCGGCCACCACGCCCGCTGACGGCAGGGCGTGGGCGCTGGAAACCAGCATGAGGGCCAGCGAGCCGGCTAGGGCAGACGACGCGGCAAGCCGCGAGCGGGCCGCTCCGCGGGGGCGAGAGCCGCAGGCGCGGATGGAGATGTCCATGGGACGGATCCTTGTAACTGAAGGCGAGACTGCGGTGCGTGCTGACGCCGCCATCAGAAGAATTTCGAGATCTGGACCCAGACGCGCCCGGAGCGATCGGGGGCCGAAGTGGCCCGTTCATTGCCGAGCTTCGTGGCGTAGGAGGCTTTCACGACCAGGTTGTGGGCGTCCGACCAGGTGAGGCCCACGCCCACCGCGCTCAAGGTGCGGTCATTGGGACCGGCCACCCAAGCGGACTTGTTCAGCGTGACCGAGCCGGTGTCCACGAAGACCGCCGCCTGCATCTGCCCGCCGGTCCACTCCGAGGGCTTGGCGAGCCGCATGCGGGCCTCCGCCGTGAGGATGTAGCCCTGGTCGCCGTAAGCCTCGCCTTCCGGATAGGCCCGGACGCCATAGGCGCCTCCGAGTTCCATCTTCTCCGAGGAGTCGAGGTTCTTGGACGCCAGTTGCCCGCGAACCTCGCCATACAGCGAGAACGGCCCGCTGAGCTCCTGCAGGCGCGCGCCTTCGAAAGAGAGTTTCTGATAGGAGCCGTTGGCGCGAGCCGTGGCCGCGTCGATGGCCCGCACCGCCGGCGTCCTGATGTCCAGGTCGCCGAACGACGCGTTGACCAGGTAGGAATTCCATCCGCCGCCCCAGAGGCGGTCGTGATGGTCCCCCGACAGGCCGACGCTCATCACCTTTGCCGACCTGTCGCTCACGGCGGAGGTGGCGCCCACCCGGTCCTTCAGGGTCCGGACGTCGAAGTCCGCCAGGGCGTAGAGGTTGGTGTCGTACGACCGTATCAGCGGATAGCTGCCGTAGACGCTGGCGATGTCCACCGTGCCGCGCGCATGGAGCGGCGCGAATTCCCGCCCGAGCCGGTAGTCCAGATGGGCGTAGGCCACGCCCACGGTGGCGTCCTGGATCTGGGCTTGGTAGGCGCCGCGCACGTAGTTGAGGCCCGAGCCCGCGGTGAGGAGACGCAGGCTGGCCACATCCCCGTGACCGGTGACCTCGTTGAAATTCACCGTGCCGCCGCCCCGGTACTCGCCGGTGTACCGGTTGCCGGCGTTGTCGGCTTCCAGACTGCCGGTGATCCGCCGGCCCGGCGTCAGATCGACGAGCAGGTCGGAAGTCCCTTCCGTCTCGCCTGGTCTGAGCGTGGATTTCACCGTCACGCCAGGCAGATCGGAGAGCAACAGCAACCGGCGCTCCAGCGGGGCGGTCGTGACGATGTCGCCGGTGTCGAGGCCGGCCAGGATGCTTCGCGCCAGGCCACTCGAAACCCGGGCCTGATTGGCGAGCGCCACCTTGCCGTAGTGGCCCTCGACCACCGCGATGGTGACCGCCCCGTCGTGGATGTCCTGCGCCGGCAGGTAAGCCTGGGCCACGAAATATCCGCGCCGGTTGTAGAAGTCCGAAATCCTCGCCGCCATCGCCCGCAGGCCGGCGAGATCCAACTCGGTCCCTGGCCGGAAATTCGCGGCGGCGATCAACTCGGCCTCCGTGAACCGGGTCTGGCCGGTCACATGCAGGGTTTGCACCAGGATCTTGGGCCCCACGGGGGGCGATCGCTTGGGCGGCGAGCCTCGCTCGATGCGGATGTCCGGGATAGACTTCGGCTGCGCCGGGGCCGGCGGAATCTGCTGAAGCTGGCTCCCGCCACCGACAGGCTGGGCGAGCGCGCCCTGGCCGACCGCCAGCAAGGCGATCGTGAGGAGGGGCAGTTTCATCATGAAGTTTTACCGGTGGTCGCCTTCAGAGATCGAAAGATTTCCTAGCGGCTGACCTAAACCACAATGCAACCATCGGCTTTATGTTCCATGAATTATAGTAATATCTGTATCAATTTCAAATATATTTGCGAACGTTCAGATTGTTCACATTGCGTTAATTAGAAACTCGGCGTCAGGACGCGACCTGAATACGTGCCTTCCGATCCTTCCTCAGAGTATTACGGCCGTCGAATTGGCCCCGACCTCGGCAAAGGAGGCGCAGGCGCGCAGCCTCACCCGCCGTCCGGCGCGCTCTACGCTTTTGAAGGCTTCTCCTGCAGCCGCACCGACATGAGCACGAGGCCGGCCAGCGTCCGGACCTGCATCTTGCGCATGATCTTGCCTCTATGCACCTTCACCATGACCTCGCTGACGCCGAGCTGACCGGCCACCTGCTTGTTCATGAGGCCCTTGACCACGAGCCCCATGACCTCGCGTTCGCGCGGGGTGAGCGAGGCGTAGCGCGCCTGCAGGGCCCGCATCTCCGCCGTCTCGGCCAGGACCTCGCGGCTGGTCTCGAGGCCGCGCCGCACCGCCGCCAGCAGGGCGTCGCCGTCCACCGGCTTGGACAGCAGCTCGATGGCGCCGCGCTTCATGGCCTCGACGGCGTCACGCAGGTCCAGGCCGTCGCTGATGAAGATCACGGGCATGTCGGGCCGCTCGCGGGCGATCCGCCGCTGGACATCCAGTCCGCCGAGGTCTGGCGGCGTCAGTTCGAGAACCAGGCAACAGGGGCCCGCTTCGGCCGACGCGCCGACAAGGGCTTCGGCCGAAGCATAGCCGACCGCGCGCGCGCCGGCCGCGCGGACCAGCGCCTCGACGGCCTCCCGGGCCGAAGCGTCGGCGTCGACGACGAAAACCTTTCCCTCGACGGCGGAGCCCGGATCCGCGAGCCTCAGAGGCGGCGGCGCGCCTTCCGGGGCGCGGGGCTGGAGCAGCGGCGGCCCCGCGGCCGGCCTGCGCTCCTGGCGCGGCCCGGCGGACGGCGGGCCCGCGGGTCGCCAGCCGGCGCCTGCGAACCAGATCGGCCCGAATTCGAGCCGCGCCGCTTTACCGAAACGCGTGTCCGTCATAGATATTCCCGATCTTGCTCAGCGGCCTCGCCTGCCGGCGGCGCGATCCTGCCAGCGACGCCATGGGCGAGCCGGGACCTGGAGGTCCACGATGGCGACATCGGTGCAGAAGGGCGTCCCTGCGAGGGGCAGGCCCCGTCATAACCTTAAAGTAAACTTGAAGGTCAATGGGCGGAAAGGAGCCGAGTTTTGAAGATCGGTGAATTGTCGCAACACAGCGGTCTGGCCCCGTCAAAGATCCGGTTCTACGAAGCGCAAGGGCTGATCTCCAAGGTCGAGCGACGGACCAACGGCTATCGCGAATACCGGCCCGAAACCTTGCAGATTCTGGAAATCATCACGATCGCGCAAAAGGGCGGATTCTCGCTGGGCGAGATCCGCCACCTCTTGCCGCAGGACGGCCTCGGGGTCTGGGACACCCCGGCGTTTCTCGCGACGCTCCGGCAGAAGGTCGTGGAGATCGACCAGCTTCAGAGGCGGTTGCGGGAGAACAAGGCCAAGCTCCTGTGCATCATCAGGCGGACCGAAGAGGTTCCGCCCGAACTCTCTTGCGCGGACAACGCCGAGCAGGTGCTGGAGGCCTTGCGCCAGTGATGACCCCGGCGCGGAATAGGATGGCAGCCTCCCAAGCCCCGCGAGCGGCCTGATCAAGCCAGCGACCCGACATCCGCCGCCTGTTCGCGCGCATCGATCCATTTGCGGTATTCGCCGGCGCGGCGGCCCGCCTCGATCTGCTCGATGACGAAGGCCAGGAGGGGCGAAACGTCCGGCCTCGTGGGCCGTCCGCGGCTTATCGCGCCCATCTGATACTTGATGCTGGCCATATAGGCCCTCGCCGCCAGGAGCTTGTGGCCCCAGGCGATCGGCCGGAGCTTCGCCTCCACATCCCTGCCCCGCCGCCACAGCGCCGGCAGCGCGGGCTCCAGGGCCAGGGCGGACGCCATCCCGGCGACCGAGACGCCGCTCGCGACGACCCGCTCGGCGACCGCTCGCCTGCGGATGCCTCCGGTCACCATCAGCGGCATGCGGGCGCCGGCGAGCATCTCCTCGGCGAACTCGAGAAAATAGGCCTCTCGCGCGAGCGTGCGGCCATCGCGCGCGTCCCCCTGCATCGCCGGCGCTTCGTAGCTGCCGCCGGAGATTTCCACGAGGTCCACCGGCAGATCGTTGAGCATCTCAAGGACGCCGAACGCATCCGCCGTGTCGAACCCTCCGCGCTGGAAATCGGCGGAGTTGAGCTTGACCGACACGCAGAACTGCGGACGCACCTCGGCGCGCACGGCCTCGATGATGCTCGTCAACAGCCGTGCGCGATTCTCCAGAGGGCCGCCCCATCGGTCGGTCCGGCGATTGGTCAGCGGCGACAGGAACTGGCTCAGCAGGTAGCCGTGAGCCGCGTGCACCTGCACGCCGGTGAAGCCGGCCCGCTCCGCCAGGGCCGCAGCCGTCGCGAACCGGCGCACCACGTCGGCGATCTCCACCTCGGTCATTTCCCAGGGAATCGGAAACATCCGCGACAGGACGCCCATCTTCAGCGGCACCGCCGACGGGGCGACCGTCTGCTGCCCGAGGCTCGCCGGCGCCTGACGGCCGGGATGATTGATCTGCAGCCAGAAATGCGCGCCGCCGCTGCGCCCGATCCGCGCCCATTCCCGGAATCTGTCGAGGCCGTGGTCGGATTCGAGGACGACGCCGCCGGGGCCGGTGAGGGCCCGCCGGTCGATCATCACGTTGCCGCTCAGCAGCAAGCCTGCGCCGCCTTCGGCCCACGCCCGGTACAGCCTGTGCAGCGCCGGGGACGGCAGGTGCTCGGAATCGCTCATGCTCTCTTCCATCGCCGCCTTGGCGAGGCGGTTGGGAAGGACGGCGCCATTCGGCAGCACCAGGGGATCGAAGAGGCTCATGGCGGCGGTTCCGGGAGGATGTCCAGCCGGGCCTAACGTTAAAGCTGAGTTTAAGGTCAAGCACCGGCCTCTGCCGGCCAAGGGCGGCTCGGCGCCAGGAGATCGCCATCGGGTCGACTGCGCTGGAGGCGCCGGCGGCGCGGCTTTCGCGACGGCCGCATCGCCGTCGTCAGGTCGACGCCCGACCCTTCCACCATCGCCGCAGGGCGATGGCCGACCAGATCCCTTCAACCAGGCCGAAGGGCCATGCGCCCTGCATGAAGCCGTAGGCTGAGCCCAGCAGGCACGCCCCCGCGAAACCCAGGCCCCACCAGTGGGAGCGCGCGTCCAGGGCGTAGCAGACCAGCATTGCGGTCACGGCGAAGAGGCCGAAGGCGGTCAGGGCGTCCAAAAGGAGCGGCCTCCGCGGTGACACCGGGGTGGCGGGAGCCTTCGCGCCCGCGCCGCAAGAGACATCCGCACGCCAGGCGTCACCGCGCGTCCTTGCCGTAGAACTGCAGGGTTCGAACGAACTGGTCGATGTCGGCGACGTAGAGCCGGAAGGCGTCGAAGATGTTCAGGTCGAAGAAGGCGGATATCGGAATGTAGATGTTCTTGCTCTTCTCGGAGACCGCCAGATAGCCGAGATCGGTCAAGGCCTTGACCTTGCGGCGCACGGTCTCGCGCGGAATGCCCGACGCATCTGCAATGCCGAAGACCGAGACGCCGATGGTGGCGGAATCGAGGTAGATTTGCTCGATCGCTTCCCGATCCGACGAGGCGCCTCCGAGATTCAGGATGGCCTGGAAACAGGCTTCCACCACGACGAAGAAGATCATCACCATCTCGTAGTCGTAGGAGAAGATCTCGGCGAACCGGCGGGTTGTCCGCGTGAACTGACGAATTGCAAAATACAGCTCAAGGCGCGCGAGCACCGCGATGTCTGCGTTGGGGTCGTCCATTCCACACCTAGCCGGGCAACCGTCGTCGAGTCGCACGGACATCTTGCAGACGACTGCCGACATGACTAGGGCGCACACCCCCGGCGCGCGCGCATCCTTGCGCGGGCGACCTTGCCCGGATTGGCCGGCGGATTTGGCGATCCGGGGCGGCCCGCCCTAGTTCCGGCCAGGCGCCCGCGCCTCGGAAACGACCCACGGCGGCGGGCCCGCGGCGCCTTGCGCCGTCGACCGCGCCGCCGCGTCCAGGATGCTCACCAGACGATCGAAATTCTCGTCGATCTGCTGCTGGCGGCTGCGTCGGTCGCTCGCCTCGAGGCTGATGGCGCCATGAACCGCGGCGCGGCAGCACCAGGCCAGCCCCTCCGCGTGGGCCTCGGACACGCCGCACGCGCGCAGGGCCGCGCACTCCGCCCGGGTCAGGGCGTCCTGCTCCGACACGCCGGCCCCTCTCGCGCCGGGCGGACGCAGCAGGGCGGCCTCGTACATGCCGGGCTGCGCCTGGGCGTAGAGCCGCTGGGATTCGAACAGGGCCTCGAGCGCCGGACGGCCGCGCCGGCCGCCGATGGCGCCGTCCACCAGTTCGGCCAGCTCGGCCTGGGCGCTGGCCGTGACCACGTCGCGGACCTCGTCGAGGTCGCGGACAAAGCGTTGGATCGTCTCCGGGCGCATGTGCAGGACGCGGCCGATCGCCGGCAGGGTGAGGGCGGAAAGGCCGTCCCGGCGCACGATCTCCGTCGCAACGCCAAGGATCCGCTCGCGGAGCAGATCGCCGCCGGGGCGGCTGTTCCGCCGCCGTCCATCCACGCGCATGGTTCCTCCGTTCGCCCGTCTTCGCCCTGGCCGCGACGTCCTTTCGGATCGCCCGGCGGCCTCGCGCTTGGCGGCGAAGCCCACCGGGCCGCAGGTCCGCCCGCGGCGAGGCCGTGGGCGGAGGAAGGCTGCGGCGGGACTAGAAGTGGAAAATGATGTCCCCGGAGAGCACGGCCTCGGTCTTCTTGTTCGCCGGGATGCCCGCGAACGCGTCGCCGTTGAACGCCGCCTTGCTCGCCCAGTAGTAGGTGACCTCGGGCCGCAGCTCGATCTGCGGGCTCAGCCAATGCTGCAGGCCGATCCCGAGATCTTCGTAGACGGCCGCCGTCCCGGTGCGCTGCCCGACCGTGTCGTCGAACCACTCCGTCCGCAGCGAGATGTTGTCGCGGGGGGTCGGCTGGTAGTTCCAATAGGCGAGCACCGCATAGGTGTTCGACCGGCAGGTCAGGGGTGTCGCGCTCTTGCAGAGCGCCCCGCCGGGGGCGTTGAACGGGACATATTGCGGCGAGAAGGGCGTGCCGCCGTTGGCGATGGCGGCAGCCGCCGTTGGATTGTTGAGGTTCGGCACTTTGTCTTCGAAGGTGTTGTAAGCCTCGAAGGACACGTGGAACTTGTCGTTGAATTTATGGTAGTAGGTGAACCCATACCATTGCAGATTATTGTATCCCCAGACGGCTTTGTTGATCGCGTCGGCGCAGAAATAGGCGGCGTCGTGTCCTGAGTCGCTCTGCAAGCGGGCGCAGGCGGTCACCGAAGGCGTCGCGCCCGGATCTTTCAGCATCGTGCTCTCGGGAAACAGCGGATTGGGATCCGGGTTCGGGATCTTCTTGCCGACGTGCCAGAGCGTCGACTCGGTGCCGACATTCACTCCGAGTTGCAGCATGACGTTCTTGTTGACCGCCAGCGTCCCCTGGATTCCTTCGTTGGTGTAGTTGTCGAAGGTGTAAGCCATGGAGTGCGAGTACATGTAGTTGTTCGGCGCGAGTTGCGCCTCGATGTCCGGCACGGAGATGAATCGCCCGACCCGAAGCATCAAGCCGTCGGCGACCTGGGGAAAGTAGAGCTCCCCATAGATCATCGGGAAGTCATAGCCCGCCGTGTTGTTTTTCTTGAGCAACTGGTAGCTCGCGAGACCATAGGACGTTGTGTAGCGATAGTCGGTCCCGTAGATGGCCGAGACCCTGAAGCCCCAATCGACGTGATCGGTTTGAACGGTGTCAGGCGTCCGCTCCACATAGATCACCGCTTGGTCCAGTTGGATTTTGTTCGGATTGAAGTCGTAGGCCGCGGGCGCGTTGCCGAACTTGCGGGTGCTGGTGCTGAGGTTGCCGCCGACGTCCACCCAGCCGTAGGCCTGGATGCCCGCGTTCGCCATGGCCTTGCCGAGGCCTGTAGGCGCGATGGCCACCATCAGCGGGCTGTCGACGGAGGCGGTGCGGTTGTTGCCGAGGAGGGTGGCGGCCCCGTAGGGCCAGTCGGTGAACGGCATGGGCGGGGCGCTTTGCGGCGGGGGCGTCCAACCCGGCCGCGTTGCGGACGGCGCGTTCGGATCCGCCGGGGGCGCGGCCTGACCCCATTCGGCGGCGTAGTATTTGATGAAGCGTTCCAGCGGATTGGAGCCGATCGCGATGTTCACCGCATCGACCGTGTAGGTCGACGGCATGGCGGCGTCGGAGTCGACGGCGTGCGATGTGGCCGCGGGGGCCGCCTCCGCGACGACGGCCGCGGAGCCGGCGCTGGTCGGCGTGGCCGGATCCGCCCAGGCGGCATGCGCAACGGCGCCCGCAGCAAGCCCCGTGGCCAAGGCGACCAGGCTGGTCGCGCCGCGATAGCCGCGGCCGATCTTCGCCCGCGACCTCGGCTCGTCCTTCAGTTTCAACATGGAGATTCACGCCTTTGCATTTGCGCCGCCGAAGACACCGGCGACGTTGGTTGAGCCGGGGGCGGGCATCCCCCAGCGCCTTCCTGATCCATCCGATCGGGACCCAATCCCTTGAACTTGGTCTCCTCAGCCCTGCGGCGATGAAGTCCGCGAGCGCTCAGGCGCCACCAAATTACTCAGCCCATTTTGGTGTTCGCTAGATAGGTTCACGCCCCATCAAGGAACAATGAGGGCTTTGGGGGTTCATCGTAAGGATGCCATAAATGTCGTACAATTTTTTCTGTTATTTCAATATGTTAATGAACCGCACCAAACACGTCGACGCGGCGGAAGCTCGGCTTCGAAATGTTGCAATATGGGTATCTGTTACCCATTATGGGGTTACAAGCGAACCCCGAAATTCGAGGGCGTTCCGCAAGCCAGAAGGAAATAGGTCGTGCGTTTCTATATGCGGCCGTGCGCCGCCATTGCTGCCCTGTTCAGCGTCACCGCACCGCTCGGAGCGAGCGCCGCGCAGGCCGGCAGCCTCCCCGTCTATGAGGTCGCCTCCGCCTCGCCGCCGGTGGATCGGGTCATCAGTCAGGTCCGGGTGCGGGAATGCCGGACGGACGCCACCGATGCGCGCTCGGCCGCGCTCGCCCGGCTGAGCCAGAAGGCGTCCTCCCTGGGCGCCAACGGACTGGTGCATGTCCGGGTGGAGGTGGCCGAGGCTTACCAGCGGACCATCAAGAACGGGATGCCCAACCCCTGCCTCTATCAGACGGTGGCCAGGGGCGATGCTGCGGTGCTGAGCGGCTCGGGGCCTGGCGCCCCTCAGGTCGCAGTCGCTCCGAACTAGGTCGTGGACTCATAAGCTCTGAGCCAGAGTCGAGTTGAGGCGAGGAGCACGGCGGCAAGGAAGTTCCTGGCGAGCTTGTCGAAGCGCGTGGCGACACGGCGGAAGTGCTTGAGTTTGCAGAAG
>Ga0210400_10001163_pt1 | contig 26550 bp, 25 predicted proteins | sample IncBWH26MmetaG_FD_155456 | JGI IMG/M metagenome (GOLD analysis project Ga0210400, IMG submission 155456) | Forest soil microbial communities from Barre Woods Harvard Forest LTER site, Petersham, Massachusetts, United States - Inc-BW-H-26-M | ecosystem: Environmental > Terrestrial > Soil >... | reverse complement strand
CCGATGGGCGGGACGCGGCTGCGCTTTCCGGCGATAGCTGATGGCACGCAATTGAATGGCGTGCGCTACTACTTTGTGGATGATCCGGACTATTTCGATCGTGACGGATTGTATGGCGGCCGCAGTGGAGATTATCCAGACAACGCGGAGCGCTACACGGAGTTCTGCCGCGCGGCAATTGAGGTGACGAAGCATGTCTGGCCGGCGGATGTGATTCATTGTCATGACTGGCAAACGGCGCTGCTGCCGGTGCTGCTGCGGACGTCTTACGGCGATGATCCGCTGGTGAAAGATATTCCTATCGTGTTCACGATTCACAACATGGGGTATCACGGGCAATTCGCTAGAGATGTGCTGGACCGCGCGGGAATTCCCCAGGGCGTATTTCATCCCGGCGGGATTGAGTTTTACGGAAAAGTGAATCTGCTGAAGGGAGGGCTAGTTTATTCGGATTATTTGACGACCGTCAGCAGGAAATATGCGGAAGAGATCCAGACACCGGAAAATGGACACGGACTAGACGGCGTTGCCAGAGGCCGCGCGGACCGCCTGGTGGGAATTCTGAACGGCGTGGATTACGCGGCGTGGAACCCGGAGAAGGACAAGCTCATCGCGGCAAATTACTCGGCGAAGGATTTGAGCGGGAAGCAGGTGTGCAAACAGGAGCTGCTGGAATTGTTCGGATTGTCGCACGATTACCTGGAATGGCCGCTGATCGGCATCGTGTCGCGGTTCGCGGATCAAAAGGGCTTCGATTTGATCGCGGAAAAAGCGCACGAACTAATGCGCGAAGATCTGGTGCTGGTGGTGCTGGGAACGGGCGAGCGTAAGTATGAGGATTTGTTCCGGGCGCTGGCGGCGGCCTATCCGGGCCGCGTGGGCGTGAAGATCGCTTACGACAACGCGCTGGCGCACAAAGTCGAGGCGGGGGCCGATATGTTCCTGATGCCTTCGCGCTACGAACCCTCGGGGTTGAATCAGATGTACAGCTTGAAGTATGGTACGGTGCCGATTGTGAGAGCCACCGGCGGGCTGGACGACAGCATCGACCCGTTCGATGTGGAGCACGGCACAGGGACCGGGTTCAAGTTCAAGGAGTACACCGGCGAGGCGCTCTTGTTTGCGATTCGGCAGGCGCTGCATCATTACATGGATGAGCGGATCTGGAAGCGCATCCAGTTGAACGGTATGGCGAAGGATTTTTCGTGGAAGACGCCTGCGGCGGAGTATGCGAAGCTGTATGAGGCCGCGCGAGTCCCTCGCGGATTATCGCCACAAGCACAAAGCTCTGGAAAGGCCGCTCCAGGCGCCGGTCAACCGGGCCGCGGGGCGGGGGAGAGCACGCAGGCGGCAGGGCAAGGCGCAAGAAACCAAAAGCCTGTTGGAACATCTAACTAGGCTGATTCAGGTGAGCGAAGCGGCGGCCAGATTGGCAAGCTGCTGAGGACAAAGAACATGGCTGATAATACAATTCAAACGGCAACGGATGGAAATTTCGAAGCCGAAGTGCTTACCGCGAGCAATTCGCAGCCGGTGATGGTGGACTTCTGGGCGGAATGGTGCCGTCCGTGCCACATGCTCGCGCCGACGGTTGCTGAGATCGCGCACGACTATGCAGGCAAGCTCAAGGTGATGAAGTTGAACGTCGACGAGGCGATGAATTCAGCGGGCCGTTATCGCGTTCAGGGAATCCCCACATTGCTGCTGTTCAAGAACGGCCAGGTCGTGGAACAGATCGTGGGGGCCGTGCCGAAAGACCAGATCACTAAGGCGCTGGAGCGGCACATCGCATAAACCCGGGCGCATACCAGGCTTTTGCAAGAAGGCGCGTCCCGACCCGGTCGGGGCGCGCCTTCTTGATTGAGAGACAAGAGTTCAAGAATGACAGGGCCTGTGATGCAGCTCATCTTCGGGCTATGAGCAGAGAAATCTCCAGCCGGCCGCCGCGGGTTCTTTTCTGGTGTGCGGCGGTCGTTGTTGGTCTTATCCAGGTGTGGGCGCACCGTCATAACATAAATCCGGACAGCATCTCCTATATAGAAATCGCGCAGTCGGCCAGGGAGGCCGGCTGGAAGAGTTACGTAAATGGATACTGGAGCCCCCTTTACCCTTTTTTGTTAACCAACGCTTTTCGAATTTTCGGTCCCGGTCCTCTCTGGGAGTCGACGGTTGTCATTTTCGCGAATCTTGCCATCTATCTAGCCAATCTGGCGTGCTTCGAGTGGTTCCTCAGGGAGGTGATTCGACTGCGGGACGCTTCTGATCGCTCGGCTGAGAGAGGCCATCCGATTTCCTCGCGAACTCTGTGGATTTGCGGGTACGTTTTTTTTCTGTGGGCTGGACAGTTTTGGGTGACTCCTGGTTGGGTTTCGCCGGATTTGTGCTCCGCTGGATTGGGCTACCTGGCGACAGCGGCACTCATTCGTATTCATCGAGGTCAGGCAAGCTGGGCGACGTTTGCGTTTTTTGGAGCGGTACTTGGGCTTGGGTACCTGGCAAAGGCGCCGATGTTTCCATTGGCCTTTGTTTTTCTCGCTTGCGGTTTTCTGGCCGTGAGTTCGGATAGACGAGCTTGGACGCGTGCGACTCTTGCTGCAGTCGTTTTTCTTATGATTGCCGCGCCTTTAGCAGTTTCTTTGTCTAAGGCAAAAGGAAGAACGACGTTTGGAGACAGCGGGAGGATCAACTACGCCGAGTTTGTGAACGGCGCTCCGAAATATGTGCACTGGGAGGGCGAGCCTCCCGGCACTGGAATCCCGGCTCATCCGCCGCACAGGCTTCTGGGTGAACCTGCGGTCTACGAGTTTGCTGCGCCAATCGGGGGAAGTTACCCGCTCTGGTACGATCCTTCCTATTGGTATGAAGGAATCAAGCCGCACTTTTCCCTGAACGGACAACTGATGGCGCTGTACCGGACGATGAGCAGCTATCTGAGGATTTTTTCGGTTACGGGCACTCTCTACGCCGTTTTCGTCACGCTCTATTTTCTCGTGAGCAAGTCTGGAAGCTGGGGCGGGGGATGGAGGGAGCAGAAGTTTGTCTGGATCCCGCTGGTAGCAGCGTTCGGGATGTATGCTCTGGTCCATGTGGAGCCGCGCTTTGTCGGAGGATTCGGCCTCATGCTGCTGATGAGACTCCTCGCGGGGGTGAGGTTTGAGAAGCAGGAAGGGAAATGGGCGCTGAGTGGCCTAGCTTCCGTAATCCTTCTTGCGCCCGCACTGGGTGTTGTTTTTTCAACGGGGAAAAACTTGAACGACATAGTGAGGCACTCGACTTTCGAGCAATGGCAAGTGGCGCGTGGACTGCGCGAAATGGGCATTACGCAGGGAATGGAGTTGGGTTACATCGGGACTGGCTTGGGCGCTTACTGGGCGCATCTGGCGGGCGTGCGCATCATTGCGGAGATCCCGGACAAAGAACAACCGCGTTTCGTGGCTGCGGATGCTGCGCGGAGGCAGCAGGTTCTCGCGCTGTTTTCCTCCGCTGGGGCTAGAGCTATCGTTACTAGGAATGCAGATGCCGCGAATCTCGCAGACGGCTGGCGCCAGATTCCGGAAACGCATTATTTTATCTGGCAGGAGCCGTGGCTTATCGCGGCGCCGGAAAAGAAGTGAAGAATGTGGCGGGAGTGAAACCACAAAGACCATGACGACGAGCCAGAAGATGAGCAGAGTTCGTTGCACCTGGGCGAATAGTGAGCTGAACATTCCCTATCATGACGAGGAATGGGGTGTGCCCGTCCACGACGAGCACAAATGGTTTGAGTTTCTGATACTCGAAGGCGCCCAGGCGGGTTTGAGCTGGGACACGATTCTGAAGAAACGCGCGCGGTATCGTGAAGTGTTGGACGGATTTGATCCGGAGAAAGTGGCGCGCTACGACAAAAAGAAGGTTCGCGAACTGCTCCGCGACGCCGGAATCATCCGCAATCGCCTGAAAATCGACGCCACCATCAGTAACGCCCGCGCCTTCCTCGAAATCCAAAAGGAGTTCGGCACTTTTGATGCCTACATCTGGCGCTTCGTCGGCGGCCAGCCCAAGCAAAACGCCTGGAAAACCCTCAAACATCTCCCTGCAAAGACCCTCGAATCCGACGCCCTCAGCAAAGACCTGCAAAAGCGCGGCTTTCGCTTCGTCGGCTCAACCATTTGCTACGCCCTCATGCAAGGCACGGGCCTGGTCAACGATCACCTGGTTTCGTGTTTCCGGTATGCCGAGATAATGCACCAATAGAAGCGGCGAGCCAAGTGCCTATAGATCTGACGAAGCGGTCCTCCGATGCGCGATGAGGTCGAACTCTACGTCACATTCCCCGATGGTCACGAGTTGCTTTGTATGACTCCGCTTACCGCCTTGAGGTAACTTCCATCGGGGGGCATTTGCGTTACGGCGACACAATCGAAGTAGGCCCTCCCCGGAGTGACGGCGCGGTCCCCTATCGACGAATCATCAGGCGCTCGGGTCTCAGAACGCAGTGTTTTGTGCTTTCGAAGAAATTTATGGAGAGTCCTGGAATGCGGGATTTTGCCAAACAAATTAAAGCGCTGGGAGGCCACCGGGAAGGTATAGCCGGAGGAGTGCTTATCGTACATGTCCCCAGGAAACTTAATTTGGATATTCAGCAAGAGCTGAAGCGGATTCAGCAGAATTTGAAGGGAGCGGCAACTCGCAGCGCCGCGAGACGACGCACGTGATCAGGAACTGCTGGCCACTCGTGAATTGGATGACGCTATTCTTTGGGAAGATCGATCATGACGACATGCGAGTTCTCACGCAAGCGGTCGAAGACGATTTGTTTCCCGTCGCTGGTGACGTCGAAAGTCCGCATGGCGGCACGGTTTTGAAGCCGGGTGATTGGGCGAGACTTCATGGAAGCGAGATCGAGTAGCCAAAAATCCTGTGATTCGAGCAGACCCTGCATGTAGATCAGACTCTTGCCATCAGGCAAGAAGCGGACGCGGTCGCCCAATCGGCGCACGCTAATCCGCGGCAATGCGACGCTGGTTCCGTCCGGGCGTACGGCAAGAAGCGGAGCGAAGGTGCGCACATTCGTGCCCGCATATACGATCAGGCTTCCATCTGGCGACCAGACTGGATTGAGTGCCGGCCCGGAGGCCACACGAACTGGCGTTCCGCCCTCCAACGGAATCTTGAAAAGTCCGGGACCGTCGGCTCCGCTGCCGCCAGTGACGATCCATCTGCCATCCGGCGACCAGCAACTCGTACCCTGGACGTCAATTCCTTCCGCGATGGGCTGGAGTTCGGCGCCGTCTGAAGAGAGGACGTGCAGTCGGCGTTTCCCGCTCCGCCGTAACACAATGGCCACGTGACGTCCATCCAGCGAAACAGCGGGTGTCTCCAGCAGCGCGCCATCGGCGCCTTTCCAGATCTCAGTGACCTGTCCGTCCCGAAGACGCCACAGTCCGTCGCCCGTTCCCAGGGAAGATAAATAAAATAGCGACGCGCCGCCAAAACGGGGAGCCAGCGCACGTACGGTCGGCACGGCAAATGGCTTCACGTCGGATTCTTCGGCGAGTCGACTAAGGATCGGAACACTCCAAAGGCCCGCGGCGGGGTTGCTGATGGTGGCCACCAGCTTACGGCCGTCCGAACTGGCTCCCACGGACGTATATTGCTCCAGGCCAAAGCTCGCGCGCCGCGAATCCTTCCGTTTCAGATCAAACGCCCAGAGCCACGGTCCTGAACCGTCCCCGTCCCGCGCCACGTAGAACACTGTGCGGTTGCCGGCCGGCGTGGGATAAGCCACGTCTGTATTGCGTTGCGTAAGTCGCTCGGGGTTCCCGCCAGCAGGGTCAATGCGCCATAAATCCATCTCCTTCGTCGCCGGCGTCCCATGAACGAAATAGATCCAGCGGCCGTCAGGCGACCAAGTTGGAAAATGGTTGTGAACTCCCGGCCGGTCCCCGAATATCCGTTGTGCATTTGCGCCAGTGCGGTCCGAGACGAACATAGGGTCGCCATTACCGAAGGTATGATAGACAATCCGCTCTCCGTCCGGTGACCAAGACAAGTTGACGGCCTCCTCGCCGAGGAAATTACGTAACGTACCTCCCGTTAGGGGCATCAATCGCAGCCGCATACCCACATCACCACCGCCGATCCAAATTTCCGAGCCGTCGCCCGAAAAACCCACGGTTCGTAAGGGCCCTGGTAACGGGCCCGCCTTCCCCTGGGTCAGATTAATCAGGCGTCCGGTACCCACTTGGGTCAGCCATACATCGAAGGGGCCGTCACGGTCGGAGACAAACGCTACGAACCTGCCGTCCGGCGAGATTGAGGCTTCCACACTCTCGAAGTCGGTCAGGCGCGTGAAATGCGCTTTTTCGAGCGGATTGGGCGGTGCAGCCGCCGGACGAACGATTTCCCAGACCGCAGTTCCCACCAGCAGAGCGGCGGCTATGACCCACGGCAGCCACGCGCTTCGCGGTTTCTTTTCAGGCGGCGCTTCAGCTACCTTCGCTCTTGTGAAGCGTTTCAGATCCACGGCGATCTCACGCATCGACTGGTAACGATCGCCCGGGTCTTTCTCCAATGTCTTTTCCACGGCCATCCGCAGCATCGGCGGAACTTTCTCGCCCAACGGCTGCGGCGTGCCGTGAATGATGGTTTGCAGGACTTCGAGGTCCGTCGCGCCGGGAAATGGCCTGCGAGCGGCCAGCAGTTCGTACAGCAACACGCCGAAAGAGAAGATATCGCTGCGCGCATCGACGGGCCGCCCCGACGCCTGCTCCGGCGACATGTAGGGGATGGTGCCCATGATTACGCCAGGGCGCGTCACTTCTGCAGTCAGCGTAAGCGCTGCCTCGTCCGGCGTGACGCCTTCGACCAGCTTGGCCAAGCCGAAGTCCGCCAGCTTGGCATAGCCGCTCTTAGTGACCAGAACGTTGCTGGGCTTGATATCGCGATGCAGGATGTTCGCCGCATGCGCGGCAGCGAGACCGTCGGCAACGCCCGCGAGTAAGTCGGCGATCTCCCGCCAGGGGCGCTCTTGCTGACGAGCCCAGTGTGTAAGCGTGCCGCCATCGACAAACTCGGTCACCAAGTACTGTAGCCCCTCGAACTCTCCTGCGTCGTACACCGTCAGAATGTGCGGATGGTTCAAAGAGGACGCCATCTGGGCTTCCCGTTGGAACCGGCGGCGTCCAGCCGCGTCTGCCACATTGGCGGAGAGAAACTTGATCGCGACTTTGCGGCCGAGCCGGGTGTCCGCAGCACGGTAAACCTGGCCCATGCCGCCGGCCCCCAGCAGGCCCTCGATATGATAAGGACCGATCTGTGATCCCACTGGCGGCAAACTCTCGGGCGGAACATCCCTTAGCGCCGGCGCCAGATTGCCTGCCCCTACTCCGAGCCCCACTTTCAGCAGACACTTCGGGCACTGCCCCGCCAGCGCGCCCGTGGACGCCAGCCTTCCTCCACATATCGCGCATTGGGTCGTCTGATTTGGCGGTCTCATAACAACCTGAACTCCGCGGTACGCAGTGACACCGATCTGTTTGGTAACAGAGAGTCTACATCAGAGCAATCGGTCCAAGTCTCAATTAGTCGCGTAAACGAAAGCTGGCCCGCTTCCAAATCGTTTCCTTCGTCGACGAGTGCGCTAAAGCGGGCGCGTAGTGGCATCGCTGGTCTTTGCCATAGCAAGGCGATGCTACGCGAAGTACGGCACGGCGGGCCCATCGAGCCCCTTTTCTTTTGAATCCCCAAACTGGACCACTGCCCGTCGCTTGCTTGCGTTGAGGACGGGGCCAGCTTACGATAAGAACCTGCCGTTTTTTAGTATCTTCCAAAGCAGTAAAGGCGAAGAGATGATTGCGACGCGGAAGTGTGGCTGAGGAGAGGGAAGAGACAAGCAAGAATGCCTGTCCTACCCTGAGGAGAAAGCCTGGATGAAATCGGTCGTGGTAGTGGGTGCGCAATGGGGCGACGAAGGCAAAGGCAAGGTGGTGGACTACCTTGCGGGATCGTTTGACTACATTGCACGCGTCGCGGGCGGCCATAACGCGGGGCACACGGTCATCATCGGGAAAGACCGCTATGTGCTGCAACTGATTCCTTGCGGAATTCTTCGGCCGAACCAGCAAGCGGTGATCGGAACGGGCACGGTCGTGGATCCGGCGGCGCTGGTGGCGGAAATTGCGACCCTTTCGAAAGCCGGGATAGAAGTGAAGGGGCGCCTGCACATCAGCAATCGCGCCCACCTGATTTTTCCGTATCACCGTGAGCTGGACAAAGCCGCGGAAGGCGCGCGCGGCGCGAACAAGATTGGCACCACTTCCCGCGGAATCGGGCCGGCATACGAAGACAAGATGGCGCGGCGCGGGCTGCGCATGTGCGACCTGCTGGAGCCGGAGTTATTTCGAAAGAAAGCCGCGCACGTGGTGGCGGAGAAGAACCGGCTGGCGAAGGGCGCCTACGGCGCGGACATCGACTTTTCGCATGAAGTGGAAGAAACGCTGAAGCGGGGTGAAAAGATTCGCGGGTACATTTGCGATACGGCGGAACTGTTGAACCGCGCGCTTGACGAGGGGAAGTCCGTGCTGTTCGAAGGCGCGCAGGGGACGATGCTGGACATCGACCATGGAACGTATCCGTACGTAACCTCTTCGAGCGCGACCTCCGGCGGTGCGGCGACGGGAGTGGGCGTGCCGCCGACGAAAATCAAGCATGTACTTGGAATCTCGAAGGCCTACACCACTAGAGTGGGTGGCGGACCGTTTCCGACGGAGATGCCCGATCTCGAGGCCAAAGAAGTGCGTGAACGCGGGAAAGAATTTGGCGCCGTTACAGGGCGGCCGCGGCGCTGCGGCTGGCTGGATTTGCAGGTCCTGCGCTACGCGAAGATGATCAATGGGATCGATTCGCTGGTGATCACCAAACTGGACGTTTTCGATACCCAGCGGGAAATTCAAGTGTGCGTGGGGTACAAATATAAAGGCACGCCGCTGAAGGAAATGCCGGCGCTCGCGGAAGAATACGAGCACGTCACGCCCGAATACAAAACGCTGCCAGGATGGAATGAGAAAACGTACGGCCTGAAAGATGGCGCGAAGCTGCCAAAAGCGGCGATCGACTATCTGCGCTTTATTTCGGATTTTCTGCAGGTCGAGATTGGAATGATTTCCACTGGGCCCGAGCGCGACGCGACGATTGTGCCCGCGGGCACGCTGCTGGCCCGTTGGCTATAGCCAGCGGCCAAAGATCCACACAATGCTCACCTACGAGCAAGCCCGGAACAAAGTCGTCGAACAAGTTGGGAAAGGGAAAGGACCACGCGTTACCGCCGTTGTGAGCGTGTGGGATGCCCTGGGACTGGTGCTGGCCCAGGAAGTTCACACGGATCGCGAATATCCGCCATTTGACCGCTCGACGCGGGATGGGTACGCGCTTCGCTCGAAAGAAGCTGCGCCGGGCGCACAACTGGAGTGTGTGGGAGAAATCAAAGCCGGCGACACAGTAAGGGAAGCACTCGCCGTGGGAACCTGCTTGCAAATCATGACGGGCGCCGCGGTACCGGCAGGCGCGGATGCGGTCGTGATGACTGAACACACGACCCGTGAAGGCGATGTCGTGCGATTCGAACGGGCAGCGCAAACCGGGCAGAACATCGTGCCAAGAGGAAGTGAGGCCGCAGCCGCGCGGACAATTTTGACTCCGGGCATGCGGCTCGGCTACGCCGAGCTGGCGCTGGCGGCACAAGTCGGCGCGGTGCACTTGCAATGCGCGACGCGGCCGCGCGTAGCCATTCTTTCAACCGGAGACGAAGTAGTTTTGATCGACGAAACACCCGGAGAGTTTCAGATTCGAAACAGCAATAGCGTCTCGCTTGCCGCGCAAGTTCGAATCGCAGGCGGCGAGCCGGTAGTCCTGGGAAATGCCGCGGATCGAATCGAGGATTTGGGTGAGAAAATAGAACGCGGGCTGAAAGAAGATGCGCTCGTGCTGTCGGGCGGCGTCTCGATGGGAAAGTATGACCTCGTTGAAAGCGTGCTCAAAGCCATGGGCGCGGAATTCTTTTTCGATGCAGTGGCGATCCGTCCGGGGAAGCCCGCCGTGTTTGGAATATGCCAGGGCAAGCCGGTGTTCGGCTTGCCGGGGAATCCCGTTTCGACGATGGTGACGTTCGAATTGTTTGTGGCGCCCGCAATTGATTTGTTGAGCGGTGCGCAGGCGCGCGCGTTGCCGTTGGTCGAGGCGCGGCTGGCGGAAGCCTTGAAGGAAAAACCCGGGCTGGCGCATTTTTTGCCCGCGCGCCTGGAGTGGCGCGGACGGGCGCCGGAAGTGAAGGCATTGAAGTGGCAGGGATCGGGCGATATCACCGCGCTGTCGAAGGCGAATTGTTTCTTGGTGGTGGCGGCAGACAAAGAAAAGATCGAGATTGGCGAGAGCGTTTCCGTGTTATTGAGAAAGGACGTAGTCTAAACAAGACTAGATGGCCAAGCTGTCGCATTACGGTAAGCAAGGCGAAGTCCAGATGGTTGACGTGTCGGAGAAAGCGGTGACGACGCGAACGGCGGCAGCGCGGGGTTTTGTGAAAATGAAGCCGCGCGTCGTGAGCGCAGTCCGCCGGCTGAAAAACCCGAAGGGGAATCCGCTGGAAGTGGCCCGGATCGCGGGAATCGCGGCGGCGAAGAGGACCGCGGAATGGATACCTCTTTGTCATCCACTGCCGCTGACGCACATTGATGTGACCGCACGGCTGTGCCAAAATGGCGTGGAAGTACGATCCACAGTGACCACGGCCGCCCAGACGGGCGTGGAAATGGAAGCCCTGGTCGCCGTTACCGCCGCGGCCCTCACAGTCTACGACATGTGCAAAGCCCTCGATAAAGGGATGGAAATTACAGACATCGTTCTCGCCGAGAAGACCGGTGGGAAGAGCGGGGACTTCCATCGGCGAAAGGCCGCACGGAGGCGCGTGCGATGAGCACGGCAGCGCACAAAACGGTGAAGCTGCTGCTGGCGGATGACAACCCGCTGGTGCGCGAGTTGATCGTGAAGGGGCTTGATGCGGTCTGCGAAGTGGAGACTTCCACGGACGGCGCGGACGCGCTCCTGAAGGTCGTCGATGCGCCACCCGACGTGATTCTCTGCGATTACAAAATGCCCGGCCTGGACGGCAGGCAACTCTTTGAAAAACTGCGCGCGCGGGAATCGACGCGGCACATTCCGTTTTTGTTCATGGCCAGCCGGCCGGACATCGAGGAGCGTCTGAGGCCGCTGGTGGATGGCGTCGAGGATTTCATCACCAAGCCATTTTTGATTAAAGACCTGGTGCGCATCACGAAAAAAGTTGTGGATCGCTTGCACCTCGAAAAACTGCAGAAGAAAGCGTCGCGGCCGGGAGTCATTCAGGGACGGCTGGAAGAGATGAGCATGATCGACCTGATGCAGTCGCTGGAGATGGGGCAGAAGTCCTGCCGGTTGATCGTGCGGCAAAACGGCGCGCAGTGTGAACTGTATTTTGCAAGCGGGCAGTGCCGCGACGCGAAGATCGGTTCGGTGGAAGGGGACGACGCCGTTTATAAAGTTGTGTTGTGGACGGCGGGAGAATTTGAAATCGATTTCAACGCCGCGAACGCCTCGACAAAGACGACCACGACGCGCAACACGACCGGCCTGTTGATGGAGGCGATGCGGCTGATGGATGAGGCCAATCGCGATACGGTGGGAGCGCCGTGAGTCTCCCGAAGAAACCTTCCTAATGCGTGTCGCGGTCCTTACCATCAGCGACTCCGTAACCAAGGGTGAGCGCGAGGATTTGTCCGGCCCGGCCGTTGTCGCGTTTTGCCGCGGGCTGGGCTGGGAAGTCACCTCGTCGTTGCGCGTGTCGGACGATCCAGCAAATATCCGCGAGCAGTTGCGCGCCGTGGCGGATTCCGGGCGCGTGGATGTTCTCTTGACGACCGGCGGTACGGGGATCGGACCACGAGATAACACGCCAGAAGCGACCCAGGCGGTGGCCGACAGAATCGTGCCCGGACTTTCCGAAGAAATGCGCCGCAAGGGGCTGGAGCACACGCCGACCGCCGTGCTGTCGCGCGGTACGGCTGCCGTGCGAACCAAGACGCTTATCGTCAATCTGCCGGGAAGCCCCAAAGGCGCGGTGGAATCTCTTGAGGCGGTGGCCCACCTGTTGCCGCACGCGGTGAAAGTTTTGCAAGGGGCTCGGCACGATTAGTTCTATTGGCGCTTACCGAACAGGTCAAATCCTGAGACGTTCTGTTCGGACCTGCTCAGCCGTTGAACGGATTCTCTTTTCCGCCCAGCGTTGCCGCACTTCAGCCAGAAATTTCTCTTTGTCCTTTTGCATCAAGCGGACAAGCGCTTGGTTACCCGTATCTTCGTGCCCGGCTGCCCACAGGACCATTTCCGTGAGGACCGGGGCAAGATCGATTCCTTTCGCTGTGAGCAAGTAAATCAGCTTTCGTCCATCCGACCGATCTCGCTCGGTGGTGATGATTCCGTGAGCTACCAGCTTCCGCAGGCGATCCGCCAATATGTTCGTCGCGATTCCTTCGTAAGACTCCAGGAATTCCTTGTAGCTCCGGAATCCCCGGAGCATCATGTCGCGGATGATCAGCAACGACCAGCGGTCGCCCAATATCTCCACCGAAGCATTCAGCGGACACCCCGACCGCCACTTTGCACTCGGCTTCCTCTTTGGCATAACTTGACGGTAGCATATTTTCACTTGCATTTAACAAGTAAGATGGGCACACTGCCTCTCGCTATGCGGGCGATCCTTAGTCTAGCTACAAGGAGTAAGTCATGAGCGGAGTACGAGTTCTGTTTGGCACACGCAAGGGCGCGTTCGTCCTTACGTCGGACGGCAAGCGCGAACGCTGGGACGTAAGCGGCCCCCATTTCGCGGGTTGGGAGATGTACCACGTCAAGGGCTCGCCGGTCGACCCCAATCGGCTGTTTGCGTCGCAATGCAGCGGCTGGTTCGGGCAGATCATTCAGCGGTCGGATGATGGCGGCAAAACTTGGACGCAGCCAGGAACGCCACCGGGCGAACGGACCACGCCAGAAGGAATGCCGAAAGGCGAGAGCAACAAGTTCGTGTACGATACCTCCGCGCAAACCGGCAAACCCCTTACCACTCATCAGTGGTACGACGGCACACAGCATCCCTGGGAGTTCAAGCGCGTCTGGCATATTGAACCGTCGCTCACCGATCCGGACACCGTCTATGCCGGTGTAGAAGACGCCGGTTTATTCCGCTCGACCGACGGCGGACAGAACTGGCAAGAACTCGCCGGGCTGCGCGGCCATGGCACAGGGCCGAAGTGGCAGCCGGGCGCTGGTGGGCTGTGCCTCCACACCATCATTCTCGATCCGAAGGACCCCGGCCGGATTTACATCGCCATCTCGGCCGCGGGCGCCTTCCGTACCGACGACGGCGGCAAGACCTGGCGGCCCATCAACAAGGGACTTCATTCCCAATACATCCCCGACCCGAATGCCGAAGTCGGCCATTGCGTTCATCACGTCGCCATGCACCGCTCGCGCCCGAACGTGCTCTTCATGCAGAAGCATTGGGACGTCATGCGCAGCGACAACGGTGGCGACTCTTGGCAAGAGGTCAGCGGGAACCTGCCAACCGACTTCGGGTTCGTGATCGACGTTCACGCGCACGAGCCGGAGACCATCTACGTCGTCCCCATCAAGAGCGATGGGGAGCATTTTCCGCTCGATGGCAAGCTGCGCGTGTACCGCAGCCGCTCGGGAGGCAATGAGTGGGAGGCTCTCACCAAAGGCCTGCCGCAAAACGACTGTTACGTGAACGTCTTGCGCGACGCGATGGCCGTGGACTCGCTCGATAAGTGTGGCGTGTATTTCGGCACTACCGGCGGACAGGTGTACGCTTCGGCCAATGCTGGAGACAGTTGGACCCCCATCGTTCGTGACCTTCCGGCCGTGCTTTCTGTCGAGGTGCAGACGCTGCCGTGATCCGCGTCATACTCCCGGGACATTTGCGGGCGCTGGCGCGCGTCAGTGCGGAAGTGCAGCTTGACGTCAAGGGTCCTGTCACGCAGCGCTCGGTGCTCGACGCCCTCGAGGCCCAATATCCGATGCTTTGCGGCACGATCCGCGATCATGTCACGCAGGAGCGACGTCCGTTCCTTCGCTTCTTCGCTTGCGAGGAAGACTATTCCCTCGAGTCGCCGGATACGCCGCTTCCCGACGCCATCGCATCGGGGAAAGAGCCCCTTCTCATCATCGGGGCCATTGCCGGCGGCTAGCCAGGATTTATCACGACGAAAGCGCGAGCTCTCAGGCTGGTCCGCGCCTCGGCGTCGAGATATTGGAAACGGTTCACGCATCTGTTAGTTTTCACGGGCAGAGATCTGGAGGAAATTCATGGAATCAGCCACTCAAGCGGTCTCGAAAACAAGCCTCTGGGCTGGACGCATCATCAGTACACTCGTTGTACTGTTCCTGCTCTTCGACGCCGTCGCTAAATTGATGCGAATCGCTCCTGTCCTTGCGGCATTCACCCAGCTAGGATTCTCCACCAGCCTCTCAGTCCCCATCGGGGCCGTCCTGCTCGTCTGTACGATCCTCTACGTGATTCCCACTACTTCGATCCTCGGCGCCATCTTGCTGGCAGCCTATCTCGGTGGCGCAACCGTTACCCACCTGCGCGCCGGCCAACCTTTCTACTTCCCAATCATTTTTGGCGTGCTCGTCTGGGGAGGACTTTACCTGCGTGAAAACCGGCTCCATGCGCTCATCCCGCTGCGAAGTCCCGAGGCGGCCTCGCAAGCGCAATAAACGCATGCGCATCAGTGGAGTTTCTTGAGCAGGGGCGGCCTGGTCGCAGGTCGGACACTCGCGTATTCAATCTAGAGACGACAGCGCCCGGATGATAAACTCCCGCAGTTTTAAGAGACCAGCGAAAATCCCAAAATAATTTCTCTGCGCCACCGGCCGGAATCACGCAACTTCATGCCAGGTCTCTGTGTGTATACCTGCTGTTGGCGCGCCACTGCTGTGCTGTAAGGGTTAACATAAAATTCAAAGTGTCTAATATTGAACAGACATTAATACCCCTCCCATCATACATTTTAGATGCTTAGAACTGAAACATTCACGGGGCCAGCATGGCAATGGGAAGGACTGGCCCCCGTGAATTTTTCCCCGGTCCCAATGGCTTCGACCCCACCAGCCCGCCTCAAACGAGACGCCCTGAGCGGATCAGAGGGCAGACATCCGCCTTTGCACATCCTGTTTGTTCATAGTCGCGCAGCGGAAGTGCAGCGCTGCCTGCAAGAACTAGACAAAGTACATTTCACGGTCAGCTCGGAGGTCGTTAGAACTCCCGAGGAGTTCAGCGAACGGCTGGGCTCCTGCTCCTATGACCTTGTCGTCGCCGAGTACCCCAGCCCCGATTGGCGGGAAACGCAGGCACTGGAACTCTTGCAGCTATCGAAGAAACCAATCCCGCTTATCTTCGTCGGGGGCACGCTGCAACGTGAGACGGTGGCGGAGTTCATTACAAGAGGAGCCTACGATTGTATTGAAATGGGCCACATTGGTCATCTTCCCGTAGCCGTTCATCGGGCTCTGGATGAGAAGGCCTTGCGCGATGAACGCGACCGAGCCGAAAACGGCTTGAGGCATTCAGAGGCACGCTACCGCGCCTTGGCAGGAAATCTAAGCTACGGAATTTGCCGCTGCGGCCTCGACGGCAAGTTTCTCGAAGTGAATGAGGCCATGGTGAAAATGCTCGGCTATGCGTCAAAACAGGAACTCTTGGCCGTAGACCTTGTAAGTGCCCTGATTCAAGATGCGGACAAGCGGGCGCAATTGTTGGGGCAATCGGGCCAGCAAGGTCTAGTCGATCCCATCGAAATAGAATGCAAGCGAAAGGACGGCACAACCCTGAAGATCCGGGTCAGCGGACAAGAAGTCAGGGGTGAGCAGAGCGAGCTGGACGCCTATGAGGTGATCACTGAAGATGTCACCAAGCAGCGTCAGTTGGAGGATCAGCTGCGTCAACAGGCAGCCCGCGACCCACTGACGGGACTAGCCAACTACCGCCGCCTTGCGGAAGTGCTGGACATGGAAATCAAGCGTTCCGAGCGCACAGCGCGGGAGTTTGCTTTGCTGTTATTTGACCTGGATGGATTGAAGCAAATCAACGACCGCCATGGCCATCTGATAGGAAGCCATGCGCTCTGCCGGGTGGCTGATGCTTTGAGCTTCTGCCGGGACATCGATACGGCGGCGCGCTACGGCGGTGACGAGTTTGCGGTCGTCTTGCCGGAAACAGGCGCAGAGGCGGCCAACCAGGTGGCGCAACGCATTTGCGACGGCATTGCCAATGATGGGATGGGACCGCTGCTTTCCGTCAGCATAGGCGTTGCAGTCTATCCCCATGACGGGGAAAGAATCGAAGCCCTACTAAGGAAAGCAGACGTGGCTATGTACGCCATGAAGGCCAAGAAACGCGAGCTTCTCGACCCAGGGCAGAGCGTTGATAGTCAAACGTAGACGCGCTTCTGCCGAACGGGCCGTGGGCCGGGCTGTTGAATTGGGTGGCGCTCGATAAGAGCGAAGGCGTTGTCAAGAGACACTTTTCCCTGCCATGCTTTGCAGCGCCGCGTTGTTGCCAGCGTGGTTGAGGAGAAGGCATAGAGAGATGCGCCAAAGACGCCGCACAGAGAACCAACAGGAGTCCATCGACTAGAGTCAAAGAAGCTTTTCCAAACAGGTTCTTGTAGTTGGCCATGCAAAACCCATAACAAGAGCGAAGACTCTGGTTCCTTCTTTGCGTCACGGCCCTGGCAGCGGATGGAGCGGGAGCCCCGTCAAGCGCGCGATTCGAGAAAAATCTTTGTCGAGAGTGAACACGCTGGCGCGATGCTCCAGGGCAATCGCCGCGATGAGGGCATCAATCGTTGTTAGACTCACACCTTTGGTGCGCCCCAACCGGAAAATCGCCGCCGCATCTCGGTAGGTCCGGAAGCCGCGTGGCTCGAACATCTCCCACTGGGAAAGATAGTGCTCGATCCGGCTGGCATCTCGCGTGAGGCCTTGAAGGATCTCGGCGACCACCAGCCCCGTCAGAGCAAAAGGCTCGGCGTCGCTGATCATCCGCCGCAACTCATCTCCCGCGCGGCCGGGGACTGAACTGAAAAAATCGATCCACACCGAGCTGTCCACCAGGATCAACCGCGGTTCCTGCGTATGGCCTTCAAGTCACCTTTCCAGATTCCCGTTCCATAATGCCGAAGGATGCCCTTGCGGCTTTCCGAGCGCACCAGGAGTTCCAGAGCCTTATCCACAATTTCCCGCTTGGTCTTAAGCCGCGTCAGCTTGCGCGCCTTGCGCACCAGACTCTCGTCGATCTCAATGTTTGTTCTGCCCATACCGGAACTATACACCATTTGTTAAGAATGTGGTGTATGTTTCAAGGGGCGCCTGGGCTCGTCTGACAGAAGAGCTGCGCTCGCTGGAGTAACGACTTGAGGCAGCGTGATTTGAGATTCTTGGGTTGACCGATTGCCGATTCAAGTCAAGAATGATTGGATCATGGCGCAAAAACTATCGGACAAAAAACTAGCGGTTCTGGGCACAGGAAAACTCGGCGGGATCCTGCTGCGAGCCTATCTGAAACAGGAGCTTTTCTCGCCGAAGCGGGTTACCGCGACAGTGAAGCACAGCGAGAAGGCCACGGCGCTGGCGAAGGAACTAGGTGTGTCCACGACGACCGAAAACCGCCAGGCGGTGCACGGAGCGGACATCGTGCTTCTCGGCGTGAAGCCGCAAGTCGTGGGCGAAGTGTTGAAAGAAATTGCGTCGGAGCTGAACGAGAAAACGCTGGTGATTTCCGTTGCGGCGTCGGTGCCGACGAGCTACATCGAGCAGCGTCTCGGAGGAAAAGTTCCCGTGGTGCGCGCGATGCCCAATACGCCTTCGGCTGTGGGATGCGGAATGACAGGAATTTGCCGCGGCGCACACGCAGGGGCGGAGCATCTGGAGATGGCGCGCGCCATGTTCAACGCCGTCGGGCGCACGGTGGTCGTTGACGAGAAAAATATGGACGCAGTGACCGGGCTTTCAGCAAGTGGCCCGGCGTATGCCTACATTATTCTCGAGTCGCTCGCGGAAGCCGGCGTCAAGGTAGGTCTCCCGCGCGACGTAGCGACGCTGCTCGCAGCGCAGACCATGAAGGGCGCAGCGAGTGTGGTTCTGGAGACGGGCGATCACCCCGCGCTGCTGAAGGACGCTGTGACCACGCCCGCTGGATGCACCATCGACGGAATTATGGAATTGGAAGAAGGCAAGCTCCGCGTGACGCTCATCAAGGCGGTGGTGAAGGCCACCAGCCGCGCCGGAGAATTGTTGTTCGAGAAATAAACCTCTCGCATGCGCGTTTATCGGGACCTACTCAGAGGGTTCCTGGTTTCGGCGCGAGCTTCCTCCACTGTATACTCCCGCCGGTCGGAACTTTGAATCATTGGAGGCTCTGTGAGCGTTGCTAGAATCTTGCTACTCGCTGCCGTTACCCTTGGGCATGCGATGGTATCTTTCGCACAGAGCTCAGCACCTTCTCCCACACTGCCCCTTGATTCACAACGTCTCAAGTCGATCGACTCTTTCATCGCAACTCAAATGGCTCACCAGAAGATCCCGGGTCTTGCTGTTGGCATCTACAGCCGGGGAAAGATTCTGCTGGCTAAGGGCTATGGCCAGTCCAACGTGGAACTCGGCGTGGCAGTCAAGCCGGAGACTATCTTTCAATCTGGTTCTGTTGGGAAGCAATTCGTTTCTGCTGCCATCATGGTGTTGGTGGAGGAAGGCAAGCTCTTGCTCGACGACAGTATTGCGAAGTACTTTCCCGACGCGCCCGCAGCTTGGAAGCCCATTCTTATCAAGAACCTTCTTTCGCATACTTCGGGCCTGGCGGAGTACGAAAGCGAGGATCGCACTGGGCCCAAAGGCCCCTTTTACCTGCGGCTTGATTTCACAGAAGATGAACTTTTAGTGAAAATCGAGGCCTTGCCCATAGAAGAGGCTCCCGGAGAGAAGTGGGACTACCGCAATACAAATTACGTTCTCCTCGGCATCCTGATCCACAAGGTCACCGGCAAGCCCTACTATGAGTTTCTCAGCGAGCGCGTCTTTAAGCCGCTTGGAATGACATCCACGCGGATAATCAGCGAGCGTGACATCATCCTGAATCGGGCTGCTGGGTACGAGGTCGACAACGGCGAACTCAAGAATCAGGAGTGGGTCTCGCCCACCTTTAATTCCACTGCGGACGGCGCGTTGTATTTCAACGTTATTGATCTGGCCAAATGGGATGACGCACTTTATGGCCCTCAACTTCTCAAACAATCCAGCCTCGACCGTATGTGGACGGTTTATTTGCTGAATGATGGCAAACCAAACGGGGCTGGGTACGGTTTTGGATGGAACATCGGCAAGCAGAACGGTCATAAACGTATTGAGCATGGCGGAGCGTGGCAAGGGTTCACTTGTGCTATCTCTAGGTATCCCGACGACAACCTAACGGTAGTAGTCCTAACGAACCTGGCAGGTGCCAACCCAAGTCTGATAGCACAAATTACAGCGGGTCTCACGGACCCTGTCCTTCTGCCACCTAAGCTCGCGCCTGTCGCTGACACTCAGCCGGAAATTGTTACCTCATTAGTAAATCTACTCGATCAGTTGGCGGCTGGCGAGGATATCCCTTCGCAGACCACGGAAGGGATCCCTGCACGCATCCTTCCCGACAGGAAATGGGTCCGGCACCGGCTCGCCAAACTTTGGCCCGGGGGGACGCTTACTCTCGTAAAACGTATGCCTGCCCCTAGCCCGGCTGACGAGTCTACGTCCGTATTCCGCCTTAGCAAGGGCGACGACGCAGTTTTGATCTTCATTGGGTCGCCTTCCTACGGAAGGATCTCCGGCCTGCGCACTGCGCCCGACCGCGAGTACGATTGGTAGTTCAAACTGCGGTCAACTCCTGATAGTCGGACTATCGGAAACTCAACCACTCCCGGGATTGACAACGGTGATAGGATGCTGCCAGTGAGGGTTTGATGCAGAGCGCGTACATTCCTGTGCTGATTTACGCGGTGTTGGTGATCGCGTTTCCCGCGGTAACGCTGGTCCTGGCAAAGTTCATTCGGCCGGCATCCACCTCGTTCGGTGCGAAGCTCAAGCCCTATGAGTGCGGGATTCCTCCGGAGAGCGATGCGCGCGGGCGTTATTCGGTGCGGTTTTTCATTGTGGCCATGCTGTTTGTAATTTTCGACGTCGAGACGATGTTCCTCATTCCTTGGGCGATTCTGTACAAAGGGTGGGTGGCGGCTCACCAAGGAGTGTTCGCTCTGGTTTCGATGGTAATGTTCCTCGGAATCCTGCTCGTGGGGTATTTGTGGCTATACAAAAAGGGTGCTCTTGAATGGGCGTGAGCCGCAATTTCCTCCTCTCCCCAACACCCCTCCTCCCGGGCGCAAGTGGTTCTGATTGACTAGGTTTGCAGCGTGTGTTAGAAACGCGGCGTTTGAATTTTCGGCTGCCCCTCTGTCGCGGATTGTGAACGGTAGCTGTTCACCGCAGCCTGTCGCACCCTGGGTCCATGGCTGACGAGCCCAAGGAACCTAAACCGCCTCAAGTCCCCACGGGCGATAAGCCCGTAAGCAGTACAGCCGCGGTGTCAATTCCCCCTGGCAAACCTGCGGACGCGAAGGCGCCCGCTGCTCCTCCGAAACCGGCGGCTCCCGCCCCTCCCAAACCGCCTGTGGTGTTGCAGACTCCACTCGACAACGAATTCGTCACGCGATTTCGCACCAAGTTCGGTGCGGCGCTTTTGGAAGCAACTGAGGATCGCAAGCAGGCCATTCTGACCGTGGATCGCGCCCGCTTGGTGGAGATTGCGCTGCACCTGCGCGACGAAGAAAAATTCGACATGCTCGCCGATTTGACGGCGGTGGATTGGCCGAAACGTGAGAAGCGCTTTGACGTAGTTCTCAATCTATACTCTTTCGCGAAGAACGAGCGGCTAAGGCTGAAAGTGTGGGCGGCGGACGCTGAAGAGGTACCGAGCGTCGTGAGCGTTTGGCCGACGGCCAATTGGCAGGAACGCGAAGTGTTTGACATGTTCGGAATTGTTTTTTCCGGGCACCCAAATTTGAAACGCATTCTGTTGCCGGACGAGTGGCAAGGCTATCCGCTGCGGAAAGACTACGACATCTTGCAGCAGGACACGGCCTGGGTCCGGGAGAATCTTGGAATTGAGAGCGGGCAGTGAGGCGGTTTTAACCGCAGAGGAAAGACGACCCTGAGCATCGATACCACAAACGATAGCAAGACCTTGTTGGGCGCGGACGAACTGGTCATCAACATGGGGCCGCAGCATCCGTCCACCCACGGTGTGTTGCGCGTCAAATTGAAGCTCGACGGTGAGCGCGTCATCGGCTCGGAGTGCATCATCGGGTATTTGCACCGGGGCGTGGAGAAAATCGCGGAGAACCGCACGTATCAGCAGTTTGCTCCCTACGTCGACCGCATGGACTACGTCGCGGCGGTCAGCAGCGGGCTGGGATATTGCGAGGCCGTGGAAAAACTGCTGGTGGTCGAAGCTCCGCCGCGGGCGCGCGTGATTCGAACCATCCTGACGGAGTTGCAGAGAATCGCCAGCCACCTCCTGTGGCTCGGAACGCATGCTTTGGATATTGGCGCGCTGACTCCGCTGTTCTATTGCTTCCGCGAGCGCGAAGAAATCCTGAAGATTTTTGAAAAGTATTGCGGGGCGCGCTTGACGACGCATGCGTTCCGCATCGGCGGGCTGCAATACGAGGCCTACGACGCTCTCGAGAAGGACGTTGAGCGGTTCTGCAAGGACTTCGAATCGCGCATTGCCGAATACGAGACTTTGCTCACGCAAAACCGCATCTGGATAGGGCGGACGAAGGGCGTGGGGATTCTGACCGCGGAAGACGCCATCGCCTTTGGTGTGACCGGGCCGGTGCTTCGGGCCAGCGGCGTGAAATGGGACATCCGCAAGGCCGCGCCGTACGCGGCGTACGATCAATACAAATTCGAAATTCCCGTCGGTACAACCGGAGACACATACGATCGCTATCTGGTTCGAATGGAGGAAATGCGGCAATCGCGGCTGATTTGCCTGCAAGCCATCGAGAATATTCCCAGCGGGCCGATACTGGCGAAAGTGGGGAAAGTGCTGAAGCCGCCGCCGGGTGAGGTTTATCATGCCATTGAAGCGCCAAAGGGCGAAATCGGCTACTACATCGTGAGCGACGGCACGGTCATGCCCTATCGTGTGCACATACGGCCTCCTTCCTTCATCAATTTACAGGCGTTCGATCGCATGGTGCGGGGGCACCTGGTGGCCGATGTGGTGGCCATCATCGGAACAATTGATATCGTACTGGGAGAAGTGGACCGCTGATGAATGCCGCACTCCAGGCAACGCTTGAATTCTTGAAGCTGTACTGGGCGCCGCTGCTCTGTGGCGTGGCCGTCGTCGCGATTCTGCCGCTGATCGTCGGCTACATCGTGCTGGTGGAACGCAAAATCATGGCGGACATGCAGGCCCGGCTTGGGCCCATGCGCGTGGGACCGCATGGCTTGCTGCAGCCGATCGCGGACGCGCTGAAACTGCTCATCAAAGAAGACATCATCCCGGAGAACGCGGACAAACTGGTCTTCTGGCTCGCGCCGGTGCTTTCCGTGGGCGCGGGACTGCTTTCGCTGGCTGGCCTGGCGATCGGACCGGCATTTCAGATCGCACAGGATATTAACATTGGCATTCTCTTCGTTGTGGGCATCAGCGCGCTGGGAATTTTTGGCATCGTGCTGGGCGGCTGGGCTTCGAACAGCCACTATTCGCTGATGGGGGCGCTGCGCAGTTCGGCGCAGTTGGTGAGTTACGAGACCGCCGCGGGGATGGCGCTGGTGAGCGCGCTTTTATTTACGGGCACGCTGAATATCAAATCGATCGTAGTAGCTCAGAGCAAAGATGGAGAGGGCATCTGGTTCGTGATGCTCGCGCCGGTGGCTTTTTTTACCTATCTCGTCGCCTCCATTGCGGAGACCAACCGCGCGCCGTTTGATTTGCCGGAAGCCGAATCCGAGCTCGTCGCCGGGTACATGACGGAGTTCAGCGGATTCCGCTGGTCGCTCTATTTTCTCGCCGAATACACCAACATGATCGTGGTCGCTTCCGTGGCCACTACTTTGTTTCTCGGCGGCTGGCTCCGTCCCTTCGCAAGCGTGCACGAGCTTCCCGGCTTTCACTTGCTGAATTTCCTGGATTTTGTTCCCACGTTCTTGCTTGTCGCCATCGCCGCCTATTGTGTCGTGCGCGCGCCAAAGCAGCCCACACGTGTTCAAGAGTTGTTCATGCTGGCCGTGGCGGGTCTCTGTTTTGTGGTTGCGCTGGTGCTCGCGGCGCCGGTCGTTTTGCCGGTGATCAAACCGTCGCTCCGCGAAGCCATAGCGCCGTTTTACGCCGGAATTCACGGCGGGTTCTGGTTCATTTTCAAAGTGAGCCTGTACATCTATTTTTTCATGTGGCTGCGATTCACGATACCGCGGTACCGCTTTGACCAGTTAATGCGCCTGGGGTGGCATTTCCTGATACCGCTGTCCATCATCAACGTCTTGCTGGTGGGCGTGGCGTTGATCGTCGGAGCCCACTTTCAGTTGCATGGCTGGGGACTGCTTCTGGTTACGACTCCCGCGGCCATCGTGGCGCTGGTGGCCGCGTTTCTTATTCTAGCTCTCGAGAAACAGCACGACGCGCGCCAGGAGCAAACCGCCGCTTCGGATTTTTATGCTGGATAGAGTCCTATTTTACTTTTTTGCCGGCATCGCCGTGGCGAGCGCGGCGCTCATGGTGACGCGGCGGAACGTGGTCCACAGCGCCATCTTTCTGATCACCGCGCTGCTCGCAACCGCGGGGATTTTCTTGCAGCTGCGCGCGGAGTTTTTGTTTATCGTCCAGATCATTCTTTACGTCGGCGGGATCATGGTGCTCTTCGTTTTCGTGATCATGCTGGTCAACTTGGATGTGGCCCTGCAGCAGATCCAGTTCGCGCGGCAGAAGTGGGTGGCGCTCCTCGTCGCGTTGGCGCTCGCTGGCCAGGTCGGCGTGATGTTCTGGACTTCCGGGAAAATGCCCGGGCAGGGGTTGCCGGTGCTGACGGCGGTGGCCGCGAATCGTTTGCCGCTCAATTCCGAAGCGGTGGCAAAAAGCCTGTTCGATTCGTATCTATTGCCGTTTGAGATTGCGTCTGTTTTGTTGCTGGTGGCCATGATCGGCGCCGTCGTAATGGCCAAGAAAAGGGCGTAACGCAGCGATGCTTCCGATAGAACATTACCTGTTCCTGAGTCTCGCGCTCTTCATCATCGGCGTGATCGGAGTGGTCACGCGGCGCAACGTGATCGTCGTGCTCATGTCCATCGAGCTGATTCTGAATGCCGTGAACATCAACCTAGTGGCATTTTCCCGTTTGTACGGCGATGTGGCGGGGCAGGTCTTTGCGCTCTTCATCATTGCCGATGCGGCTGCGGAGGCCGCGGTGGGGCTCGGGATCATCATCGCCTTTTTCAGGAACCGCGAAACGGTGCTGGCGGACGAAATGGATTTGTTGAAATGGTAGCGTGAGGATAGGAAAGAAGAAATGAAACCGGCATGACGCCCACGGGTTACTTTCTCGATCACCTCTGGCTCATCCCGCTGTTTCCGCTGGCGACAGCGGCGCTGATGCTTTTCTTCGGCAGGCGGCTGCCGAATGCAGGCGTCAGCGTGCTCTGCGTGGGAAGCGTGGGCTTGTCTTTCGTGTATGCCGCGGGCGCGGTGTTTCAATTGCTCGCCGCGGATCCGGAGCATCGCGTCGCTCAGCAAATTATGTTCGAGTGGCTTACGCCTGGGCCGATGCTTACTGCCTACGGCCGAACAGTGCCGTTTGTTGCTGATTGGGGATTCCTTCTCGATCCTCTTTCTTGCGTCATGGTTCTGGTTGTCACCGGCGTCGGTTTCCTCATTCACGTCTACTCCATCGGCTACATGGGCCACGAAGGCGGCTACTACCGTTTCTTCGGTTACATGAACCTCTTCATGTTCGCCATGCTCACTCTCGTTCTCGCCAACAACATGCTCCTCATGTTCGTCGGCTGGGAAGGCGTCGGCCTCTGCAGCTACTTGCTCATCGGTTTCTATTTCCTGAAAAAATCCGCCTCCGATGCCGGCAAAAAAGCCTTCATCGTCAACCGCATCGGTGACGCCGGCTTCATCCTCGGCATTCTCCTGACCGCGGTAACACTCGGCACCATCCGCTTCACATCGCAAGGCTTGCCCGACGCATCTGGCGCAACCGGAATCCTCCAGTCGCTCAAAGCCGCCGTAGACGCTCAAACACTAGGCTACGGCTCTTCGGTTCTCACCGGCATCGCCCTCCTGCTCTTCATCGGCGCCATGGGCAAATCCGCACAAATTCCCCTCTACGTCTGGCTCCCCGACGCCATGGAAGGTCCCACGCCAGTAAGCGCCCTGATTCACGCTGCCACTATGGTCACAGCCGGCGTCTACATGGTCGTGCGCATGAACGCCATCTACCAACTGTCGCCGATCGCGATGGATGTCGTCGCGATCGTCGGCGCCGCCACCGCCATCTTCGCCGCCTCCATGGCCCTCGTCCAGACCGACATCAAGAAAGTTCTCGCCTATTCCACCATCAGCCAGCTCGGCTACATGTTCCTCGCCCTCGGCGTCGGCGCCTTCGCCGCGGGAATTTTTCATCTCATGACCCATGCTTTCTTCAAAGCTCTCTTGTTCCTCGGCGCAGGAAGCGTCATCCACGCCATGTCCGGCGAACAGGACATCCGCAAGATGGGCGGCCTCGACAAAAAGATCAAGTACACCTACTACACCATGCTGATCGCCACTCTGGCGATCGCCGGAATTTTTCCCTTCGCCGGATTTTTCAGCAAAGATGAAATCCTGGGCCGGGCCTTCGACCGCTTTTTCCTGCTGTGGGTTGTCGGCTTCATCACCGCAGGACTGACCGCGTTTTATATGTTCCGCATGCTCTTCCTTACTTTCTTCGGTTACTGCCGCGCCGACGAGCACGTCGAGAAACACATCCACGAATCGCCATGGCCCATGACCGTTCCGCTAATGATTCTCGCCGGATTCTCCATTGTTGGCGGCTGGATTGGCTGGCCGGAAGTAATCGGCGGAGAGAACCGCTTCGAAAAATTTCTTGACCCCATCCTGAAGGGCGTACTGCCTGAAACAGGGGAAGTGAATATCGTGCATCACGCTGTTCTCAAAGAGCTTTTGTTAATGGGGGCGTCGCTCACGATTGCAGCCGCCGGAATTTTCCTGGCGTACCAGCTTTATTGCTCCAAGAAGATCGTGCCGGAACTCGTTGCCAAAAAGTTGCCGCGACTCTATCAATTGCTCCTCCACAAATACTACGTCGACGAAATCTACGACGCCGCCATCGTCGACCGCACTAAAGACCTCGGCACCTTCCT
>Ga0210400_10001161_pt1 | contig 26555 bp, 31 predicted proteins | sample IncBWH26MmetaG_FD_155456 | JGI IMG/M metagenome (GOLD analysis project Ga0210400, IMG submission 155456) | Forest soil microbial communities from Barre Woods Harvard Forest LTER site, Petersham, Massachusetts, United States - Inc-BW-H-26-M | ecosystem: Environmental > Terrestrial > Soil >... | reverse complement strand
CGAAAGAGCGAGAGATCGAAACGCAAAGCGAATGGAAAGCGAGAGTATTGAACAGCTTAGTGGCAAATGATATGGTAGGCACGAGGAGACTCGAACTCCTGACCTCTACCGTGTCAAGCTAACTTAAACAAGTGTTTCCAAGGAGTTACAGGCACGAATGGCACTGCAAGACACTACAGGAAACGCTTATTGTTACCTTGTTGTTACTCGAGTTGAGCAAAGTTACGTATTCCAAACTTTCTCTTCCGAGACGGGATTGCGTACCGCCAAGAAGAAGGTTTTGAACACCGCTAACGTGCCCATGGGACATCGCATCTAACGCCATCCGGAATCCAACCTGCGGAGATAGAGAAGCTGCTGACTGCGTTGGACACCTCTCTGCACGATCCACACTCTGGACGCGATAATGTATTTTATCGGGTTAGTTAGAAGTCAAGCAGGGGAGTAGCGCGAAAACTCACGGTTTTACGGGGACCATGGTGTCGCTTCTTCGTCCCTGATCTCAACTAGACGAACCTTGTGGACTGGCGCAAGAATGAACATATGCCTGTTGAGGATCTGACTTAACGCCGGTTCGTGAAGCGACGTGTTTCGAGAAAACGGACATGAACGTGGTCAATGTGATGCGGCCATTTTTGCAGATGCTTGCCGTCGGAAAGGAGGTTGACGATTTCTGCAGTAATGGCGCCGTCGCGCAACAGCAGCGGCGATGCTTCTCTCACAGCCAGGATCAACTGTTGATCCAGGAAGCAGACCTTGAGAGAACCTGTCTGAAACAAGAGCCCCAACATTTTGTCACTGCATAGGCATTGAAATCGTGCACTCGTCCGGTCTGGCAAACAAGGTGGGCGGTTGTCGAGAGCGCTTCACCGTTTGCGAAATATACATGCTCAAAATTCTTGCCACGGAATGAAGCTGGCTTGGTATCGCAAAAGGCTCTCAAGCGTGCGACCGCAGCATTGTCGTATAGGGATACATCGATGTCGATACCTCGCTTGTGGGAATGGTGTCTTGGTTTGCCCACATCAATCCCAGGCGTCTTCCCATCCCACTGCGACAAGTCAAGCACGATAGCCGGTCCGTAGTCGGCAGCTCTCATAGAGCGGAATGTGTGCCTGGCTAACATAAGCACGTCACGCCGGCCAAACTGATAACGGAATAGTGCGTGCTTCGCCATGTGGTATCCATCCACATTCACGTCATTTGGCAGCGGAAATTGAAGAAGGCGGTCGCAATCATCGGTACACTTTTCGCCATCGCGAAAAGTCGTTCTCACGATCTGAAGCGATCCCTGTACACTCTCACCTGAGGTCGAAAGCTCGATCACATACTGCAAGGAAGGACCGGAATCAAAAATCGACAGCATTCGTCGGCCTACTCGTGAAGTATCCTGACCCAGTTGCACGTTTTGTGGCCCCTCGCATCTCGAAACCGCCATTGTGATCGGCGCATTCAGATCGTCGAACAGAAAGCTGATGCCAACGTGTTTGGACGGCTCAGACGTGAGAAATACGCTTACTGAGCCGCGACGAGGAATAACGATTGGGAGATCGCCGGATTCAAGGACTCTCTTACCCAACACCACGAATTCCCCTTATCAATTATTGCCCCTTTTCGTCTTTCGGACCGGGAGCTACTAATCTAAGGACCGCGGCCAAACTGTCGGCCGCGGGAGACGCCTTCGCAAAATCAAATTGTGGCGTCAACGCCTCGATAAGTTGCACGATGCCTAGTCCTTATAAGCCACAGTGTGAAACCTAAACGCATCGGCGCGGGCTTGATAAAATACGGCAAGTCGGGCACTGAAACGATAGAGCGGCGACAAAAGGCCAATCCCAATTGCAACGAGCGACATTGTTCCGAACCGTGTAATGTTAAGTTGAACCAGAAAAGGGAGAGAGACGCTGGAAGCGTTCTGCCGATCTTGACCAATCAGTCCCTCGACCTCTTGCGTCTTTTCCTTTGTTAGAATTTGGTCAATCGCGGCATCCGATATTTCCGCATCGTGAACCAATGGCGCAAGTCGCGTGAGCGTATCGGTGAAATCGATCTTGGGCCAATTCTTGTCTTTCGGCAAAGCCGCCAAGGAGGACTTAGAAACTCTGAGTCGGAGAGGTAGTGTGCTTCCCTTTATTCTTATCTCATAGTCTATATAGTCATACCCAGTCCGTGAGGAGTCGTTAAGCATCTGCCGCACAATTTCGTCTCACAGGCAATCTGAACACCTCCCGGAACGAAGTATAATGCTCCGATTCACGACAACGGCATTGCCATGGCTGAAAACACAAAGATCACCGTTACCGACATCCTGAAGAGTCTAGCTCTACAGACAGGCAGCCTACCGCCTCTAACGATCGACGGACAGAAGGTGGAGTCCGGGACGATAGCCTCTGCGCTCCGACACGCAGCTGATCAACATGAACAACCGGCGTCGAGCGTCTCGTTGGCGTCTATTGTCAGGTGGTTGCTCTACTCTGTTGGCGTTACGCTCTTTCTGACTGTTGTTTTCAAAGTACTGGGGATGGTGCTTGCCTCTCACTGGTCCCGCCAGGATCTGCTCCATGAGCTGCTTCTCCGCGGCGATCTGCTCTTGATTTCCGCTGGATTTGCCGCGGAAGCCATTGGCGATTTGTTTGCTACCACGGCCAAGTCTTCGACGCCAAAATGGACCGTAGGCTTCGCCTGTGTGATTGGGTTGATGTCCTCGATGCTTCTTATCACTTGTTGTGCTTTCCTCCCAAACGACCTCAGCGCTGTTAGCACTGTTGGCCAACTTGCATCGCAGGCTACGGTTGCTCAACTTGGGACAATCAGCCTGCTTGAGGACATCATCCGGTGGGGTTCGCCTCCCGTGTTTGCGGTGACGATGCTGGCAGTTCTAGTCTCGAAATTCGTAGTGGGTGAAGCATGACTGACTCGCTCAGAATCAAAGTTATAGTTGTTGTTATTAGCTTTCTTGCAATAGGATTTACCCTCTCTGCGTTGAGCGGTCTCCTGATCAGAATTAGCCGCAGAAGGAACCCAAATGCAAAGACCCGTTGGAGTCCGGAGATAGTCTCTTGGCAGGTGGTTATCCTTGTTCTGTCGCTCGTTGCAGTTGCATGGATTGCACTTCGCAGCCCAATAACTGCGGCGGTGCTGTTCGTGACCGTCATCGGTTTCGCAGTTCTCGCTCGTCAGGTCCTGCGACTAAGGACAGCTTCCTCCAGCGTTTCATCTTTCGCCGCGCTGCTCGTGGGCACGGTAGGAGCCGCATTTCTTTGCACCAGTACCTTCGTTTCTTGGCCCGTCGATCTTCCACAGTTCATTAGGCCGCTCTTTGGTGGAATTTCGAACGTCGCTCTCCCGAACTCCGGGAAAACGCTTACCTTCACCGGTAAGACCATATCCTTGGGCGAAATCAGCAACTTTGTTTACCCCAAGGCTGAAGGTAACCGTGACTCGCTAAAGCTCGATAACAGCACGCTTATTCTCGATCCTGCGACTAAGGACACAAAACTCGTTTTTGATCGTCTCGATCTGACCAACGGAAGCAGAATAATCACGAACGGAGGGTCACTGACGATTCAGGCCAATGAACTAATTCCCGACGGCGGCTCAGTCATCTCGTTTACGGACAAGGAAGCTACTCCTCCAAAGGCAGTCGCAGGTCGATCTGGGTTCGACGGAATGAGTGGCGGTAGAGTCTTGTTAGAAGTTGGCCATCTGGACGGACACCTTACGGCTGACTTGTCTGGCCAGAGTGGCGGCGCGGGGGGTGACGGCTTAGCCGGTGTTCCCGGCGGGCCCGGCGCGAATGGCGAAAACGCTGCCGACAGCTTCATTACATGTCGCCATGGAGGTTCTGACGGTTTAAGCGGGTTGCCCGGAGGAAGCGGAGGACCCGGAGGACCCGGAGGTAAAGGCGGCGATGGCGGGATTCTTTTAATTCACGGCGGTATTGTAAGCCAGATGAACCAAATCAGCCTCACCTCTGACGGAGGAAAGGGGGGGCTGGGGGGTAATGGTGGACCCGGTGGCCCAGGTGGCGTGGGTGGACAGGGAGGTAGTGGTTCCACGTTCTGTGGCGGAGGGCATCCCGGGTTAAGTGGCCCAGCTGGCAATTCGGGCCCTCGGGGAGCCGACGGACCGCCTGGTTCTCTTGGACCAAAGCAACCTCGAATCCTTTGAGGTATCGTTACTTCTTGTCATATTCAACGACGACTGTCGCTGTTCATTCTCGCTATTTGTCATCCGGCAGCAAGTAGCCACTCAAGTCGCCAGTCCCGTATCTTCACCAACGACAAATAATTCTGGAGATTACTGTCCGCAGATACGGCAACTCATTGTTTAAACGCGATAATGTATTTTTTCGTGTTTAAAAGTCAATCGCGGAAAAACACGAGTTTCTTAATTTCTGTTAGTGAATGCAATTAGATCCGCGCACGATTCCCGCCGGGCAGTTTGGCTCACTGTAAACGTTAGATTTCATCGCTGTAACAAATAGCGAGCAAAACAAAATAGGACATTTAGTGTGTCGAACGGCATTCGATATACTGACGATTCAGAGGTTCTAGACTGTGGCAAGCACTAATTCTCTCAAGCGCATTGCGCTGCTATATCACTTCACCGACCGCCGAAATCTTCCGCTCATCCGGGAGCATGGCGGCCTCTATCCGATGGCAAAACTCCGAAAGAAGAAGATTGAGGTTCCCGCCCCGGGTGGCAACGAATGGAGCCAGGATGCCGATGGAATGAAGGGTATGGATGAGTATGTCCACCTTTGTTTCCGCAATACCCATCCAATGGAATACGTGGCCCGCCAGGACGGTCGGATAAAAGATACGATTTTCCTGCAGATTCATGCCGATGTTCTACTTTGGGACGGTGTCAAATTCACGCCCGACATATCCAACAAGTCAGGCGTAAAGGTCTACACGATGGAGCAGGCCAGAAAGCTCATTGATTTTGAGGTGCTTTACACGCGCACCGACTGGAGTGACCCCGAGATTCAAAAGCGTTTGCAACAGGCCGAAAAATACGAAATCCTCGTGCCGAAGAAAATCCCACTCGAACTGATAAGGAATCTCCCCAATGGCTGAGCGCCCCGTCTTCATACCGCTGCAAGGTTCGCGCGAACTGGTGAAAGAGGCGTACTTCGACATCAAGTGGAATTCCGGCTTTGCCGCGGTGCAGAAAAAGAAAAACATCATGGCGCTGCATCAGGCCGCCGCTCAATCAGGGTATGCGCCGCTGCTTGAGATTTCTTCCAAGTCCGAAGAGAAACTGGGCCAGCATCTGAGCGCCTTTCATCTCAAGGTGCACGAGTCCGGCATGGAGGAAATAAGGCTGGAAGCGGCGTTTCAGGGCAGCAAGGTATTTGAGAGGGGTGGCCCCTTTACCGACCTGTATTCGGCAGAGGGCAAGATCGCGAAGCGTGACTCGCGTCTGCAGAAATCCGGACGGATCACCGGCTTTCTGTTTAATGGCTTTTCTTTCCCTCTCGAACCCAAGACTATTTTCTATGATTGGCTTTACATCAATGCGATCTATCCCCACCGGGAATGGCTTGAGCGCCTTTACGTCTATGCCGGATTCACGGACATCGAATTTAACCCGAGCAAATCCATCAACTGCCAGGCGCGCTCCTGCGCTCTGTTCGTCTCACTCATGAAAACTGATCTCCTGCATGAAGCAGTCGCTTCCCCGCAGGCCTTTATCCGCTTGATTTCACGCTACGAGTACCACCCGCAACTCCGAAACGGCAATCCGCAAAAGGGGACGAAGCACATGGAAATAAAGCAATATGCCGTCAACGGCAAGACATACACGCTGACCTTGAAACAAAACCTCAACGGCACGTGGGAAGCTGCCGGGTATGATCCCGCGTGCAATGAAGTAATGAGGGCCTCTGAAAAGGCGTCTAAGCGTGACGCTCAGTTCGCCGCGCACGTAACTCTTTATGAGTTACACAACATCCGCCAGGATCAGCGAAGCGAACAAGATTGCGATAAGGGTTGGATCAAGATAGACGAGACCCGCCCGTGTCCTCACCGTGATCCAGATGGCAATCCATGTCCAGGCACTCAGACATACAGAGCGGGAAGGCCTATCAGTGCGGCTGGCACAGTCACGGCAAGCGGTGCCGACACAGCCAATATGAAAAGACGCGCAGGATGGGAATGCAGCGAGGATTATCCCGAACACTTCGACGAGACGTGAAACATGGCCAGCGTCTTCCTGAGGATCTTGTGCATGTCTCAAAAATGGACCCGTTCTTACCCAGGAGACTCTCAAATACTTCAGCGTGAATCCCTGGTGCTTTACGAATGGTCGGTAAACCGGAGTAATCCAAAACTTGAAGTAGTATGCCGGATTTGGTCCCGAGAAGTGGGCAAGGCACCCTGAACCCCCATTGCGAGTGATTTTGTCTAAGCAATGAGCGCCGTGAAGCGCGTTTATGAGGACTGACCTGGATTTCACCCGTGCAAAAGCTGCTGAACTCAAGCTGCGGTAAGCAGTTGGGGAAGCAGCTTGAGAATCCGGTCAAATGCGAAGCTGTTCCCCACGATCGTGCAACGGCCAGAGAGGCCTCGAAGGAACGATTCCTACTCAGCTCGTGAGCGTACCCATCGAAGGCAATGACGATAACCTTGTCCTGTGGGTTGACCATCTTTTGCAACTCGGAATTGTCTGTAGAATCGGCGATAATTGAATTGAGAGCCATTTCGCCATGACGTTGATAGAAGCTCAACAGAATGCAAGTCAAATCCTCGATGCAGAACGCACCGCATCGACAACGAATTATATGTCGCCAGCTCCGTTCGCCAATCAGGCCGCAATAGCTGCGAGTGCTCTTGGTCAGCGAGGCTGGCATCCTAGACCAGTATCCGAAAACCCTGGCTACTATTGCCTGCAAAGCCGTAACTATGAGCTCCTGAAGTCGTTCTTCGAGGAAATCACCCCTAGCGAGCGTCCATTGTTTCTTGCGAAGCTCCGCCAGCGCATATCTGATCCGAATCCCTTCAAGGTTGTGGGGCAGGATGTTCTTGGCGCTGGGAAGACCAACCGGACCAACTCTGAGCTGCCCTTAGTCGCAGAGTTTCTCGTCCGACATGGCGATGCTGGCGGATTTTTAGGTGCATTACCTAATGCGCCTCTGAGACCCGCATTGACTCGCCTTCTGCTGCATGTTGAGGAGATGATCGCATTAGATTATCGGCGCTTTTCAGATGAGGAGTATGAGGACCTTCGGCGTTTTGTCTCGGGCACAAAAGGCAAACTCGAAGAGCTAAGGCGGCAACCACACATCTCCGATACGTTGGAATCGAATTACCGGTATCACGTGTGCGCAGAAGGAGCGATCCTCTGTGACTCAATTGCTGAGCAGTGTCAGCGGGCAAAGTATCTGCGCCTCGCGGCACATACGGCCCTTCGCACAAGTGGCCGCCTCGAAGGAATCGACTCGCTCGAACCGAACCAAGATGATGAGAATTTCGATATGCTTGCGAAGCAAGTTCGATCAGCTTTCGAGAATGGAACTCCTGAACTTGGGTTGGACCGCTTGCATACATTCGTTCTTAAGTACATCCGGACGATCTATGAGCGTCATTTTGGCCGATCCCCAAATCGAACGGCGACAGCGAACAGCCTCCTTGGCGAGTTCGCAAACGACCTTCGTCAGAAGGGCGTTATTCAGTCCAAAATGACCTCCGAGATTCTAAAGTCCTCGGCGCGAGTGCTCGACGAGTTCAATCACGTGCGAAACAACCAGACGCTAGCGCACGACAATCCAGAGCTAATCAACAAAGAGGAAGCCTACTTTATCTATCAAAGCGTCGCCGCATCCGTGCGCTTCCTCCGTTCCGTTGAGGAGAATAAAAGGACTACGCCTTGACCACAAAAATGATAGCGGGAAGGTTCACCAAACCCATCCCGGTGGTTAGCAGAGTCACATACCCGCACACCCGCGCATAGCCTCAAGCTGATCCAATCATGCTTGTTAAACCCTACTTCTATCCAACACGACGCAGGATCGCTCCCGAGGCTAAGCAGGGCACAGGGCAATCCAGTCGCGCGGCCACAGGCAACCACATTGCGGCGTGGCGTTCATCCATCCTGAGTGGAGTGAGCCAGAGATGCTGCCGATCCAGTGAGTATGAATTTCCCAGTGCTTCACGAACCAGACGAACAGCCATTGCCAACCCAGCCCAAAAGGAAACGAATGATACGGTCGGGATCGGAATCGCGCCGGCGGCATCATCGACAGGGTGCAAGCACCCGGAGCAAGCTTGGTCCGAGGTATGGGCCGAAGATGAAACATTGAAGTGGCTTGTGGCGCTCACAGCCACCCACCCAGGTGAGCGTCGCTGAACCTCCCATCTACTCGGAATGTCGTCAACGCCGACAAGAACACGCTGAGCCAATTCTCCATCAAAGCTTTCCTTCGCGAAACGCCTCTCAACAGGTTGAAATTGAATGCTTCGGCTGCAACGCTGCCTGACCAGCCCCACTTTCGGTAGTCCTACATCGGTGACAAGGCTTAACATATTTCGGTTCAGGTTCGATCCGGCGGTCAGATCGTCGTCGAAGATGCGCCCCCGCATCTCTATTTTCGGGATCCGCAATAACGTATATAAGGCGGCTTGGGAAATCGCGCCAGCGCTGATCATATCGACTTGTCCGAGATCGATGCCATCTTGGGGTACGGAGATTGAGCCGAAGTCCCAACTGCAAAAATGTGATGGTTCGAAGAAAACCTCGGTAGTTTGATCACGCAACCGTAGGCGACGTATCACAAATTTAAACGCTTCATTGGCACCAAAGGCTGCACTGACCATAGCACCAATCGGCCATTCAGATGTCCAGGCGCGATTCATTGCTGTGCCTTCCCGCGCTAGGGTGCCGAACCAATCAGTGCCGCTCAATCGCCAGCAGGGAATGTTGCTGCTTTTCATCTTGGTATCACCAAGCACAAAAATGAGATCTGGTCTGAAATCGGAATCGGACCTTACAACGGCGCCGGTTACGAGGGCCTCGCTCGATGCAAGCAATGCCTGCAAGAGAGATTCCCCTGAGATCGGCGGCTGGAGTCCGGCCATTGCAACATCAGGAATGGCAAGACCAACCTGCATCCCCATACGGCTCAACAGCGAAACCAGCGTCACCAAAGCGGTTTGGCCACTGTGCGAGGACACGTTGTGCAGATCGGAGACGCAAAGAACGTGCAGAGACTGAAAGCCACAGCAAATCTCCGCATCAGTCAGCGCGTCCGCGACGTAATCACGGCAAAGTAGGATAGTGCGGTCTAGTTGTTCAAGAGTGGTCATGCCAAAATGAGCGCCTCAGACGCAGACTTCAGATGCCGCCAGTTGCCATCTGTCTGCAGACGGCCGAACCAGGCTTTTTCCAAACATGGCTCGCCAGCGGCGAAATCGGGTATAACAATCGAAACAAAACCGGCCTGCGACACGATGGGCCAATGATCGTCCGTGGTGGAATGAAAGGCTTCGCCGGGATGTGTATGTACCTGCGCTTTAATACTCCGCCGGGATCTTCCGAGCTGTTTCCACAACTCTGTCAGCCAGTTGTCATCCACCTCGTAGCCGAAAGGTGAACGCTCGTGAATGGGGTGCTCGACCCCATCCACGATGTCTTCGTTTGCCGGCCCGGTCCAGAACACGGCGCATTCACATTCGTCGCGTCCGCATTCACGAAGTGTATAGAAAGTCGTTTGGACGATGTCTTTCGCCAGTCGCAGAAGTCCGCTCCCACCTTTTACCGCATTCGGACGAAGAAGAAGGATTTCCCCCGGTTTGAGACCGGCGCGCTTAACAGATTCGTTCTCGGGTACTACGCTACCGTCCTGCCGAAATAGCGACAGCAGGTGCGGATTCTGAGTGATGCGAAACTCGGCAATCGCTTTCTGGAGCAGCGCTGTTACCTGCTCCTCGGGCTCAACACGAAATGGCTTAGTGACTCCGTTGTAAACGATCTCAACGGTGAATCGCTTTTCCTCTTTCTCTTGTTCTTTCTTTTCAACGACAACATCCATAATGGTCTCTCCTGCCAGGCGCGGATTCAGGCCTGGCTATGTTTGAAATGAACTCCGGTGAACAGCGCAGGCTGTTCTCACTAGATTCCACGAAATCGCGTTACACTTTCTTTACGTTGCGCTCCGGGTTGTCAAAAAGCGCGCTGGTTTTCTTACCTGTTTGTACGGAAGCGCGTTACATACGGAAAGGATTGGTCTAGAGACAAAGGTGGGACAGGTCAGAGCCCAATTTATTCGCAAAATGGCGGCGAAGGTCCTAAAGGACAGCAAAATCACAGAGCCGCCGGTCGACCTGCGGACTATTGTTCAGGCCCACGAGATTGAATATTGTGAGATGACGGACTTCCCCGATACGGTCGACGCACTAATCATTCAGGATGGAGCAAAGGTGTACGCTGCCATCAACGCGCGCCAACATTTGCATCGTCAACGCTTCTCACTAGCTCATGAGCTAGGGCATTACTTTCTGCATAGAGGTGGAGGGTTGGAGGAACTGGTCACCATCGATAATCCACCCTCGGAAGGGGCTGAACAACCTGGCAAAGATGCCAATGAAGTAGAGGCAGATTTGTTTGCCGGCGAGTTGTTGGTTCCATTGGGCATGCTGAAGGCCCATGCAGGACGACACATTCCAGAATTGGCAAAGCTGTTTTTGGTTAGCGAACAGGTGATTTCGATAGCGATTAGCAGACACATGAAAACGCTATTCAAGTAGCTCATTCCGACCTCGTCGCTTCAGCTCCGCTTCGAGTTTTTGTAGAGATGCTCGCACGTTCTCGGGCATGTCGGCGGTGAGCTGCTCCTTTGGTTGCCTCATACGTGCGAAGGCCTCCAGGGCACGTTCCACATCTTCGCCGCGCTTCCCGTGTGTGATTCCACCATGTGACCGTGCCACTGCGCTGTATCCCTGTTTCGCACCTGCCGCCGTTCTGCTGGCGATAATCATTCCAGGAAGAGCTTTGACCTTCACGCGAAACAACTCAACAATATCCGCAAACTCCGCCGTTGACAGCCCAAGAGGACTAATATGGCCCCTTTCAACCCGTTCCACATATTCATCGTCCTTTTGCAACCTTTTGCCAACATCGCTCCTGTTGAGCCCCGCTCGCTCTCGTATCGTTTCAATGAAGTGTCCAAACGGAAGTGTCTCGTTATCAATGGTTTTCCTGGCACTTGCAATAGCAGCATCCTGCATTCGGATTTGTAGCTTGGACTTGAAGCGTGCTTTTGACGCTTCAGATATCTCCTTCCCTGGGCGTTCCAACAAAGCGTCGACAATGGTGTCGTTCAATTCCAATGGAACCTGACCACGTCTAATTGCCGAAGCAAGAAGATCGTTCAATAATTTTTCATTCATAACTGCCCTGCTCCCTTCCCGACAGGCGATTCTGCTGCTTTTTGCAGCAGCTTTTCCATCGCACGTTTGTGGCGAACTCGTGCCGTTCCCTCGTTGATGCCAAGCCACGCTGCAATCTCCCCGTATGGAATTTCAAGAGCTCGCCACTTGAGCAGCCACTGATCTTGTTCAGAAAACCCCTCCAGTTCCCGCAACAACCACTCTAGAAGATCACGATTGCGCCCGGAATAGACGGCACCACTCCCAGGCCGAGTCTGAGAGATGTCGCTCGTAAGCTCGACGTGCTCAGGCCGCGAGGCACGATGGTAGTCGATTGCACGATTCTTGGCGATCTCAAAGATCCATGTTGTCAGTTTTGCCCGTCCTCCATGTCGGAATGTTCCGATCTTGTCATGGACGGTCACGAGGACATCGCTTGCCAACTCCTCTGCATCCGCCTCAGGAATACTTTTCCCGAACGCCAGAAACCTACACAGCGGTGACAGCAACCTGTCCGCCAGAACGTCAAATGCAGCCGCCTCACGCTTCTGTAAAGCCGCCAGAAACTCTGCCGAGTTCAGGTCATTAAATGCCGTAACGGGTACCTTCCTTCCTCTGATGTAACGGCGAGCCGTTACATGAGTGAAATCTCAACAACAGGGTTGAGGTCTCGTTGTGGACTAAATTGATCAACAGTTGACAATGGTAGTCCATATGTGCGGTAATTGTCCAGACTCTTGGGATCATTCGCGCGGACTAAATGAGAGATATAGATAAAGAGTTCGTCCATCTTGCACGTCTGGCCCTTGAGGGCAAGCTTGAGGATGTTGCTGCCCTTGCGAGGCGCTCATTGCGCGACATAGGAGACAGGCGTCCAGACCTGGCGGGCGACGCAAAGAGGTTGATAGCGGTGGCGGGTAGCACTCCCCTGCGTGCGCCCGGAGGTGATTCTGCGGTTCCGGTTGATGCGGATAGCCGCCTGGAATTGCTGCGTCGAGAACAGAATCCCGACGTCGCGGTTGAACCAATCTGGCCGGAAACAGTTGGCACACAGCTTGAGGCGGTTGTAGCCGAGCGGGTCAATGAGAATCAGTTGGTCAAGGCGGGTCTTTCTCCGTCGAAATCGCTCCTCTTTGTTGGTCCTCCGGGTGTGGGCAAAACGTTAGCAGCGCGCTGGCTCGCGAAACAGCTCCGGAGACCACTTGTGACTCTGGATCTCTCGGCAGTGATGAGTAGTTTTCTTGGAAAGACTGGGAACAATATTCGCGTGGTTTTGGATTATGCGCAGAAGACCCCGTCCGTGCTCCTACTTGATGAGTTCGATGCTATTGCGAAACGGCGCGACGACGCGACAGAAATCGGTGAACTCAAGCGTCTGGTTACCGTCCTCGTCCAAGCTGTGGATGACTGGCCAGCAGATGGTCTCCTTATCGCAGCGACGAATCATCCCGAACTGCTCGATCCAGCCGTATGGCGCCGTTTTGACCGAATCGTTGAATTTCCGTTGCCAACGCGAGATGAAATCGCTCATACAGTGGAACGGATTGCCGGTGACTTGGGTAACGGTAAGTCACAATCTTCTTTGCAGCTAATCGCATCGCTGCTCGAAGGGCGCTCGTTTGCTGATGTAACCAGAGAGATACTCAGAATGCGTCGTTCTGCAGTATTAAAGGGAATTGCAGTGGAAGACGCTCTTCTTAACTTGATAGTCGAATCGGCCAAAACTGCTCCCCTGAATACTCGGCTGGCCGTTGCGCGCCAGTTGAAGTCGAACGGTTACTCACAACGAAATGTCTCGGAACTGACAGGTCTATCGCGGGACACGATTCGGAAACATTCAACGGATCGGCCTCGTGAGAAACGGAGGAACGGTGGCCCGCAGTAACAACTTTCTTCTCGGCAACGGCGAACGGCTTACAAGCAAAGTTAGTGTGCCCACTGGTGGAGGAGACAAGAATCCTCCATACACTTTCGAGGCTGCCCGAAGGCGGCTGTCCAGTAAGCTTCGGCACACGGTAGTTGCTCTTGACGCAATTCCGGCTGACGCCGCGCCCAAGGATGAAGTTGTTGCAGTGGTTACAATGCATCCTCGATACGTGTCGAAAAGCGACTTCCCGCAGGAATTATTGTCCGCCGTTGGGTTGCGGCCTATTGGAAGCCGCAGCCTGACAATTACGCCGGACGCTTGGGGCATTCAGAAGCATCCGAAGGCGGCTATTACGGAGCAGCTATTTGTAGCGGGAAAGAAAAGCAACTTCAAAGCTTGGGCGAATCAGGTGGGGAGCTGGACACCCCAAACGCGTGGGGCCAAGCAGATTCTGCATTTTGAGGACGTGGCAGCGTTCAGTGCAAGAGATAAGTTGCGCAGTATCCCTCTCGAACCCGCTGGGCAACGTGGAATTCTTGAAATCGTGCTACACAACGCTGGCGATCGAGAGGTCGTTGATGCATTCTTAAACTATGCCCGCCGTCACAATGCTCGTCCAATAGCGGATCACCGCCGAGACGTCAAGGGCCTTACGTTCATACCTGTAGAGGCCGACTTTGGCAGCGCGGAAGAGCTTGCACGTTTCTCCTTTGTTCGTGTTGCTCGACCATTGCCTACACTGCGCATGTTACGCCCCGGATTGGCGCGTTCCGTTGGCAAAGGGACGGTTAAAGTGCCCGATGCTGATCCTATCGACTCATCGTTCCGCGCTGTCGTGTTCGATGGCGGTCTCGAAAATCCGGCAGTGACAGCCCTGAAGCGATGGGTAAAGTATTTCGAGCCAGCGGGCATTGGACCTGCTGTTTCCAGCATGCAGGAACACGGACTTGCGGTGACAGCGGCATTCTTGTTCGGGCCGGTACCGCCGTCTGGAAACTTACCTGTTCCTGCATGTGGTGTAGATCACGTTCGTGTTATCGATGCTCAAACTACTGGTGGACCAGATTTGCAGTACATTGACGTTCTGGATCGCATTCTTGCGCATCTCGACTCGCACCCGAAGCAGTACCAATTCCTCAATATCAGTCTTGGCCCAAACATGCCAGTCTTCGACGACGAGGTAACTGCCTGGACAGCTTCACTCGATGATCGTTTGGCTAGCGGCCGAGCTGTAGCGACTTTCGCTGTCGGTAATGACGGCGAAAGAGACGCCGCCGCTGGCCTAAATCGGGTGCAACCACCGGCCGACGCCGTAAATGGACTTGCAGTGGGTGCCGCCGACGTAACCGGATCGCCTTGGGCTCGCGCCCCTTACAGTTGTGTCGGTCCTGGTCGGAGCCCAGGATATGTGAAACCTGACGGTGTTGCCTTCGGCGGTTCCCAGGGTGAACCATTTGATACCTTGAGCGTTCAAGGGAATCTTGTTCGGATCAATACGTCAGGAACCAGTCTCGCGGCCCCTCATGCTCTTCGGTCTGCAGTTGCGGTTCGGGCACAACTGGGACCCTCCTTGTCGCCGTTGGCGATTCGTGCACTGCTGGTACATCGTGCAGATCCAGGTGCTCACAGCAAGCAAGAGGTTGGTTGGGGACGTTTCGAATCAGATCCAGAGCGCCTCATCACTTGTGATGATGATGAAGCATTGATCGTATATCAGGGTATTCTTCCAGTAGGGGAGCACCTGCGAGCGCGAATACCGCTGCCGACCCGTGATCTCAAAGGTATGATGAATTTGAGCGCCACTCTGGTGATTGCACCAGAGGTTGACCCTGAACATCCAGGAGCTTATACGAGAAGCGGTCTCGAAGTAGCATTCCGGCCAAATTCTGCCCGCTTCAGCAAACACGAAGATGGCACTCTGTCCGCACACCCGAAGACAAGCTCGTTTTTCTCAGCTGGGAATTTGTATGAGGGTGCGGAGCCCGCGCTGGGAGATGAATCCTACAAATGGGAACCCTGCCTACGAAATTCCCAACAATTCAGGGCGACAACGTTCCGTGAGCCCTGCTTTGACATTTACTATCATCATCGGCAATCCGCGACCAAAGCCACATTGCCCCAACCAATCCCTTACGCCTTCATAGTCAGTGTCAAAGCACCTCGCGTTCAGGACCTTTACAATCGCGTGGTAAGAGCATATGCCAGCATTCTTGTACCACTGCGTCCACGCACGCGGATTCCGGTCCGAACGTAACCACTTGCAGATTTAATTTATGTCCTGGGGGATTTTGTAAAATGCCTTATACGAGCAGTTCTGAAGTCAACAATCGATGCATGTTTATCTTAACTAGTCCGATTCCGATTTGATATTGCCGACTAAATCGGTAATCATCGAGGCGGGTCTTCAGTCGGTCAAAAGTTTATGTATTTGCGACGGGAAGAGAATCGACGAACCACCATGAAGATCATACACGTGCAAATCACACCCATAATGAACCCCAAGATTATTTGTGAAATCCCCACGCTTAGTTTTGGTTCTGTGGAAGACGGGCCGACATGCGAGGGAGGCATCGTGGGAAGCGAACCCAAAGTGAAATGGAGCGATGTGTCTGGCTGCGACGCTGCCCTCGCCCTTTTCGCGTGAGCTTGTTGGTGTTCGGTGCGTCCATCGGAGGCGATGGCAAGACGCCCCGCTGCAAAACCACAAATAAACCCTGTGAGCAGCAAGAGCGTACACGTGAGGCGCCGTAGTTTTCTCAAATTGTCCTCCGCCAGTTCATCCGACGCCGCAGGGAAGTGAAGTGGAGGACATGATGCCGGCTGTGCCAGCCGAACATGGTCATGATGGCTCTCCGACTTGCGCACCGGGATTTGCGGGTGCTTTCTCTGCGTGTCGCGCAAATAACCACAGTCCAAGCAATGTCGCTAGAACTGCCGCGATCACCACCAGCCTGTAGAGTTGCGGGGCTGTGAGGTAGCGTGCATCTCTCAGGTAGAAGGCTTTCTTGCTTGGGTAGGAAACAAGGGGGACGGCTCTTTACGAATCGCACCCCCGTTTTGATTTCCTTATTTGGTTACCAGGAACACATCGTAGGTCCAGCGTCCCACTTCGGACGCTTCATCGCGAAAGTCCCGCCTGATGCCTGAATTAACTTTGGCTTTAAAGCGGAACTCGTTCCCGAAATCATCCGTTCGTCGGGAGTGGCGATAGTCAAGGCTTAAGGCATAGACACCCAACTCTGCGAGAGTGTGCAACTCCTCCGGCTGGGAAATGCCATCGTGGTTCGCATCAATCCATAAGCGAAGACGTGAATAAACCGCGTCATGTTCATCGATGATGCGGTCGCCATTTCCACCGTTTTCAGGTTTATCAAACTCCGCCAAGGCCAGAAATCCATTAGGAGCATCGGATTTCGGTTGCTGCGTAAAGTTTCCGAACAATTGTTTGCCGTTGTGGACCAACCCGTCTGCTCCAGGCAAAGCAAGGAAGGCGTTGTGAAAGCCACTCGCGGTCCAAGCGATTTGCACCGGATGACCATCGCCGCGAATGTCGAACATTACTCCATTCGCAGCCGCGGTGAGGTGAAAGCCTTCGCCTTCCGTGTCAATGATGATTGGGCTGCATGTGGGAGCGGGGCCTGTTCCTCCGTCTGTAAAGCCAGCGCCTGTTCCTGGATCAGGCGCTGAGCCACCAAGGCAGGGATCAGTGAGGCTACCGCCGGAAGTGATTGGGGCGCAGGCAACACCAGGCACCTGATTCAACGTCTGATTGAATACTCCCGTCTCCACGCATCCTGTTGGGTTGCCAAGTCCATCCACCGGAATGACTCGAAAGCGGATCTGCGCGATGAAGCGGTTAAAATCGTTCACGTCTGTTGCCGCTGTGATTTTGTTGACGCTGATTGGGGGACAATCAATGATCACAGCAGGATTAATCACGAAACCCGTTTTTGGATTAATCACTGGTGGCTTGTAGTAACACGCTCCAGTCCCTGATACCGGGCTGGAATTCACGTCCAAAAATACCTTGTTCGGAGCCACGCTGTCCGATGTGCCTATGGTCGTGTCATGATAGACATCCGTGTATGTCACAACGTTGCCGGAACCAGCCGTTTCTGGTCCCTGATCGCAAACTCCCGTTCCTGTTACTTGAGGGGTGCGGCTGAACAGAGGGCCGGTATTGGTCTGGCAGGTCTGCGCCAGCGCTGCGCTGGATAGTAGAAGCACGCTCAAGAAGAATTTTCTCATCGATGCCTCACAATCTTCGCGTGTCTCTCGAACGTGGCAGCATAAGAGCGATGACTGGCCAGCAAACTAGCGAGATTCTTCCTCTCCTCATCGGCGTTCGCAAAGGTCTTGCCCTCCAGGTTTTCCCTGGCAGAGATGAATGCCCCTTCTGCTGTTCCTGTATCGTTGTGTTTCATCTTCAGCAGTCTGTCGTGCGCGGAGTTGAACGGATGCTCATCCTGCATAGCGGCGGCAATGGCCTCTGCCGCTATCGAGTGGATTTGGACCTCGTCGGTACGATCAGCGATAAACCTATCCAATATCTCCTGATTGATGGACTCAGAAGTCTGGTCCATGTACACGACTACTTCCATTGTGACCGCCAAGTCGGCAACTTTGCCCGGCTCACCGAATAGAAAAACTTCTCTGTGAACTTCGCCCGGTTTGATTGGCTCTTGACCTGGGGGCGGCGGTGGAAGGTGTAACCCGGCCTCCTCGGCGGCTATGACGCCGACATAGTCTGTCATCTTTTCACCTTTGCTGTGTTGGCCATCGGTGAGCGTGATGTCATAGGCATAGGCAAAGGCGGTTATCGTCTTTGCGGATTGGTTGACGATCTCAATGGTTGCGGACTTTCTACCGGGTGCCAGGATGATTGACCGTATTGTGACACTGGGTTTTTGCTGTCTTGGTGCTGCTGGCTGCTGGCTGCCGGCCTTGGAGCTAGCCTGAGGTGCTTGAGTTGGAATGGCAGCTGCAAAGGCGGTAAAAGCGATTAGGAAAGAGAGCGCTATTGCCCTTGGCCGCGAATGAAATCGGGGGGAATTCATAAACTGCAAATCCTTTCTTGGCTAAAGCAGACCACGACAGCAACAGGCCGCATTTCAGGAGCGGAAAACCTGCCCGGTTTGCGGGGACTATCCGTTGTTCTGCTGTCTTTGATTGTCCGCTGTGTCGCTACGCGACACAGCCGTGACAACCGGCTGCGTGGAAAGGGTGTGGGCCGCCATAAAAGGGCGGGTTAAGTCAATTCTGACGCCAAGTTTAAGGACGTGCTGATTCTACCGTGGATCACATGCTTGGCGGGTTAGTAAGAATCGGTTTTACCATTCCTGAAGGGCAGGTTCACTGGTAATAGTGAAACAACCCCGGAAAGCGTTTCAAACAAAATGGACCTAATTTCTCCGCGTCCACATGTCCAATTCAACGTTCGTACTGTCGTGAGATTGGACGATCGAGTAGGCCGGAGATGCCAAGGCCCCTCGGAGGCTCGCTAACAATTCAGAACCCACTTTTATTTCTTGGGCGCACATCCGACACTCAAAGAAATGAGCTTCATACTGCTCCTGCTCTTCGTCGCCCATTTCATCGAGCAGGTATCGAGCAACCGCATGACTACGAATCGCGTCGTCGTGTGTCATTTCATCCTCCGCGAAAAAGGGGAGAGGGCCGCCCCCGGCAAACGGCCCTTACCTGCTGGCTCCTTCTCCTGCTTCCCTCTGGGGTAAGGCCGGGGAAACTCATTGAGTGACTCAACAACAGTAATGTCCGGCATCAACCTTTCTCTTTAGCACGTTGTCTGATCATCTTGGAGCTGGACCTGTCCCTCGATCTATTCGGCCGTCCACGCTTGTCCTCAGGGCTCACCCCAATAGATTCGAGAAGTAAAGCGTTCTGGGGATTTTCTCTGGCCGCTTTTTTTAAAATACGATCACACATCTTCATAACAGCCTCTATCGAAAACCTTTTCATGCATAGTTCTTTTCTTGCATCGGGCTGAGTTTGGATCGATGGCTCCTGTGGTTCACGACTACCCAGCGACCGGCCGAGAACCCTTGGAACTCTCTAACCCGGCCATCTGGTTCGAGGTCAATTCCATAGTCATCTCCGCCAACCCACGTTCGTTGAGTGTTACACCACAAGATACTTACCCATAGACTTAGTTTGTTGTCTATGCCAGCATATACAATCATTTCGTTCCACAAGCTGTCAAGCCAAAAATAATAGGGATTCGACGCGTGACCAACTCACAAGGCGAGAGAATACCTCGCTGCTCCATCTGTGCCGACCGTAAATTGAGCGGCACGACTGAGATCTATGTCATTCAGGACGGACCAGATCGACACTTCTTTAATGTCGATAAGGCCAAGATGCTCGTCGCAGATTACCGACCAACAATCATTCTTGCTGAGCGGACAATTCGAAAGATAGTGGCGGTCAACTACTATGAGCGCAACCACTTGGAACATGTTAATCGACGCACTGCGGGAATTGTGCTGCATCGTTTTGGTGGCTTAGTGCTCTTGGACGGCATACATCGGGCCGTCTGCTGCCTCCACGATAAACGCCCGTTTTACGTACATAGTCTCAGCTATGAGGAATCCTTGAGCTGTATTGTGCGTGAAGAGATTGCATCGCAAGATCCGCACTCCATCGCCCGCAAACTGCGGAGAGTACTGCAAAGCGATCCCCAGGCCGGCCCCGTTGAAGCTGAGATTGAGTGCGGAGAACATGTCCGGGACCAAGTTCTGAGGATACTTACAACTCAGGAAAAAAGGCGACTGATTTTGCGCGCTGTGGGGACTTCCAAGAAAAAGCATGACACCTGATCGGCAGTGTGGGATTCATAAGAGCGGCAGCAACGCCAGTGCATCAACTTGTGCGGCCTGCCGCTAACCAACCACGGGGTTTGGCAATCCTAATTATGTCTACGGCAGCATGTCAATGAAAAAGTCTCCGCCGGGGCAGTAATCAGACAGAATCTTAATCGGAGTTCAGTTCACCCAGAGGCAAATCGCAACGAACGACGAAGGTTAGTCGCTGTTTTATACAGCTACTGCCCGTAATGAAACAATGGTTCCATTTCAGGACGACCACATTGGTCTAAGCACCGATATTTTACAAAAACAGAACATGCGCTAAGTCGTTATAGTGTGCTGGCCAATCTCTCGTGATAATCGCCCCCACATACTTCGGCCAACTTCAGTGCAGCTTCCTTTATCTCTTCGTAAGATTCCAGCAGATCGAACGAATCGACCCGCCTCAAGCGAGAGATGTAAGGGACTCGCGTGGAAGGAAGCAACTTCATTTTGAAATGCCAAATGTGCAATTGACTTTGAACCGCAGAAGCGCCGATACGAAACTCAGCGCATCGCACTACCAATTTGTCTGCAGCGCTTCTCACGTCACGATTGAAAGTGACCCTGGTTTTCCCGCCTTCGGTGTCGCCCCACTCCTGCAAAATGGTCACATTATGAGTTCTGCGACCGATATATTCTTGTGCCAAACCAATGCGTTTTAGTTGTGTTTGTCGGAATTGGTGTTGGCCGAGATTCGATGCTAAATGTCCTTCTAAATCGCGGTTGAGGACTTCCTGAAGTTGTTCTGCATGGTCTGGGCGAAGATAAGGAATTACGTCGTTAAATGTGCGGTTCGAAAAGCGGCTGAGAAATAAGCGGAAGACCCGAAGTAAAAAGATTGCGATGAGTGTTACCAGAATTCCCAAAATCATTTGAACCTATCCATAAATTTCTTCAGAACGATTGCATCTCGTCGGAGTGCCTCTGCCCACTGCTGAGGCGTCATCTGCGAAACCCACTCAGGTACTGGTTCTGGTCGCAAGAATGTGTCCAGCCATACAGCAAGCGCAATTATGCTAGCCGCAGGTGGAACATATTTGGCAAAGGTCTCGAATTTTGTTCCGAATTCAGAACGTACCCAGTAAGCCAGCAGTGCTCCAAGCGCAGAAGTCGCGAATCCCACAACAATCCCGAGTGGCGAATACCTCCAACGGACTTTGAACGAGTCGGCCAGGACGACGAAGAGGCAGAAGAGGAGCGCTTGCATACAATTCACACCCATGCCAAAGAGAAGGATGACGCTGATCAAGGGGCTGGCTTGAACGGGCGGATCGTGGACAGCTGCCCAAACGGTAACCAGCACTGTGAGGCCGGCTATAATCGGAAACAGCAGCCTGAACCAGCGTAATTGAATGTAAAAGCCGAAAAAAACTCGCCTGAAAACTTCATGTAATGCGAGAAGCGCGAGAACGGCATACACCGCCTCTGTAGCCCAATAGACCTTGAAATATGTGCGGTACCTATCGATTACAGAGAACCGCAATGCGCCGATAGTTATGACAGAAATCAGGTAGGCGAAGAAGAACGGGAACTGGCGGTAGAGCCTTTTTCTTGAAAAGATGATTACCAGCCAAAAGCTGAGTGTGGGCACGACGAGCAACAGCAGTTTGTCCGCTCTCCCCATAAACAAGTGAGTGGCCAGCTTAAACCAGCCACTCACGGGCTCACAACTACTTACCTCCCAGATCCGGGACTGCCGCAGGGATTTGGATAACAGAGCGGCACAGGCGAGCTATCTCCCAATGCGGGAGCGGACCCGCAAGCGACGAGGCAAAGGCTGACAAGCAAGGTTTTCATAATATTCTTCAATGTTTTATCTCCTCTTTTGATCGTTTAGGGGAACTGCCTTACTCTTGACGAGCAAGGATTCTCCAGAAAAAGCATAGGCCCGTTTATCATTTCGCTATACCGAGATAACAAGTTAGGACCTTTTCAGAACGAGGGAGAAACACAACTGAATTTAGCCGCTCCTGGACGCTTAGTAAGATTAGAATATTCTAATGTAAATCAAGGAAGGTGTGAAAACTCTCTACGCTTTTCATCCCGATGCTTCACACAGGTCCAGTCCTTTGCCTTCAAACAGGCATCCCAGAGATCACGGGGCGCGTGATAAAATCCGGTGCAATTCTTCCACAGAATCTATGACTGATTGGACGCGGCAAAAACGAGTCAGCAAGAGGCGCGATTCCTCTAGCGTCGTCGTGACGAAATACACTGTTGATGTTGATACTGCCAAGGAAATCAGGAAAGCAGGCCCGGTCTACGGCTCGCAGGGCAGGGCAGTGCAAATTGGGACCGAGATGCTGATTCGAATGGAAAAACCGCCCATTCCCGCATCCGAGCCCGAATCGGACGATATGTCTTCCTTGGTGCGCGTGAGTATGAGGCTGCATAAGCGAACATTTGAAGTAGTCCGGGAGTTAGCAAGACTGAAGTACAACGACGATCCGGGACAAGTCATCGCCGCCTGCGTGAAGGTCCTGAAGATGAAAAGAATTAAGCTGTAAGCTGTGAGAGATGCCAATCCGGCACCTGAAGCCACGCTGATCCAGTTCCTCGGACACGCCCTTTAAGATCGGCAATAATATACTTGCGGAATCAGGCGGGCAGGGAGGATACTGACCCATGAGGGGCGTGGCGTGCCCGATGGGGGTGCGCAATGCTAGCGCATCCCGATTTCGACTTTATTTCGCAGCAGGTGGATTTGATGGCAGTCCTCTATTTCTTCAGCGATGAAAGCGGCAAGTATCGCAAGAATCCGGTAATCACGGTGTCGGGAGTTGGCGCACCAACTGATCGCCTTAATAAATTCCACGCGGAATGGGAAACACTCCTTCGCTCTTACGGAATCGGCGAACTCAAAATGTCGCGTATCGGCGATCTCAAGCAGACATGCGGTCATAAGATGCCTGCCGGACAATCTATCGAGCAACGGATTCAAGCAATACTACCTTTCGCTGACTGCATCAACGAACACATGGAAGTAGGATTGATGCAGGGGTGGGATGTTAAGGGATTCAATGGGTTAAGTATGGCCGTTAAATCCGCGCTTGGCGGTTCACACGATCCTTTTTACCTATGCTTTATTCGTGCAATGCTCCAACTAGGCGACTATGTGCCAAATGGCACGGCAATATCGTTGATCTGCGACGATGATGAGTTGACAGCATGGAATGCATACTGCCATTACCGCAAGGTTAGCGAGGCTCACAAAGAGTTAGGCCGAAAGTTGGCCGGAATTACGTTTGCCAAGAGTCACTTCTTTACTCCACTACAGGCCGCTGACCTTGTCGCGTTTTTGGCGAGGCGACAGGCCAGTAATCAGTTTTGGGGTAAGCCCAATGACTTTGAGGTTTTGTATAAGTATCTAATTGAGGGGCCTAAAAAGAGTAGCAGCAATATCATGACATGGTATTACTCCTATGTTAACGAGCAGGGATTTGTGGATCTAGCGAATGACCTGATAGCAAAGGGAGAGGTTAAGAAATACGATGACGAACCGAAGGGAATTTCAAAACTTCGATCAGATGATGCGGCGGTTGATCCAGGTTCCGCACAGCGAGATCAAGGCAGCGCTGGACGAGGAGAAAGCAGCGAAAACAAAGCAGAAAAAGCGGAAGGCTAAGAAGCAACCTTCCGCTTCGGACCACGCTGACGGCGAAAACGATTAGAACGGCGTTTCTCCGTCCTTACCAGTGACTTCCGCGAAGGTGAGGCGCTTGCCTACAAACATCGGAAGAGCTGCCTCAAAGCGGTGCAAGTCGGTCATTGGAGTTTTGTCATCGTGGTTGCGGTGGTTGTAACGGAAAACTTGCTCATCAACGTAGCGTTCAAGATGAAAAGGTTCTACAGCAACGTAGGTTCCGCGCAAGGTCCGCTTAAGCAGACTCCAGAAGTTTTCACTTCCATTGGTGTGAACCTGTCCGTTGACGTAAGTTTCCATGCGATTCACAACGTCATGCACGAAGTTGTAGCTCACCTTGTCGTAGCCGACTGCTTCATCGGTATAGACCTTGGAGCCATGCTTCACTTCTTTCAGCAGGGTAGCTTGCAAGGTTTCGCGCTTCACGTTGGGGAATAACTTTGGCGCGGACCGTGCGCAGATCGCGGTCAAGCATTCCCATCACGATAGTCTTGCCAGCAGAGCCGCCAGTGCGTCCGCCCTTTTCGGCAATGTAACGCTCGCGGCGGCCTTTGTGCATGTTGTGGAGCCGGCCGCCGATGTAAGTCTCATCGGCTTCGACAGGGCCAGAGCCGCCCCCGATCTTGGTCTTGGTTCCGAATTTCTTAGCATTCAGCGAGAGTCCAAGACGAATGCGATGCAACATAAACCATGCCGACTTCTGAGTAACTCCGATGGCCTTCGCAATCTCGTAAGACGAAACGCCGTTCTTGCAGTTCGACAGCATCCAAACAGCAGTGAGCCATTTGTCCGCAGGGATGGGCGAATCCTCCATCACGGTACCGACCTTCGCGGAGAACTGGCGGGTCTTGTGTACGCTCTTGCACTGCCACTTGCGCTGGTTCTTCAGGTACACGGGGTCAGTCCGACCGCAGAACGGGCAGTACACAACGCCGTCCGGCCAACGAAGGCGGGTCATGTAGACCATCGCATTGTCGGGATTCGAGAAGTACAGAATCGCATCTTGCAAGGTCTTTGGTTTCATTTGCTTGCCGTCCATGTGTGTAAGATACGACACGGAGTCTGATTTCTCAAGTATATTATTGCCTTAAGATCGATCCATGGCGAATAAATAGAAAATGGATGCCACGGGCTGCAATTCAGTCCACCCCCTCCCGCTTTCAGCGCCAGCGTCAACATGAGCGCGAGCCTCTTCGAGTACCGCCATTGTCCATTTGTCCATGCGAGAGAGTGCTCTATGTCTGCCGTGAGTCCGATCTAGGGCGGAAAACAAGAAGTTCGTAAACGCGCGGTTCCATCGCTATGAGGCCGCAATCTTTCATCATCTCGGCCGAAATTGCTTCTCGGCCATATCGTGTCAACGCCTCTTCGGACTCCCAGGTGGAGATCGTCAGTATTTCCAAGTATGCAACAAGCTCACGTCGGTAAAAGCAAACAGACACCAGACCTAAGGCCGCACCATATCTCGGAACCAAGGCTGCGCGAACGTACTCCAAGTATATCGTGGCCCGAGATTGAGGAACGATGATGGAGGCGACGTGAACGATCACTGTGGAATGGGCACAGGCCGAACGGGGGTTATGGAGCGACCCACGAGAACCTACACTCTAGGTATACAGCCGAGGAGCATGCTTTGTATCAGACGATTATGGGTCCAGAATTTCCTTGAAAAGTGTGCGCATCTCGCGGCATAGTGCAAACCGTACCATCGAAACTGCTGCTGGCGCTCGATCTGAAACAGGAGAACGAGAGTGAGTTCTTGGACCGTATTACGTGGTCTGTTATCGGGTGGAGCTTCGGTTGAACAAATATCTGATCGACAACCCCTGGCGGCAGCCGTAGAACGTGATCCCATCGCGGATGAGTCGGTGATGGAGCAAGTGCAATCAGATGACCCGCACGCGCTTGCACTCCTTTACGACCGGTATTCCAGACTTGTTCTCAGTATCGGGTTGCGCATTCTCCGCGACTCCAGCGAAGCCCAGGAACTTCTTCAGGACGTTTTCCTCTACGTATTTCAAAAGAGCCAGGATTTCGATCCCCGCAAGAGTGCCTTCCGGTCGTGGCTAGTGCAGATTGCCTACTCCCGTGCATTTAATAAACGAGAATACCTGATGCTCCGCAGGTTTTACGACTATTGTCAGATCGACGAGACATTGGATTCCACGCCTTCGGACTTTTCGCCGGAAAGGTTAGGGCACATCGCCGAGTTGAAAGCGATATTGCAATCGGCGTTTGCTGAGCTGAGCGAAGCCCAAAGAACGACGCTGGAAATGTTTTTCTGGGAAGGCTATTCGCTGCGGGAAATCAGCGCTCGCCTACAAGAAACGCTCGGCAATACGCGTAATCACTATTACCGCGGTCTGGAGAAGTTGAGAGATGTTCTAAAGGCTTCCTTGACGCACTCCGGAAATGGGAGAAGATGAGAGGTAGATATGTCGCCGACCTGGAACCCCCAATTGAGTGATCGTGAAAACCACGCAAGGTTCGTTGAGTTGTGTGCCCTCTACAGCACAGCATCATTGGAGACACACGAGCTGGCGGACTTGGATGCGCATCTTGCGAGTTGCCAGGAATGTCGAGGACTTCTGGCTGACTATCGCGCTCTGGTGCGAAACTGCATTCCATTGATGGCGGCTGATGAATCGGTTGAGCCAGTGAGCGGTTTTGATCATGAGCTTGCACAGGCGAAGGATCACTTGCTGTCGGAATTGGAGCGTGACCCTGCATTATCACGCACGAAGACGGCGGCATGCGAGACCACTGCGTGGAGTGTGGCTTGGTTTTCCAGGGCCCAAGGCGCACTCCGA
>Ga0210400_10001159_pt1 | contig 26562 bp, 23 predicted proteins | sample IncBWH26MmetaG_FD_155456 | JGI IMG/M metagenome (GOLD analysis project Ga0210400, IMG submission 155456) | Forest soil microbial communities from Barre Woods Harvard Forest LTER site, Petersham, Massachusetts, United States - Inc-BW-H-26-M | ecosystem: Environmental > Terrestrial > Soil >... | reverse complement strand
CTTATTCTCGCCGTAACCACCAAAATTATGAGCCATTGCATTAGAACCCGATAAACGACTTATGCACGGGATATCCTTGGGGCGAAAAAGACCAATGCCGCCGAGCGCTGAATAGTGAATGATATCAAAACCGATTTCCTTATGTAATTTGTTTACCCAGCGTTTATAATGATATAAAACATATTTATGATCGGGATATAAACTCACTAATTTATCAATCCATCCTGTTTTCCGGAATATCAGTTTTTTGAAAATTGTATAAGGTTTGCACAGGTATTTATTCTGATAGATCCACTCTTCATAATGCTCAAGGCTGTTGCGATAAACTTCAATGCCGTCGTAAACTAATTTTTCGGAAATGTTTGCCCGGATAATAATAACAGGTCTGTGACCGAATTCTTTCAATGCTTTGGCAAGCCTGTAATTGTAATTGGCAAGGCCTCCGTCAAAGTCAGGCTCCGTCACAAATTCGGATGTTACAATCGCAATATTCATTTAAATCATGCGGCGCCCTTAAATTTATTAATGGCCTGCTGGTAAAATTCAATCAGTTGGGGAATGATATTTTCGGGAGCTAATTTTTTCATTCGTGCCAACGCATTTTGTTCCATTTCTTTTTTTTCTTCTGGCTTCAGGCATAGAATTTCCTCCATGCACTCAAGTAGTTTTTGATAATCATCTACGGGAATGAGGAATCCACTTTTTTTATGGTCAATCATTTGCTCAAAGCCGTTACCCAATGTGCCGATTACAATTTTGCCGTTTACCATAGCCTCAATGCATGTATTCGGAAAATTATCAATGCGCGAGGGAGAAACAATAAATTCTGCTTTTTTAATAATAGGGTAGAGAGTTGAGTGAGGTGTTTTTCCAATATGAATCACTCTGTCTTTATATTCTCCGGCTTTCTTTTTTACAAAATCCATCATATTGACACCTTCTTCTTCGCTGTGTAATATTTTGCCTACAAAAACAAAATAATAGTCTTTGTGTTTTTCAAGAAAAGGGTGAATTATTCTTGCAACAGTTCCGATGCCTTTTATTAAACCGATGGTACCGAAGAAAAGAAGATATTTTTTTCCTTTCAGTTGCGCTTCATAAACAGACGAGTCTTCTTTTTCCACATCGTTTACGTAAAGCGTTTCTATAATTTTTATCTCCTGATTTATTTTTTTAGAGATCATTCCTGCCAATATTTTACTGGGTCCGAAATTGGCGTCCATTTTTTTAAGCGCCTTAAGCTCGATTTTTTCCTGCTGCATTATTTCACTTAATTTCTCACCGTAACCACCAAAGTCATGCGCCATTGCATTAGAACCTGATAAACGGCTTATGCAGGGAATATTATTGGGGCGATGAAGGCCAGTACCACCAAGCGCTGAATAATGAATGATATCAAAATGAATTTCTTTATGAATTTTTTTTACCCATTCATTCAATTTCATACTTTGTATTTTCAATCCGTTCTTCGATTCAAAACGTATCCACCAATCAGTACGTTCTTTCAATGAGCGTTTGATAACGGTGTAAGGTTTACACAAATATTTATTGGAGTAAAGCCATTCATCCCAATTCCTCATATCCACTCTGTACACTTCAATCCCGTCAAAAATAATTTTTTCAGTTGTTTCAGAGCGGACAAAAACAACCGGTCTGTGATTAAATTGTTTCAGCCCTTTGGCAAGACGATAAGTATAGTTGGCCAGTCCGCCGTCGTAATTCGATTCAGATAAAAATTCAGAAGTTACTAAAGCAATGTTCATTTAATTTTGTGACAGGTTATATGCGTTAAGTATCCTTTCAGCCATTTTTTGTGTGGAGAAGTGTTTTTCAACAAACTGCCTCGACTTTTTTCCTATGCTATCCCGTAAACCCGGATTAAAAACCAGTTTTTCTATCCAATTGCATACTTCTTCCGGGGTTTGCGCATGACAAATGGAGGTTTCTTCTCCCAGTATTTTATCAAACACTTCTGGCCTTGCATTTGCAATCAGAGGCCTTCCCATAGCCATCGCTTCAAATCCACCCATTGCTACTACACTTTTACCCATTTGGTCAAATACTATGTCGGCTTTTTTATATTCTTCCAATAATTCTTTCTGACTGAATTCAGAATGCCATGTAAGGTGTTTGGAAATGCCAAGCTTATCACAAAGAGCCATGCTGCTGTTTACATCTTTTCCCTTTTTTACAAAATGAATATTCAGTTTAGTTTCGGGATATTTTAAAGTAAACAGATGAATTCCCTTAATCATTATGTCATTGCCTTTGTAATCAAGCGAGATAAAATCTGAAGGTGATGAAGGGTCCTTGATCCAGTTAAAACGCGCTAAATTAAAAATACGTATCACTTCGTTTTTTGGCGGACTAACAACAGAAATTGATTCTGAATCAATCATCAGGTTAAAAAGTCTTTTTTTTTGATTTGCGCCAATCTCTTTTAACAATTGTTCTCCGTAAGGAACGAGCCCCTTTGAAAAATAAGTAAATGCGATAGCGTTTTTTATAGCTTCTCTTTGATTTCTTATTTGTGTTTTCAACCAGCGGAAATAACCCGCTACAAAAAATACGCTGTAAAAAGTACTATTCTTAGTGGAGAAATATTGATTTTCATCGTAACAACTGAAACGCTTAAATCGCGTCAGGTTTTCACAAATATTTAGTGCAAATTTGTTATTAAGTATTTTTGAGGTTTTACTTCCTTTCGGAATTAAGTTAGAAGTTGTAAGACTTTCTAAATAGTCCTGTTTTAATTTTTTTAAATACCCGTAATTAGCCAGTGGATCAAGATCCGACCCTGTGATTAAAGTTACATGAGGTTTTTTTATTTCAGTGGCGAAACGCATTGCGTAACCATTAAGGATAATGAGATCGCACGATTGAAGGTCTGAGATAACTTGTTTTTTTTTATCAGGTGATATAATATTACAAGAGAGCCATAGGGGCATAGGGCTGTAGTCTTTAATCCAAGCGGGGTATGGCAGCGTAATATCATTGAATCGATTTTCGGGCCTGTTTAATCTTTGGTCGTCATCAATTATAAAAAGCACTTCATGGCCTTGCTTCCGAAATGTTCTCGCAAGCATGAATGGATAATTATTTGCATTGCCCCAAAAACCTATTTTAATTTTTTCTGACAAGCCGGCAGGCATCTAAACGCATTTTAAGATTTGTGAAGAGGTCCAGCGCATAAACAGTATTCAGTTTTGCAGAAGGATGCCCGTCGAGAGGAGAAACCGGAAGTTCTTCCATAGTAAGTTTCCCCGAATTTAAATCCTTTAAAACGCTTTCATGCGTATCAATGGTAATCAGGCCAGCTTCTTTTCCTGCTTCATAAACCTGTTTCATCCATTGTGTTTTTACCTTCAGGAATTCTTTCCTTTCATCAGCCCCTTTTTCAGTTTCATAATCTAAGTAACCTATATACCTGAAAATAATAAATGCGGGATCAAACGCGCAATGATTACTGTCGGAAATGGCTTTGACGTCTTTAAGCGCATTTGCAAAATCCTGCCAGTCTTTAGATTTTTTATTATAAGCCCTGCCCAAAGTTTCGGAAAGAGGAGGAATCTTGCCCGATTTCATGGCTAAATTCTCAAAGGCTTTTGCAATGCTTGCTCCGAGGTAATGCAAATGTATAAAAGCGAGCCTTTCCTGAATCAGTTCAAGTTTATGCGTATATTTTTTATTGAAGGCGTCACGTTCTACCGAATAATTTTCTCCAGGAGGTAAGGGGTCATTCGGGCAAAATCCAACAATTACCATATCGGCCTTTAGTTTCTTTATCAGATTTCTGATTGAATCGCGTTCTGTAATGGTAGGTGCTCCTGATAAGCCGCAGTTTACAACCTCAACATTCTTATAATGTAATTTGCAAATAGAATCCAGTTTGTTTGAATACCTTTCGTTTTCTTCAAGCCCAGCGCCCCAGGTAAATGAATCTCCGAACACCGCAATACGAAAAGTAGAATCTTTTTTCTCATTAATAGGACCGCCCCGGTAACCGTAATTGTTTTTGCGGGTGGGATGGCCCCAGGTTATGTAAGGATTGATAGGATCATAATCAAATTTCATAAAGGAGTATTTGATTTTACCTCCGTAATAATAACCCGAATCGAAAGGAAGTTTTAAAAAGGTATCCGTTTTATAAAGATAAAATTCGAAGCCGTAAATAATAATGGCAAGTATAATTACATTTATAGAAAGTGTTTTTACCGAAATAGAAAAAACTTTGATAAGGAGGAAATACAATGAAAGGCAAATTAAAGCAATTTTCATTGGCAAAAATAAGCGTTGTAAACCCGGCTGATTCACTTGCCCGTCGCCATCACCGATTATGAGGTCAAGCAAATATTCGCATCTCGAAGAAATAGACCAGGTTAAACAAACCAGGACTAAGAAGATTAATCTCTTTTGAAGTGTAACAGGTTTGCTGAAAAGATTAGTGAGGCCCGTTTTTACAGGAAAAGAAAATACTTTTACGGGAATAACGTATAAAGTAAAACATATTGAAGAAATTTTAAGGAAAAGAAAAATATAGTGAAAGCCGGGCTTTGTAACAACTCCATCGCCGTCCCCAATCGCTACATCAACCAAATACTCGCAAGAGTAAGCGAAAACAAGTAAGGTTATCGTAAGAAATATAAGGAATGGTTTTTTATTCATTTTTAAAAGAACTTATTTCTTTATACATTTTACAATAATATCAGAAATTTCATTCCCGGCTTGAGCATTGGGATGCATATCGTAAATTACTCTGTTATATTGATGAGCATAAGCTTTGCAGTATGTTTCGCTGTCTTTTACTTTTTTGCACAATTCAGCCTGAGCGTCGGCAAATACGCAGTAATCTATTACCTCTTTGGATACTGTATTTTTAAAGCGATTGTAGTTATAAGTAGTATCATATCCGATACCAAGATTAACGACAACCATTTTTGCATTATTCAGTTTACATAGCTGATAGATTTTTTCATAGAAATATTTTTCAACTTCTGTTTTGTTTGTATTTGGATCGGGATACTTCCCGAATACAATACCTGTTTTGAAAAATATCTTTTTCAAGAAAGGTTTCAAAATAACAGGATATCCTACATCCTTTAAAAAAGATAATTTATCAAAAAAACCAGCGGCAGACCTTTTATAATATTCAAACGGAACTTCATCGAGGTAACTAAGGAATTTTGGATATATTACACTGTCTTTTCCGTCTATTTTTGTAAAGTAGGGTGAAAAACGGGTTCCGAAAAAAGTAGGAGTAAAGCCTGTTGTAGCCCTGTCTACTAACCAGGGAGAATATTGAACAAGGACAATGCCCGGTTTTACAGCCGGAATTAATTCGTCTGCAAGTATTTTCATTTGTGCAAGCCCGTAACCACAAACTCCGGCGTTAGTATAAGAAGACCTTAGTTTCTTTGAAGTTAAATAAGGGTAGGTATCTTCTGCAAGTGAATAATCGCCCCAAGTGTAAGAGCATCCCAGAAAAAGTAAGGTTGTGTCGTTCGTTACGGGATATTTAGTTCTGGATATCCTACGGCCATTTTCATCTGTTATCGTTGGAATGCGGAGTATTGTTTTGCCACTGTTGTAAAAATGTATTCCGGTATTTAGCGGTGCAGGGGCATAACCTAATTTTTCGTTTGTTTTAAAAATTCGTTCGGAAACCATGGAGGGGCTCTTTATAAATTTATAAAGTTTATCGGTCTCCGAATAAAAAAGCAGCCACGAAAACATAAAAAGAGAAATAGCAAAGCACGTTAAATAAAAGTAAGTACTTTTTACTCTGGATATGAATAATTCCCTGTTCCATAATAATTTATATGTTAGGCCAAATAAAAGAAAAGTATAAAATAGTGATTTAATAATTGAATTTACAACGACAATGTTGTCAGGATGCACATTAAGTTTATTTCCGATTAAAGAAAAGATAAAAACAAAAACATAACATACGGTTAAGATAAATACACTAAGAATAATAAACTGAAATAATCTCCTAATCATTTATTCTATTTCAATAATCATCTTGTCAGGAGTTTGACAGGAAATATAATTAACGGATTCCTTTCCTTTGTTGGCAATCAGGTCAAGCACACTTACGGCTCCGCTAAAATCCCCGTGGTTATGTTGTTTATAAGGCAGGTAATCGTAACTTTTATATTCAAGCCTGATTTTATTTTCACGAAACAGCTCAAAATCAAGGTAGGTATCTGCTGCAGGTCCCGATAAATAAGTGGTAGCCCCGGTTTTTGAGAAAAGATCCATTAATCTTTCTGTTTTTGTGCTCTGCAGATTTAAAGTGCGTGAAAAAATTATTTTTGTTTTAATATCAAGATAAGAACAAATATTTTTAATCAGGTCAACATTTAACTCCGTGAGGTATTCAAAATTTTTGTTAATGGATTCCGACCATAAAGTAAAAGCATCGTTAAAGAAGGGCGTTTTCCCAAGAGAGGTTTTTAATTGATTTCCATGTATTTGTTTCCAATCTTCTTTTGTTGAAACTCCTATTTTTACTTCATCAACGGACATTCCGAGTTCAACTTTAACCGGAACTGTAATCCATTTAAGGCCTTCTGTAAATTTTAACTGATTGCGATTACGCCAACTTCCTTTTACATATTGAACATCGTCGTAAATAACAAAAAGATCAACCGACTTAATAAAATCAAAATAACCCCTCCAGGGAATATAATTCGATTGTATTACACCGATTTTCATACCTACTCAATGATTTTATTGTTTTTGCATAATTCGTACAATGTTTCCCCCACTATGTGATGGACTTTTACACTGGGATGCACATCGTTATTATTTACAATTCGTTCTTTTAGCGACATGTTTCTTACTAAAGGAGTAACATTTAAAACTGGAACGGCATTCTGTAAGAAGAATTTACTGATACGTGGAACGTATATATTACTCCCTTCAAGGCTCTGGAGATACGGAAATAATACAACAACCAGTTTAATGTTATTTTGCCGGCAATAAAGGATAATCTTTTCAAGGTCCTCAAGATGCTGTTCAAAAAAATTTTCGTTTTTATATCCTTCTGTAAGGTAACCAAAAAAGGGTTTCAAATAGGGGTGAGGGAACTGCCAGTAAACAAAATTGAAGAAATAAGAATTATCTACTAATGGGCTCAAAAACTCTGGTACATCTTCGTAAGGTTTAAATTCAGGAGGATTTACGTTGTTAGCTTTAAGTACTCCTTCAATATCATTGCCAAAATATTGCCAGATTACTACATCGGGTTTCATCGGAAATGATTGCAGTCTTTTGAATTCATCCCGTGTGTCTGAGCCACTAACTCCAAGGTTATACATTTTATAATTTGTGGCTTTAGAGGCAAACGTATTACTGAAACGATCCATTGTCCAATCGGCCCCATATCCCGCTGTAAAGGAATCACCTATAAAAAAAATTTTTTTCCTTTTTTCAGAAGTATCAAGTTCCAAATCCCGATATCCTAAAGAGTTTAAATGCCAATATTTATCGAGCCAGTTTACAGATGCAAGTGAAGAAGAAATGGCATGGCTTTTACTATATCGTGTGAAAAATAATTCGCAAACAACACAAAACAGAAGTAAAATGTAAACAAGGAGGAATGAGTTTTTCCACAGATTACGTATGGTACTTTTAATAATTATAATATGAAAGAGCTGCGAAATGAAAATAAAGGAGAGAATAATAATTGCAATGCGCATAAATCCGAAAGGGATTTTATCCGGATGATTATACAGGTAACACAATGAAACTATTATCAGTAGCTTGGTAAGAAGAGAAGGTATCTTTGCTTTCATACTATTTTAATAATTTAATTGTGTTGAGACAATGATTAATTTCCTCTTCTGTCATTGCCGGATATAATGGTAACGAAACAGTTGTTTCAAAAAGTTCAACCGCTTTAGGGAAATTTTTATCGGGAAGATTTAAAATGCGGTGTAATAATTTATCTACTCCTTTTCGAACGTGGATTTTTTCTTTTTCAAAAAGCGGTATATACTTTTCTGTACCCCCGTTTATTTTAACCGGTAACCTGAAAAACATAGAACTTGCTTTTGCTTCATAATTTACCAATTTCATATTAATGGCAGCAAGGTGGGTAAGATATTTGCCGGCAATTTCTCTTCGTGTTTTTAAAAAATCGGGATACCTTTTAAGTTGACTTATGCCTAGTGAAGCCTGAATATCACTCATGGGAGAAAGAAATCTTGCGCTGATATTTTTTTTATCGCCATCTCTTATTGTACGCGCTTTTTGAAGAAGCTCATTTTTTTTTAAAACTAACATTCCGCCCTCACCTGTAGTTAAACATTTGGTTGGGTGAAAAGAGAATATAGCTATATCGCTCTCTATCGTATCAATTTTTTTATCGCCTACGGCCTGCGCGCAATCTTCAATAACCGGGAAATTAAATTTTTTGAAACTTTTTACGTCTGCAAAAATGCCGTACATGTGCGGAACGATGATAGCTGCGGTTTTAGAACTTATAAGCTTTTCAATGTTACCAGGTTCTATTACCCAGTTATCTCCAACATCGCATAAAACAGGAGCAGCCCCTGAGGCAAGTACTGCTTCCAGCACAGATTCGCAAACGTAAGTTGGTAAAATAATTTCATTTGATTTGGTTACCGCTAACGTTTGCAACGCTAAATAAATGGCTGCAGCTCCACTACTAATTGCAACGCCTCCTTTTCCGCCTACCCAATCAGAAAATGCATTTTCAAATTCAATTACTTTTTCTCCCTGGCCAATCATACCCGAAAGAAGTGTTTCCGCAACAGCTTTGCGGTCATCTTCGTTTATCCAGGGTTTTGAGTGAAGTATCACGTTTATGAAATTTCGCGGTTTTTAAATTCTTCCACCATGTTGGCGTAACTGCGACCTTCATCTGGCCAACGGGTTTGTTTCCAATCGGGGCAATTACCGCAAAAGGCATGATTGCCGTATTTGTTACATATGTGTGCCTCTCGTAAATCTTTATAAAACTGGCTCTTCCAAACTTCCTGAACAGTAGTCGTTCTGTAATCGGTAATCACAGAGCCGTGTACCCAATCCTGCGGACAAAAAACTAATTCTCCACGCGGATTTAAAATAATTCTTTCCCAAGGATACAGGCAAGGTGTCCTTTCTTTATTGGAATCTTCTTTTGCAAGGTCATCAGCTAAATTTTTAACGGCACCTGCGCCCGAGTGTAATCGCCTTACGACAACATAATCTGCTCCTGCTTCTTTCCAGAATTTTTCAAACAATGGCCCTTCGCCAACATTTTGTGGTTGCTCAATAAAACTTAAAATGATTTTCGTTTTACTTCCGCGCTCTTTATTTCTTTTAATAAGATTAAGAATATTCTGCCTTACCACAGGTAACTCGCCGTTTACACGAATGATCGCATACGTTTCATCTTTAAAGGCATCTGTGCTTATATCAATTACTCCGAGGCCAATATCAAGAAGTTTTTCAATTCGCGTAGGGGTCATTAATGTTCCATTGGTAGTAAGGGTAACCATGGTTCCCGAATTTTTAACAGCATAATCCATCATATCGTAAATGTAACGGTGCAGTAACGGTTCGCCTTCGCCCGTATAGCGGATGTATTGTGTAATGCCTTTACCGTGTTCGCGTACTTCGTCTACAATTTTTTTATTAAGCTCGGGATCCTGTGATCGGCCGGCATAATGCTCGGATTGCTTAAACGCGGGATGAGGGCAATGTATGCAGGCAAGGTTACATAACTCGGTTGAGTCTATAATAATTTGCGAAGGAAATTCAGGGCTTAACCGGCCATAAAACCCGTAACGAACCTTATCGGTGTTGTTGCTTGTACTCATTTTGTTAAAATTAATTTTGTTGTTTCTATCACGTCAGTTATATCACTATCATTCATCGTGGCACTTACGGGTAGCGTAATTATTTCGTCAAATACTTTTTCGCTTACCGGTAGGGATTGCGGACCGAAATTTTTTTTATAATAATCCATCATGTGCAACGGCATATAATGTATGCTGGCTCCGATGTTTTTATCACGCATTTCAACCAGAAATTCATCACGGGTAATTTTCATTTCTTTAAGTGGCAATTTTATTACATACAAATGTTTCGCATGACTTTCTTCACTCAATCCGTTTTGAAAACGAATAACAGGTTTTATTTCTTTTAATTCGTTGAAATATCTTTTACCGATATGTTGTCTTATCTTATGAAACTCGCTAAAGCGTTTTAATTGTATGCGGCCGATGCATGCATGCAAATCAATATAATTCATTTTATAACCCAGCTGCTCCAATTGCGAATAAATCATTGCTTTCGGATTGGTGAAGCGTTTCCAGGCATTAACAGGCATACCGTGTTGCCTCAGGCTTCTTATTTTATCGGCAAGTTCATTGTCGTTTAAAGCAATAGCTCCGCCTTCGCCGGTAGAAAGATTTTTGTTGGCATAGAAACTAAAGCAGGTTAGGTTACCCGAATTGCCAACCATTTTCCCGTTGCTATATTTTGAACCGAACGCATGCGCGGCGTCTTCAATAATTTTTATGTGGTCGGGTAAAACTTTACGAAGCTCCTCAATATTAACAGTAAGGCCGCCGTAGTGTACAACCATAACCGCCCTGGTACGGGTTGTAATTTGTTTCAAAACATGATCGGGAGTAAGACAGAGAGTTTCTTCATCAATATCACAAAACACCGGTTTCGCTCCGCAATAAATTGCCGCGTTGGCGGTGCTGCACCAGGTTAAAGAAGGAATAATTACTTCATCGCCTTCTCCAACGCCATTTACTTTTAAGGAAAGAAATAAAGCAGAAGTGCAGGAATCAACCGTAATTACATGTTTAGCCCCGCAAAAACGCGCAAGCTCCTGCTCAAATGCAATTACTTCCTGGCCCATGCCAATCCAGCCGCTACGCATTACCCGGCTAACAGCTTCAATTTCTTCTTCCGAAAAATTGGGTTTCCCAAAGGGGAGATAATCCTGGCGCATAATTTTTTAAATTTTTTGTTTTGGTCTGAAAAACTAAAGAACTTCCCATTTAAGTTTGGGCCTTAAGAGCCCGTTTACTTTACCTTCAAACTTCCGGTTTTTTACAAACTCTTTAATTTGAAAAGCAATAATCTCATGTTTATTATACAGGGCATGGAAATCTTTCGTATAAAACATAAGGTTTATATGATAGATTTCATCATTGAGAAAATTCGCTGGTATATAACATCTTAATGTGTTGACTCCTTCGTTTTTAATTTTAAAATAATTTTCGCTGGTACCAAAAACAAGAGCACCCGATTCGTGATACACGTCAAAGCAAATCATCATTTCATCCACAGCACTGTCATTCCAGAAAGCAATCTCTACAACAAGTTCCTGGCTGATATCTACCTCAGGACTCATCGCGTTAAGAACGCGTACGCTTTTTATTTTAACGTTCTCGTTGCCGATTGCTTCCGCCTTATTATTGAATTCTACAAAATGGTTTAAAACTATTTGCGGCAAATATTCGCGAAGCACATCTGCTGTAGTGCCATAACATTTATTTATCCCATTCTCAAGTAAAAGGCACGTTTCAGTAAGCTTTTGTATTGAGTCAGGATTGTGACTTACAAATAAAACTGTTCGGCCTGCGCCACTTACATCTTTCATTTTACCTAAGCATTTTTTCTGAAATTCAATATCGCCCACAGCTAAAACTTCATCTACAATTAAAATTTCTGACTCAAGGTGAGCTGCAACCGCGAAAGCGAGGCGAACATACATACCTGAAGAGTAACGTTTAACGGGAGTATCAATATATCTTCCGATACCACTGAACTCAACAATCTCATCATATTTTTTCTTGATTTCCGCTTTATTCATTCCGAGTATTGCCCCATTCATAAAAATATTTTCTTTACCCGAAAAATCAGGATGAAATCCGGTTCCTACTTCGAGCAAACTGGCCAGACGTCCTTTCATTTTAACGATACCGGTAGTTGGTGCAGCTACACGCGACATAATTTTGAAAAGAGTGGATTTTCCGGAACCGTTTTTTCCAAGTATACCCAAAACTTCGCCTTGCTTCAATTCAAAATTAATATCCTTTAAAGCCCATACAAAATCACTTGTTCCTTTCTGTGCGCGGTCATTGGTTTCTGCTAATTTGAAAGCAGGGTCTTCTTTACCGCGGATTCCTGCCCACCAACGTGTAACATCACTGGCAAAAGTACCCATCCCCACATCTTTTAATTGATACAGTTTACTGATATTTTCAACTTTAATAACGGTACTCATCTTAAACGGAATCTAAAAATGTTTTTTCTACTTTATTGAATGTGATTAACGAGAAAAAGAAAATAACCAATAAAAATACGGGTGGATAAAGTACCAGGTAAAGATTAATGTTATCGTTTGGCCAAAAACAGGATTTAAAAGTTTCGATAATACCCGTCATAGGATTGATAAGGCAAATTTTATAAAAAATGGGAATGTTTTCTTTTATCCATGCTAAAGAGAAAATAATCGGGGAGGAGTAAAGCCCGAATTGCAAAGCGTAGGAAATAAGATTTCTTAAATCGCGGTATTTAGTAGTGAGAGCAGAAAGAATAAGCCCGAAGCTCATTCCTAATAACCCGATTTCTAAAACAAGAAGCGGTAATAAAAAAATGGTTGTGCCAATCCGTAACATAGGTGCAGTACCCGAAAATTTATAATAGAACCAGAAACAAAGAAAAAGAATCATTTGGATGAGAAACTTCAACAAGGAAGAAAAAATAGAAGAAATAGGCACAATGAGTCGCGGAAAAAATACTTTGCCGAAAAGTGAAGCGTTATTTGCAAATACATTACTGGTAATGTTGAGGCAATCGGTAAAATAATTCCACGTTACAAGCCCGCCCATATAGTATAACATATTAGGTATTTCGCCGGTAGAAATTTTCGCAATTTTACCAAACATGAAAAAATAAATAATTACGGTAAAAATGGGTTGAATAAAATACCATAAAGGGCCAAGCACCGTTTGCTTGTAGCTGGAAACCAAATCGCGTTTTACAAAAAGAAAAATCAGGTCGCGGTAATCCCACACTTGTTTAAAGCCGAACTGGAATAAGTTAGCCTTTGGCTTAACTACAATATCCCATTCTTCTGTTTGTGTTTTCATTTAGTATTATTGAGCTCGAATTTATTAAAACTGAAAATAAATAAACTGTTTTACTACGCTGGAAGTAAAAGCAGGACTGAAAAAGCCACAAGGTAGTAACAGGAAATTATGTTTTTTATGCGCCTCAATGTTTGAGAATTAGAAGCAGCGATACCAATAAAATATTTAAGTGAATTCTACCAGGAATTTTCCAGGTCTTCTGAAGTATAAGTATGATTGCGTTCTGAGTAATAAGTGTCTTTTTGTTTTTTCATTTTGATGGTAATCTTGTTAAGAGCACGCATCAATAATGAAATAGGAAAAAGAAACAAAAAGAAAATAGCCCCGAGCAATACGCGGGAGTTTATCCAACCGAGTATTTCGGATATTTTAAACCATGCCCAGGTAATGCCCTGCGTGGCAATTTTAGACATTGCGCCCAGAATTGCAACAGCCAGTGCTATCAGCAAAAACCATTTTATTTTTACAATGAGGAACAGCACGATAAAACCGGCTGCAATAATGAGCATCGACTCAAGTCGTTTTTCTCTTGACATAGTGTAAGTTTAAAATAATGAATAAATAAACGGCGCTACCGCAGAGGTTCCTCCAACTACTATAAGTAATCCGAGCAGAAGCAGAATAAATACCATCGGCACCAGCCACCATTTTTTTCTAGCTTTTAAAAAATTCCAAAGATCTTTTAAGAAATCCATGTTGTTACGTTTTTAAGTTTATTAATTAATCTAATTGATATTCTTCTTTCCAATTATCTTTTTCCAACCATTCGGGCTGTGTTTTTTTGTCAAATATATAATTGCCAACTACTAAATAGTCCATTTCAGTTCGCATCAAACATTTGTAAGCATCTTCAGGAGTACAAACAATAGGCTCGCCGCGCACGTTAAAACTTGTGTTTACAATTACTCCGTATCCTGTACGTTTTTTAAATTCATTAATCAGTGTCCAGTATTTCTCATTAGTTTCTTTATGTATAGTCTGTACGCGTGCAGAAAAATCAATGTGTGTAATAGAAGGTAAATCCGAACGTTTGTAATAAAGTTTTTCTTTAAGCGGGAGTGAAGAATAGTTTGCTGGTAAAGGAAGTCTTCTGCTTTGATTTACGGGTTGTACAATAAGCATGTATGGTGAAGTACTGTCGATTTCAAAATATTCTTTTACATCTTCGGCTAAAACAGAAGGGGCAAAGGGACGGAAACTTTCCCTGTATTTAATTTTCAAGTTAAGTTTTTTCTGCATTTCTTCATTGCGTGCATCACCAATAATACTGCGATTACCAAGCGCGCGCGGCCCGAATTCCATTTTTCCCTGAAACCAGCCGATCACATTTCCTTCATCAAGTAGTTTGGCAGTTTCTTTGGCCAAATCATTATAATTTTCGTAATAAGTATAATGCGCTTTATATTTTTTCGCGGTAAGTTTAATTTCCTGGTCAGAAAATTCGGGACCAAGGTAGGAGCCGCTCATTCCATCCATAGCTTTCGGAATTACACGGTCTTTTTTGAAATAGATGTGATAAGCGGCCAATGCGGCACCTGGCGCTCCGCCTGCGTCACCTGAGGCAGGTTGAATGAAAATATTTTCAAATATTTTTTCTTTTTGCAATTTTCCGTTGGCCACGCAATTTAATGCAACGCCACCTGCCAGACAAAGATTTTTTGAACCGGTTAAGCGCTTGGCTTCTTTAGCCATTTTTATTACGATTTCTTCCGTTACAACCTGTATAGCTAAACCGAAATCGCAATGGTGTTGTTGTAATTCTGATTCGGATTCACGGCGCGGGAAACCAAAAAGCTCATTCCATTTATCATCTTTAGCCATTCTAAGGCCCACTGCGTAATTGAAATATTTCTGATTAAGCCAGATACTTCCGTCGTCTTTTATTTCTATCAGTTCATTTTTAATCTGCTCAATGTACTTTTTTGTTTTCTCACTGGTAGGGTCTCCGTATGGAGCAAGTCCCATTAATTTATATTCGCCTGAATTAACGCGAAAACCTGTGTAATAGGTAAAAGCAGAATATAACAGCCCTAAAGAGTGAGGAAAACGCAACTCTTTTAAAATAGTAATATCTTTTCCTTTCCCGTGGCAAATAGAAGCAGTTGCCCATTCACCCACACCGTCAATTGTAAGTACAGCAGATTCTTCAAACGGCGATGGATAAAAAGCGCTTGCGGTATGAGACAAGTGATGTTCGGGGAAAAGTAATTTTAACCTGCTTTTATCATATTCCTCAACTTTTTTAAGTTCTTCCCTGATTAATTTTTTAAGAAACATTTTATCCTTTAACCAAACAGGAATGGCCATGATAAAAGAACGAATCCCGGCCGGAGCGTAAGCATAATAAGTTTCTAACAGGCGCTCAAATTTTAATAAAGGTTTATCGTAAAAAACAACAGCGTCTATTTGGTTTAATGTTAAGCCGGTTTCTTTTAAACAATACTGTATGGCTTTAACAGGAAAACCATCATCATGTTTTTTCCTGGTAAAGCGTTCTTCCTGCGCAGCGGCGGTTATCACACCGTCCTGGACAATAGATGCGGCAGAATCATGATAAAAAGCGGAAATTCCTAATATATTCATTTTATTATTTATTCGGGTTTAGCAGATTTCAATTTACTTTCAATAAGTGGCTTTGCGCGTTCAAAAAACTCAAAGGCGTAGATACGGTCTAATATAGCGCTTGGATGCCCGTCAAGGGGATTCACGATAGAATTTGCGGGTGTAATCTTTTTTTGATCAACCGCTTTTTCCATCAGGGGTAAATAATCAATTGTTTCAAAACCAACTTCCACAGATGTGTTATAAACCTGTTTCAACCAGCCCAATCTTAATTCTAATTTTTTTCTTTCTGCATCACTCATCTGAGTGTGATAATCAATGGTGGCTATCTGATTAAAAATCCCGATAATAGGCTTAGGGCATCCCATTGAGTCCGACATGTTTTTAATATCCTTTAATGCCTGCCGGAAATCTTGCCATTCTTTTGATTTGGGATCGTAAGCCCGGCCAAGTGCTTCTTCCCAGGTTGGAAGATTGCTTGATTTTACCATTGTGTTGTAAACGGCTTTTTTTATCGCTTCGCCGATGTAATTAAGCCTGAAAAAAGTAAAATCTTTTTGTATTTCGGTTAAAACACCGTTCCATTTTTTTTCAAAAGCATCTTTCTCCACACTGTAGTCTTCTCCTTTAGGCTGTGGGTCATTGAGACAGTAACCAACAATAACCAAATCGGGTTGAACCGTATCTTTCAATTCGCGCAAAATATCTCTTTCGGTAATGGTTGGTGAGCCGGAAAGTGCACAATTTAATACTTCAATTTTCCGGCCTTTAAAATAATCGCATAACAAGGAATCTAAAACGCTCGAATATTTTTCATTTTCCGCAAGGCCTGCTCCCCAGGTAAAAGAATCTCCAAGCACCATCACCCTGAAAACACCTTTTGGTTTACGTGTAATAGGATCATCGCGGAATCCGTATTTATTTCTTATCACTCTTTTCCCCCAGGTTAAAAAATTATCCTTGTCATATCCTTTCGGAGGAGTCATTGAATTTTCATACTTAATAATATTTCCGAAATAATAATTTGAATCAAAAAGTCCTTTTAAAAACGGATCTTGCGACCTTAAGAAGAAATTGAAAACATAAAGTATAATCATTACAAAAGCCAGATTGAACAAAGCAACTTTTCTTCCCATGCGGAAGGTTATGCTTAGAAGATTAAAGAGTATCCATAAAGAAAAAATAACAATTTTACCATACCCGTCGGCAACGATAATGTTAAATGATTTTTCAACAATAATGATAATGACAAAAAGAATAATCGGTAAAAAAAAGCGGAAATAATTGTTTTGTATGAGCTTCCTTAATTTTTCGTTTTTCAACAGAAAGTCTTTGTTTTTCACTGATGTAACAGAGACATTTACAATAAACCAACCCATGCATAGCAGTTTAAAGAAATACTTGAATTTTACGAATACAGGCTTGGAAATAATTCCGTCGCCGTCGCCGAAAGTAATATCAAAAACCGCTTCAAACGAAAGCAGGGCTGCCAAAAGTATAAGCGGTAAAAAGAACCGCAGGTATTTATTTTTTATTAGTTTTTGTAATTTTTCTTTCATGATTTTTCAATGAAGAACCAAGTTCAAAAGTATGTATTTTTAATTAAGTTTCAAATTTATCATTTTGGCCGCGTTCTGTGTTGAAAGCAAAATATCTTTCGGTAATTTTACACGTATGCCTTGCCCTATACTCTCTAAAATAATTGTAATAAATTTTCCTTCCCCGTTTTCAATTACAAAACCTTCAACACCTTTAAGTGGTCCGTATCCTATTTTTACTTTCTCTCCTTCTTCAAAGTTTTTTTGAATTCCTGCAGATTCCATTTGGTAACCCAATTCAATCAATTGTTTTAAGCGCTCAATTTCTGCTTCACGCAAAATAGCATGCTTGCCTTCTGATCTTACAAAATTGACAACGCCCTTTGTTTGCAAGGTTTTTTCTTTTTCGGAAGAATCTATCAGTACAAAAACGTAACCATTCATTAACGGAAACTCAACCATCTTTTTTCGATCGCTCCATTGTTTCATGGTTTTAATCAGGGGCACGTAAGCTTCAATGCCTTTTTCAAGAAGTAAACGGCAACTGTTCTTCTCCTGTCGGGAAGCCACATAAATTGCATGCCATTGTTTTTCTTTTTCCATTTTTATCTCGTCTTTCGCCCCTCGTCCCTCTCAAGGCTTCGCCTCCTCAGTCCCATAACGGTACTAAGTAAGCCTTAAAATTAATTTTTGCCGACTTACGCTTCCTTACTCCAAAGAAGTAAAGGGTGCATACCGGGTTCTTTAATTTTTTTTATATCAAATTCCTCGATCGAATAATGAACATACCGAATCTTTTTGTCAATTTTCTTTTCGGCTTTTTGTATTTGTTCAATCAGGAAGGAGATGTTAAGATTTTCGCCTACAACTACAATATCAATAATGTCGGTATTTTGTCCGTTAGCCAGTTTACCGACCAAATACACCTTGTGTAGATCGCCGATACGCTGAATGATGTAATCTACTACATGATTAAGGCCGGTCATTTTAAGCATAATCCGGTTAATGTCTTTAAATAAAGGGTGTTTGGTATTAGCCTTGAAAACTTTTTTATTTCCTTGTGTGGATGAATCTATGAATCCAGCTTTTTCAAACTTATTAAGTTCTAAGCGGATGCCGTTTGTTGATTCGCCAAATTCATCTTCCAGGCTACGCAAATACGCAGTAGTGCTGCTGTTAAGAAAAAATTTCATTAACAACTTAACACGGGTTTTAGAAGATATGAGCGTTTCAATCATTATTGAGTAACAAATTTACTCAATATCGTGTAAAAAGCAAACGGAAAACAGTTTTTTTTGCACACGCAGGTGTGAATTATTTTTTAACCTTTCGGCGAGCTTTCTCCTTGATTATCAATGATAATTCTCTACCAGTCTGCCCTTTTACCGAAGTATTTTCCTTGGCACGGCGTAATAAATAGGGCAATACTTCCTTTACCGGCCCGTAAGGCACATATTTAGCCACATTATATCCGGCAACCGAAAGATTATAGCTGATATGGTCGCTCATGCCCAGCAATTGAGAGAAATAAACGCGTTTATCGTCTTTCGCAATATTGTTTTTTGCCATTAAATCAACCAGTATCAAACTGCTTTGTTCATTGTGCGTGCCCGCGCATACACTTACATACGCAAGATTTTCTATACATAATTCAAGCGCCAGGTTATAATCTTTATCACTTTCATTTTTGTTGGATTGAATAGGGGAGGGGTAACCCATTTCAACTGCACGCTTTCTTTCTTTTTCCATATAAGCTCCACGAACCAATTTTGCCCCAATATGATAATTATTTTCTTTGGCGTGCTTAATGCATTGTTCTAAATAAACAAAACGATCGTGACGGTATAATTGGTAGGTGTTATATATAATCGCTTTTTCTTTATTAAATTTTTCTTTGTTTTCATTCACCAAATCGTCAATGGCCTGCTGTATCCAGCTTTCTTCTGCGTCAATAAAAATAGGTGTGGAGTTTTTAAATCCCTGTTCGCATATGTTATGTACGCGTTGCCTTACTTGCTCCCACTCGTTTTTTTCTTCGGCGTTTAAATTTTGTTTGGCACTTACTTTTTCCAAAAGACCAAAACGAGCGAGTCCGGTAACTTTAAAAACACAAAAAGGAATATGTTCATCGTTTTTAGCACGGTGAATGGTTTCTATGGTTTCTTTAGCGCAGGCTTCAAAATCAGTTTCCGATTCTTTCCCTTCTACCGAGTAATCTAAAATAGTTCCTATATTAAATTTTCCCAGTTCTTCAATAGTTTTATTGCAATCTTCAATATTTTCTCCACCTACAAATTGCTTATAAATGGTTTTCCGGATAATTCCTTTAATAGGGAGATGAAGGTTAAGGGCAAGAGGCGTAAAAAAGGCTCCGAGTTTTACTATGGTTGGGTTTCCTATTATTTTAAAGAGCCTATAAGAGCGGATTAAGTCCGAATCACTCTTAGAAATGAAAGCTTTTTCGGTGTCGTCGAAACTAATCATAATGCCTGCAAAGATAGGCTTTGAAACGAAAGAACTTATACAAAGAATAAAAATATTAATACGGCAAATTATGTATTTTTGAACTTTAATTATGCAATTAAAATCGGCGGGATATAACGTGTATTTTGAAGAAAATGATTTTTCTTACCTGGAGGAATTTTTGCACGAAAATTTGTTCTCTTCGGTTTTTATTTTGTGCGATGATAAAACCCGTAAATATTGTCTGCCGCTTTTGATAGAGGAAAACGGCTCTTTAAAAGGAGCTAAAGTATATATCATGCCATCGGGCGAAAAAAATAAAACACTCTCAACACTTACCGGTTGCTGGAATTTTTTGCTGACTAACGGGGCCGACCGTCATTCTTTATTGATTTGCTTAGGTGGAGGCGTGGTATGCGATTTGGGAGGTTTTGCCGCAAGTACTTTTAAACGCGGAATTAATTTTATTCATGTTCCTACTACTTTATTGGCAATGGCCGATGCTTCTGTAGGAGGGAAAACCGGCATTGATTATAAAGGCTACAAAAATATTATAGGAACCATTACTCAGCCTATGGGCGTTTTTGTACACGAAGAATTTTTAGACACCTTACCGGAAAGACATCTTGCCAACGGCCTCTCGGAAATTATAAAGGCGGCTCTTATTGGCGATGACCGATTATGGAGAAAATTTTTGCGACTAAAAAAACTGCCTTCAACCAAATTTATTTCTTTTATCCGTTCATCGGTTAAAGTAAAAAACGCGATTGTGATAAAAGACCCGGAAGAAAAAAATATCAGGAAAGTATTGAACTTCGGTCATACAGCCGGGCATGCTATTGAATCTTATTATTTGCATAAAAAGAAAATTTTATTGCACGGAGAGGCAATTGCTATGGGAATGTGCGTTGAATTGTGCCTCGGTAAAATTTTAAAACATACAAACCCTAAAACAGCATTGCAGGTTTTTCTTTATTTCAAAAAATATTTTGTTTTAAAAAGATTTTCGGTAAAAGAAATAAATGCTTTTCTCCGCTTTATGCAGAATGATAAAAAAAACCAAAGCGGGCGTTTCAGTTTTGCATTGGTTGAAAAACCCGGTAAAGCTGTTATTAATATTCACGCAAGTACAGATGAAGTGAAGCAGGCATTTATTTTATACAACAATTTACTGAAATGAAAACGGTAATTGTAAGCCATCCTTCCGGAATTGTAAATGGCATTGTTAACCTTCCCGCTTCAAAAAGTATAGCAAACCGTTTATTGCTGATGAAAGCCGTGGCGGCATTCAATGATTTGGAAATACTTAATCTTTCCAACGCGCGCGATACAATTGTCCTTAATAGAATTTTAACTGATCTTTCCAAAAACAATACTGCTGATGTACACGATGCGGGTACGGTGATGCGTTTCTTAACAGCTTACTTAAGCTGTTTGGAAGGCGAATGGATTTTAACGGGCGCGGAGCGCATGCAGCAACGTCCCATCGGCGCTTTAGTGGATGTTCTGAAAAAGCTTGGCGCAGAAATCAGTTATGAAAAAAAGGAAGGGTATCCTCCGTTGAAAATAAAAGGAAAAAAATTGCACGGCGGTAAAGTAGAAATTGACGGAAGTGTAAGCTCTCAATTCTTATCGGCTTTACTAATGATTTCGCCTTTATATAAGGAACCCTTGCAATTGCAAATAAAAAACAACCTGGTTTCCGTACCTTATGTGGAAATGACACTTAAACTCATGCAGGAATGGGGCGCTGAATATAAATGGAAGGAAAATACAATTACCGTAAATAATAAGGCCTACACAAAACCAACCGGAAAAGTTTTTGTGGAAAGCGATTGGAGCGCCGCTTCTTATTTTTACAGTGTACTTTCATTGGCAAAAGAAGGGAAGATTATTATGCCATATTTGTTTGAAAACAGTTTGCAGGGTGATAGTATTTGTAAAGAGCTATTTACATTATTGAGCATTTCAAGCTCCTTTACCAGTGAGGGACTCTTTTTGGAAAAAACAAATCATACAGAAAAAAAATTCGCGTACAATTTTATTAAATGCCCCGATATTGCGCAAACATTAGCAGTTTGTTGTGCTGCAAAGGGCATGGAAGCAAGTTTAGCCGGGCTACAAACTTTGTCCATCAAAGAAACTGATCGTATCTCAGCAATAAAAACTGAACTTGAAAAATTTGACATCAAAGTTTCAGTAACAACTGATTCTATCTCATTTCCTTCCTCGTCCCTCACACCTCGTCCCTCTTCTCTCGCCACTTATAACGATCATCGCATGGCAATGAGTTTTGCTCCTTTAGCTTTGCTTGGCGAAATAAAAATTGAAAACCCTTCTGTAGTCGAAAAATCTTTTCCGCATTTTTGGGAGGAATTGAAAAGATTGGGTTTTGATTTAAAAACCACATAGGTACATAGTTTTAATACAAGGTATAGCGCAAAGCTTCACATAGTAATTAAGGTCTTGTTTCTATGAGAAACCTATCCTGCCTTCACTACCAATAACTGCCTATGTTTCTATGTGGTTAATGTATTAAATTGTAATTTTACAAACTATGACTGATATTACTATAAACATAGAGAACATTGACGGAACTCAAACCCTTTTGCAGGCTCCAACGGATATGGGTTTAAGTTTAATGGAATTTTTGAAAGGGAACGAATATGATATTCTTGCAACGTGTGGCGGAATGGCTTTATGTGCAACCTGCCACGTTTCTGTTGTAAAAGGCTTCGAAAAACTGAACGCAATCAGTGATGATGAGTATGCAATGCTGGATACACTTCCTAATATTACAGACACTTCACGATTATCCTGCCAACTTAAATTAAATGAACAAATGGATGGTATGATGGTAAAAATAATGGGAGGCGGAAATTAGATACGAAATGGGAATTACGAGATACGAAACAAGAAGGTACATAAGTAAACGATTTATATTTTGAAATTTTTGTGAAAGAAAGCCAAGGATTTTTTTGTTCAATTTCGAACCTCGAATCTCACACCTCATTCCTTCTACCAATCGTCTTTTTTCTTATCGCCGTCTTCTTTCATCCGGGCTTTAAGTTCGTCAATTACAATTTGTATATCGGCGTAAGCCGCGGATTTAATGTGTTTCCATGTGAGATCAGATATTTTCATTGAGCCGCACTCGGGTACAGCCAAATAAATATCCCCTCCACTCATGCCTTCTTTTGTGGCCTTGTGCTTAATGTTTTTTATGGTGTAACGGTATTTTCCTTCTTTAGCTTCTATAATTATGTCCATCGTAATTTCTCCGTCCACTTCATTTTCAGGATTCAGGATTTTTTGCTTGTAGGTAAAAGTAGCGTTACAACTTACATTACTTCCTGAATTTGTTCCGTTTGCTTTAACAAATTTAATGGCTTTGGCTTTATACCAGTTTTGCGCACGTTTATAAATTTCGCTTGACGGTGCAGGCATCATCGGGTTTCCGGTATCTGCCACAACCGGAGGGGGGTCTTGCTGTTGTTGTTTTTTATGCCCTTTTTTTGCATGCGGGTCCGCGGTAGGGGTGGGAGGTGGTGGCGGAGCAAATTTTGATTTGTCAACCATCACATTTACAACCTCGCGCACCATTTTGGTATTGTCTTCGTCTTCCTGCGAAAAAATAACTAAAGGTGAAATAAACAAAGAGGAGACAAGTAAAATTCTTTTTATCATATAAGGGTTAATTTATTCCAAATTTAATCAATCTTTTTTTAATAGATGTCGGGATACTTTCCGGGATTGGTTTCGCTCATTAATTGATAAACTGAGTCAAAAACATCATCTGCGTTGGCCTTGCTGAAATAATCACCGTCGCTGCCGTAAGCAGGCCTGTGTTCCCTGGAAGCAATCGTAACCGGCTCTGAATCCAAATATTTGTAAGCACCCTGAACTTCCATAATTTGTTGCAATAAGTATGCCGAAGCTCCGCCCGGTACGTCTTCATCCAGAATAACGAGGCGGTTTGTTTTCTTTACCGATTCAACAATGCTGTAATGAATATCAAATGGCAAAAGTGTTTGCACATCAATTAACTCAACTGAAATGTCATGTTCGTTCAGCAATTTTATCGCATCCTGTGCCACGCGTACGCACGAACCGTAAGTAACGAGCGTGACATCACTTCCCTCGCTTACAACTTCCGGAATTCCTAAAGGAGTTTTAAACTCGCCGAAATTTAACGGTTGTTGTTCTTTTAAACGATATGCGTTTAGCGGCTCAATTACTAAAGCAGGTTCATCGGCTTCAAGCAACGTATTGTAAAAACCCGCAGCTTTGGTCATGTTGCGCGGTACGCAAATATTTATCCCTCTGCAAGAACCCAGGATCATTCCCATAGGGGAGCCACTATGCCAAACGCCTTCCAAACGATGGCCGCGAGTACGAATAATAACCGGCGCTTTTTGTTGCCCTTTGGTTCTCCATTGCACGGTAGCCAAATCATCACTCATAACCTGAAGCGCGTATAACAAATAATCTAAATATTGTATCTCACAAATCGGACGAAGCCCTCGCATTGCAAGACCAATCGCCTGCCCCATGATAGTACATTCGCGTATGCCGGTATCAAACACTCTGTGTTCTCCGTATTTTTTTTGTAATCCTTCCAGTCCCTGGTTAACGCCTCCGATTTTTCCGGAGTCTTCGCCAAAAATTAATGTTTGCGGATATTTAGAAAGAATAGAGTCAAAATTATCGCGCAATACTTCGCGGCCGTCGCAGGTTTTATTTTCTGAATCGTACTCAACTGCCTTTTCTGCAACAGCAACGGCTGTATTCGAATAGAGAGCCGAACTGTAACGTTCTTCATTTTCAAAACGTGAAAGTTTCAACCAGTCGCTTAATTGTTGACGTGCCGAGGTATCTTCGTTTTTTGTTAAACGTAAAACTTTTTTAACGGCTGAGTGAATATCTTTACGAATCGGGTCTTTAAGAGTTGTAAGTTCATTTTTTATCGGAGAAATAAAACTTGCTTTGCTGCTGCTTTGTTCAATGGCACTGAGTAAAGAAATTACTTCGGCCGCTTCTTTTTTAATGGGCTCAAGGTATGCTTTCCATGCAGTGTTCTTGGCTTCAAGCACCGCATTCTTTGCGTCTTCTTCAATTTTATTTAAAATATCTTCAGTAGCCAAAGCGTTTTGTAAAATCCACTCACGCATTTGTTTGATGCAATCAAAGTCCAGTTCCCACTGCAAACGTTCTTTACTTTTGTAACGCTCATGACTACCCGAAGTAGAGTGCCCTTGCGGTTGTGTGACTTCTTCAACGTGTACAATAGTGGGGCAATGTTCTTCCCTGCAAACTTTAATGGCCTTATCGTAAGTTTCCATTAAGTGCGCGTAGTTCCAGCCTTTGGTAACAAAAATTTCGTAACCTTTTTTATCACCGGTACGTTGAAAGCCACTTAAAATTTCGCTGATGCTTTCTTTGGTGGTCTGGTATTTTTTAGGGACGGAAATTCCGTGTCCGTCATCCCAAACACTAATCAGCATCGGTATTTGTAAAACGCCCGCGGCATTAATGGTTTCCCAAAAAGGCCCTTCAGAAGTAGACGCGTCTCCAATGGTACCAAAGGCAACTTCATTGCCTTTATTTGATAAATGAGCAAATTCTTTTGTTTGTAAATCTTTATTAATCTTAAAAAAGTGCGAGGCGTAAGCCAATCCTAACAAGCGCGGCATTTGCCCTGCAGTGGGAGAAATATCTGCCGAAGAGTTTTTGCGATTAACCAAATCCAGAAAATTTCCGTTCTCATCTAAAAACGGCGTAGCAAAATGCCCGCCCATTTGTCGCCCTGCACTCATGGGGTCATGCTTAATATCGGTGTGCGCGTATAAGCCGGCAAAATATTGCTCGAGTGTTAGCGCGCCGATGGCCATCATAAAAGTCTGGTCGCGGTAATAACCACTGCGAAAATCTCCCGGATTAAAAACTTTTGCCATCGCAATTTGCGCCACTTCTTTTCCATCGCCGAAAATTCCGAATTTGGCTTTACCGGTTAATACCTCTTTACGGCCCATTAAAGAGGCCTGCCGGCTTTCGTTGGCAATACGAAAATCGGTTATCACCAGTTTTTTAAACTCATCAAAACTCAACCCCTTAGAGGTTTGCAAGGCCCCGCTGCTCATGTAATAAAATTTTGACTAATATAGGGAAAAAAGTTAAAAGTTAGAAGTCGGAAAGTCAAAAGTACAGCTATTAACGATTATGGCTTTTTTTAGCACTATTAACCGGGGCGTTTCCCGCATTTTTAATTTATTTCCAATCTTAAAAAATGGCGGGCCGGGCTCTCGGCAGTCGCTTTTTTGCACACTCAAATTTTACCTGAATTACCAGCTTTAAAAACTTAATTAGTAATGATCCTTTACAAAAAGAGCTCCAACAGTGCCTCCATCCCTAACGCAAAAAAAAATGCAAGTATTAATTTTAATAAAAGGGAAGGTGTTTTCGGCTACACTCAATTCGTACCTGATTTCGTAATTTGTAGTTTCGTATATTCGTACTCAATTCCTAATTCGTATTCCATGAAAAAAATTGCTGTTATAACTTCCGGCGGAGATGCTCCCGGAATGAATGCCTGCCTGCGTGCCGTTGTACGTACCGCGATGTATCATAAAATAGAAGTGGTGGGTTTCAGGCACGGGTACGAAGGATTGATTCATGACGAGCATATTCATCTTAATCATAAATCGGTGGCCAATATTATTCACCGTGGCGGAACGGTTTTAAAAACTGCGAGAAGTAAACGTTTTATGACCGAGGAAGGAATTCACAAAGCAGCAGATACTTTAGGAAAACATAAAATAGAAGGGCTTGTAGCTATAGGCGGAGACGGAACTTTCAGAGGGGCAATTGAACTT
>Ga0210400_10001158_pt1 | contig 26568 bp, 24 predicted proteins | sample IncBWH26MmetaG_FD_155456 | JGI IMG/M metagenome (GOLD analysis project Ga0210400, IMG submission 155456) | Forest soil microbial communities from Barre Woods Harvard Forest LTER site, Petersham, Massachusetts, United States - Inc-BW-H-26-M | ecosystem: Environmental > Terrestrial > Soil >... | reverse complement strand
ACAGCTGGACCTTCGGGGACGGCGGCACCGCGACTGGCGCCTCCGCCAGCCACACCTACACCAACACCGGCACCACGGCGGCCACCTACACCGCGACCCTGACGGTCACCGACAACACGGGCGTCAGCAACACCGCCACCCGCGCCATCACCGTGAGCCCGGCTCCTGGCGGCGGCACCACCACCACCCAGGTCCTGGGCAACCCCGGCTTCGAGACCGGCACGGCCTCCCCCTGGGTCATGACCTCTGGCGTCCTGGACAACGGCACCTCCGAGCCCGCCCACAGCGGCTCCTGGAAGGCCTGGCTCTGCGGCTACGGCTCCACCCACACGGACACCGTGATGCAGCAGGTGGCGATCCCGTCCAACGCCATCGCCGCCTCCCTGTCCTTCTGGCTGCACATCGACACCGCCGAGACCAGCGGCACCCATGACACCCTGGCGGTCCAGGTCCGGAACAGCGCCGGCACGGTGCTCGGCACCCTGGCCACCTACAGCAACCTGAACGCCAACACGGGCTACACCCAGGTGGCCTTCGACCTCTCGGCCTACAAGGGCCAGACCATCCAGATCAACCTGGTGGGAACCGAGGACGCCACGAACCAGACCTCCTTCGTGGTGGATGACTTCGCCCTCAATGTCACGACCGGCACCGCCACCCCGAACACGGTGACGGCCTCCATCACGACCCCGGCCGCCAATGTGACCCTGGCGAGCGGGACGGCCCAGTCCTTCGCGGGCTCCGCCACGGACAGCAGCAGCACCGCCACCCTGACCTACGCCTGGGCCTTCGGGGACGGCTCCACCGCCACCGGCGCCAGCGCCAGCCACACCTACACCAACACCGGCACCACGGCCGTGAACGACACAGTGACCTTCACCGCCACGGACAGCACCGGCGTCAGCAGCTCCGCCACCCGGACCGTCACTGTGAACCCGGCGACCGCCGGCGGCACCGAACTGGTCACCAACGGCGGCTTCGAGTCCGGCACCACCGGCTGGAGCGGCACCACCGGCGACATCGGCACCTTCACGGGCGAGCCTGCCCACTCCGGCACCAAGAACTGCTGGCTCCTGGGCAACGGCACCACCGCCACGGAATACATCCAGCAGACCCTCACGGTGCCTGCGAGCGGCGCCACGCTCACCTTCTGGCTCCACATCGACACCGCGGAGACCACCACCACGACCGCTTACGACACGCTGAAGGTGCAGGTGCTCAACAGCGCCGGCACGGTGCTCGGCACCCTGGCCACTTACAGCAACCTGAATGCCGCCGCGGGCTACACCCAGAGGAGTTTCAGCCTGGGCGCCTACGCCGGCCAGACCGTCACCCTCAAGTTCCTGGGCGCCGAGGACGCGTCCAATCAAACCTCCTTCGTCCTCGATGATGTGAGCGCCAAATAGTCCTGAGCACCCCCCCCGCTTCACCAAAGGGGCCGCCGTGAGGCGGCCCCTTCCCTTTCCAGGCTTTGAAACGGAAGCGGAAGATCCAACCTCCAAAAACCGGACCCTACGGGACCCGTTTCATTTTTGGGATTGCGGGGGGGGGCTCCACCCTCGTAAGGTGAGGGTCATTCCACGGAGCCCTCATGCCGCGCCTCAGCGCCCTCGCACTCAGCCTCTGCACCCTCGGCCTGCTCGCGCAGGCGCCCGCCAAGGCGGAGAAGAAACCCGAAAAGCCCAAGTTCGAGTTCGGCGTCCCCGACAAGCCGTTCACCAGCGATGTGTCCAAGCTGATGAAGGAGGTCGCCGACCACCAGCAGGCTGTCTCCAACTTGGAGGAGATGAGCGACAGCATCGGCCCCCGCCTCACGGGCTCTGACCACCTGCGCAAAGCCCAGGCCTGGGCCATGGACAAGCTCAAGTCCTACGGCGCCGTGAATGTCCACGAAGAAGCTTGGGATTTCGGTCCCAGCTGGACCCGCGGCCGTGATTGGGCCCGGCTCACCAACTGCAACGGCACGGATCTCTCCATCGCCGGCATGGCCTGGGGCCCCGCGACGAAGGGCGTGGTGAAGGGAGGGGTCATCCTGGCCGAGGCCAAGACCATGGACGAGCTGAAAGCCCTCGTGCCCTCGCTGAACGGCAAGATCGTCATGTGGGGGAAGACGCCGAAGCCGCCCGAAGGCCAGGACCGCATGGCCTTCTACCGGGAAATGATGGGCATCCTGCGCGAGGCCAAGCCCGCGGCCGTCCTCCGCAGCTCGGGCCGCGAGAACGGACTCCTCAACATGACCGGCAGTCCCGTCTCCCAGTGGGGCAAGGCCACGGTGCCCACGGCCTTCCTCTCCGGCGAACACGCCAACCTGCTCACCCGCCTCATCAAGCGCGGCCAGCATCCCGAGATCGAGATCCAGATCGCGGGCGAGACCAGCAAGGATCCTGTGAAGTGCTTCAATGTCGTGGCCGAGATCAAGGGCTCCCAGTGGCCCGATCAGATCGTCATCGTGGGCGGACACCAGGATTCCTGGGACCTCGGCACCGGCGCCACGGACAACGGCACCGGGACCGTGGTGGCCATGGAGACGCTCCGCGCCATCAAGGCGTTCGGCGTCCAGCCCAAGCGCACCATCCGCGTGATCCTCTTCAGCGGCGAGGAGGAGGGCCTGCTGGGCTCCGAGGCCTATGTGAAGGCGCACATGGACGAGATGAAGGACATCCAGGCCGTCCTCGTGGACGACATGGGCACCGGCCAGATCCAGGGCTGGCCCGACATGGACCAGGAGCAATGGCGCGGGTATCTCGCCCAGGCCATGGCCCCCGCGAACAACATCGGCTGCAACGAGATCGGCGCCTTCGTCCAGCCTGGTGACACGGACCACTGGCCCTTCTACCAGCAGGGCGTGCCGGCCTTCGCCGCCATCCAGGATCCCGTGGACTACATGACTATCACGCATCACAGCCAGGCCGACACCTTCGACCATGTGGTGGCGGATGATCTCGTCCAGGGCGCCCAGTCCATGGCCGCCACCGCCTGGATGTTCGCGAACATGACCGAGCGCGTGCCCCACATCACGCCCACGGCCAAACCCGAGGACAAAAAGGACGAGAAGAAAGCCGCACACTAAGCTGACCGTTTCTCGACGAAGGGCCCCGATGGGGGCCCTTTTTCATGGCGCTAATCCCGGCGGCCTGGATCCTCGTACGATGAGGGCCATCTATTTTGGAAGGGAATCCCATGCCACGAATCCTTCCCGCGCTCGTGGCCTCGGCCAGCCTGTTCGGCCAAGCCCCGGCCCCTATCCAGAGTCAGGTTCCTGCGACGCCCACCATGCCCGGCCTCTTCCAGGCCGATGCGCTGCCCAAGACGGACGCCACCCGCATCCTCCAGGAGATCGCCAATCATTCCCAGGCCTTCAGCAACCTCGAGGAGATGTGCGACACCATCGGGCCGCGGCTCACGGGCTCGGACAACCTCCGTCGAGCGCAGGCTTGGGCCATGGACAAACTCAAGGCCTACGGCGCGGAGAATGTCCATGAGGAGGCCTACGACCTCGGCCCCAGCTGGACCCGGGGCCAGGATAGCGCCCGGCTCCTCACGCAAAACCACCAGACCCTCCAGATCGCGGCCATGGGCTGGACGCCTTCCACGCGCGGTGTCATCCGCGGCGAGGTGCTGGTGGTCCAGGCGGACACTCTGGACCAGCTCATGTCCTTCAAAGGCAAGCTGGCGGGCCATATCGTGATGATGGGCACCCTCCCCAAGATCGACTGGCGGGATCCCCAGCAGCGCGCCGGATTCCATCGGGCGATGGACCAGTTCAAGCAGGAGAAGCCGCTCGCCATGCTCTCCGCCACGGAGAAGCAGGATGACCACATGACCATGAACGGCAGCCCCTTGGAAGGCGAGGGCCTCACCCATGTGCCTTCCGCCTTCATCGCCAACGAGCACGCGGACCTGCTCAAGCGTCTCGCGAAACGCGGCGGGAAGATCGAGATGGAGCTCCAGATCGGCGGCGAGACCAGCAAGGCGCCCGTGAAGGCCTACAACGTCGTGGCCGAGATCCGCGGCAGCGAAAAGCCCGATGAGGTCGTCATCGTGGGCGGCCATCAGGACTCCTGGGATCTGGGCACGGGCGCCACGGATAACGGCACGGGCACGGTGGCCGCCATGGAAGTGATCCGCGCCATCAAGGCCTTGGGGCTTCAACCCAAGCGCACCATCCGCTGCATCCTCTTTTCCGGCGAAGAACAGGGCCTCATGGGCTCCGAAGCCTATGTGAAGGCTCATGCGGATGAGCTGAAGAACATCCAGGCTGTGCTCATCGACGATCTGGGCACTGGCGCCATCAAGGGCTGGACCCTGCAGGGCCGCGAAGATCTGGCCCCCGCCATGGGCGCGGCCATGGCGGGGGCCAATGTCATCGGCTGCAAGGAGCTGTTCTTCGGCAGCGTCCCGGCGGCATCCGACAACTGGCCCTTCGAGATCCGGGGCGTCCCTTCCTTCTTCGCCTTCCAGGATTTCGCCGACTACTTCACCAACACCCACCACAGCCAGCTGGACACCCTTGACCATGTGAAGCCGGATGAGCTGCTCCAGGGCGCCCAGGCCATGGCCGTCACCGCCTGGGGCTTGGCCAACATGCCCGACCGGTTGGTCCAAGCGGCACCCAAGAAGGATCCGGTGGACCACGACTGATCGTTCCCCCAAAAGCGAAGGGCCCCAGTTCGGGGCCCTTCGCTTTTGGGGGAAGAAAGACTTAGGAAGCCAGCACCTGTCGAAGATCGGACAGGAGGCGATCCAGGGCGCCCTGGGAGAGGGTCATGGGGATCTGCTGCTTCACCTCGTCCTTGCGGGTGAAGGCGATGCGCTGCACCGTCACGGAGTCGCGGCCCAGGTTGATTTCGTTGAACTGGATGCCGTTGTCGTCCTTCATGGGGGGCAGGCTGCGGAGCTGGATGAACATGCCGCGGCGGTCGTGATCCACGATCTCCAAGCGCTCGCCCAGATAGTCCACCTGGTCCGCCAGCAGCTCGGCCTTGGTCTGGAGCCGGTCGAAGCTGAGGCGCTGGGTGGCGCTGCGGGCGGCCTCCATGCGGCCCAGCTGGACGCGGCCGCCTTCGCGGCGCACCAGGGAGCAGACTTCCGCTCCGGCGGCTTGGACGGTCTCTGGCTGGAAGCCCTCAAAGGCGCCGGGCTGGATGCTGTCGTCGTAACGCTTGGCGGTGCGGGTGCGCTTCATGGTGTTCCCCCTGCACCTCCCTATGCGACCGCCGTGCCAAAGTCTAAAAATGCACACAATCACTTATATGCAACAAGTTGCACATTCTAAAGATTCTTCAAAACCTGCCGAAGTCCGACCAGATATGGTCAATCTTCGAGGTTCTGTCCAATTTTGGCCGGATCGGCCGCCTGGGGCCAACGGACCTTGTAGATCATCCGCTCCAGGGTCCGGTTGTAGGCCGACCAGTTGGAGTCGCCGCCTTCTTCGCGGATGGTGCGGAACATGACCTCCAGCTTGCCGTCCAGATCATCCAGGTAGTGGACGATGAGAGCCTCCGGCGTCTTAGGCAGCACGGGGGAGCCGAACTCCAGCTTCCCGTGGTGGGAGAGGACGATGTGGATGAGCTGGAGCCGCAGCTCCTCGGGGAAGCCCGGGATGCTGTCCGCGGTCTTCTGGATCCACTGGGCCTCCATGGAGATGTGGCCCAGCAGGTTGCCGATGTCCGTGTAGCCGAAGCTTCGGGCGTAGCTCAGTTCCGCTGTCTTGCCCACATCGTGGAGGAGCACCCCCGCCAGCACGAGATCCCGGTTGAGATCTTTGTAGTGGCTGCAGGCGCGGTCCGCCATGCCGAGGATGGACAGGGTGTGCTCCAGCAGGCCGCCCAGGTAGACATGGTGCATGCTCTTCGCCGCCGGGGCCTTGGCGAAGGCCGCGCGCAGGTCCGCGTCGTCCACGAAGAGGGCGCTGATGAGCTTGCGGACCCAGGGATCGGCGATGGAGGCGATCCACCCGTCCAGCTCCGCCAGCATCTCCGGAACGGGGCGCTTGCTCACGGGGAAGAAGCGGGAGAGGTCGCCCACCTCCGCGTCGTTGGCGAAGCGGACCTTGTCCAGGCGCAGCTGCATGCGGCCGTTGTAGCTGCTGATGGCGCCTTTCACCTTGAGGAAGGCGTCCGCCGTCACGGCATCCATGTCGCCCTCGATGGCGCGCACATCCCAGAGGAAGGCCTTGAGGTCGCCGCTGGCGTCCGAGAGCTTCAGCTCCAGGTACTCGCTGCCCTTGCTGCTGACCTTGAACGCGGCCTCCTGGGCCAGCAGGTAGCCGGTGAAGGTCTCGCCTTCCTTGAGTGAGCGGATGAGAGGCTGGTCAGTCACCATCTGACCCTAGCACAGCGAAGGGAAGATAGGACCGCGTGCCAAGGGTACGGCGGGGCGGAGCCCTGAGGGCCATAGGCCCGAGTCATGCCTCCAGTTTGGCGCTCAGTGGCTCCGCGGCGGCTTCCCCTGGGGGGCGAGCGGATCCTCCGCCAGCCCCATGTCGAAGGGGATGCGCTTCTCCTCCAGCACCTCGAACCAGGCCCACTGTTCGCTCTTGGGAGCGTTGCCTTCCGGCAGCCCCAGCACGCGCACTTTCAACTGGCGGGTGAAGAGGGGGAACTCCACCTCGTCGCCCACCTTCACATCGAAGGCCGCCTTGCGAGGATGCCCGTTGACGCGCACCATGCCCTCCTCGCAGAGGCCGTTGGCCAGCTCGCGGCGCTTGATGAGGTGGGATTTCTTGAGGTAGGCGTCGAGGCGCATGTCTGCTTCGCTAACCCTTCAGGACCTGGTCCTTGGGGACCATGTATCGGATGTTCGCGCGGGTGCGGAGATCCTGCAGGTAGCGCTCCACGGCGTTCTTGGCCTTGGGCTCCTGCACCTTCTCCAGGATCTTGTCCTTCACCTCCGCGAGCGGCTGGTGGCGGTCATCCTCTTTCGCGATGAGCTGGAGGAGGATGAGGTCCTTGTCCGTCTCCAGCAGGGGGCTCACCTCGCCGGCCTTCAGGGCCCAGGCGGCCTGCTCGATCTGGGGCTGGAGGAGCCCCTTCTGCATCCAGCCCAGGTCGCCGCCTGTGTCCTTGCTGGCGGCGGTGGAATCCTCCTTCACCAGATCCTCGAACTTCGCGCCGCCTGCAAGCGCCTTCTGGACCTCGGCCATCTTGGCGCGGGAGGCTTCCGTGTCGGCGGCCGTGGCGCCCTTGGCGATCACCAGCTCGCGAGCGCGGAAGCGCGAGGGCTGGGCGTACTCCGTGAGGTGCTGCTGGTAGTAGGCCTGGAGCTCCGAATCCTCCACGGCGATCTTGGAGTAGACCTCGCGGCCCAGCACCTGTTGCTGGAGCGAGGTCTGCTTCTGGCGTTTGATGAATTCGTCCAGGCTGATGCCGACGCTGGCCTTGATGGCCTTCTCAAGATCGGCGTCCGTGGTGAAATTGTTCTCCTTCTTGATCTGGTCGATCATGGCGCGCATCTGGTCGTCGCCGACCTTGATGTCCAGGTCCGCGGCCTTGTCTCCCAGCAGATCAGCGTCGACGAGGCCTTGGAGGGTCTGCTCCCGCGCCGTCTTGAGTTTCTCGTCCAGCTCCGCGCCGGAGAACTGCCGGTAGAGCGCGGCGTTCTGCTCCTCCACCGCCTGCTGGAGCGTGCGGCGGGTGATGATGTGGTTGTTGACGATGACGAGGATCTCCTCGCGGACCTTGGCGGCCTCGGCGGCGGGGAGCGTCCCGATGGCGTCGGGCTGGGCGCCCGCGGCCACGGCGGGCGGGACCGTCGCCACCTTCTTGTGGCAGGCGAGGCCGCCAGCCAGCGCGAGCAGGGCGAGGGGAAGGGCGCGCTTCACTTGCCAGCCTCCGGCTTCGCAGGCTCGGCGACGGGTTGAGCAGCAGGCTCAGCAGCGGGCTGGGCGACAGGCGCTTCGGGTTTCGGCTCAGGAGCCTTAGGCATCGTGAGCGTGACGGGGAACTCTGTCTTCAGCTTAGCGATGAGATCCTTCCACACCTGCTCCTGCCGCGCCTTGGTGGCGGTCTCCGTCACCTTCTCCTTGGCCTGCTCGAAGGTCTGGGCGGCGGCGGGCGTGCGCTTCTCCACCTCGATGAGGTGATAGCCATACATGCTCTTCACGGGCTCGCCCACCACACCGAGCGCTTGAGTCTCCACGGCCTTGGCGAAGGCGGGGTCCATGGTCTTGGGGTCGAAGTCCTCATAGAGGCCGCCCTTGTCCTTGCTGCCGGGATCATCGCTGTAGGTCTTCGCGAGATCCTCCAGCTTCTTGCCCGCCTTCAGCTCCGCCTGGATCTGCGCGACCTTGGCCTTGGCGGCCTCGTCCGTGACACCCTTGCCCTGGGTGGCCGGGCCGTTCACCAGCAGGAGGATGTGGCGGGCCGTATCCTTCTCCGGCGTCATGAAGTCCTTCTCGTGGGCCTTGAAGTAGGACTGGAGATCCGCGTCGGAGACCTTCATCTGCGCCTGGAGCGCGGGGGACTCGGCCTTCAGGTACTCGCGGGCCAGGAGGTCGTCCTTGGTCTGGGCCAGGGTGCGCGCGAACTCCGGCGTCTTGTCGAGGCCGCGCTTGGCGGCTTCCAGCGAGAGCAGCTTGCGCTCGGCGATGCGGTTGACCAGCTCCTCCTTCGCGCCCTGGACGATCTGCACCATCATCTGCTGCTGCTGGGGCATCTGGGCAAGGACGGCCTGGAAGTCGGATTCGGTGACGACGGCTGGGCCAACTTTGGCGAGGACGGGATCCTTCGCCGCGGGCGCGGCGACGACTGGTTTCTTCGCCGTCTTCGTGGCGGGCTTGGCCTTCGGCGCGCCCTGGGCGGCGAGGGTCAAGGCGAGGAGAGACATGATCAGAGGGCGCATGGGCGGCTCCAGAAAAGGGGGTCGTCCGGCCTAGCGCCGGCGCCCGCCGCCGAGGATGTTCAGCAGCGAGATGAAGATGTTGTAGAGGCTCACGAAGAGGTTGAGGGCGAAGCCGACGGGGTTGCTGAAGTCCGAGGTCTTCAGCATCGTCGAAGTGTCCCAGAGGATCTTGGCGGAACAGGCCAGGACGATGACGCCGGAGATCACGAGGCTGAACATGGGCAGGTTGAAGAAGAACGCGATGAGGCTGCCGCCGATGCCGATGACCAGGCCCACGACCACGAAGTTCGCCAGGAAGCTGAAGTCCTTTTTCGAGACGAAGGCGACAACGGTCAGCGTGAGGAAAGCCAGGGCCGTGAGTCCCAATGCGGCCAGCACCACGCCGGGGCCCGAGGTCGCGGCCACCATGAGCGAGAGCATCCCCGCGATGAAGCCGGAGATCCCCGTGGCAAGGCCGTAGGTGAAGATGTTCAAAGGGCGCGTCTGGGCCGTGCGGCCCGCCAGGAAGAGGGCGCCGAACTGGCCGATGACGATGGCGAACATGAAGGCCCGGCCCCAGGACTGCAGCAGCGGACCCCAGAAGGGCAGCGCCAGGAAGGCGCCCAAAGCGCCCGCCAGCGCCACGCCGAACCCGGCCATGAGCCACAGGTAGACTTGGCGCACGAACTGGAGCCTGGAAGCGGCCCCGGACTGGGCGCCCTGCCAAGACTGTTGATAATCCATAAGCTCTCCCGGGTCCCGTGAAGGACCGTTTTGATCCTACCATCCGCCTACCACCCGTTTGCGTCCGCCCGGAGGAAGGTTCCTTGCCCATCGCCCCGCTCCCCGACCATTGGTCCCGCCGCATGGCGGCCTTGGACGCGGACCGGCGCGCCAAGGCCCGCGTCCGGCGCGTCCATGAGCCCAAGGGTCTGGACTTCTGCTCCAACGACTACCTGGGCCTCCGCCGCGACCCGCGGTTGGCGGAGGCCTCGGCCCAGGCGGCCTGGAAGTTCGGAGCCGGGTCCGGGGCGGCCCGGCTTCTGCGGGGCACGAGCCCCCTCCACGACCAGCTGGAGTCCGAACTGGCAGCCTGGAAAGGGGCGGAATCGGCCCTCCTCCTCAACACGGGATTTCAGGCCAACGCCACGCTCCTTCCGGCGCTGGCCAGGGAAGGCGACGCCATCTTCTCGGACGCCCTCAACCACGCCTCCCTCGTGGACGGCTGCCGCATGGCCAAAGCCGGTGGCGCGTCCGTGGGCGTCTTCGCCCACAGGGACCTGGCGGACCTGTCGACCCGGCTCCAGGCCTGGCGTGCCGCGGCCGCCGCGGATGCCCTCGCGCTGGTGGTGACGGACGGCATCTTCAGCATGGACGGCGATGCCGCGGACATCCCGGGCCTCCGCGCGCTCTGCGATCAGCATGGCGCCTTGCTCATGGTGGACGAGGCCCACGCCACCGGCCTGCTGGGACCCGAAGGCGCGGGGCTGTCCGCGCTCCAGGGTGCCGCGCCGCACCTCATCATGGGCACGCTGGGTAAGGCCCTGGGCAGCTCCGGGGCCTTCGTCTGCGGCGACCGCGCGCTCGTCTCTCACCTCGTGAACACCTGCCGCGGCTTCATCTTCAGCACCGCCCTGCCCCCGCCCGCCGTGGGCGCGGCGCTGGAGGGCCTCAAGCTGGCCCGCACGGAGCCCTGGCGGCGGGAGCAAGCGCTGCGGAGGGCGGCACGGCTCCGCGCCGCCCTGGACCAGGCTGATCAGCCTTCCGCCATCGTCCCCGTCATCGTCGGCGAGGACGCCACGGCCATCCGCATCGCCGAGTCCCTCCAGGACCGAGGTTTCGATGTGCGCGCCGTGCGCCCCCCCACCGTGCCCGAAGGTTCGGCCCGCCTGCGCATCACCACCGGCGCCCATCAACGGGACGAGGATGTGGACGCCCTCATCGCCGCACTCAAGGAGCTGCTGTGAATTGGTTGGAGCTGCCATCGCCGCTGTGGGTGTTGGGCACAGACACGGGCGTGGGCAAGACCTTCGTGAGCGCGGCCATCGCGAGGTCCTGGGCGGAAGAAGGCCCCGTCGCCTACCGCAAACCTTTCCAGACCGGCGTGATGGACCTCGATGATCCTGACAGCGATGCCTCTGCCGTGCGTGGTCCCGGCATCACGGTGGAGAGCGCCGTGATCCTGCGCGCGCCGTTGTCACCGCTGGCGGCGGCGGAACAGGAAGGCGCGCGCATCAACCTGGACGAAGTCCGCGTCTGGTGCCAGCGGCCCTCCGAGGGACGCGTGCTGCTGGAGGGCGTGGGCGGGCTCATGGTGCCGTTGACAGGGGGTAAGCACTTTCTCGCCTGGGCCTCGGACATGAACATCCCTTGCGTCCTCGTGGCCCGCGGCGGGCTGGGCACGTTGAACCACACGCTGCTGAGCGCGGAGGCGCTCATGCTGCGGGGCTGGCGCGTCGCCGCCGTGATCGTCAACGCGGGCGCGGACGCGAGCCATGGCGCAGCGGAAGGGAACGCCGCGATCCTGCGCCGTTTCCTGCCGATGCCCGTGCATCTCCTAGACTGAAGGAATGCCGTCGCCCCTGCCCGAGGACTGGACCGAACGCCTGAAGGTGGACCGCGCCCACGCGTGGCATCCCTTCACGCAGGAAGCGGAGCTCGCGAAGTGGCCGCCGCTGCCCATCCACGGCGCGGAGGGATGCGACCTATTGCTGGCCGATGGCCGCCGCGTGCTGGACGGCATCAGCTCCTGGTGGACGAACCTCCATGGCCACGGCCATCCGAAGCTCGTCTCCGCGATCGAGCGCCAGGCCGCGAAGCTGGACCATGTGATGTTCGCGGGATACACCCACGAGCCCGCGCTGGAGCTGCTGGCCCGCCTCGCGCCGCGCATGCCGCCCGGTCTCACGCGCGCCTTCTTCTCCGATGACGGCTCCACGGCCGTGGAGGTGGCTCTCAAGATGGCCTTCCAGGCCCAGCTCCAGCGGGGCGAGAAGGGGCGCGACCGCTTCGGCGCACTGCGGGGCGGCTATCACGGCGACACGCTGGGCGCCGTGGGCGTGGGCGAGCTGGACAACTGGATGACGGGCCTCTTCCGTCCGCTGCTGCTGCGCTGCGAGCGGCTGGAGGTGCCCGAGGATCCCCGCTGCGATCTGGCGGGCGCAGGCGCGGATTGGCCCGCGAAGCTCGAAACGGCCAAAGCGGATCTGCACGCCTTCTTCGATGTGCACGGTCAGCACCTCGCGGCCTTCATCGCCGAGCCCCTCGTGCAGGGCGCCGGTGGCATGCGCTTCTGGCCCGCGGAGCTGCTCACGGAGCTACGCGCGGCCTGCACGAAACACAGTGTCTATCTCATCGCAGACGAGGTGATGACGGGCTTCGGTCGCACCGGCACCTTCTTCGCGTGTGAACAGGCGGCCGTCGCGCCGGACCTCATGTGCCTCTCAAAAGGCCTCACGGGCGGCATCCTGCCCCTGTCGCTCACCTGGGCCACGGAGGAGATCTACGCGTCCTTCCTGGGCCGCTGGGAGGAGGGCCGGGCCTTCCTCCACGGCCACAGCTTCACCGCCAACCCCATCGCCTGCGCCGTGGCCTCCGCCAGCCTGGCGCTCTTCGACGAGGAGCCCGTCATGGCGCGGGCCGCGGAGATCCACGCGACTTTGAAGGAGGCCTGGGCACATCTGGCCACGCTGCCTGGTATCCGCAAAGCCCGGGTCCGAGGCGTCATCGCGGCGGCCCAGATGGTGGACCCGGCCACGGGAAAACCCCATCCCGCCGCGGCCCGGACCGGCATGGAGCTCCAGCGGCGCGCGCTGGACCACGGGCTCTTCGTGCGGCCCATGGGCGACTGCCTCTACCTCCTGCCGCCCCTCAGCACGCCGCCCGCGCGGATCCGCGAGGCAGTGGCGGTCCTCGGCGATCTGCTGGCCTGACTCCGGGTAGGAGCTCGGGCATGCGGATCACCTTGCCACTGCTTGGCTTTCTTCCTATGCTCAGGCCACTTCTACCAAAGGTTTGAAGCCCTCAATCGGGAGTTCGCATGGCCTCGCGTCGCCTTCTATCCTTGCTACCTCTGGCGGCCTGTTCCGCCATTTCCCTGACGCTCGCCGCGCAGAGCACGGGCGTGACGACGGGCGACTTGAAAGGCCTCGTCCGGGATGGCGGCGGCAAGGCCATCACCCAGGCCAAGGTGACGCTCGCCGATGACGCCACGGGTCTCACCCGCGCCGTGATGGCGGACGGCAGCGGCGCCTTCGCCTTCCGCCTCCTCACGCCGGGCGCCTACACGCTCACCATCGAGGCGCCGGGCTTCTCCACCAAGAAGATCAGCAGCGTGGGTGTCCGCCTCGCCTCCACCCAGGCCCTGAATGTGGACATGCAAGCGCTGGAGGCCAGCGCCACGGTGGAGGTCATCGGCCAGAACAGCGTGGTGGATCCCACGCGCACCCAAGTCTCCACCACCATCGACACGAACCAGATCACGAACCTGCCCATCAACCGCCGCGACTTCACCAGCTTCAGCCTCACGACGCCGCTAGTGGCCCAGGACAATGGCCCCGCCAGCCAAGGCGGCGCGGCCACGGGCTCGGGCCTCTCCTTCCTCGGCCAGAACTCCCGCGCCAACAACATCATGGTGGACGGCCTCGACAACAACGACATCTCGGTCGGCTCCACCCGCACCACCTTCAGCCAGGACGCCATCCAGGAGTTCGTGGTGGTGGCCAACGGGTTCTCCGCGGAATACGGCCGCGCGGCGGGCGGTGCGCTGAACATCGTCACCAAGAGCGGCGGCAACGACTTCACGGGCGACGCCTTCATGTTCTACCGCTCCGGCAAGTGGGACGCGAAGCGCCCTCTCTCAGGGCAGGCGACGCCCTTCACGCAGCGCCAATTCGGCGCCACGGTGAGCGGCCCCATCGTGAAAGACAAGCTCTTCTACCTTGTGAGCGTGGAGCGCTACGACACGGATGATGTGAACATCTCGAACTTCACGCCCGCCTTCGCGCAGGCGGTGAACGCCGCTTCGGGCTACACCATCACCCCAGGGGCCCAGAGCTGGAACGAGAGCTACACCACCGGCCTCATCAAGCTGGACTGGTACGCCAGCGCCGCCAGCCACTGGACCTTTCGCTACAACCAGGCCCAGGAATCCAATGGCAGCCAGCTGGGCTGGGGCGGCCTCACGGACATCACCGCGGGCGGCACCCGCGACATCCATGACAAGTCCGCCAGCCTCGCGAACCTCTGGACCCCCAGCGGATCCTTCGTGAACGACTTCCGCATCCTGGGCAGCAAGCGCGATCACGACCTGGAAAGCCTGAACCCCACGCTCGGCCCCTCCATCACCATGGCGGGCCAGGCGACCTTTGGAACCCAGCGCTTCCTGCCCCAGGTCCGCACGGAAAAGGACACGGAGCTCTTCGACGCAGCCACCTGGTTCGTCGGCAAGCACACCCTCAAGGCGGGTGTGGATCTCATGCGGACGAATGTGACGGGCTCTCTGCCCCTCCAGTTCGCGGGCGTCTACCGCTTCCAGGCCTTCGGCCCCTTCACTTCGGCCCTCCAGGCCATGCAGGCGCCCAACCCCTACGGTGGCCAGGGCCTGCCCGTGGCTTTCATCCAGGGCTTCGGCAAGGACTATCTCGACATCAAGGCCAGCTACTACAGCGCCTTCCTCCAGGACAACTGGCAGATCACAGACCGCTTCTCCCTGAACCTCGGCCTCCGCTACGACAAGGAAGAGCTCCCGGCTTTCCATGATGTGGCCGACTACGACACTCTTGCGACCTATAACTCTACCTACCAGCTATCCAGCTGGAGCATTAACCCCATCTCAGGCAGCACGGGCGCGACAGGGCCCGGCGGTGGGCCCTACTACGCCAAAGATGTCTTCAACCACAGCAACGACTGGAGCAGCTCCCGCGTGAGCCCGCGCCTCTCCTTCAACTTGCAGGCCACGGACATCACTCGCTTCTACGGCGGCTACGGCGTCTTCTCCGGCCGTACGCAGCTGGGCCCCTTCGGTGCCGTCTTCCTCAACAACGGCACGGACATGCAGACCATCGTCCAGGTGCTCCAGGCGGATCCCTCCGATCCCACGGCGCCCTGGAAGACCTGGGCGAACTTCAATGGCAATACCAACCGCCGCTACCAGTCGATTCCCCCTAACGCCATCAAGTCCATCCTGCTGCCCGGCCATTCCGAGATGCCCGAGACCAAGCAGTCCAACCTGGGCATGGAGCTCGCACCCCTCTCCAACCTGAAGTTCACCCTGGACTTCGTCTACGCCAAGGGTTCCAACTTCCTCACTGTCCATGATGTGAACGCGCTGGTGCCCAACCCCGCCTTCGGCCAGCCCGGCCAGCTCCCCACCCGCCGCCCGGACACCCGCTACAGCTCCGTCATCCGCTACGACAGCACCGGCGAGAGCAAGTACCGCGCGGGCACGGTCGGCATGCAGTGGCAGCTGCGGGACACCGTGGCCCTGAACTTCAGCTACACCTACAGCAAGTCCGAGGACAACTACACGGACTGGGTGACGGACTACGAGCCCATCAACACCTTCGATTCCGGCGCCAGCGCCAACTGGGGCCCAAGTAACCAGGACCAGCGGAACCGCTTCCTCGTCAGCGGCGTCCTCAGCAGCAAGAACTGGCAGAACGCCTTCTTCCGCAACTGGACGGCCTCCTTCATCGGCCGTTTCGCATCAGGCCGCCCCTACACGATCTACACGGGCGTGGATAACGACTATGGCACGCTGGGCGGCACGAACTTCGGCAACGGCGACGGCGGCGCCTCCCCCTCCGACCGCCCCGTGGGCGTGGGCCGGAACTCCGAGACCCTGCCCTCCAACAGCAACATGGATGTCCGTCTCGCCCGCAAGTTCCCCATCGGCAAGAAGGGCGGCATGGAAATGATGCTGGATGTCTTCAATGTGTTCAACCACTACAGCCAGACGAACATCCAGAATGTGCTCGCGGCGCCGGGCTATGGCACGCCGGTCGTCACCAGCGCGGACCACAACCGCGAGCTGCAGCTGGGCGTCCGCTTCAGCTGGTAAGCAGTCCTCTTAACCCACGGGGCCCGGCTCACGCCGGGCCCCGTCCGTTTAGACTGAGGGTGGAGGCCCCATGAAGCTCGTCACCTTCCGCCACCAGGACCGGGAACGCATCGGCTGCGTCCTCAAAGACGGCCGCATCCTGGATTTCGCCGCCGCGGATGCCACACTCTCCGTGAACATGCTCACCCTCATCAGCCGTCAGGATGAGCTGATGCCGAAAGCGAGGGCCGCGGAGGCCGCCGCGCCAGCCGCTGCCGTGATCGACGAGGGCGTGGTGACGCTCCTGGCGCCCCTGCCCCGACCCGTCTCCATGAGGGACGGCTACGCCTTCCGCCAGCATGTGGCCACGGCCCGCCGCAACCGCGGGCTGGAGATGATTCCCGAGTTCGACCTCTTCCCCGTCATCTACTTCACCAACCACCAAGCCGTCACGGGACCTGGCGATCTGAAGGTGCAGCGCCACCACCTTACGCATCTGGATTATGAATTGGAAGTGGCCATCGTCACGGGTCGCGCCATCACCAATCCCTCGCTCGAAGAGGCTGACGCCGCCATCTTCGGCTACACGATCATGAACGACTGGAGCGCCCGCCACTTGCAGATGGAGGAGATGAAGCTCTCCCTGGGCCCTTGCAAAGGCAAGGACTTCGCGACCAGCCTCGGTCCCTGGCTTGTCACGAAGGACGAGCTGCCCATCGAAAAGACCGTCGAAGGCGAGGTGCTGAACGCCCCCATGACCTGCGCCGTGAACGGCCAGGTGCTCTCCCGCGGCGACGCCAACACCATGAACTGGACTTTCGCCCAGATCCTCCAGCGCACGGCCTACGGCATCCAGGTGAACCCCGGCGAGGTCATCGGCTCCGGCACCGTGGGCACGGGCTGCCTGTTGGAGCTGAACGGCTCCAAAGTGACGGATAACCTCTGGCTCAAAGCGGGCGACGAAGTCGTCATGGAGATCGCGGGTCTGGGCCGCCTCGTGAACCGCATCGTGGAAGTGCCAGGGCCTCAGGTGCCCGATACCCTCGTCAGCATGGGTCCGCGCCGCATGGACCACGCGGGCAAGTTGGACTGACCATGCGCACCGTCCTCGCCACCGACCTTGATCCCATCCAGACCAACGCTTGGCTGGTGGGGGGGGTGTCGCCGCGGCCCATCGCCTTCGCGAGCACGGTGGACGCGGAGGGCCGCCGCAACCTCGCACCCTTCTCCTTCTTCAACGCCTTCGGCTCCAACCCGCCCATGGTGGCCTTCGGCCCTAACCGGCGCGGACGGGACGGCACCGTCAAGCACACTTACCTCAACGCCGAGGCCACGAAGGAGTTCGTCATCGCCACTGTGTCCTACGCCATGGTGCAGCAGATGAATGTGGCGAGCGCTGAATACGCGGCGGGCGTGGACGAGTTCCTCAAGAGCGGCTTCACCCCGGCGCCCGCGCGCTTCGTGAAGCCCGCCCTGGTGGCCGAGAGCCCCTTCCAGATGGAGTGCAAGCTCCAGCAGGTCATCGACCTCGGCGGCAAGCCCGGAAGCGGCATCATGCTCCTCGGCGAGGTGCTCTGCTTCCACGCGAAGGAGGAGGTACTCACGGACGGCCTGCCGGATCCGCGCAAGCTGGACCAGGTGGGCCGTTGCGGCGGCGCCTGGTACGCCCGCGCCAACGGCGACGCCCTCTTCCAGGTCGCCAAACCCGCGGGCCAGCCCATCGGCTGGGACGCCCTGCCGGAGCTGCTCAAGCAGAGCCATCTCCTCACCGCCAATGATCTGGGGCGCCTCGCGAACAGCGCGGTGGTCCCCGATCTGGAAGCCATGGAACGCCGCGCGAACGATCCGGATGCGCCGGAATCCATCGAAGAAGCCATCCATCTGGCGCTGCGGCGCGAGGATCTGGACGAGGCCTGGCGCTTGGTGGGGCTGCGGCTGAAGACTTAGGTCTTCCCGTCCTTCTGATGCACCACCAGCTGCGGGAAGGGAATCTCGATCCCCTTTTCCTTGAAGCTGTTGAAGACGCGGCGGCGCAGCTCGCGGGCCACTTCCCACTGCTTGCCGGGGGCGGTCTTCGTGAGGGTGCGGATCGTCACGGCGCTGTCGCCGAGGGCCTGCAGGCCCTGGACCTCGGTGGGCTCCATCACGCGATCGGGCCAGTCCCTGGCCAGCTCCACGCCGATGGCGCGCAGTTCGGCCATGGCCTGGTCCACATCCCCGTCGTAACTCACGCCGATGTCCACGAGAGCCTTCGCATAGGACTTGGACAGCACCACCACGCGCGTGATGGTGCCGTTGGGGATGAAGTGGACGCCTCCCTCGGAGTCGCGGAGCACCGTGATGCGCAAGGTCATCTTCTCCACCTTGCCCGTGTGCTTGTCGTCCACGCTGATGATGTCACCCACGCCGTACTGGTTCTCCAGCAGCATGAAGAAGCCCGTGATGACATCCTTCACCAGCGCCTGGCCCCCGAAGCCGATGGCGAGGCCAGCGATGCCCGCGCCTGCCAGCAGTGGGGCGATGTTGACGCCCAGCTCCCCCATCGCCATGAGCAGGAAGAACACGACCACCAGGACCCAGGCGGCGTTCATGAGCACGGCGCCCAGCGTCTCGGCGCGGCGCTCCGCGTCGATCGTCGCTCCGCCGTCATCCACGGCGCGGCGAATGATGCGCGTGACGAGCTTCACCGCCCACAGGAAGAGGACGCAGACGACGAGCACCGTGGCGAGGTGCTCGATGACGCTCCAGCCGTGCTGGTCCATCCAATGGAGGAAGCGCTCGAAGTGCTTCGCGTCCGTCGTCACGGGATCGAGGAACGCCGGAGCGCTCACTTCCAGCTGGCCCAGTAGTTCTGGTTCTCCACGAGCCCCGCGGCCGGCGTGGCCTTGAGGTAGCGCGCCGTGTCCACCATGACCGCGACTTCGTCCGTGCGGTCCTTCTGGCGGCTGAGAGGGATGGCCTTGGGGTGGGGCCCGTGATGGATGCCCGTGGGATGCCAGGTGACCATGCCCGCGCCGATGCCGTCTCTGGAGAAGAAGTGGCCGTCCGAGTAGAAGAGGACCTCATCGTAGTCGATGTTGCGGTGGTAGAAGGGCACGCGCATGGCGTTCTCATCCTCCTCGAAAGGCCGCGGCAGGAAGGAGCAGATGACCGCGTTCTTCATGAGGAAGGTGGTGTGGATGCTGGGCGGCAGGTGGTAGCGCGCGCTCACCACGGGGCGGATGTCCTTCACATTGATGCGCCACACCGTGAGATCCCCCTTCCACCCGATGGCGTCCAGCGGGTGGAAGGGATAGAAGACCTTGGTGATCTGGTTCTCGCGCTTGATGTGGACGGCCCATTCCCGGCCTTTACCCTCGTCGTAGGGCGGGATTTCCGGAGTGTCGATCATGGCGGGATCGAAGAGCGCGTTGGGGCCCAACGCGCCGCGGTCGGGGATGGTCACCTCGCTGTGGGCCTCGATGAGAAGATAGCGCTGCTCGCCCGCGCCCGGCAGGAAGCGGTAAGTGGTGCCCCGAGGGATGACGAGGTAGTCGCCCTTCGCATAATCGAGGATGCCGAAGTCCGTTTCCAGGCGACCCGAACCCGCGTGGATGTAGTAGACATCATCCCCGTCCGTGTTGCGGTAGAAGAAATCCATCGTGGACGGTGAGACGAAGTGCATCGCCACATCGTCGTTGTGGAGGAAGCAGATGGGGGAGAAGGCCGGCTCGGTGGAGCCGAACATGGAGGCGCGGAGCGCTTCGCTGGACGCGCCGCCAAAGAGCTTGTTCAAGTCGTAGCTGTGGGGCTTGAGGGGGCCTTCGATGCGCGTCCAGTCCGTGGGCGGGTGGAGCCGGTAGAGGTGGCTCACCTTGCCGTAGAAGCCCTGGCGGCCGTGCTCCTCCTCGAAGGTGCCTTCGGGCAGATCCACATGGGCCTGGCGGCTGTGTTTGCCCTTGCGCAGTGGGAAGAGGGGCGTCTCGTTGCTGATTTTCATGGGAGCCTCGGATGCAAGGGTCTCAGTCCGGCCGCGTGACCGGAATCACTCCGCCATGAACGGGTAGCGGTAGTCGGTGGGCGGCACGAAGGTCTCCTTGATGGCCCGGGGGCTGATCCACCGCAGCAGGTTGAGGATGGAACCCGCCTTGTCGTTGGTGCCCGACGCCCGCGCTCCGCCGAAGGGCTGCTGGCCCACCACCGCGCCCGTGGGCTTGTCGTTGATGTAGAAGTTGCCGGCGGCGTAGCGCAGGGTCTCGAAAGCCTGCTGGATGGCGTAGCGGTCCTGGGAGAAGATGGCGCCCGTGAGCGCGTAAGGGCTTGTGCGGTCCACGATGTGGAGGGTTTCCGTCCACTTGGTCTCGTCGTAGACATGCAGGGATAGCACGGGGCCGAACAGCTCCTCGCACATGGTCTGGTAGCCGGGGGTCATGGCCTCGATGACGGTGGGCCGCACGAAGTAGCCCTCCTTGTCGTCGCACTGGCCGCCCGCGATCACCTTCGCGTCGCTAGAGGCCTTGGCGGCCACGATGGCGCCCTTCTGGGTGTCGAAGCTGGCCTTGTCGATGACGGCGCCCATGAAGTTCTTGAAGTCCGCCACATCGCCCATGGTGAGGCCCTCGACTTGAGCGATGAGCGCGTCCTTCACCTTGGGCCAGAGGTTGCTGGGGATGTAGGCGCGGGAGGCGGCCGAGCACTTCTGTCCCTGGTACTCGAAGGCCCCGCGCACGAGGGCCGTCACCAGCGCGTCCGCGTCGGCGGAGGGATGGGCCAGGATGAAATCCTTGCCGCCCGTCTCGCCCACGAGGCGCGGGTAGCCCTTGTACTTGTCGATGTTGCTGCCCACCGTGCGCCACATGCCGTGGAAGACGCTCGTGGATCCGGTGAAATGGATGCCCGCCAGGTGGCTGTCCGCCAGCACGGGATCGCCGATGGCGCGGCCCGAGCCGTAGACCAGGTTGATGACGCCGTCGGGCAGGCCCGCCGCTTTCAGGATCCGCATGATGAAGTGCGCGCTGTAGACGGCTGTGGAGGCGGGCTTCCACACCACCGAGTTGCCGCAGAGGGCGGGCGCCGTGGGCAGGTTGCCGGCGATGCTCGTGAAGTTGAAGGGCGTCACGGCGAACACGAAGCCTTCCAGCGCGCGGTGCTCCATGCGGTTCCACATGCCGGGGCCGCTCTGGGGCTGCTCACGCATGAGCTGCTCGTAGTAGTGCGCGTTGAAGCGGAAGAAGTCGATGAGCTCGGCCGCGCTGTCGATCTCCGCCTGGTGGCAGGTCTTGCTCTGACCCAGCATGGTGGCGGCGTTGAGGGCGTCCCGGTAGGGGCCCGCCAGCAGGTCCGCGGCCTTGAGGAAGACCGCCACGCGGGCCTCCCAGGGCAGCGCCGACCACTCCTTGCGCGCGTGCATGGCGGCGTGGATGGCCTGCTTCACCTCAGGCTCGCCGCCCTGGTGGAAGTCCGCCAGCACATGGCGGTGGTTGTGCGGCATCACGGCCTGGGCCGTCTTGCCCGTGTGGACCTCGTGCCCGTTGATGACGCAGGGGATGTCGAGCTTCTGGTCCGAAAGCACCTTCAGCATGGACTTCAGGCTGGCGCGCTCGGGCGATCCGGGCGCGTAGCCCTTCACCGGCTCGTTCACGGGCGTGGGGACTTTGTAGATGCCGAGGGACATGGGGGCTCCGGGACCCTCCATTCTAGGCTGGAGACCGGAGGCCGGAGGCTGGAGGTTTGCCGCCCCAGCCCCCGGCCCTCCTGCGGTCCGCCTTTCAGTGGCGCGGGGCGTAGTTGGGCTTCTCGGGCTCCCCCTTTTCGACCCGGCCTAGCAGGGCTTCGAGCTGCTGGCGGTCGTCGGGGTCCTTGGCGTTCTGGATGATGACCTTGAGCGCCGCGGCATGGGCCGTCTTCAGCGCGTCCGCAGCGGGCACAGCCAGATCGGGCTTCACGCCCACATGCTCCCAGTTGGTCTTCGTGACGGGGTTGATGCCGCGACCCGTGGGGTTGAACAGGACGAGCCCCTGACCCAGCGACATGGGGCTGACGGGATTGGCGCCACCGCCGGTGGTCTCGCCCACGAGGATTCCGCGCTTCTGGGTCTGGAAGTCGTAGGCGCACTCTTCACCGCCGGAGAAGGTGCGGCGCGAGGTGAGCACATACACCGGCCCCGTGAAGCGCGGACCCACGGAAGGATCCGTCCAGAACTGCTGGGTGCTGTTCGAGGGGCGGTCGTAGATGTCGTTGAGATGGCGGTTGTCGCCTTCCGGGAAGAAGTGGCTCATCAGAAAGGCCACGCTTTCGGGCGCGCCGCCGGTGTTCCGGCGCAGGTCGATGATGACCGCGTCGCTCCCGGCGAGCAGGGAAACGGCCGCACCATAGGCAGCGCCGACGAACTCCGGGGGGCCGAAACCGCGGATCTCCACATACCCCACATTCCCCGGCAGGCGGTCCAGCTTCTCGATGCCGAAGGCGTTGCTGGCAGCTTCCTGGTGGCCCTGGGCGAGCTCCTCCTTCGTGGGGAGCTTGTCCCCGCCATCGTCGTCCTTGAAGTGGGGATCGGCGATGACCCGGAAATGGCGATCGTTCCCCAGCTCGCGGAGATCCATGCCGAGAGCTTCAGCGAAGGCCGTGGTCGTGGTGGCGCCATCGTAGCCGCCCTTGACCGCCTTGGCTTGGATGGCCGCGGCGAGCTTCACCGCGACTTCGGGGAAGACATAGTTGGCCTTCAATTTCTGGCTGAGGGTTTCAAGAGCTGCCTTGCGACCGGCGGCATCGATGGGCGCGGAGGGTGGCGCCTGAGCGACGAGGGCGGGAGTGAGAAGCAGGGGGAGGAAGCTGCGAGCAGACATGGGACTCCTGGGCGGCGCGGAGACCGCGATGGGGTTGGAGGGAAGCGGACCTGCGGATGGGCAGAGCTTGGCCGTCCTGATCGCAATCAGGGGTTCAAGCCTTCAAAACCTGTGTTCGTGTGGAATCAGCCCTGCGCGGAATTCGCCTGCGAGATCCGGTCCTTGACCGCGCGCAGCACCAGGTAGAGGCCCATCAGCACGAGCCCCGCGGGCCACCAGCGTTCCAGCCATTCCATGGAGATGCCGAAGCGCAGATTGAGCAGCGCGAGGGTGCCCGCCACGATGAGGATCCCGCCCGCGGCGATCCGCGCCTCGGAGGACACAGAATCGAAACCATCGGACAGCTGCTGGGGGGTCTCCATCCGGGTGATGGCCTCATTCAGGAGCGTGGCGCGGCGGTAGGCGTCCACCAGGTTGTAGAGCCAGAAGAAGGCCACGAAGACGCCCACCAGCGGCTCCAAGGGGCCAAGCCTGTTCGTGGACATGAGGCAGATCAGCGTCGCGGCCGTCACCCCATGGACGAATCCCAACCGGGTATAGCCCAGGAAGACCTGGCCCACGCCGGGCATGAGGGATAGAAAGCCCGCCAACAAGGGTGATTTGAAGCGCGGATCGCGGTAGTAGTCCGTCCGGGCTCCGGGCGGCGGAAAGTAAGACGCAGGCCTCGGAGTCTGTTCCGGGTTCTGCTCGAGATCTTGGGGAGAGGTCATGGAAGACTCCAGTTCAAAAGGCGGTTCGCAGGTTCATGTGCCTGAGAGAAAGACGCAGGGCGGCGCTCAAGGGTTCGCCGCATTCGAAGGCTTCAAGACTTTCTCGAGCCGTTGCAGCCAGCTGCGCACCCTGGCTGAGACCCGCTGCCAGAGGTTGGCCGAAGGGGACGCTTCCACGCGGGGCAGAAAGACCCGGCGCAGCGACGCGCTGGTGCGCTGTTCAGCCTGGATCACCTGCCCCATCACTCGCTGCGCGGGAGCTTTGAGAGGCACTGTCTGGACCAGGGCGGGAAGCTCCAGGCTGCGCCAGGGCACGGGAGCGTACATGCCCATCATCCCCGCCACTGCGCCCAGATAGGCCGCCTCCAACGCGATGCGGGGGCGGTGCATGAGTTTGCGCCAGGCCGCGCGCGCATCGAAGCCGGGTTCGACGGCACGCATGGAGGTGCTCCGCAGCACCCGCTGCATGAACCACGGACCGGGATCCACTTCAGCCAGCGCAGGCAACACCGCCTTGCTTTCCGCCAAAGCCTTCACCAGCGCGGCGCAGGCGGCGCAGTGCTCCGCGTGGCCGCGCACCAGGTCCTCCTGCGCGCCATCCAGCTCGCCGTCCACAAAGTCGCAGGCCAGTGCACGAAGGCGCTGGCAGGGCGAGCCCGAGGTGCGCGCCAGGATGGCCTGGGTCAGGGCTTCGGGATTCACGAAGGACTCGTCCATCATCGGCCTCCCATTCCCGCGGCGGTCAGTTTCTGGGCCAGTTCCAGCCGCGCGCGGTTGGAACGGGACTTCACCGTCCCCACCGGAACATCCAGGATCGCGGCGATCTCCTCCACCTTCAGTCCCTGGATCTCCTTGAGCAGGATGATCTCCCGGTTGAGGTCGCTGAGCTCCTGCAACGCGCGATGCACCATGGTCTTCCGGACGGCTTCAAGATGGGCTTCTTCAGGGTTTTGATCCGAGGACCGCAGGTCGAACATCTCGTCCGCGGGCAGGTCCCACAGCGGCGGGCGGGCCTTCCGCCGCCTCAGGTGGTCAATGCAGGCGTTGCGGGCGACGCGGATGATCCAGGGCAGGCAGCCATCTTCATCAGGAACCGAAGAAAGGCTCTGATAGATCCGGATGAAGACTTCCTGGGCCAGGTCGCGGGCATCCTCAGCCTGGGCCGTGTAGTGGTAGGCCAACCCGAAGACTCGCGACTGGAAGCGGCGGACAAAGGCCTCCCAGGCCAGCTCGTCGCCACCACGGACCAGATCCAACAGGGTGGGAAGCTCCATCCGACCTTTCAAGCGTCCTAAATGGGCGCCTGAAGATCATTAACGCAGGCAGAGCCTGAAAGGTTCGCAAGCACCGACAAATAGGCCGCCCAGAGGCGGCCTTTCCCGGGAGCGCAGGTCTACATCTGGTCCTTGAGGCCCTTCGCCACTTTGAAGACGACCTTGCGGCCCGCGGGTGTGGCGATGCTCTCGCCGGTCTTGGGGTTGCGGCCCATCTTGGCCTTGGTGTCGCGCACCTCGAAGGTGCCGAGGCCGAAGAGGTTCACGCGCTGGCCCTCCAGGAGCGTCTCCACCACATGGTCCCGCAGATCATCCAGGATCGCCTTGGCCCGGGCCTTCGAGAGGTCGTGGCGGTCCGCGAGACGGGCGGACAGCTCCATGAGGCCGATGGTGGCGGGCTTGGTGGTCTTAGCCATGTCAATAAGCTCCTGATGGCCGCCGCGCACCGGCAGACCACCCTCCAACATGCCTCAAAAGGCGAGGAAAGGCCAGAATTATTTGGCCCCCAAATGAAAAGCGCCCCCGAAGGGGCGCCTTCCATGTCGCGGGGAGAGGCTTATTCGGCCTTCGCCGCCTCGGAGACGACCTCGAGCTTCACATCGGAAGCCACGCCGCTGTAGAGCTTCACATGCACGGTGTAGGCGCCCAGATCCTTGATGTGGGGCAGGCTGACGGCCTGCTTGTCCACGACGAAGCCCTTCTGGCGGAGGAGATCGGCCACTTCGGCGTTGGTGACGGAACCGAAGAGGTGGCCGTTGTCGCCAACCTTCTTCACGGCCTTGAGGACGAGCTCGTCCAGCTTGGCCTTCAGCTCCAGAGCCTGGGCGTGCTCCGCGGCGCGCAGCTTCTGCACGCGCTCCTTCTCCAGCTCGATCTGGCGCCGGTTGCCCTGGGTGACGGGCAGGGCCTTCTTCTGGGGCAGGAGGAAGTTGCGGGCGTAGCCGTCCTTGACGGTGACGACATCGCCACGGCTGCCGAGATTGATGACATTTTCGACGAGGAGGATCTCCATGGGAGTTCCTTTCAAGTTGGGATCCGGCCAGCGGGAATCGCGTTCCCCGGTCTGGTTAGGCGGCGTGGTCGAACAGAAGCCGCCAGGGCGTGTGCCTTGTCCCCAGGTGGGTTAGGCCGGAACAGTGAAGTTTGAGTATATCCTGGCCTCCACCTCCAGCCAACGACCCAGATGGGAGCGTCCATGAGCCAGCCTGAGCTGCGCGACAGCCGCCGCGTCATCCTCGACGGGCAGCCCCAGGTGCGTTTCCGGGCCGCGGGCCAGCTCTTCGACCGCATCCCCCTGGCCAACCTCAGCCACGGCGGCTGCCTGGTCATCGTGCCCTTCCAGGCGGCCGGCGCCCTCTGCCTCGGCGCGCCCGTCGCAGAACTCGTGATCTTCCATCCGGGCATGACGGCCAACCCCATCACCGCCCGCGTGGCCTGGACCATGGCCCATGCCGAAGGCGACCAGGTGGCCGTGGGCCTCCAGTTCAACGACATGGCCCACGACACCCGCATCGCCCTCGTGGCCGTGGTGGACTCCGCGATCCTGGAATCGGCGAAGCGCTAGCGGGTGTAGAAGCCTTCGATGGCCGAGGCCACTTCCTCCAGCATCGCTTCCGTCATCTCCGGGTAGACGGGAATGCTCAGCACTTCCGCGGCGGACAGCTCGCTTTCGGGGAACTGGCCCTTCTTGTAGCCGAGATCGGCGAAGCAGGGCTGCTCGTGGAGGCAGATGGGGTAGTAGATGGCGGAGCCGATGCCGCGCGCCTTCAGGTGCGCCTGCAACGCGTCGCGCTTGCCCGCCTTCACGCGGAGCGTGAACTGGTTGTAGATGTGGCGGCCCTCGGGCACGACTTCCTTCGGCAGGACGACGGCCCCACCATCCAGCTTGGCGAGACGCGCGT
>Ga0210400_10001157_pt1 | contig 26571 bp, 24 predicted proteins | sample IncBWH26MmetaG_FD_155456 | JGI IMG/M metagenome (GOLD analysis project Ga0210400, IMG submission 155456) | Forest soil microbial communities from Barre Woods Harvard Forest LTER site, Petersham, Massachusetts, United States - Inc-BW-H-26-M | ecosystem: Environmental > Terrestrial > Soil >... | reverse complement strand
CTTGCGGGAGACTTCAACCTTGGGTGCCTCAACAACACCTTTCTCACCCAAAGACTCCAAAAACACCTGAGGCGTGGTACCAACATTGGAGACCTTGGTTACACGATATTTGCCGCGAACTAGGACATCTTCCTCCTTGAGGTCTATGCCTTCGGTGCCCATTGGGACGTGCTGCTGTGAGCCCGTGAGCTTTAACAGGACGCCCTTGCCACTCGGAGACACTTCAGCGAAGCGTTTACCAGTTTGTAAGTTCTTGGAGGCCGGTCCAACAGCCAGGTCTATAGTATCTCCCTCTTTGAGATTTCGTAGTTTCTCCACATAGGACTGCGCAGACTTGACGACGCCGGAGGGCTTCTCACCCACCAGATAATTGTGCCCACTACCAACCTTGGTCTCGCTGGCAAATAGGCCCCTGTAGAGTGTGGCCTCCTTAAACGGAGCCTTCTTAACTATATCAACGGCCTCCTTGGCAGCTTCTAGCTGATGAGGTTCTAGCCTCCCGAATTGCTCGGGGTCTACCCCGGAGTCAATTAGACGGGCTGCGGCGGCGATTTTGTGGTCAGCGCTAAGGGCTGCGATGCCCTTCTTGCCTCTGGAACCTCTAAGGTCCTCTTTGACGGGCTCGGGCGCTGGCTTAGCCACTGGGGCCTTGGGCTCCACTTTGGGGGCCTCTACGGGCTTCTCAGGCGCTTTGGCAGGCTCTTTAGGCTGCTCCACGGGCTTGGCTTCGGCCTTCTTACCCAACTCCTCCGCAACCAATCGGCTGGCCTTGGCCTCACGGTCCAGATAGCCAATGCGACTTTCTAGCTCCGCCGGACTGGGCTTAGCGAAATGCGAGGTGCGGGGTTTGCCCATGATGGCATTCAACCAGGCCTGGGTTTGTGCGGTGCCCTGAGCCCTAGGCTCGCCAGCGGGACCCTCGGTAACGCTACCCATCTTTCCAGCAATTTGTTTCTTACCCGTGGCAGCCGTGAGCAAGCTGAGCGCACTGGTGGCGCGCTCCTGCTGCTCATCCGTATACTTACCACCCGCCGCTTGAATGTCCATGAGGACCTTCTGCAGGTCCGATTTGGCCTTCTTGATGCCTTCGGCCACATCTGGGAACTTCTGGGTCAGGTCCTTCATCTTATGACCCACTTCATCCCGTCCTTGGACTTCCTTCATGCTCCGACCACGGATGAGGTTCCAGAACTCTGCTAGCTCTTGGGGATGCTCACGAACGATTTTGGGTTTGGCCTTGCCAGTGACACCCGGTTTGCCACCGAAGTGGGTGCCACTAAAGACCTCTGAGGCCTTTTGGCCTGGAACGCGGGGGCTGGCGAGCTTCTCCCTAATATAGCTATCCAGGTCTTTAACGTCCTGCATCTCACGCACATGCTTGACGGTGGCTTCGGCCCGGTTGGCCCGCTTGCTGAACTCCTCGGCCAATTCGGGTCTATTTTCTTTTTTGGCCGCATCCAGGGCATCATAGAACTCATCGGTCCGGCCAGGCGTCTTCAGGAACCGAGTTAGCGTTTGGTGGAGTGGATGCTCTCTGGGTTGGCCCTGCGTTACGCCTCTGGTGGCATCCTCGCGGGCCAATTGAGCCTTGGAGGCCAGGTATTCATCTCTAGCCTTGGCATGCTCCTGCATCTTGGCCTTATCGCCGCCCTTGGGCATCTGGGGCTCACCCCGGGCCACGATTTCACGAGCCTGGTCGGAGGTACGGGGGCTGGGCTTCTGGGCTTGCTTAAGCTCTTCCCGGGCCCGTTCGGGCTTGGCCTGCAATTCGGGACTCAGCTGCTCGCTCTTGATGGCGCCTCGGTGCTCCTCGGCTCGCTGCCTGAGGGCCTCCTCGCTGAACTTGGCATCGCTTACGCTAACGCCTCCGCCTTTAACGGTATCTCTGAAGCTGTGCACACCTCCGGCATAGCCATCATAGACCAAGCCGAGCTTCTGGCCCATGACCACGGGGTCTACCTTGCGGTCTATGAGCTGCTTGCGACCCGATTCAATCTGTTGAGAGCGACGAGCTTCCAATCCACCTACCGCTGGGGTGCTTGGTAGGGGTTTCCGGGCTGCACCAGTGGGGGCTTGGGCTGCGGCGGGGCCTGGAAGGGGCTCAGCGGGCCTGGGGGCGGCTGGGGCCGTGGGGGTGGGTTGAACGGTCGGGGTCGGGGCATTCGTGGCTCCTGGAGCCTGTGGACGCTTCTGAAGGGCCTCTGTGAGGCGGGCACGGGCAGTTGTTCCACCAACGTCGCGAGCCTGGGTTTGACCAGCCGTACTGGTGCCTACCGCGCCTCCGGCTGCCGGTGCGCCTTCCGAGGCTCCGCCTGTGGGCTGTCTAGGGCCAATTTGAGGCTTCTGGCTGGGTGGCGCAGGCCGTTGGGTGGCCATGGGCTGCGGTGCGGCCTCACGTTCACTGGGTCGGGCTCCAGACATGGTGGCCCTCTCCCGGATGCTCTTGCCCATGCCATGGCCCATGAGGGCCGCAAAGCCCGGATGCAAAAGCGACTGCTGAATGTTCTCCGGGGTGGGCTGCTGAATGGCCTGCTTGATAGCCCCGGGTGTCTGGGCCAACTCAGAAGCCGCAAAGGCGCCCCCGATATAAGGCGTGGCTGCCCCACCCGTTAGGGCCTCGGCCGCGGCGGAACCCACACCAACCGGAGATTGCGCGAAGTCCAGCACTCCAGCGCCCAGTTGGGCCGTATCGGCTGCCATACCCCTCAGGCCACCCTGCTGTTGCCAATTCTGAATGTGGGGCTGCAGGGCCTCCTGTGCGGAAGGATAGCCAAAGAATTTAGAGATGGGTTCCGAGGCCATACCCCAGGCCTGCCCAGGTGACATGGAGGGATGCGGTTGGGGGGGCTGTTGCGACGGCGGAAACATGAAGGGCGATTGCGTCTGAGGCTGGTGGGCCTGCGCAATGGCCTGTTGGGCTCCGGCCAAATCACTGATGGGCGCCTGAAAACGCAACTTATACAAGCTGGCCTTCACCTCGGGTGGCGCATCCAGCCCACGAAAGGCCTGAATGAAGTCCTCCTGAGATTTGGCACCCTGATAGGTCCTATAGATATTGGCCTTCATTTCGGGCGCAATCTGGAGAGGTCTGAGGATGCCCACCACGGGGTCCGCGCCGACCTTCTGGAGATTATTGGTCTCAGGAGTTGCGGAGCCCGCCGGCATGGTCTGCGGTGGAGCTGCACTGGGCGCAGATGCAGCGGGGGGCGCCTGAGACTGTGTCTGGGGCGCCCCTGCGGTGTTCTGTGGAATGGGCAGATTAACCTGCTGTGGCAGTGGGGGCATTAGTTATTGGTTGGGCTGCGGAGGCGGGGCATTCCGCCAGAAATCTGGACTAGTGGGGTCCGGAGCTGGCGCGGTGGCCTGAGCGCCTGGCCCGCCAGTTCCACCCGGACGAGAGGCCTGTCCGCCACCCGGACGGGGTTGGGCGTTCTGGGGCGCACCGGGATTTATTACATTAGCCTGGCCCTTGGGGCCTTGGCTCTTGTCGATGGCCTGTAATTCACCTTGCCAGGCATCATGCATGACTTGCATCTGGCGGCCAATGGCATCCATTGTGGCCTTGTCGCCCTTTTCCGATGCCGCAATGTAATCCTGTGAGAGCTTCATCCAGTCCGCATTATAGCGGTCGTTGGTGTCTTTCTTCTGTTGGTCGTAACGCTTGCCCTGATTTGTTCCTGCACCAATATTTGCTACATCACGCTTGGCACCGGCTCCTATATTTGCGACCTTTTCCCGTGAGCCCGCGCCAGTCTGGGCCACCTTCTCTCGGGACTCGGCTCCAATGCCTGCAACCTTCTCCCGGCTTGCGGCGCCAGTCTCGGCTATGCCCTGAGCCCCAGCGGACTTGGCCTTGCTGAATTGCGAGACCATGTTGGGGTCATAGGGCTGGAAGCTGGGCGGGGCCTGGTTCTGAAACTGTTGCTGGCCCTGGCCCGGAAACATATCACCCATGAGGGGCTGCGTGCCCATACCAGCGCTTCGGGGCGATTGGCCCTGCATCTCCGGCGGAACGGGCGTGCCATGGCCGGGCATGATAAGACCATAGGGCGTTTGCGTGGGTTTCTGCTGTTGCATGCTTTGGGCATTTTGGGCCAAGCCCTGACGGTCCTGTTCCATTTTGCTCAGCAAATCCAGCAGCTGCTGCTTACGGCCAAATTCCGCCGTGGGCATTTGCTGCCCAATCATCTGCATGGGCGCCAGCATCTGGCGAACCTGGAACTGCCTTTGCAACTCCGGGCCGCCCATCATGCCTTGCATCGCACGGGTCATACCGGAGCCCGCACCGGATACCAGGGGTGCCTCTGGCGTGGCCGCAACATTGGCCATAGCTCCCGACAACGCATGGCCCAACTGCGGATGGCCCTGCATGAAGCTGTTGGGCAAAAAGGGACTCTGCCGCATCTGCGAGGGGTCAAAATGGATGCCCCACTGCTGCAGCATCTGCTGCATGTGCGGGCTCTGCATCATGCCCATCAGCTGTTCGGGCGAGCCGCCAAACTGCGGCGAGGTCATACCTTGTGTGTTCGTGGGCTGCTCCACTTCGCCCATAAGCCGGCTCATGGCCGGCAGATAGCTCATTGAATCGCCGTAAGGCATAGTTTATCCCACTCCAAACATAGAAGGCACCTGGCCGCCGGTCATCATGGGGTTGATGCCACCGTATCCGCCTAGGCCACCCATTTGGCCCATTGGACCACCGGCCATTCCGCCGCCTGGCATCTGGCCGCCGAAGGGGTCGCCGCCAAAACTGCTGGGCCAGGCCGAACCCGGTCCATTGGGCGTAAAGCTAGTGGGGCCACTGTTGGCTCCGCTGTAGTTCATGGGGCCACTGCCGCCATGACCACCAAACAGGCTGGTTAGACCACCCAAACCGCCCATGCCTGTGAGGCCGCCCAGGGCTGCTCCGGCCAATTGGGGCAACCATGTGCCCGTCCCAGAAGTCGTTTCGGTTTGCTTGCCGCCGGTCTGAAGGGGTCTAAAGCCCGCCGCCAGCTGCATGGCACCCTGTTGCATGCCCAGGGCATTCTGCACGGGATTGAGGAAACCCAATTGGCTCTGCAAACCGGTGTTGGCCCGGCCCTGGTTTTGTTGTAGTTCCAAGCCCGCAGGCGAGCTGGCTCCTCCGGCCATACCGGAGCTCATCATATTTCGGAGCAAATCGGACATCTGGGTGCCGCCCAGATTCTGGGCCTGCCGGGTACCCATCTGCTGCTGGGTCTGGAAGAAGGGATTGCCAAAGGGGTTGTTGATGTAGTTGGCCGTCACATTTCCAAGCCCACCGCCCTGTTGACCACCTTGCTGGCCACCGCCTGGGAACTGCATAAAGCTGGGCTGTCCGCCACCGAACTTTCCACCACCCATGCCGCCGGGTGCGCCCTGGGGTCCGCCAAAGCCCGCCCCGGGTCCAAATCCACCCCCACCGCCCGTGCCTGGCCCCAGCATGGCCTGCATGGTGCCCATACTGGTGGGGTCGTAGGTATTCTGTTGCGTGTCAGTCTTTTGAGTCGACATGAACTAAGCTCCGTCCAAAGCGCAATTCCGGTCCCTTACTTTGCTGCACCGCGCCCCACTCCTTAACAATTTTTGCGTAGGCCTCGTCTTCGGCCCCGACATTAAAGAAATAGTGGCCCACATTGGCGCCAATCAGGCGCTCCTCCAGGCCCCAAATAAACAGGGCCTTGTGCTTGGCCGGCAGGCCCTCGGCATAATACACGGGGTCCACCTCCAATACGGTCCTCAGGACTGCCAAGCTGGTTTGGCCCTTCTGGTGGTCCAGGGCCAGCACCGAGCCCCCGCCCAAATCCGAGCCCTTCCTAATCCTCTCCACCTCTTCGGGCGTTGCGGCCCTTATATGATTCAGCATCACTTTGCCCCCTTTGAAAAGTGAAATGCCCATTCCAGAACGCTCCACAGGCCGGCGCCTATGGCTCCAATTACGGCAAAACCGCCTATCACGCGATTTTGGTGGGCCTCCAAATCCGTTACGCGCTGGACTATACCGGGCTGGCCGTTTCCCGACAGGAGCTTCTCTAGTTTCTCACTGCGTTCATCCAAGCGGCCCAAGGTCTCCACAATCTTCAGTATTGTCTGTTCATCCATTATAGAGTCACGGTCACATTCCAAAGTACTGCTGGTACCGCAATCGGAGCGCCGGTGATATTCGACAACCGCACCCGAACCTGGTTCTGGCCACTAACATAGGCCGACCAGTGCAAACCCAAGGGAATCTGAATGCCCTGTGCCGGTGAGGCATGGGCCACGCCATTGCTGTTGGCGTTCGAGATATGGACCGTGGCCTCCACGGTGGATTGGGCCCCGACCGTGCCAAAGGCCAACGTGCTAGAGCCTTTGATATAGGGCCTCTGTTGGGCACTCACCACATCTATTCGGCCGTTGATTTCACGAACGGCCTGGTTGATGACGTGTGCGGCCTCGCCGGGAAGGCTCTTGATGTTTGCTGGTCGCCAGGGTCCACCGGCCATATCAGTACCTGAAGAGGCCCAGGGCCTCGATTGAGAATCCGTCTAGCACATCCGAAACGCTATTGGCCTGACTTAGGAAGGTGAATCGGTACCAGCGATGCTTGGAGTTCGTGTGCGCCATAGGCAAATAGAGGTCCTGCAAGGGTCCCGTGGCCAGCTGCGTTGGGGCCAGAACGGGAAAGCTGCTGCTATCCAATTCGGAGTCCAGAATGGCGCCCTCGACCTGCACGGACAATGTGGTATCGCCACCCAAATAGAGCAACTGATTTAGGACCTTGCGCAAGTTGCTGTCGCCAAAATCCAGCCACGAGGTCTGGATGGTCACGGGAAAGCTCACCTGACCATTGCCCACACGGTCCAGCAGGGTGCCTGAGGTCCACTCATAGATGGGGCCCACGGTGCTGCTGAAGAGCCACCGGGGCTGACCCGAAGCATCAATAAAGAACAAGGAGCCCGGCACCAAGTCCGTGGGCTGCCAGATGAACCACTTCTTGGTGCGCAGATTGTAGACCGCTACAGTGTCCGGAGAACTATTGTTGCCCGTGGGCAAATAGAGCATGAAGTAGTCCGCCGGACCTTTGCTCACAAAGGAGGCCTGGGGACCAAAGGCGGCTTGGGTGTTGGTGCTGTTCAGAACATCCTGAATCTCCCAGCCCACATCCTGATAAGTGTTGAAGTCCGAGCTCATGACGCGCAAATCCGGCGTGAGCCACATCGAGCCCACAGGCTGTCCCTCGTAGAAGACCACCCGCCAAACATCCTGATTGAAGATGCCTGTCTCGTTGAACTGGATTTCGGGCTTCTGGAAGTTCTGGGGACTATCACCAATGAGCCTTCGGATGGTCCTTTCGGTGCCAATCCACAACGTCTCGCCATCGCTCAGAATGCCCTTGATGGTCTCCGCCGTCTCGGAGATGTCCAATTGGTTGGTTGCGGGCCAGGCCTCTTCCCATTTGCTCGTGGTGAGACCGTTGGCCGTAGTGACCTCATCCAGGTTTTTGCTGAAGTACAATGTGCTCCCGATGGCCCCATAGATGCGGCCCTTGTGCTTGGTGGGAAAGCCAATGGTCGGTGGCGGATTGTTGTTGGCCACGCCATGCAACAGCCCGAAGGCATCGGTATCCTGATAGAGCGGATTGGTCAGGAGCACGGTATCGGGTGTATTGTCCGTGTAGGAGCCAGTTCCATTGGCCAAGGAGGCCACTAGAAAGAGCGTGGTCTGGTCGTTGCCGTCGGCGGTGGCCAGCAGCACCACGGTATCCACCTGAGGGTCTATACAGGTGGGAATGCCCGTCACGAGCTGATTACGGTTTGTCAGGGGCCCAGTCGAGGGACTAGCAATAGAGATGGAGCTGGTGTGGCCCGTATGGCTGTTCTGAAAGGCATAGAAGTAGGTTCGGCCGCTCAGGAGCGTGATGACGCCTGAGCCCTGGGCACCCAGGCCCAGTGGCGGGGCGGCCGTGAAGATGGTAATCTGAACCCTATCCACCGAGAACGTGGCCGAGCCGGCTGTGGTCGAGACATTGTATTGTACACCAAAATTCCCGACGCCGTTTATGTCCGACGGCGACCAGGAGGCACCCCAGAGGTCATTGGGACCGCCAAAGGTGATTGTGGAGAAGCCCGGATTGCCCACAACGGCGGTCTTTCGGCTACCCGTCGTGAGGCCATTCTTGACCAAAATGGGATTCAGGTTTATTAGACCACCCGAGGTACTGCAGGTGATGGCCACTTGGATTCCCGTGACGGCATTCGTGAGCGTTGGTGCCAGGCCAAAACCCCCATTACGCAAGTCGCTAGAGGCCCCGATTGTGGCCGTAGCAGTCGCCGGCGAAGCGGGGTTATTGCTGAAGCTGCCATTGACATTGCTCCAGCTGGGTGAATTCGTAACGTTATAGTAGACCGTTGCGGTAACAATGCCGGCTACTGAGATGGTATTAGAAACATCATTGGGATTCGTAGAAACATCTATGACCTGGATTTTAAGGCCAAAATTGCTGGCGTTTATCTGGGCCGGAGTCCAAGAAGCGCCCCAAAGGTCCGTGGAGGCCCCATAGGTCATTGGGGTTAGGCTGGTTGGCCAGGGGTGACTGTTGGCATGATTTGTGCCCACGGCCGCCCCGCCTTGCAGGACCGAGATATTGAAATCCTTGGCCGAGAAAGTGGCGTTGCACTTTCTAGAGAAACTAAACACAATGCCGCTGATTGTTGCCCCACTTGGGATGTTGAATCCAAAGTTCGTCACCAAAAGACTATCGGAAATAGGTGCCACTACGGCATCTAGGATGGTCGAAGTTACCTGACCGGCCACTGAAACATTACTTGGGGTATTCCAAGCGGCATCTCCATCCAGAGCATCTGTGCCCGTCAGACAACCCAAGGGTCCTTGGGCTCCCGGGCCGGCTCCGGAGGCGCTTTGGTCCGCGGCGGTCGTGGCATCATTTGGCCCAAACACCAAGGTCCCGACATCGTTTATGTTGATGCCCCATTTGGTGACATTGAGGGCATTCAGGGTGCCATCGAATTTCTTATAGTCTCCCGGCACGCCATCGGCAAAATAGCCATAGTTCCGACTCAGGACCATACGGGGCGCCTGGGCGTTAGGCCCAGGCGTGAATAGACTAGGAATGAAGCTCTGGCCCGTTTCGGTCGTAACTAGGATGTTTGAGGGCGAGGTCCAAATGACCTCCCGTAGACCCAAAAGGTCATTCCTAAAGCTATAGCCCAGGGTATAGGGCACTGCCGGGGCTTGCAGACTAAAGAGCCCATAGCCCCTCCGACGCTCCAGAATGCCCTGCAGCACGGGCTCCACATTGGTGAGATTAGTGAAGTTGTCGGGATTCTGGGCCGGTGGTTCGGTCCAAGAGTCTTGGCCCGCGGCCCAAAAGCTCTTCCGGGCCAGGTAGAAGACGCCCTGATAGGGATAGTAGCGGTGCTCCTCACGCGCGGCGGTTATGACTGTTTCAGCCAACGGTTATGCCCACATACATCTTGAGATGAATCATGTAGTTGCCCAAGGCGGCCCCAAAATGTCCATAAGCTGAATAGGCCCAAGGCAAACAGGCCATGGCCGATGCGACTTTTCTATTGACGCAACTGCCTGCAATATAGGCCGCTATGGATGCAAATGACAGTTCAATGCTCTGGAATAAACAGTGTGAAAGGGCATGGGCCAGCCACAAATTGCCATTGGCATCGCGCCAATAGGGGTTGCTTTCCACAAAGTTGGCGTCCGTCCACGAGGAGGACTTAAGGTCGGCCAAGACGGCCACAAGCCACATGACTATGCTTCCAAAAAATTCTTTCATTGGGCGCCTAACCTGAACTAAAGGGAAAGTTGGCCTGGTCAACGGTCTCGTAACCATAATAGGCCATAAGGGCATTCGAGGTGGGGTCCGGACTCATGAACTCCGGACCCTTGGGAAACAGATTTTTATCTCTAATCATGCCCACGATACCACTCTGGTACTCCTGTTGCCAGTAGGCCTGAGCACTCTCATCTTTTAGGAATTGGGCCGTGAAGTAGTTCACACCAGCCACCAGGATATCGAAGTAGTCCGAGGGAATCAGTAGGGTATTGGTAAGCGCATTGATTTGGGGCTTGGCCTGGAAATACCGGAACTCAATCAGGTAGCCGCCCATGGGCTCCAAGAGGTTGGCCGTGGGAAAGCTCAGGCCATTGGTGGCAAATCCCGTAGGGGGCTCCACATAGGGCGCCGTAGTGCTGAGCGGCGTGGCATTAACTAGCGTCTCGGTGCCATTGGCCTGGACCTCATTTGTGCCGGCATTGAAGGCATACACATTAAAGCGGTTGTATTTAATGCCTGAGGCTGCAGTTGGGACCTCTTGCGGGGGCTGGACCACGAGCACGTTGCCAGCCGGTATGAACACCCGGCCCTCCAAAGAGGCCGAGCTCTCATTGCCCAGACTGTCCACAAACGTGGTGCGCACAAAATAGATGCGAGCCGGCAGAGCGCCTCCTGAGACCGAACCCAGGGCCGGTGGCTCCGGAACGGGTTGATAGCTATTCTGATTATCCGGCGCAGGGTACAGGTTAATCACACAGGCCGTGTCGGGGGCATTCCGCCACATTCGGGGCGGTCCCAAGCGCGAGGACATATCCCTGTTGACAAAGGGTGAGCTAATCAGCTGCTCATTGGTGCGCTTGAGCAAATGGAAGTTGGACCTGTCGTAGAAGGTATCGGTCTTGATGGGCCCTATATTGCTGATGTTCAGGCCCGTATCTACCACATCCAAGGGCCCGGAGCCCACCGGCCCTATCCAGTAGTCGCTCCGGCCCAGCTGCGTTACAAAGCGCTGGGGCGGACTCTGCAGAAATTTCCACCTCGATACGCGCATAAGCTGCAGCTGCACACGGTTGATGTAGTCCAAAAGCACTGGGTCCTCGGGCGCAATGCGCTGCAAGAGGTCCGTGGACACACTGTTGACCACCGTCTGAGCCGTGGGATAGAGACTTACACAGCCACCTTCCAGGCCCATGCCGGTGTTTGTTGGAACTATGATTGCGATGGGCGGTCTCCTTGCTGGGCCAGCTTCACATAATCCGGCATGCCCCTATAGTTGGGCTCTAACATACGCTTTGCGGCGGCCTTAAGCCTTCGAGGCCAGTTATTCATACAGCACTCACAGATGTAGGCATCGCAGAGAGAACAATAGCCACAGGTCTTATGGGACAAATCCTTGTCCACCAACCTACAGACATCACATGGCACCGAGAGGTGCTGGCCTGGAATAGCAATAGGCATCAGTTGCACACCCAGATTCCGCCCAGGCTCTTGGCCAGTGCACCCGTTCCGCCGCCTCCGCATGGGTTGGCCACGGTACAGTCCGAGCAACCAATAAAGGTTACGCCATTGGGCGGAGAGCCTAAATTGGCGAAGGTCGTGGTGCCCGGCCGGAATCGCTGACTTGGGAGCATACAAATTTCACCCGTATTCCCGGTGAAGGATGCCAGGTTGTTGGCTATTTCAAAGACCTCGTTGTTGCTCTTTGTTCCTGCCGGAAATAGCATCATAACGGGTGCGTAAAAATCCACGGCATGCGCGCTATCCACGGTGCCGGTAAAAGATGTACCTGGTGTTGTGGGATTTGAAGCCACCGTACAGATGCCAGAATACCATTGCCATTGGCCGTCGGAGATAAAGCCGCCCGTTCGATTACCCAGTATAATGCCGTTGCCCCCGGGATTTCCAGGATAGCCCGCACAGGTATCTCCAGCGCCTAACCCAAGGCTGTTGAATGTGAACTTAATTGGGTTGGTATTTCCAACAAACTGGCCATTCACAGCTCTAGCCCAAACTCCAAAAACATACACATCACCCAGGTTGAGATTTGTGGTATTCCCAAAGAACTGCACAAAGGCCATTCCGGACCCGGTAACTCTACCGGCGTTGTTAGTCCCATCAGGCGCCAGAATTCCCGGTGTTATAGTTCCCGCTCCGGTATTAAATGTCCAGCCAGTGGGATTGGTTGTTGCCAGGTTAGTCCCTGGAGCCAACACGGGTGAAAAACCCCTCCGGGCAACATCAATTCCAGTTGCTGTAATCTGGCCCTGTTGCAGGCCAAATTGCCCCCGGCTCAAGGCAGTCGAAGGACCCGTCGGGAAAACCCCGCCTAGCAAGACCATTTGGCCGCGAACCGGTCCGGCAATACGGCTAACCACTACGCTATCAGGAAAGGATGTGGCATTGTCAACCTGGACGACAGAAACTGGGATGCTTGTATCGGATGTTTCGACGTTGTCAACTCGAACGGCAAAGCCCCCGCCTTGGCCTGTGGTGACCACACTGGTAACCAACACAATCGGTGGGTCAGGAACGCCACTGCCTTCATAGCTGACGTTCCGAATATACATACTACCGCCATTGTTGCCGGGCCTAAGACGGATACATCCGTTATTCAAATTGATGTCGTCCATGAAGACCAGACCCGAACCTGCACCTGTTGGACCACTATCGATATTGATAGCCGCAGCGCCGGCTGTAACAACCTGTCCCGTACTTGAGGAATTGTTCGGCCCCGTGTTGGCATAGGTAAAATGCAGATTATCTGGAACACCCGTCACGGTAAAGCTTCCGTTGAAACTGTCATCTGGGATGTTTGTAAGCGTTACGGTATCCCCGAATAGTATATTGTGTGTCGAAGACGTGGTAATGGTTGTTATAGCAGATGCCCGCGTGGCTCCGGCCACAGTGAAAACTTGAGGAGAAGCCCCCGATACAGTGAGACCCTTTAGCCAAATCCAAAAGGACTGTGAGCCTATATCCAAGCCTGGTCCACCGCCCAGCCGGCCGCTACCATGATTCCAGGATACATTACTCATGGCAAAACCGCTGGAGCCGCCCGTACCGCTCCGATTGTTGTTGCTGTCGATACCATATTTGACGTAGGTGTTTAGGAAGTTTCCGAATGCAATATTGTTGATAACTACGTTTCCGGCTCCGCCAGAAATCCATACGGCCGGATGAACGTTGTCGGTGTTGCCACCGCCTGTCATGGTGCAACTGACAGTATGCCCGTGTGGTGCCGCCAGTGTGCCCGCGATACAGTCCAGAATTAAGCCGCCTCCGCCGCGCTTTAACCAACCAATTGGGGGGTTGGTGAAGTTTGGGTCATTGGCTGACATTAGCCACATGCCCCCTACGGGGGCCAAAGGTCCGCCATAGGCCACCGTACCGCTTAGCACAACCTTGCCGTTTCCCACCGTACCCACGGAACCACCCGGGAGGGCCTGTAGGGCCGCATATACCGTTAGCTTGGCACTGCCTAGACTAAGGCCATCATTGCTATCATTGCCATTTGCGGACACGTATTGGATGGGGTCGAGGGGTAATTGGGCCTTGATGGCCACCGTCGAAACCTGTGGGCCGGCCCCAAATACCCCGGCATTGTTGGTCTGAATGGCCCCCGTAGAACCCGCCGGCGGGCTACCACCCGAACCGCTCCCCAATGGTCCGACCTCAATCCCAGCATCATTCTTATAGTACATGAGCTTGTCGGCCGTCTTGCTATAGAGGTTGATGGTGCCAATAGGCGGCGTGGGACCGCTAGGAAGTTCCGTAAAATTCAGAATTTCGGCCGCTAGGGGCGTGGTATCCAGGACCTTAAATTCCAAATGGTCCGTGATTTCCACATTAGCCAGCACATAGGGCTGGCTAATCAGGGGGCTACCACCACTGAAGCTCAAATCGTACTTGCCACTGGGCACATAAAAGCCAAACCGTCCAAGCGCATCCGTGAGGAGCGTGTTTGAAATCTGTGTGAGGCCATCATCGCTATAAACAATGGCCGGCGCGCCTGTCCCAGCTGGATTAGCCGCTGCTGTAACCACCACGGCCGCGCCTACAATGGCCTGGCCATTTGGGCCCTGTACGTTATTGTTGTATCTCTGCATTAGACCAGCGATTCGCCTTTCTTTAGTGCGCTATAGATGCTGGCCCAAATTTGGGCCTCTTCCAGGCGTTTCAAATAGGTGCACTGCAAGTAGTTCACTCCGGCCACGACCATGTCCCGGGCATCCTCGGGCATGAGGAGCACATCTGTGGGATTCACAAGTGTGGCCACCTGTTGCTCATAAGAGACATTAATCTGAAGAGGGGCCTGGGGTGTGGGATAGAGATTGAGCTGCTGGGCCCCGATGTGCCGGAAGTAGCCGGGCTGAGCTACCTGTAGACTGATGGGGCTCTGAGCGGGCATACCAAAGGTCTGGGGCGGAGCTCCCTGCTGACCCGGGTTGGTCTCCTGCTTTTCAACCTGCGAGACCGGAGTGGTGGCCCGCTCCACTGGAAAAAGGATGCGCTGCCGAGTGAAGTCGTAGACGCCCAGAATGCGCCGGATGTTGGTGGGCGTGAGCGCATAGCCCGTCTGGCCTGCCACGGTGTTAAACTGTGTGGTGGCCACATTCAAATAGCTATAGACCGAGCTATGCAGACAATCCTTGTGTATGCGGTCCACCCAGGGTGTGAACTTGGTAAGGTCCGGCGTGCTAATGCCTATAACCTGGCGGAGGTCCGTGTAGGCGTCATTGGCCACGCTTTGAACAGTCAGAGCCATTAGTGGTCAGTATCCGTGTATTTCTCCCAAGTGCGCGCCGTTACATAGCCTGTGAACCCAATGGCTGTAAGTTTATAGAGCCAATCCGGAAGCGTTAGGGGCTGCACCTGCTGAAAGGCCGCTGAGAAGTGTGCCAGAAGAGGCAAAAAATAATTAAAGGTAATTAAAGTGCCCCATAGGAAAAGCAATAACGGCCGCACATTTCGAGGTAACCAGCTTTGGCTTTGGGCTTCGGCCTTGATAACTTCGGCGGATTGGGTAATCTCGTTACTGAGGGCATCCTGAAGCTTCTCCTGGAGTTCCAGGGTAATCTCGGCTATGCGTTCGTGATTTTGGTCGACAATGGTGGGGTCGGCCTTAAAAGCACTGACAATTTGCTTTACGGCGTCTCCAACTGAGCCGCCAACTAGTTTGGCTATGAAGTCTGTAACTGGCATCCTAGGCCCTCACTTTTCTAACTGAAATTTGACCCTCATCGTCGATTCGAGCCTCCAAAATTCCACCGGGCTTGATTCCCTCCCCGAACTCCAACGCGCCTCCGGGCTCAATATCATCCAAGAACCAATCCACAATATCCAGGTCCTGAGAGTGCGTAACCAAGAGGGGATGCGCATTGGGAAACCGCTTTACATAGCTAATTGTGGCCAGCCACACGCCCTTGAAGCGGTTGTAGAACTGCCTAAACTTCTCGCCTTTGGGCGGCCGCAAGTCGGGATTCTCCTGGAAATAGGTCAGAAAGGGTTTAGCTACCTCGGCATCCATGCCCTGCATAGAGCCCATGTTCCAGCTCCGGAGCCTGTCGGACTCAATTATCGGCAGGTCCAAACAGCCTCCGACAATCTTGGCCGTCTGAAGGGCCCGTTTGGTATCCGAACTGGTGATAGAAGTAATGCCTCGTGGTTTGAGTAACCCGGCAGCCTTGTGAGCATTCGAACGTCCCTGGCTGTTGAGAGGCACCTCCAGCCATCCACTGACCACATTGCGGTCAGGCAAATCATCGTTAGTAAGGCCATGTCGAAGCAAATAGAAGCAAGCCACATTAGACATCCAGTGTGCGTTCGAACCACGAGTGATTGAATTGCGTTTTGCCCAAAGAGGCATATCGTAGCAGCCGGGCCAATTGAAACTCCCTCAGCGTCTTAAAGCTCACAAGAAACTGCTTGGCCACGGCCTGTCCTTGATTCACTGCGCAGTCCAGGGCACAATTGGCCAGTTGCTGGTCCGCCACATCGTCAAAGCTCCAATACTCCTTATGGTAGATGGCGGAGGCTTGTTCAGGGGTTAGATTCTTAATATCCAAATTGGGGTGCCAACGCTTAGCAATTCCAAAATTGGTTTCACCCCCGGGGTCTCCAGGGAGTCCGGGGGTGTAGCCGCCCTCGTGAACGAGGACCAATTTTACGGCTATATTGAAGTCTGCCACAGTTAGAAATCCACTGTGTAAACTTTTTCGTCGCCAGTGCCCAAGTCCCCGGCCCCGCCATCCAGGGCAACTGTGGTGCCCCCACGCGAGGTCCAGCTTGAGCCCTTGTTGACTTCATTGAGCGACTTGCGGTCGGCGTTCGGACGGAGCAATCGAACCTGCTCCCTATCGAACATCTTGAGCCGCATGGTGATTTCCGAGGCCACATCCTGGCGAACCAGATAGGTTTTGCCGGGTTCAAACCGGTGCCGATTGAGCTGCACACCCGGGTGGGTGTGGTCGTAGAGGTCGGAGGCCGGAATGGTAATCTCGACAAACTTCTCCGGAGATGGCGTGGACTTGGCCACTTCTTGGATTTCGCTGGCTTCAAGTTTGCCAGCGTTGGACGGGATGGAAGTGTTTTCCGCTACCGTTTTAGACATGAGTCTCCTTAGTCGGTTTTGGTCGACGTGAAGTCATCGGCACTTCCGTCGCCCTTACCGAACTCCTTATTCATACTGGCACCGCGCAAATCTGCACCCGAATCAATGTGCATACGGCGCTTCTCGACTTCGGCTCGGCTAGTGGGTTTCTTGGCGTCGACCTTGAAGGTTTCCTGACCTGCCAGGCCATCCTTCACGGGCACCTGAGACCTAAAGCTGGGCGCGCTGTCGAGAGAATAGCCCCCGGACTCGGTAACACCGTTGCTGACGATTTCCATCTTCAGCTCTCCGAGGGGATTCGCTTTCATGCTTGCCATAGTTTAGTCCTTTGAGGGCCCAATTTAGGGCCCTCTGAATGGGGTTAATTAGTTGGTCTTGGAGTTCAGGCCCGAGCTGCGCACCACGATGACCCAGTTCTGGTTCGTGATGAGGCTCTTGAAGGCAAACTTCCAGCCAATCTTTCGAGACTGCTGCAGGGGGTCAGCCTGACCGCCAGGCGCCACAACATAGACGCGCAAATTCTGGAGGTCCGAAATCTGGTAGGCAAATCGTCCGATTGCGAACGAGCTGTAGACCAGGGAGCTCTGGCCCGCCGAGGCCTGTGAGGTGGCCGCGAAGGCCGGAGAGTTCGAGCGGATGACGCGGAAGCCATAGAGCTCTCCGACTTCACCACGCCAGATTTTCTCAGGCGCACGGAACTGTGCCGCGGCCTTGAAGTCCGGGTCCTTGAGCAAAGCGGCATAGGGCTGAGGGCTCGTTACGAAAGCATAATAGCCGCTCTCGTAGGGCCTGGCGCCGTTGCCATTGAGCGTGGCCTCAACTTCAATAAGGTCCACCGAGGTCACAACGTCCGAGCCAACGAGCGAAGTGTCGTTGGCCTTGTTGTTGGGCCTATAGACCGTGGTGCCGGCGTTGAGCACGTTGTAAATCAACTGGTCGTAGGTTTCCGCGGCCTGCAGTCCAAGCACATAGATTGTGCGTTCCACAAGGTTGTGGCGGGCGGTCAGTTCGGCCAAATCGCTCAAACGAATGAGTGCACCATACTGCTCGGTGATGGCCTCAAACTGGTTGATGGTGAGCGCCGAAGCGTCTGGCGGAACACCTTCCGTTAGCTGGGTAGGACTGGACGAAACAGAGAGCTTCTCTTCGCGCGTGAAGCGAATAGTTTTGGAACTATTCGCCGGCAAAGGATGCTTGTCACCAAACTGGTCCAAAATGGTATTCAGTTCGGCGACTTCCAAAAGGCGCGCACTCATGTAGGTAATGAGTTCCGCGGCTGTAGAACCTGCTTGTCCAGCACTCCCGGCAGTTACTGTGATTACGTCTGCCATCTAAAATCTCCTTTGATTTTAGGGCCTAGAATTGCACATCGGCCAGGCCGGTACGTTCCGCGGCTTCAATGATGGCCTTGCGGCCCTCGGGTGTGCTCAAAGAGGGTTTGGCCGTATGTGCTACGGTTTGACCCCTATCGGGCACCTGAAGACTGGGACGTGAGACTGGCTGGGAGGGCATTCTGGGCGTGGGATGTTGGGGTTGCTGGCTTTGTTTTACCAGCTCTGGCAGCTTACGAGCCTGCGAATGGTCCCAAACGCTCTCATACAGTTCCTTAAGTTCCTCCTGCATGGTGGGTTGGGCTTCGGCAAACTGGATAAAGCCGGCCAGCTTAGGCCGTTCTTCAAGAACCTTATGATATTCCGGGCTGTTATAGAACTCCTGGAAGGCAGGATTTTCCTTGGCCACTGAGGCCATGGCCTGCTGCTTCCCGACGCTCTGTACCACGGGCATATACGGCCCGACCGCGCTCTGGACAATTTCGTAGATGTACTGGCCCAACACATTTCCATAAGGGTCCCAGCTATCATCTCGTTGGCCCAGTTCGGCGGCCTTTGTAAGGTCTTGCGCGAACCTTCGACGGTCCTGCAAATAGGATACGGGCTTGGCGGGGGCAGTTGTCTGTCCCGGTTTAATCCCGGCTTTGCTAAGGGGGTCCTCTCCGGTTACTGCGGCAACCATGCTCCTCAATTGATTGATGAGCTGGTCTTTCTGCTCGATACCCTTGATGGCATCATCCGGGGTCTTGTAGACCGTACCCGTGGAGGTCTTTAGTTCGAACCTCGAGGGCTCAGATGCGGCCTTGGTGGCATCGGGCGCAGGCTCTGCCGACTCAGTTGTCTGGTCTGCAGGGATGGCATTGGAGTCCGCAATGCTTTCTCCATCTGCCCCCACACGCTGGAATAGGGAATCGAAATCCTCATCTCCGGTGGGTGGGTTCCACTCGCCATTTGGCTCTGTGGCTTCGGGCGCCAGCGTTGTGGTCTGGGCCTCGTTTGGTAATTGGTCCATGTTGCTCCTACCCGCTTGTGGCGGGCGCTTATTTAGCGCTTGTGGCGCTAGTTCCGTTTACGCAATCATAGCAAGGCAGGCTGTCGGGGCCATTATCTTTTGTTAGGCGCCAACCCTGTTGCAGGCGCTCCGTCAGGTGCCGGAGGCATAGTGTAATGTTGATTTCCATGCAGCAGCTCCGTCGGAGCTCATAGTATTTTGTCAAAATGTCCCTAGACGGGTCTGTTGCCACCGATAAGCTGGAGGGCTTTTGAAATGCGGTCATACTCCTGTTGCTCCTCCTCGAAGGCCTGCCGGGGCTCCTCGGGCAGGGGCCTTCCGGTCTCCTGCTTAAGCTGCCGCTCCACAAAACCATAGGCCTGGATAAGGGCCCTTAGACCGGCCACATCGGCCTCGGTATCAGTTTCCAACCGGGACCTAAGCATGGTCCGGGTCAGACGCATGCGCCTCAGGAGCTCCTCGAAGCCCAGATGGGCCCGGAGGCTCAAGATGGCCGCCTGGCACTCCTTGACGGAGCCCAGGGGCTTAAGGTCTTCTTTCTCGATTTCTACAATTTGAAGCTTGGCTTTAGCTGGCATTTCACTCCGGTGGGGGCAGTTCCCCCAGGCCTTCTAGTCCCATACCACCCGACCCAATCTTGCCACCCAACTGCCGCATCATCGCTGTGGGTCCCTCGCCAGGCGTTTTGCCTTCGAACTGGGCCTTGGCGGGCCTTCCACCGGGCTTGGACTTTTTGCCTTTACCAGGTCCTTTACCACCGGGGGGCTTGGAGTGGCCTGGGTTGTTATTGGGAATATGATGTCCGCCAATTGGCTCTCCTGAAGACGCAATAGGCGAGGGGCTCACACTAGCCACCAATGCATCGGCCTTGCCTTGGGCGTCGATTTTCTCCAACTCCTGGCCGTGCTGAATCTGCTGCAGCATAAGCTGCTGTTGCATCTGTTGCTGCTGTTCCTGCTGGACCTGTTGAGGGCTCTTTAGGAGCTCATCGATGTGCTTGAGCTCGAAGGTCTTGAGGAGCTCCCGGGTGGCCACTTCGCCATTGATGTAGGGATTGTTCTCCAGAATCTTGGCCAGGGCCATGAGGTTGCGCTGCCGTACGATTTTGCTGGTGGCATAATTCGCGGCCACAATATTGAACTGATAGGTCCCAATTAGTTCCTTGGGGTCTACCATGATGCTGGGCTGCTGGCCTGGCTGTTCGGCCTGGGGATTCTCCACCGACCAGGGCCTATCCACAAACTGCTGCACCATAGAGGCGCACATCTCCAAGAGGGGCTGCAGGATATCGACCTCAAGGTTCCGAATGAACATCTTGAGTCTATAGTTCGATTCGCCGATAATTTGCTGGATGCCCGTGGCGGTCTTGTTGCCTTGGGGTCCGCCTACGCCCTTGCCATAGAAGTCGCTCACACCCGAGGCCATTTCAACCATGCCCCTGTAAACATCCATGATTTGATAGTCCTGGGCAGCTGGCGTGAACTGCGGCAGCGGAAAAATCATCTTTTGGGGGTCGCCCGCGATGCCCACAAAGCCGCCTGGCACGTTGAACTGCTGCAGGCTCTGGTGGTCAATCTCGGCATTGATATCATAGGCATACCGGTGGTTAATACCGATATTCCAGTTGTCAGCAATCATGTTGCAGAAGCGGTTCAGGGCTTCACTGAGGTCGGAGATAATCTCGATTGCGCCCAGGCCAAAAGCCTCATTCGGCAACTTGATAAAATCCGAATGTATGATGGGACTTCGCTTATGGAAAAAGGGATTCTCGCCATCAAAGAGCATAATTGTTTCGCCTCCATAAATGCGTCGTTTATAAGGCGAATAGGCGGTGGCACGGAAAGAGGCACGAAGGTCCTTAAATGAGATGCCTTCGGGGTCTTCGCCAAAGGTCATGATGGTCCAGGTATTGTCGTTGCGGTTCCAGAATTCGGCCAACCGAATCACGATTTCGTCGGGGTCCTCCTCGTTGGCCAAGCGCTGCTCCAGCTCGGCCAGGCCCTCCTCGAAGTAGGCCGGTTGACGGTTGGGGTCGTTCTGCATGGCCTGGAGTGAGGCTTCCTGTTCTTGCCTAAGTTCTCTCCAGGTGCGCTCGGTCAGATGGGCCTCATAGGCCCCATCGGGGTCATAGAGGTAATCGAAGACATCGATAACCGTGAACCTGGGGCAGGCCTTGGGAACCTCTTCCTGCTTGGCCTGATAGCCCTGGATTAGAGGCTGTCCATCCGGTCCCATTACGGGCTGCATAGCGGGCTGACCTGTTGAGGGGTCAATCACGGGCTGGCCGGTCATGGGGTCCACTACGGGCTGCTGGACGAAGATTGGTTCCTTGCTTACAACGGTGGTGAATCCAAAATCCCAATCCACCTTGATAGCATTCTGGCCATAGATTACCAGATTGCGCACCAGCTGTTCGAAGGCCCCCAACAGATTGGCCTTGTGTAGCTTATCCTGCAGGGCCAACTGCATCTGGTCGGCTTGGTTTTCCTCGGAGTAAGGAGGCTTCTCCTTGACCTCAAACCAGTCCTCCATAGAGAAGAAGGCATCCATGGTCCGGGCCACGATGTTCTCCACCGTAGAGAATGGATAAGGTACGAAGGTGTTGGAGCGCTTGGTGATGTTGTCGGGATAGAACTTCTCGTCCCGTTGGCCTAGATATTGTCTATAGTAGTGGGCCCGTCGGAGGTCGTATTGCCTTCTAAAGTAGCGCATGCGCTTGAGTTCGGCGCTTACGAATTGAAGCTTCTTGACCCTTCTGGAGCGCTCGGACTCCTGCTGGTCATCGTCGTTTGCAGCGATGTTCTCCTGGGCGCCTTCGTTGCCGCCGCCCATCATTCCGCCCACAGGCGTGTTGTAGTGCGTGCCCATATTCTGGCGCACTCGGCCCGAGGCCCCCGTCGTTGGAAATGCGTTAGCCAAGTTTAGACCCTCGACAGTCTAGTTACGTAAATGTCCACTGTTGCAGCCGCCTGGGCGTTATTCCAGAAACGGATACTCTTGAATGAGTCACCAGTATCCCATACCGTGTAGGTAAGAGAGGGTGAACCCCCGGCAAAGCCTGTGGCCGACAGGCCAATGTCTGTGGCTGCAGCAGCAGCCATGCCCGTGGGGCCAAAGGCCAGATTGATGTTGGCAGCTCCGGTGGGTGCCGCACCCACAAAGAAAGCCGTCACCATAAAGAGCTGATTGTTACCCAAGGCTATTTCGGCCGAAGAGGCCTGACCGGCCAAAGCCGCCACCTTGATAACACTTTCGATACCACCCGAGCCTTGGGCTGGAACAAATATATGTGATAGAACGGCCATTAGTTATTATCCTTGGTGCGCGCCAGGAACTTCAGGCTCCGCACAGTAATTTCGGCAATCCGGCGCATTTGCGGGTCCAAACTCTCTTGGGCCAAGGCCTCCAAATTGGCCATGTCCAAGGCAAACCGCTTTTCGGCCGAGGAGCTCACATCCACAATCAGGGGCGTGTGGTCCCGGACATTGCCCTGGAACTTCTCGATGGAGGCCCGAAAGGCCTCTTCATTCGAGAGCGAGCCTTGGGCGTTGGCATTCTTAAGTAGGGCCTGCTTTACGGCGACTTCGTCAATCATTAGAAGATGCTCCTGAACTGGCCCGGACCCCTTACGGTGCCTTGGTAGGTGTCTTGTTTACTCACAAAGGCGCAGCAGTCCTGGCACCAGATGGCGTAATCGGCTCGCACGACCAGGGGCTTGCCGCTATTGCAAATCCGGCAGAAGAGCGCCAACGTGGGCTGCTTGCCGCCAAATGTACTAATGCTCACATCGGCATCCGGACCGGCAGGTGGCAGGGGGCAGAAGGGCACCACAATCGGAGGCGGTGTGACCAGAACGGGTACATCGTCTTCCTGTTGGCCCAAGAGGCTAAAGGGCTGATTATAGATGTTCGAAGCAACAACCGGAGCCACGACGGGCTGCTGCCAGAAGTCCTCATCCTGGGCAAAGTTCTGGACGAAGGTCGAGATGGTCTCATCGATAACCGGCAGGATGGGATAGGTCCAGTTGACGGGCGGAACTGGATTCTGCCAAAAATCCTCATCTCTGAGGGCGTATAGACCACCGGGTTCATTCTGCTCAAAGGGCCACTGCTGGAGAAGTCTTAGACCACCGGGGTCGGGCTGCGGTTGAAAGGGCTGCCAACCCTGCTGGAATCCATCATCCAAGATAAGGGTGAGGTTGCCAACAGGGTCCTGACTATCGAAGGCATCCTGGCGCAGGAGCCAGATGCTATCCGGAACAGGCGCCGTGGGGTTCTGCCAATAGACCTCATCCGTGAAGGAAAAGAGGTTGCCGGTGGGCTCATGCTGTTCCAGCAGAAAGGGCTGGAAGGCTCTCAGGCTGTCCGGAAGGGCCGGTACCTGGGGCGCCCAAACGGCCTCATCATCGCCTGTAAAGAGCGCGATAAAACCATCCGCATCATCGGCGTTAAAGGGCTGCTGGGGCTGCGGCCAATTGCTGGGCGCTACGCCGCTGTTCCAAAAGTCCTCATCATACTGGAAGACCGGAACTGTGGAGCCATCGTCCAAGAAGAAGAGCAACGTCCAGTTGGGGTCCCAGGGCTGAATCTGGGGCGACCAAAGTTCGGAGCCATCCAGGGGGTTGGTTGCGGCCGGAAACTGCGGCGTGGCATCATCCACACCCAAGGGCAGTCCAACAAAGTTAGAGGCCTGGACGGGCGGGACCAGCGCGGCAAAATCGCCATCATCCGGCGTGAAGGCCGACACGAATGTCGGATGCACGTCATCGTCTGTAAAGACCGAGGTCTGGGGCCAGTTAAGAGGCGCTACCGGATTCTGCCAGTATTCCTCTTGAACCAGGGGATTGTTGACCAGACTGCCAGCCGGGTCATCCTGGACCTGACTGAAGACTTGAGACGCAAGACTCGTTGTGCTGGCCGTAAGGGCCAGCGTAACAGCCAACGCCAGTGTGGCTCCGCACTGCTGCACCGTGGCCCACCAAGCGCCATCCTCATCAAAATGGCTGTCGGTCCACTGTCCGGCTAGCTGCTCATCGTCACTTGGCCAGAAATATTGTATCATTTACCAGACACTTATGATGGGTTCAGTTGGTGGGGGTTGGAACTGCGGCGGGCTATCATCCTCAAAGACAAAAGATGCGCCTTGGTTGGTGTCGGCAAAGGCCCCAAGAATGCCCAAACGGTCACCGCCTACGTTTGAGGACCAGCTCATTGTAACGGTGGCCCCGGACTGTGTTAGGGCCACTATCTTGTAGGCCATAGCCGCCCGGCCATTTGTAGCCACCTGGCCGCCTGAGGGCAAGGTGAAACCGCTTCCAACCGTGAAGCTATTGCTTTGGTTGCCGTTTTCGCCTACGGCATAGACCAGAACATCGTTGGCGTTGCTGGTGCTGAGAGAGCCGCTGGCCAAGGAAGTCGCAGTGGCCGCACCCGAAGAGGTCACGGGATTTGAGGCATTGCTATCCAGTGGTGTACTCAGGGCCGCGCCACTGAATTCAAAAACCACTACCGAGGTTGTGGCACCCCCCGAATAGGTTGCCCATGCCACCGAGACCGAAGTAACCGACGCGGAGTTGGGCATATACCACATCGTGCAAATGCCATTACCGACGGTGGGATTGCTCCCGGCCTGGGTCCATGTCTGACTGGCGCTGTCCGAAATGGTAGGCGTCAGGTTGCTGGCCTTGTCCGTGTAGCTCATTAGGACCAGCAGATTGCCCGCCGTGGTGGTAATACTTACGGTGTTGTTTACACCACTGTTGGGCGCGGCCTGGTTGTTCTTGGCTTGGACAAAGGCTATGGCCATTTAGGGCACTACGTTCGGAGTGACGTGCAAATTGGTTGGGGGCGCCAACGTGGAGATGCCACTACGATAGTTCACGTACTTGGGGCCCCAGTAGTATTGTTGGGAGAAGAGCTTGCCGGAATTGCCACCCGGATAGGCCTGGTTGAGTTGGTTAGCAATACCACCGGCTGCGCCATCCAATAACACGCCATGGTCCCAAATGGTGTCGCCCTCAGTTTGATATTGCGTTAGGCCGGTCTTGGCAAACAGCCAGCCATACATGGGCGCAATAAGCAGGTTGAGCGGGACCATGCTGCTGGCGCCACCGTTGGCGATTCCGAAATTGGTGGCCCCACGCCAGATGTCGTACTGAAACGCACCTTGGTCATCCGAGATGGTATTCCAGGCGTTCGTGAAGATATAGTCTGCCAGACACTTGATGGCCGAAGGAATGCGTGCATCCTGGCTGACCTTCTCATAATAGTCTATGAGCGCGTCGGCCTCCAGGCCGGTCATGAAGGTTTCCCAATAGTCGGCGTTTTGGCTACGGCAAATCTGGTCCACATGACCCAGGACGTGGTCCAAGTGGAATTGCAGCCAGAAGGAAGTGGGATGCGCAAATCTAACATTGTTCTGATTCGCAGCCGTGGCGAAGATATCATTCTTGAGCGAATAGGCCACTTCGCGCTGCAGATAACGTACCGAGACCTGGACCTCATTGCCTGGCGCATAGGTATGCGCATCCATCAGATTCAGGGCATTGAGCGAGGCCGCATCGTTCTGAGCCACGTAGTCCTTATAGGACCCTTCAGGGAACATCGTAAAGACCTGGATTGCGCCATTGTTGGGAATGACGTAGCCATCTCTATAGACCGCTCGGACGTTGGCCCGGCACTGCTCATAATTGTTGCCATCGTTTGTGAGGGCCTGGACATTCCAATAGACCCTGACACCATCATAGTACCAGGAGCCTTTTTGGATGGCCGGGCCGACAGGCGTCAGGTTGGCGTTATCGTTGGGCCGGATGGTCCTGGGACTTACATCCAGGTCTTGGGCGCAGTGGATTGGTCCATAGGTCGTGGCCGTGGACTTATAGGTAGCCAAGTCTGGAATAGCCGGAAAGGAACTAGGTGTGCCAAAGGGGAATGCAATCCCAAAGGGCGTACTGGCGGCATCCACAGTCAGGGGCATCGTGGCCGTGTGGGTTGGGACACCCGTACCAGAGGCCGTAAAGGTAAGTGTATAGGCGCCTGGCGTTGTGGTGCCACCCTGGTTAGTTAGGATGCGCAATTCCGTATTGGCCAGCTGAAACCACTTTAGAGTATCGTTGGCAACCGTGGTTGTAGAGACCGTGCCGGCTATGCCCAGGATTTGCTGGTCCGTCCAGGTCAGGCTCACGAAATTGGGCAGGCCTGTCACACGAACCGTAACGGTGTTATTGGGCACCGTTCCGACCAGATTGCCCGCACGCAGGCCCAAATAGACCCCAAAGCCCTGGGTGACGAACTTGGGCGAGACATCCGGGACCATGTAGTAGTCTGCGGTCCCGGCTGGCGCTGCGGCCGTTGTGAACTGCTGCGTGTTGTCTACGAAGCCGTAGAAGGCCGAACCACAGGGCGTCCCGCCGGATATGGCCCTGGAACGGATGCCATAACCATATTGTGTGTTAGGCAAAAGATTCGAGAGCGGTACACTGTGGCTGGTTACACCACCCGTATCTGTGATGCTCGTGAGATTGCCTGCGTTGTTAATCCCAAAGACCACCAAACTATCAGCTGCAACGCTGGTAGTCCAGGATATAGTCTCTTGGGTGCCACTGCCGTTCGGAGTGGCCACAACATTGCTGATTACAGGCTGAACACAGGATGGCGGTGCAGCCGCAGCGGCCAAGAAAGCCACACCTGTGGCCGTGGTGGGATTGTTACTGATGCCATAGGCCCAGACAGGCTTCTCGTCACCAGTGACGTTGGCCCTCACACCCATGGCGGCCTGGTTAAAGAACCAATTGGCACCGCCCAAAGGCAAGGGGTCAAAGGTTACA